>Ga0307486_1000239_pt1 | contig 54879 bp, 57 predicted proteins | sample CBIW02metaG_FD_203663 | JGI IMG/M metagenome (GOLD analysis project Ga0307486, IMG submission 203663) | Sea-ice brine microbial communities from Beaufort Sea near Barrow, Alaska, United States - CBIW 0.2 | ecosystem: Environmental > Aquatic > Marine > Coastal | place: USA: Alaska | collected... | reverse complement strand
CCCGCTTTTCTAGCTTCGGGTCGGGCAAAACGTGTGTCATCGGCTTTGGCATAACGGTCTCCTAAAGCACCCTGATTTCTATGTTAACTCAAAATCAGCTGGTTCATGCTTAGGTTGGCACACAGGGGACGATGGCCGTATTATCGCTGATTTTGAGACTTAATCAGAGTCTCCCTAGGTATTCGCGGCATTGGATAAGGCAATCCTGTATTGTCTTTTTGTGTATTTCCTTGTGTTCACGCAAAGCGATTATCCGGCTTTCCTTGTGATTCTTGCACAGTAACTGGGCGTGCTGTGTGGCAAAGATAACATCTCCAAAGACCTCGTAAATGGCTTTGTGGATGCGCTCATCTATTGCATCTGCAAGTTGGCTTATGCCTGCTCTGCTGTTTGCAGTTTTCATGTAACCTCATCCGTTAACAAAATCGGTAATCGGGTGTAGTGTTGTGACGCTAACCGGTCGTAAAGGCATGTGTAAACAATTCCAATTAATGCAAGGACAAACATTCGCCAGCTCTTGCCTCGCTTGCCAAGGATAAGATCCGAATCAGGTGTGAGTCCACCATAAGAGCCATCCTTCGAGACGAAAGCGCCTTCAAACACCCATTGGTCTCGCCACGCAATCAGTGCCTTTCTGTGTAGCCGGGCGAGGATGAAACTGGGGCAGCGTTGATCAGTTTTGGTCGTGGGTCCACGAATGATGAACACTTCTGTGAGCGCTCCGTTTCAGTAGAACACATCAGATACCTTCAAGTGCGTCACTTTGTTCACGCGCATACCACTGCCGAAAATCATCCAGATTATGGCCGCTCAGGGTGCTCGGCAAGGTTTTTTAATTGTTTATTTGGAAAGCCTTTAAGGTCTCAGAAAACCTCGGGTAGAGAATCCCAGCTTGTCGTGTAAGCAGGTGATAGATAGTCTCGACGCATTGAATGTGCACTGGGGCGGGCATTTCTAGCCACTCCAAGCGTACAGCGTGCCTTTTGGTTTACAGCATCGATTACGGCCATCAGGCGTTCAGTTTTTTCAGAATGTTGAGTGTCAGTGAAGTGCGGCTCAAATAGATCGTCCTGCAAGCCTGTCCCTTCAACCAGACCGCTGAGCATCAGGCCAGCCTTTGCATAGTCATAGCCGAGTCGGTATATGGATCGTAATTGACGTAACGCCTGCTGAACGATCTCACGCGAGTCTTGTGTGGACATCACCAGTTTCACGGATGCACTTCTGGAATACTGGGGGGCATTGGACCGAAATGGGTTCGTGCGGATGAAAACGGTCAGCTCACTGGCGTATTGGTGTCCACGACGGAGTTTTTCCGTTGCCCTGGTTGCATGATGGGCAATAGCATCCTCCAAGTCTGTTAGGGACTGAAGCGGCTGACCAAAGGATCGGGAGCACATGATTTGTTTTTTAGGCGGTGGTGCGTCTTCCCATGGCAGACATGGATTCCCGTTCAGTTCGCGAGCTGTTCGTTCCAGCACAACCGAGAAGCGTTTTCTTAACGTCGCAAAATCGCTATCCGCCAGCTCGGTGGCTGTGGTGATCCCCATATCTTGAAGTTTGACGCTGATTTTACGCCCTACTCCCCATATCTCTTCGACGGGCACCAGCGCCAAAAGTCTGCGTTGTCTGGCCGGATCCGTCAGATCGACAACACCCGCTGTGCCAGGGTATTTTTTTGCCGCGTAATTGGCGAGCTTTGCTAATGTGCGTGTCGGCGCTATACCCACGCACACGGGAAGCCCTACGTTTTGATACACCGTCTGTTTGATCTGACGGCCAAAGTCTGCGAAGGACACCGCATTATTAATGCCGGTGACATCCAGGAAAGCCTCATCAATGGAATAGACATCTACCCTTGGTGATAGGCCTTCCAGCGTCACCATGACTCTCCTACTGAGATCGCCATAAAGCGTGTAATTCGACGAAAAGACCTGTATCCCATATCGGCGAATTTCCGCCTTAATCTGGTGAACCGGCACACCCATTTTGATGCCGAGTTTTTTCGCTTCTTTTGATCGTGCAACGACACAGCCGTCATTGTTGGATAAAACAACGACCGGAGTATTCCTCAAGTCAGGCCTGAACAGTTTTTCGCACGAAGCGTAAAAATTATTGCAATCGACCAATGCGTACATTGGATTAGGCCCACGTTGGTCGTTCACTCCGACCGGCTCCGTCTGAGTTTTCGCACAACATTGGTAACGACACCAAAAACCTCCATCACCATGTCACCCTCAATGACAATCGGCTGGTAGTTTGGATTTCTAGGCAACAAACGTATTGGAAGAGGGAATGTGTGAAGCTCTTTTACCGTCATTTCCGATTCCAGGCTCGCAATAATGGTATCTCCGTGTCCGGCATGGAGTGACCGATCTACCACCAGGACATCACCTGGGTAGATGCCTGCTTCCACCATGGAGTCGCCCTGCACACGCACGAAAAACGTAGCCGCTGGGTGCTGGATACACAGTTCGTTCAAATCAATGGTTTTCTCGATATAGTCTTCTGCAGGCGAGGGAAATCCAGCCGACACTCGTTCTAAAAAAAACGGAATTGCCGGCCTGGATGTGGGTTCGTAGTTACCAATGACAATGCAGGACATACCTTTCACCAGATACTGTAAATATATACAGTATTTTGCAGACTGCACGCCAACAGGTCAACCCAAACCATTGGCTGACCAGAGAAACTGCGCAAGATCATAGTCGCTTGAATAGCAGTCATGAATCATGAAACCTGTATTCAGCCACGAACGACACATTTTACTAATTTCCTTATCTGATAGGGCGTTAGCTCGCTCCTTGTCGAATGAGTGCTGTCACTCTGGGTCGGGCAACCCTTCGACCTCAAAGAGAACTAGTTTCTCATGCGCCCTTTTGCGTATATCGGGAGAGCTGTCCTCGAGCATAACCTCGCGCAATGCGCTTATAGTGGTTTCACAGCGATATTTTCCCAATCGGTTAACGGCCACTTCCCTGCGCTCAATGTCGAAATGCTTAGCGCCCTTTAGCATTTTATTAAGCTCTCGAGGTGGCTCACCGTCTTGGAATTTAGGTTTCTCAGACTTGGGCATACTCAAGATGTGCAGAAACTCTTCAGGGCTTTGTTTGCGGTCCCTTAGCTTCTTTTGGAATGCGCGAAAAACATTCTCCATATACTTTGGCGGCCTTGCCATCGGATGACCCTTTTCCGGCTTATTTAGGCGTTCATGCTCCTCGTATCGGCGGCAAACCCGACTCCACTCTTTCGGATACGTGGCTTTGAACACTTCAAAAAACGTCTCAAAATCAGCATCCACGCCCAAGTCTCTGATAACGGCTGCAACCTTTTCTTCCTTTTTAACGATTACCGCCCCTTTAGATACCCTCTTTCTAGCCATGAAAACTCCCTCTAGAGCATTTCAGCCCTTTTTTAGAAAATTTCTCGTTGAATTTAGCGACCAAAAATCCTGTGAGACGTCGAGCCCAGCCGGATATAAACGTTAATGGATCCACTTCGCCACGCTCTTGGCCGTAACTTTCACTTTACTGATAGGTAGCGAGGCCTCGAAGTCGTCGCAGGCAGGCGCGGGCTCTGGTCAGCACAGCCACATGCCAACAACCATAGTCCGGCAACCGCTCTCGACGATCGTCATAATTCCTCAGATCGAGCCAGCTATCCAAGTCGCCGAGTGAGTACAGCCTTGATCCCCGTTCAGTTATACGCAAGTGGGGGTATCGTATCGCAATACGCGCAACCGTTCGCTTGCCATGGTGGGAGCCTTTCTTCTGCCGTGCCAGCTTGCACTGACACCGCTTCAGATAGTTTTCACAACCGCGCTGCTTGCACAAAGCCTAATCGGCTGCGCCAAGCAATATATTTGGTCAGCGGTTAGTGTGGCCTAGTAACGAATGTTGGTGTATTTGTGTCATCGAGCGCATGACAATATGGCTTAAACCAAAATCGACCGTAACGCAGGTCATAGATCTGTGAGAGAAAACCGCTCCATGAGTTTTTCAAGCTGCTCTTTATGGTGTCTGGCCTGAACCTCCAACTCCAACGCTTCCGCTTTTAGGTTCGCCTGGCTTGTTCTCGCCTCGTCCCGCTCCGCTTTAAGCTGATCGATTTGTTTCAGTGCGGTTTCTGCACGCTCAGATTGAGAGGTCAGTCGGGCTTGTACCTCTGTTTTCGCCTTTTCTAATGTGTCGCGCTCAGTCTCAACGCTTTCGATGCGACTTCTAAGCTCAACCACTTCTTTTTTGACTTCATCACGCTCTACGCGAAGATCGTCTTTGTCGGCTTTTAGATCCGCGTTGAGACCGTGGAGTTCCTTCAAAGAGGCTTCAGCCGCTTTTCGCTGGTCATGCTCTCTTGATGCTTTTTCCAAACTGACGGCCAGATCCAATTCCAGGTCGGTCGAATGTTTGCGGAGAGCTTCGACTTCCTCCTGTACTTTTTTCAGTTCTGATTTGGCTTTGAACGATTCGTTCCGAACATATTCTAATTGGTCTTCCAAATCTTCAACGGTACTGGCTGCGTCCACCAGCTCGGCTTCAGCGTTTTCCTGCTGCTCTCGCGCAGAGCGTATGACATCTGCTACTCGACGTTCTGCAGTGTTGACGGCTTTCGCGTTGAGGTTCTGTGCTAAGGCACGAATTTCTTCCAAGAACGAGCCTGTCATCTGGTTCAGGGCTTCTTCGACTTCGATTGGAAGCTCCTGAACAGGCTCACTCTCAATAACCTGCTGGGCTCTCTGGTGATCTTCCCAGACACGAACCAGACGGCTTGGGTTTCCTCCCCCAACCACCTTTCTAAGCGCAAAGCCTGTCACCCGCCGACCGTCTTCAATTAACGAGTTGCCTGCATCGATGATCGCTGCGTCTTCTATTTCGGGTGGTCTCATTGGTCAGCCTCCAAATTCAATGTCGATGCCGGAACTATAAAACACAACAAACAAACAAACAAACAAATAAATAAACTAATAAACCCCCCTTGCCGACCAAAAAATCTGTGCGAAAGTAATCATAAGAGATGCGTTCAGGCTTCGCTGGCGCACACGAACACCCACTGTTCAGGAGAGGCTGCGGTGAAGTGGATCTGTTTGCGAGCGATCTGCGTTACCAGCGGGGCCGCAAGCCTGCCAAAGATGCCCATCAAGAAATCGTGCAATGAGGAATAGAACCATGGCGAAATTACGGAAAGCGGAATTAGAAAGCATTCGTGAGCGGTACAGCACCTACCTTTCAAGCAACGGGTTACTACAGCCCGAAAACCCGCTGTATCGCTGCGATGAAGGTGGTATTCGTTTGGTGAGCGCCCGTAGCCGAGCCAGAACAAAGGAAATTGAGGTTCAGCCAGGAACCCAACTGATCTGGCACGACCCAGACGATGGCCAGACGTACTTTGCTATTTACATAACGACTTACGGCGACACCGTTCTGATCGACACATTCCACCGTGGAAACGTGGAAGTATTCGATGAAGAGCTTCGGTTTTATTCAGAATCACTGGTCATAGGGGAGCCAAATGACGCTTTTTGAGCCTATTCGGGAGACAACGGTCACCGCCCTTGTGAAATCACTCCAAGAATCCGGCCAGGACTTTGAGTGGTACCCCACATCACAACCTATGGTCGAGTGTATTCGTAACGATTTGCACGAGTTTGCGTGTGTTCGCAAAGGTGAAGAGATCCAAGTATCAGTGCTCGATTGCGGGGCCGGTGATGGCTCTTTACTGCATTCGCTGACAAATGGGAAAAAGTACGCCATCGAAAAAGCCATGCCGCTAATCAATGCCATGACTTTGGATGTTTTCATTGTAGGTACGGAATTTCACCAGCAGACACTGCTGGATAAAAAAGTTGGTGTCGTCGTGAGTAACCCGCCCTTCAGCGAGTTTGCGGCCTGGGCCATTAAGATCATCAAAGAAGCAAACGCCCCAGTTGCGTATCTGATACTGCCTAAGCGCTGGTCGTCAAATCCAGACATTCAGGATGCGATTGAGTACAGGAAAGGAAACGCCGAAGTGATCGGCGAGTTTGATTTCTTTGATGCTGACCGCAAAGCCAGAGCGCACGTTCATGTAATCCGTGTCGATTTAACTGGGAAACAAAAAGTGCACTGGTATCACAACAAAAAGGCGAAAGTTGACCCGTTCGACGCATGGTTCTCGGACAACTTTAAAGTGAACGCATCGGAGGGCAAGGCCAACGACTGGGAAAAAACAGAGGCTATTCGGTCAAAGGTAAAAAAGCATATTGGTTCTGAGAATGCGCTTATAAAGGATGAGGGACTGGTGAGTACGCTTGAAAAGCTGTATCACCGCGAGCTTGAGCACTTGATCAAGCAGTATCAAAGCGTATGCGAACTGGACACAGATTTACTGTGCGAACTCGGCGTGAATACCTTCGGACTCAAAGAGGCATTGAAGCTTCGGATAAGCTCGATAAAGTCTGTGGTTTGGCAAGAGCTGTTTAACAATCTCAAGGCCGTCACGGACAGACTGACTTCTGACAGTCGAACACGGATGCTCGACACACTGACCTCTCATACCCACATTGATTTCTCTCAAACCAACGCTCACGCTCTCGTGATTTGGATGATTAAAAACGCCAATCAATATTACGACTCGCAGCTCATCACCTGCTTTGAGCGCATGACGGAAAGAGCCAATGTGGTTAATTACAAATCTAACAAAAAGACGTTTGGCGACGAGGATTGGCGTTATTGCAGGACACCCAACAACTTTGAACGCTATTCGCTGGAATATCGTGTTGTTTTAGAGCGTGTCGGCGGATTGTGTGAATCCGGTTACTTTGCCAGCAGAACGGATAGTGGACTTAGCCACAGCGCAATCCAATTTATCGATGATCTCAGAACTATCGCAACCAATATAGGCTTCGACACCACTGGGACAGACGGTCCCAATGCTTACCATTGGGAGAGTAACGCCAAGGTTAATTTTGAATGCAGGGATCCAAAAACAGGCAGCTCTATGGTGCTGATGGAAGTTAAGGCGTTCAAAAACGGCAACCTGCACATCAAATTTGCACCCGCTTTTATGATTCGGTTTAGCGTCGAATTTGGCCGACTCAAAGGTTGGGTCAAACACGCGAAACAAGCCGCCGAGGAAATGGGTATTTCGGAGGCTGATGCAGCTGCAAGCTTCAACACCAATCTCAAACTGCAACCAAGCGATCTGCCGTTGATGCTGACTCACTCTGACAATGGAGAGCTCTGATGGACACACTTTCTGAAGATACGTTTAGGAACTGGGATACCAGTGTGGTCACAGGCTCCACAATGCACAGCAGCTTTATAACGTGATTAAAATCGGATAATCAAATGCTCGAAGAAGAGCATTGCCCTGCCGAAAATTTCAGAATTAAACGGTTTGCACAATCGATAACATTGGAGGATTTTCAACGGCATTGCGCTAAATGGCCAGGCAGAGACCGAAAACTGTGACCGAATGCTAATATAAGTACAGGATGGACAACTTTTCCGCTTGGAGGAGTTGTCATGTTAAACAGACCACAGCTTTGCCAGGGCAAGTTATCCACAGATTTATAGGGATAACTTCAAGAATTGATACGATTTTTCGTTTTCTGACAAAGGGTTACAGGGATGGTTACTTTATGATCAGAATTATAGGGCGATTGTGGACTCTTCCCGATAGCAAGAAAGATCGATGGCTTCTGCGATCCGGTCTCATACTGCTGATAAGTGGCGGCTTCTTTAGTCTGATCAGCGGTCATTGGATCTTTTGGGTAGGGTTAGCGGTCGGTGCTCTACTCAGCTCCGTGGGACTGGCTCAGACGACCAGAAACACAATGTCCAAGGTTGACAAGCGACTGGCTCCTTATCGAACATACCGAGTGCTCCGATGGATCCTCATGGCCGTTCTTTTCATCGCTTATCTTGTGGGCGTTTTTTTGCTAGAACTGGCCGAGTCTGATTCCAAAGACGATTATGATGATTTGCCGTTTACGGGCAATATGCCCAATGCAACGGTTGATGCTGTGTGGGAGTCTGACCCTACACGTTATTATGATCAGGATGCCCCTCGGTAAGCAGTATCAATAGGGCACCACGGTTAGGTGGTGCCCTGTATTCCGCTTACTTACCCCTAGCTTTGCTAATCTCAGCTTTTCCGGCAGCAATAGCTCCCGAACCTGCTCTACGCATTCCGGTAGCACCTGGCGCTACGCCACCACCAACACCGCCACCACCAACGCCTCGAAGCATGCCGGCGCCAGAATAGGCCATGATGGACAGCCAAACGGTAGGCAATAGTAATATCGATGTCGTCGTGACGATTGAGATGACCATTGAGTTAGCAAATCGGTCAAATCCGCCAGCTTGCGATCCGAAAAGATCGAGTATTCGGTTGTCGAACCAGAATGCTGCCGCCCAAATTGCATTGATGAACTCTAAACTGAAGTACGTCATTGCCAAGCCGACAAACGATGCAAGCTGATACCGACCGATCATCATAATGAACGGGGCCGCGATGATCACGATCATCTGCATCAACGCCAGAAGCATGGGGCCTGCAATTTTAAACATTGAGCGGATTGAGTTGGCCATCAGAAATTCGTTGGCACTGGTGCCAATGCCGATAACATCAAATATCGCATCGAGAAAATCACGAAATCCGCCTTGGTCTGCGTCAAAGTTGTTGGTCATATCGACGTTCGTGCTGGACGAAAGGTTTGCCGCGTTGTTATCCAAAATCAGTTTCAGTATCAAATCTTCTTTTACTGTGTCTGTCATGGTTCCCACGGTCATAACTTCCGAACCCCAGGTCTTCCAAGAATCCAGAATATCTCCGGCTTCATCGCTGGGAATGTCATTGAGCAGCTTCTGTCGCAGTCCAATGCCTGGATTGCTTATGCCTGGCCCAGTTTCGCCGAGCCATACTTCTTTGCAATACGGATTCGCACCAAATTCATTGGCTCTATCCGATTCTCTTACTGCCGGTTGTCGGGTGAACCCCTTGTCATCCATTTTATCGACGTAAGCTTCAGGGTGACTGTAATACTCGTTAGCGTAGCCAAGCAATGTTCGGCTGCCGATCCAGTCGATGTCATCCCATTGAGTGACGTTGGCAGGCAAGCCACCAGCAGGAGGATTTTCTTTAAAGCGCTGAATAGCTTTGTTGTAGCAGACCTCTTTAAATCGACGAACTTCATCCACCAGTGTTGTGTCTTGAATAGAGATATGGGCGACGCGCAGAAGCATGTATTCGTAGTTGTTTACACAGGTCATGCTTTTAATTGTGCTGTGCGTGATCGCCGTGGACAAATATTCTACGAATGACCACGCCACCGGCTTGTAGACTTGCCAACCACCAAGGTCGCTAAACGTATCATCATAGCCTGTTGCTGTGTTATTACCTGAACCCGATACGTTGGCGGTTGCATTGCAGTCAGGGACACCCAGTTCATAGCGAACGGTTGATAATTGTGTCGAAAACCCCTTATACGGAATCACGCACAACATCAGAATGATGATCATTGAAAGCAGTGTCAGCTCCAAACTTTTGATCGTCTCAGAAGCTCTGCCACTGGAATAGTTGTCGCGGAAGTTGGCAATAATGGCCGCAATAAAAGGCACAAGAGCGAGTCCTGAACCGACAAGCACATCCCAAATTGCGCCATACATGTTCCAACCGAACATCAGCGTATAAATCTCAAGCAGGGTATTGGCAACCATCCCTGTTATTCCCCGAATCCGAACTGTTGAATCATCACGACTTCTATGAAGGCCAGCAGTAATGCGATTTTCCACCACTGGGCCTTCATGTTTTTGTAGTCGTCTCTATGCTTTTGAAGCATGAGTTCTCTATCCGTCTCGGATTCCCATTCTTCCATCGCGGGTGGTCGAGTGGCATAACGGACAAGCCAAGGCCAACTGCCGACAATCAAAAGGTACAAAGTCACTCGGTACCATTTCCATTCAGAAATGAGGTTCATCGACGACACCTCTTCAGGGCGAGTGTCGGTGACGATTGAAAAAATCATCCCCAACATCATCAGCGCCACCAGCCCACCCATGCTGATCAGCAAGAACTTTTTGGTTTTTGCCATCACGGATTACCCAGCGCATTTATGTTTGTCCCCTCGCGCCTTTGCGGAGCGCGGACGTTCTGAACATTGCGCTCTTCAGTGCCTAAAATGCGCTGTATGGTATTTCTTGCAACCGCTTGCCTCGCCTGAATCTCTGCATCCAACTGTCCCAGTTCAACTTGCAAATGATCGATGGCTTCATTGATAACCCGCTTTGCCGGTTCGAGATTTGCGACGTTGGGCTCTTTGACTCCAGTTCGCATCATTTGTGTGATCAGTCGCCCTTGCTCTACTAAGCGTGTGTAAGCAATTTCAGACGACAGTTTGCGGGTCATTTCTTCTTGCGAATTTGCCGGACGCTTGCGGATCGCTTTAATAATCACATCGTCGATCAGCACACCAGGAGGCGCGGAAACACGATTCAGGTTCTGCCACGTTATCGGCGTAATGTTCTTCACCAAGTCGTCAATATCGTTGTACAACGTATCCGCCATATCGCGATGCTGGTACGTGAGTCCTTTTCCAGGCTTTGCTTTTAGCTTGGTGCAGCCTTCACACGTTCTTAGCTCAGTATCACCCACGACGGCAATCGCCCAATTTGCCGCCGCGATGGGGCCGCTCCAATACTCCCAAAGCGGCGTTCCTTGGCCATTTGCTGCAGGTACACTGGCAGTATCGCAACTGTTGGCGCGATCAAAGAGTACGTTGTAACCGACCACAATTACGTCTTTTAATGCTCGAATAGGCTGTTGAGCAGAGCCACCTTTAACGGCTCCACATACCCACTCTGTCCCCGCATCTCCGGTATTCACACTATCCACTTGGTCTTTGGCTTTTTTAGCGTCCCCGCCGGTCGCGCCGATCTGATAAGCCCATTCGCCGACCTGTGCGTTGACCTTAAATTTCTCCCATGGAAAACCTTGTCCGCCCATCATGACAGACGCCATTTCATCACACGAAGTTTGCGCAAATTCAAAGTCCATCTTGCCCTGCAGGATCCCCTGTTGCAGAAGATCGTACAGCCCTGGATCTGCCCGCTGTAACGCCAGAGCAGGCAAGCTTGCAACCGCTGATGTTGCCGTGCTGATGATGTTCCCCATCATGTTTTTAAAACCATCGGTTATCCCGTTGAGCTGATTTGCAACCGTGGCTTTCGGGTCGAACTTCCCACACTCCATGCCCAAATCCCAACCCGCGCCCAAGGTCAAGATGGGGACTGTAGAAACTTGCGTAGGCGGCGCAGAGATAAGGCCTCCACCGATCTGGTAGTCCAAAGCATTCCGCAATCGTGGCGAGCGATTTTCTTGCGCCAACGCATCTGTCATGAGTGATGCCAGCAATAAAAAGCCTACCCAGCGAAGGTGTTTACTATTCATTTGTTCAATCCTTCTTGTGATTCAAAAATGTGAAATATCAAGCGCTCAGCCAGAGTGCCAAACAAGCACTTGACCGACTCGTTCACAGCATTTGTAGGCTTTCCAGAAGTTCCACACATAAGAGCCATCGGTGCTTCGCTTGCTGGGCGAAGGCGTGCCAGACATCGGGAATTTTTGGCAGGACGATTCTTTATCTGGATACAGCATTTGGAACAGACCTGTATCGCCGTCGTTCTGATCCAAAGGGGCCGCAGGCCAGTATCCAGGTTCACTGTTTTGGCCAATCGTGAAATACAAATGGGGTTCGTTTTGGCGCGTAATAAAGTGCATTGCGCGGAAAGCAGTGACCACGCCAGTCTTTAGGGGGTCTGCTTGGGTCACAAAGCCTGTGCGAGGGTAAATTGAACCGTACATGTTGGAGTGCGAACCCAATTTGTACGCGGGAACAAAGACTGCCCAGGACTGAGGATAAAATATCTCAGGTAGGTTCCAGCGCCAGGCAATGGAGTCCAGGTTTGATATAAAGTACGGATAAAAGGGATGTGTGCGTCCAGCGCAGGCCAGTCCAAATGAGCTTTGAGCCAAAGTATTAAAAGCAATTACCGCTGGATTTCCATAAGCATCAACCAGCTTGAAATCTAAGTTCACATGTTTATTTTTTGTTGATTCAGTTGATTGACCGCCAGCGACTTTATTGATGGGGACGCTTTCAACCCAAGAAATCAACGTCGTCACCCAGCTACTGTCCGAGGTGCCCTGAGACACCTGATTGATGTCTTGGCTTTCTGTCCACGGCTCGCCGTTGGCTCGGTCATAACTTTGAATAACGATGTCGGGTACATGGTTTTGGACTTTAACGCTGGTCTTGAACACACAAAGGGGTGGCACAGCACATGTCATCCAAACACAGGCTCCCCTTAGCTCCCAGTTCATGCACGAGAGAGCTGCTGACATAGTGCTCTGAATAATCTCGGCAGAGTTGATAACACCGCTGTACTGATCGTCCGTCTCTCCGTGACACGCAATACATTCCACACTCCCCCGTTCTTCGAGCAATTTTTGAGTGTTACCAATCGTTTGCGTCTTTATTACATCCGTTGACACGGGATCGTAGTTTGTCCACTCCGGCGGATAGGCATGCGCTTGACCTGCAACTGTCATCAACCCAAAGGCTGTAAAAATCAACAACGATGTTGTGAAAGCCACCCATATCTGACACATCAGTTATTCTCCCGCTCATAAGCTTGAATCGCCGCTTTTAGGGAACGCTGGCCGTAAACCACTTGCTGATTGTTGAAGACAATCGCTGGCAATTTCTCAATGCCAAAACGAACCGCAGCGTCGATGGCCACGTTGCCCACTTCCAGTTGCTCGTTGATGTCGCGCCACTGGGGACTGTTCAGTAGAGCGTTGAAGGCCTCACGGTTTGCACTCTCGTAATTACTGGCGGTAAGACCACGAGGCAACATGGCTTGGACCTGGCTGTTCACAATGGTTTCCGTTCGTGCTTTGGTATCCATGTCGTAGACGATGACTGGGATTGTCTCAGGTAGACGAATGTCCCCCATAACCGGCTGATTGCCGGTGTGGAAGATGCGAACACTGTGAATGTCACTGCCTGCCAAAGACACATCGCTGACCAGAAGGGCTGCGCAGATTGCTGACCGTTTGAACCATGCTGTTGTCATGCGCCCTGCCCCTCTCCGGCTTTAATACTCGCTCGCAGGGAATCCAATACTTCAGATGCAACGGCCTGTTGACCTTTCTCAGCGTGCAACTTTTCGAGCCTATCCAGCGTTTTCTGAGCCGGTGACATGGATTCGGTTTTGTTCTTTGGTACTGGATCAGCAGGTTTCGGCGCAATGTCTCGGTAGTAATCGATCATCTTGCCAACGTATTCCGCCGCTTCGAGTTCGGTGATCCCAAACTCACGCATGTAACTGGCACGCTCGGTTTTTTCGTCTTTCTCAGTCCCTGCCAGACTCAGATAAAGTGAAGGGGGTACGTTGCGGAACAACGCCTCCATGTTTTCCGCCAGCACTACGCCTTCGGTGTATTTTTTCGGTTCTTTGCGGGCCGATAACATCAACTGCTTCTGTTCCACCGTTAGATTTTTGAAGCGAGCAATGTCCTCGATCTCTTCCTGCGGCATGACAAGACAGATCCACCATTCGATCATGTTGAGCATTTTCTTGGCTGCACTGGGAAAGTCAGCCATGTTCTGAGTAGCGACCCACCACCAGGCACCAAGCTTTCGCCACATTTTCACCACTTTGACGACAAAAGGAGCCAGCAAGGGGTTGGTCGTGATGATGTGGCCTTCGTCGGTTAACATGACGATGGGGCGTTCATCGTTTTGGTGCTTTTCGGCAAGGTTGTTTATGCGCATCATGATACTGGTGTAAGCAATGGCCAGCTGTGCGTTGTAGCCTTCCCGTGCGAATGTTGCGAGGTCCACGATGGTCACATCCGTATCCGGCCAGGCTTCTCCGGCTGTGTTGAACACCTCCCCTTCAAATCCGTCGCAGAACATTCTGAGCGATTCGCCCATTTCAAAAGCTCTCAAACGACGATGCTCTGGATAGTCCGGATCCGCATTAATGATGCGAAATCCTTCGGCAACATCTTCGGTCAAGGTTGATCGACCATCATCTTGAGCTCTGCGTGCACCGTGGAATATGGCATCTCGGATCATCCGGCGGTCTGCGCGGGTCAACTTTTTGGCTTCTTCTTCTTCACCGCCGGTAATCATCAAGGTGGCAATGATCTCCATCTCACCCATCACGTCGCGTTGTTCGTCGCCGTTGTCGTCCGTGCTGCCCGTATCCTCGTTCATCATCATTTCAGCGAGAACATCCATCGCGGCCTTGGCCCGCACCTGCTCCCGCTCTTTTTCACTCAGCTCGTTGAACGACTTCATCGTATCGCCAACGCGAATTTTGTCCGGAATGTGCGCCGCAAGGTCTTCTTCACCCACCAACGCGCTATCACTGACTATGCGAGACCCCAGTAATTCTTCTTTATCACCATCCAAGAGCTTATTGGCGTCGGCAAACGGTGGAAGCGTGACACCGGAGCCTGGCTTGAGCTGAACTTTGTTGACGGACAAGCCTTTGCTGGCGAAATAGTCAGCGAGCAGACCGAATGAGTTTCCGGCCTCGACAATGAACAGCCGTGGTCGAATCAACGCCATGATCTGGCCAGACATATTGGTGATGTGGGCAGATTTACCGGCACCCGTTGGGCCTAAAATCAAACCGTGTGCGTTTTTCTTCCGGTCAGCAATGTTAAAAGGATCAAAGCAGACGGGTTCACCGCCTCGGTTAAAATGAGTCTGTCCAGGATTTCCAGTTCCGCGATGACGGCCAAACACAGAGGACAGATTTGCCAGGTGCTGCGACCAGACAGGGCGTGTCGCTTTAAAATTCGCGTCCATGCTAGGCTCATAAACCATTGGGAGGTTATAGATATAAGCATCCAAACCCAGGGATTCGTCTTCTTCCCGAACAGGTGCAAGGCTGTTCGTAAGCAAGACCGCGCTAACCGCGTTTGTTTTCTTGCGCAAATCCCGCAGATCGTCGCCACGGATATACACAGACATCATGGCGCGATAGAGTTTTTGCTTACCGCCCATCAGGGACTTAGCAACTTCGCAGGCTTGCCGAGCCATCTCAGCATCCACGGATTCGCCTTTGGATTTATCCTGAATTTTCTCGATGTGCTGTTGGATCTGGTCTTGTGCAGTGATGACGATGGTAGTGGCCATGACTGTGCCAGGGGGCATTTTGTCCATCATGCAGCTGGCCTTGCCGGTTGAGTTGCCGTCAGGTGTTACAGCACTGACCTCACCTGCAATTTGACCGATACGAGGTGTCCGGCGAACCTTGTGCACGCGCAAGCAGCGGTGTGGCAAACCGTCAAACCACCATGTTTGAGATTCGGCATCCGATTTTGGCAAACTGAAAAACAAAGATTCTGAAAAATCATCGCCATACGGCAGGTCGTCGTCTTCCGGATAACTCGCAAGCTCCAAGAACTTTCGACGGTCACCGTCGGTCAGCTCTGGTCGGGGGTTAAACCATTTCAATAACCATTCGTAGTACGTTTTTCCATCATTGCGTGCAAGACGAATACCCGCGTCACGAAACGAGGCTTCCAGTTTTTCAATGGTGTCATTGAGTTCTTCTTCGGGTGTCATATCGGCGTATGACTTCCACTTTTTGGGAAGTCTGCGATAGACAACCATTTTTACCCGACGGATTTTCCCGCTCCAGGGAGCATCCAATACTTCTTTGTCTTCAAACAGGCCGTCTTCTTTGCAGATTCCGCGCAAATGCGCTTCCATAGTGTTCAGCCATTCCTTGGTAAATTCCGTGTCTTTGCAGTAGTGGCGCGGGTAGGCTCTGAGGTCCCTGATGTACGACTCCATATCGTCGTCGTCATAGGTGTACTGCTGGATAATCCACGGGCCTGAACTGTACTCTTCAAAGCTGTCCTGAATAGCATCCTGAATCAGGTCTCGCCGAGACTGAAGCCAGTTGTAAGAGCGCCCTTCGGTTGCCAACGGCAAAACATCAAAGACTGCGCCCACACTCCTGCCATCATCCAGAAGAATGGTTTTAGAGTCAGTTTGAAACTCATACCAAGGCAGTTTCTGCACAAAACTCGACGGACGACCGTACATGCGCTTAATGTCCATCGTAGTCGTCGGTTTGCGCTTTTCGGTCTCTGATGAGCCGGTTTCGACAGGATCAGTAACGTCTTGATCCGGCTGCTCAGTGCTGCTGGCTCCGAATGCGCTTTTGAGTAGTTTTGCTATGGCCATATCAGTCTCCAAATCCGCTTCGTAGGTCGCTTAACTCGCCTGGCATGGCGTAATAGTCTTTGTCCCACATGCGAAATTCCGTCAGATACCCAGGAACGGGCACTTGATCTGAAGTCGCAAGATGAGGTGCAACAAACATGTACATCGTCGGATTGGGTATCAGGCTGAAACGGCTTTTTAAATGATCCTTTTCAGTGCGAACGTAATCACTAAGTTGCACATCACCGTCTATCATTGGGCGGCGAACCAGCGAACGGGTATCAATTAACTGTCCCTTTCCCACACTGCCCATGTGAGAGTTGTACACCGTTTGCATGTCTTGGCTGGGCCTCGGAATGATGTTGTCTTTGCTTGCACAGCCTGACAAAGCACTAATCAAGAAAATGTTCAGAACGACGGTCAAAATCCGCATAGTGATTTACCTTCCTGCCTTCAGGGTCGTAGTCGATGTTGAGTTGTTCAGAGATGTGAATAACCAGTGATGTGCCTGGCTCGACGTAAATTGCATCGAAGGAATTGCTCTGACGGGCATCCAACCAATCGCCAACTTCACCTAGGCCCGATGATATGGCCTCGTTTTGAGCGACCGTCATGGGATCTCCGGTTAAGCCTTTGGTTTGACCACCCAACGCATTGGTAGATGTCGTAAACTCCGAATCGGCTCGCGCTTGGGCGTAGGCTCCCGCTGCGGTTAAGCCAATTCGCTGAGCCAAGTAACTTGGGGCATTCGTGATGCGCTTGCCGGTGACACAAGGGATGCCGTAACGATCCGAGAACCAAGCAATCGGCTCACCCGTTTGTGTGCCAGGCTCCGGATACGTCACGAGGGTTCCGTCTTGGAAAGTGAACGTCATTGAGTTCACTTGCCCGCTTACACAGCTCAGCGTCCAGTCACCCTTGGCGATGCCGGACATTTTTATGCCCGTTAGCCCTGGAATCGAAATGCCGTTCGATGACAAGTTTTCTTCACCGACGATCAATTTAAACGGGTACGGATCGACCACTTGACCACCAACAGGGATCCGGCCAAGAAGCGCCGTCATGGACACAGAGCCTAACAAAGTTGCGTTATTTGGAATCGTGTACGCCTTGATCAACCGCTCTTCTTTGGTTTTATCTCTGGCTCGGACAGGGCCGCTGGCGAGTTCTGGCAAGCTCGCTCTGTTCAAAGAAAATTCAGGAAGCGCAATCTTGGAGGGATCGCGAGGATCCACAGTGGCTTCCATCGGATTCGTCCAGACGATTTGATCGTAATCAACAGGCATCCCAGTGTTGTCGTACCCAAGACCCGTTGGAATGTCTGCAGAATTGATGTCGTACCCATTCGCGCTGGTTTGGCTGCGAGTCGGTTCTTCTGTCTTTAGCTGCTCAAGCTTGCTTTCAAGACGCGCAACCAGGCCACGGGTCAAATCCTGCGTGTGCTCCAATTCGCGCTGTTTTGAGTTGGCATCACGCTCGACGTTTTCAAAACGGTTCGCTATCCGTGCATTTAAATTTTCTTCCATTTTCAGCAAGCCATCGATTTTCTGACGCAAACGGATATTTTCTTCCTGCAACTTAACCGAGTCTTCACGGACAGCCCGCGTCTCATTGGTCAGTGTTCGCATCGTCTCAACTGGGGTGTCGACATCCACGCCAAATTGGTCAATAAGGAAATCGTCCTGCAGAGGGTCTATCGCAAGCCCGTTATCCAGCTCACTTGGCCCGGTCTGTATGGCCGTTAAGCCCTCAAAATCCGTACCCGAAGCCTGAGTATTTGTTGTTGCGGTGTCAGATTTTCCGCCTTTGATGACGACGACGAGCAGCACTGCGACAATGATGACAGCAAGCGCTTTTACAACGATATTGGCTTTCATGGACGCGCCCTTTTATTGACCGTTCAGCGATGCTTGAGATTCCCGCTTGAGATCCTGGTAGTAAGTCCACGGATACAGCGTTTCTTTCAAGGGCCGCTCAGAAATGAGGTACAACATCGTGCTATCGCCTGGTGTACCGGCAGGCTCTAAATGATGGTGCTGCAAGGTGGCGTGTGAAAAAGGCACATTAATGTCGAGGTAGTTGAGCTGTACTGGGTCAGTGGAGACGTTTTTGACGTACATAGCCGCCAAATAATGGCCACCGCCTCGATAAGCCACGACCGGCGTAGACAAGGTTTGGTATCGAGCAGGGCCTTTAAACACTCGAACCGCGCCTTTATCGCTAATGCTGACATCCGATATCCCTTGAACGCTGCCGTGTAACCGTGATGGGCCGTAAAGATGTTGTGCCGCATAGCGAGTAAGGTCGATGGGCGTAATAACGGTCGTTTTGCGGGGCATTGACGCTTCAGCGTCTTTCTCGGACACCACATTATCGATTGTAAGTACCAAGCGAAGGTTCTCTAGTGGTTCCGCTGTCTCAGAAGCCGGTGATGCAATCAGATCCAAAAGAATCACTTGGCCATCGGACATTCTGCGGATCTGCACACGCTGTTTTTCAAACGCTTCATAAGGCAGAAAATGGACAGCCCCTTGTGCCGACTGAACACGAAATTGTTGCCTCACTTGCTGCCCCTTCGTCACGCCTACTTGGACATGAGATCCAAACTGGATAGATCGCTCTTCGCCTTCGCGCAGCTCAATGGTGACCGGCAAGTTGTCGTAATGAATGATCTCCATGGCAACTGTGGGCGTGGAAACAATCACCAGTAACAAAGCTTTGATTAGAATGTTTCTCATCGTGGTTCACCAAGTTCGACTGAGAGCTGTTCAGCGGCATTTTGATCTTGAATGGTCTGCTCTAATCGACTGGGCTTGTTGTAAAAGCCGTCCAGCGCAAGCCCCCACAAATTGCATTCAGGATCGACATCCCAGCGCACAACTTTGATCGGATACCGCACAAACATGTCTTTCACGACTTCTGATCGAAAAGTCTCTTTCACATTAACGTCGTAAAAAGCCACCCAACTATCGCTTGTTTGTTTATAAACCCGCTTGTCGTTGTAGGGGCGATCCGGCATTTCTTGCATAGCGCGGGATCGTGTCAGCTCATGGTTCCGGAAACGCCGTTCGTAATCGCGTTCAAGCTCGCCTTTGAAGCGAGGCGTGAGATAGCAGCTCAAACGAGCAATCTGTGCTTTGTAGTCGTCGGAGCCCTGAACGGGCCAGTTGTTCATTTGCTGCCAAATGTAGTAGCCAAAGGCATACACGTTGAACGGGTGTCGCTCATCAATTCCGCGTGTCGATCCAGACCGTAGATCCGGCGGAATATCGATTTTTATGTGCTCCGGTGCGTTCTGCCAGCCGAGCAGCGCTGCAATCAACGCAATAAATAGAAAGCCGATAAAAGTGCGCAGCGTGAAAATATGGGCATCACGACCGTCGAGAGCCTTTTTGGTACGAGCCACGCTCAATCCTCCGTTTCGGTGATAACTCGAACTACGGGCTTGTCGCGCCGTATATCCCAACTCTGGGATTCTTCGATGTAGTTGTAATTGATAAAGCTGAACTTTTTCTGAGCGAGCTTTTTCAGATACACAATGTGTAAACCGTCTGGGCGACGACGTTTGAGTTCCTGCAGGTACTTCCCGATGATGAGCAAGGTTAAAATCGCAAGACCAAGCCCAATACCCACTCCAAACAAGCCCCATCCGAACGGCAACAGGACAAGGACGGACACAGGCATCCAAAAAATCAGTCCGGTAATGATGATGACAACAACTTCAGTATCCGTGAGGCCCCTAAAAACAACCGGCTCAGCAATGAGCCGGTCGGGGATGAAGTCGATTTCTCTGCCCTTCATACCTGGTTTGTCCATTAGAAAATCACGGAGGCCGCTTCGGTGAGTAGATAGACAACAAAGACGATCAACAGAACGCCCATGCCGCCGTGCATACCCATGTCGCCCCATGTTTTCTTGCCGTTGCCGATCTCGTTGTAAGTCGCAATCATGTTGTTAACCACAACAAGGAACGCAATCGTGCCTAAGATCAGACCGAGCACCAGAGCAATGTCGTAGGCGTAGCCTTTTAACAGTCCGATGTAGTCACCCTGAGCAGGTGCCTGAGATGGGTTTGCCGTAGTTGGTAGGGCCGCGTGCACTTGGGTACCGACTGTCAGCATCAGTGTTCCGGCTCCGGCCTTCATTGCCAAAAACTTTCGGTGCCCGGCTTGGATAACTTCTTTCATTCGTAATTCTCCTGAGAAATATCGATACTTCATGGTTTAATTGATGAGCAAATACAGAATCACCATCAGCACAAAAACACCGCGTGACCACACGATCACCATGTCTGTTGCACTGATTTGTTCCTGTCCAAAATCGTTGTAAGCAGAGACACACAGCCAAGCAACGTATATAAAAATCGCAACAGCACCAATGGACTGCACTGTCAGAAGCATCGCGTCAGCCGTCAGATAGCATGACCCTCCACCGCAACCCGCGCCTTCTGCGAACCATTGAGCTTGTTGTGAGTTCATTTTTGATGCTCAGTGTATGTGGCACTCAGAGCATCAATTGCCGAAGGAACGACGGGCTCCATCGGTCCTGTCAGATGATGCGCAATACCGGATTGGATCTTGCGCATGTCATCCAGCAGAATCTGGTAATCGAACTGGGTTCGGCTTGCAGAGTCACGACGAGCCATGGCCGTCATCACAAGCGCTTCTAGCGCTGCAAGTTCCGTTTTGATATTTGCAAGTGCTTCACGTTCGGCCCACACGTCAGCGTTGACAGTCGGGGTAATGGCGAAACAACTCAGTAAAAAGAGGGCTTTAGCTTTACTCATCAGAAATCCGCTTTATTTGCAGAGACCAGGGATGAGCTTGATTAAATCAGAAGGGAGTGGCTGTACTGCCCGTTATTGGGTCAGAAGGTTCTGACCTTTTACAAACGAATCCAAATCGGCTAACCAGGCGAGCTGGGCAGTAAACCGGATTTGCACAAAGGTCTCGGCTGGTCGCTGAAAAAAATCGGGATAGGGGGGAGCCGTTAGGCTCCGCCCCTCCCACACCACCCGGCATGCGGGTCCGCACCGGGCGGTTCGAGAAGTTGAGGTCATGAGAGTCTTGGCACTCCTAACCGGTCGAAGTAGGCAATCGTCAGCACGTTGTGGATAGCAGACAGACTGTTGTGCCACCAGCGCCAGCTCAGAGCCGCTACCGATTGTGCCACACGGGGGTTCGCGCCCAAGCGCATCAGCTCCCGATAGATCGTCTTGCCTCGCCGCCACTGTTTGAGATGCAGAACCCGTAAGCGTCGGCGTATCCATCCATCCAGCGAGCGCCAGATACTTGGAGTTTGCGACAGCTTGAAGTAGCCCTTCCATCCCAGCAGATAGCGTCGAAGCTTCTCCACCACTTGCCCTATGCTGCGACCTCCAGCACCTCGGGTCAGTTGCCTGATCCGCAGTTTGAACGCTTGCAATGCCTTCGCTGAGACCGCACGGCGGACTTCGCCGTTGTGAGCCTGCCATAAGGCATAGCCAAGAAACTTGCGCCCAAACACGCTCGTCACCGCACTCTTGGATTCGTTAATCTTCAAGCGCAGTTTGTCGTAGCAGCGTCTCAGCAGCACCATCACCCTTTCTCCCGCCTTCTGACTGCGCACGTAAACGTTGCAGTCATCGGCATATCGGGCGAAGCAGTGCCCTCGGCGTTCCAGTTCCCGATCCACTTCGTCCAGCAGCACGTTGGCCAGCAACGGCGAGAGCGGACCACCTTGCGGCGTTCCCTCCCATCGCCGGATAACCACCCCACCATCCATCATCCCCGCGTTCAGATAGGCGCGAACCAGCCGGATCAGGCCGGGGTCGTTCACGCGTTTCCTTAGGCGGTCGATCAGAATGTCGTGATTGACGCGGTCAAAGAACTTGGACAGATCCACATCAACCACTGTGTGACGGCCTTGCTGGACGTATCGTTGGGCGGCCAGAACAGCATCGTGGGCTCGGCGGCCCGGGCGAAAGCCGTAACTGTGCTCGCTGAAGGTGGGATCAATCAGGGGTTGCAGTACGTGCAGCAGTGCCTGTTGAATCAGACGGTCGGTCACGGTGGGAATACCCAGTTCCCGCTCACTACCGTCCGGTTTCGGGATGCCTACCCGCCGGACAGGCTGTGGCCGGTACGTGCCTTCCAGCAGTTGCTGCCGAAGGCCGGGCCAGGCCCATCTCAGGTGTTCGGCGGTTTGGCTTATGTCCAGACCGTCAACACCTGCGGCTCCTTTGTTAGCCTTTACGCGCTTCCATGCCCGTTGCATATTCTCTCGTGCGAACGCCTGCTCCAGCAGGCTTCGCCCTGCGCCCTTCGGATCTCGACGCGGGAGTTCTGTTTCATCGCTGGGTACGTTCGGCAAGGCTTCACCTCCCCGTTGCGTGCCCCGCCCCGCGGATGCGGGCATCTGATGCCTGGCAGACCTCATCGTCAAGTCGTTTGACGCTCCTTCTCGTTCGGCCCTTCGCTCCAGGATGGCAGCTACTATGGCCTCTGCTGACTTCTCGCTCCGTGTTTCCACGTCGCCCTTTCAGGCATGAGGCGAGATCTCCCCGGGTAAGAACACACTCCTTCACCGCACAACCGCCGGATTTACGCCACCTTGCCTTGACCACGAGAGCTTCGCGGCTTTTGGCCCGCTCGCCCTGCTCGGCAGCGCCTCATATCCGATTCTTGTTCATCGGCTCACGGTTTACGCTCCACGCTTCCTCCCCACGGTCGGTCGCCCTTCCGCAGTTGCGCTTCGCTTCGTTCGCTGTGGCCAGCTTACGGGAGGACTTGCACCTCCAGGAGTGCGCCCATGCCGGGCGCACCAAAAAAGGCCACGAAATGTGGCCAAAGTGCATAAAGGGTTCATCCGTGGGGATCGATTACAAATACTTCTTAAACTTGCTTGTCATGACCATCAAGCAGAGTCCAAACAGGACGGCGAAAGGTGTGATGATAAAATTCGGGTGAATTGAGTTCGGGATCGATAGATACAGAATCCACGCTATGATCAATACCGGCATCGCAAAGCGTTTGGCCCAGTGATACACGTATCCTGATTCATTACCGCCGCACCAGCGCCGGAGATCCCGCTGCATCAGTCCGTCGCTGATCCCAACAATGCCGAACAAAATAAAGGCTGGCATGGACAGCAGTAAAATCGCCATGCGAACAAAAAACATGACCATTATGTAGATAGCCGCCATCAGATAATCGTAATAGGCTGCTATGAAATCCTTTATAACGAGTCTGATTTTTCCATCGTCCGGTTGTGGTGTCTTCGTCGCGATCAACATGTCGACAAGTCCGGAATCAATGAATAAAAAATTCACCACCGTACTAACAATTTCACTGGCCGATGAAATTGCTCCCTCGTTCATCCCATCGCCAATCGCCAAGGATTCACTCAAGTAACTGATTTCTGTCTGCATCATGGATTCAGCGTGCGAATAGCCAACGTCTTTTTCAAAGAAAAACGCCATGCTTATCCATTCAATCATGATAGAAAAGAACGCGGAAATGATGAGTATTCCAAACACCTTCAGTATGAGTTCAAGCGTGTTACCAATTATTCCGCGTCTTTGTGACGGGTGATCACCACTTCCTTCAGCCATTTGTTACACCCACCATTGCTCAGCTGTGTGATAGTTTTTATCCATTTCACGAGTCAACGCCTGAAGGTTTTCCGGCATTTCCTCATCATCGTCTTCCACGGGCAAAGGAAAACGTACTTTCCAAAGCTGACCGCCATCGAGTAAGCAAAAAGCCTGGCCTTTTGGCAGGGCGGTAATATGACCAGGTTCAAGAGTGGGCACGCGAAGCATCGAGATCCGGTCTTGCGTGCTCGATGTGAAGTCTACGCTGGACTCTGTATCTGACGAGTCGGAAGCGCCAGACACCGACATGAGCTGGGCCACTTCCACTTCTGGCAACTGGTTCGTAAGCAGCTCCGCTGTTTCTTTTTCCTTCACTCGCAACATGATCAGGTTGTTAAAGTTGCCCTCCACCTGCCGCGCCTTGGCGGTGTTACCCAGTCGGGCTTCAATGTCTCCCCTACTCTGCGTGTAGGCGGTAATTTGCATACCGGATCCGCCAGACTTGTTGACCATGGGCAAGAACTCATCGCCCATTAGTTCGTTGAACTCATCGGCGTGAAGACAAACCTTCGGCATAGCGTTCGCTTTACCGCCCAACATACCGTGTTCGAATCCGTGCTTGTAAATATTGCCGCAGACGCTCACCAGATCGGAGAACATGGAGTTGCCAACCGCCGAACTGACTTCAGTATCTGACATGGCATCCAGACCGATGTAGCAGATGCCCCGCTTCCTGATGATCTGAGTCCAGTCAAAAATCGGCCGATCATCCTCAACATCAAAGTAATTCGGTGCCAACAGTGCGCCAATCTTTCCTGTGGTCAGCTTCTCTAAAAGCGGTAAAAGACTGGCTACCAGTTTGTCGAAATAGGTGCGGTCATAGCGCAGTGCTGAGATCAGACCGTGCAAAATCGGATCACTGACCTGCATTTGTTCAACGTACTTCCGTAGGGCTTCGGTGCGGGCGCTTGCGTGTTTGGCACTGCGAGGATTTTTTTTGTACATGACTTCGGCTTCTTGAGTCATCACGTTCAAATCTTCCATCCAGCCTTCTTCGGCGTTGCGCGGGAGCCACCAGTCCAGGTACTCACAAAACAAGGGTTCTATGTCTGTCACGTACCTAAGAATGTTGTTGTAGTCTGGTCGCATGCCTAACGACACCAATGCACGCGCTACTATATTGATAAACCGCCAGGCGAACTCTTTAAAAGCAGCACTGTTTCCTTCTGATGAAAGCTGGCCAGAGATTCGGCCTGCCACTTCTGTGATTCGAGAAAAATTCCCGACAGCGTTATAGCGGGCACTGATGTCAGGGAATCCAAGGTGGAACATATAAAAGTCGTCCGTCCTGCCCGTGCGCTTTGCGGCCATATACATCCTGGTCAGCAAGCCAGGATCTGATTTTGGATCGAACACGATTACGGGGCCGTCGTTTCGGCGAATGTCTTGCTCAATCAGAATTTCGGCCAAACGGGACTTCCCGACCCGCGTCGTGCCAAGACACAGGGTGTGTCCGACCCGTTCTGCCATCGCTAACAGGACTTCTTTCTCGTTAAGCTCAACCGCATGGATCGCAGGGTTACCACCCACTTCAGGGTACGGGCGCACCGGATTTAAAGGGTGATCTTTGCTGGTCAGGTCAGCCAGAAACTGAAGCTTTGTATGCTCCACTCGCCGTTCCATGGTGCGTGCCCAGGCGTTGATCGTGGATTGTTTGATGTACTTGGCAGACGCTGGGGCCATGGTATCTTTAAGACGCTGCGTGTGCTGCTGTCCCCAACGGAATCCCTGCCCTAAATACAGGTGCTTGCGGTAGCACGGGATTTGTCGAGAGGTCATTTCAAAACGAGGCAGTCGCTTCAGGTGCCGCTGGTATTTGGTCACCCGCGTTCCCTGATAAATCCGCCAGCATCCGAATACAAACAGTATTGATGCTGAGGTGTACCCAATGGTCGGAGTCATCATCATAGTTGAAGGTGCAGCCACACAAATACCAGCGGCGGCTATACTGACCGAGCCAGACCAGTATTCAACAGGTGGCCGTAACAGACCCTCAAGCGGATAGCTGGCCATCAGCGCATCACCCCGTCACTGTCCATATAAAAGGGGTAATGACGAATCCCCATGTGCTGAGCCAATCGATCACCAGGCGTGGGCTGTAACGTCACCCCATCCCCAACAATCCGTTTCAATTCGTTCATCTGAGCTATCGTTTCTACGCTGACCACCAGACCGACCGCGTTATTGCTCGCCAAAAAGTCCCGGTTGTCCGTCAGCCATTGAATGGATACAGGGTCATAACCGACGATGAAAAGCGGGCGAGAAACCATGTGATAAGGGACTTCTGTTGCTTCTGCGTCTGTCACACGACCGACTTTTAACAGCTGAGAAGTTACTGGAATGTGCGAAGCCATAAACCGTCGTCCGGCGCGTTCAGCCTTTAAATTTTCCATGTGCGCTTTCACATCTGGTGATTCTGGTAAAAAAGGCGCTGCTGACTGACCGCCAAAGTCAGCGATAACGTCAAGCTGATACAGCCGGTCGAGCTTTTCTTGTGCCACGACAGTCATGGGCAAAGCCGCTACCGATGAAATGAGCGCAGCACTTAGGAATCGGTTTAAATATTTGACCATAGCTTTAAGACCCTTTCTCTGTATTGACTGGCGATCCGCTTATCATTGGGCCTCTGAGCAGGCCTGTGATAGCACCCAATGGCCAAATTCCACGATGCACACTCTGGACGCTCATATTGCTCACGTAGATGCTGAGCAGCCGCTGTGAGGTTCAAATAAGGATCGAAGGCCTCCCATAGCCCTGCAAATCTTTTTTTGTGCCAGCGCCAATTAACTTGTCCGAGACCAACATCGAATTGCGTGTCTCCGGCAGCGACTAATTTTCGAGCAAAGCTATAAGCCGCTTCACGAGTTGGGAAGTAATGCGGATCGCCACGATGATTGACCGTCCACGGCCAGGGTAGAACGCGCCCGACGCTGCTGTTAGAACTTCGACTTTCGTTTAGCGCAATGGCAAAAAACAGTTTCGGAGGGACTTTTTGTTCTTGGGCCACGATGCGGTACATCTGAGGTATATCGGAAGCAATGACCGACCCAGACCAAAACGCCAGTATCAAAATGATGCCCATCATTCGATTTCGGGTAATGACCATTACTGGTAATCCCGAACCTGTCCAGTGGCCGCGTCGATCACCTTCACCGCTGGAAGGTCTCCAAGATTGATGTCGTATTCGGCTGCTTTACCGGAGCCGGACTCAAAGTTCAGAGTGATTTTCCGAGAGCGTACCGTGTCCGGACTTATGTTCATGTAGCTGGCCCATTCGCCAATCGACTCGGCAGAAGCCCCACTAGAGAAAAAAACATCCAGCCTAGAGTGGCGAGATACTGAAGCATTCACTTCATTGAAAAGGCTTTCGCATTCATCAAGACAATCGTCATTGACGAAAAAAGCGATGTTCTGAGTCTTTTCGTTATAAGCCTCATTCCATTCACGAATCCATTCGGTATTGTCGATCACCTTTTGTCCCGCGAACATTACTTGACCGGCGCGTTGACGCTCGACTTCAAAGGCCAGTTCAAGCCCCATTCGACGAGATTCCACTTCCATCCAAAGTCGAGCGTATCGGGCTCTTTCTCTGGCGTCCGTCTCGGACACGCCCAATGCAGTGATCGGATCAAGACCTGGCGACCAGATTCCTCTTGGTCCACTCATGATCTTTTTATATTTAACCCAGTCGCTTTCTTCCAACATCCATTGTTTTGCCAGCGACTTCTCATGACTTGAGAGTGAAATGTTGGCCCCCATGTCTTGACTGGACGTAACGCTTGACTCGATCTGCTCGCTATTGGACGTTCGTTCCGGAGAGACTTGTGCTTGTGCAGTGACCGCGATGGATAACGATGTGACTATTAATGCCACTTTGATCTTTTTCATTTTGTCATTCCTCGCAACCGACATTGACCACTGCAACGGGAAGCTGCTCTTGGGTATTCGGCTGGCTCAAATCAGCAACCAACACGGGCGTTTCACAACCTGGATACTGCCGTGGATCTGGCGACAAATTTGAAAGGTAGTAACCATTTGGTGAGAGAGCGTACGCCCCCCTCGGGTAAATTTCGGGTGACTGCGACGGAGGTGCATTATCAACAGACACAACCGCAGGTTGCTCAATCGGAGCGGTCAAGGGCTTTGCATCGTCATCGAGATACTTACCCGCACCGAACGCCAGAACTAACAGCGTTATGATTGCAATAGGCTCCATGGGATCACTCCACTGACATTCGACGAGTTTTAGTTCCGGCTTTAAAAACAGCCTCACTGCCGGATGCGCTTTCCAAGAACCATCCTCGGTAAGTGTCACCCGCTTGTAAGGGCACCCAACCGCCAGCATTGTCACGAAGCACCACGTAAGGCTGGGTGCCCCACATATCGATAGAGGCGAGCGTAGCGCCTTCCAGCGTCGTCGTGGATTGTAGCTGTGTTCGCGGGGCCGTCGTCCTTACTTCCCGAACGACCTGCCTAACCGGCGGCCGCTCATTTAGCGTCTTAACGTCTTTGCTTACCAAATCAATATCGCTTCGGTGCTCGCTCAAAACCTTTTGCTGATTTTCCAGACCAGCTCGGATATCAATCAGCTCTTCCTGAACACCGTTCAACGCGCTGCTGATACTCTGAATATCCGACTGCAGCTCGCTAAAAGTTGCGATACGAGCATCGTTGTTTTGAACAGCTAGGTTGGTATCCGAGAGTCCTGCCGTTATTTCATCATTGCGGAAGTTCAAATCAAAAATGCTTTCGGACATGCCCATCATGGATTCACGAACATCCACTTCATTGGCTTTTTGCTGAAAACCGAAATAACCGCTGACCGCCAGAGCCGACAGTGACATCACGATTGCAGTACCGCCCAGTATCTTTCCGCCGCCACTTTTAATGGATTGTGGCCTGGTAGCCGATTCCCGTTTTTTGGGTGAGGCCACTATTGGAACAGGCTCAGGTTCGTCGCTGGCAAACTGATCGGCTGGAATCGGCTCTACGGGGTCTTCCAAACTCGGCGCGGCCCCACTTTCCAAAGATGCAGCGTCCGTACTAGGAATTTCCGCTTCTTGAAAAGCGTCAGATCGTTTTTCCGTTACGATGTCTTCCTCGGATACCGATTTACCGCCTTTGATAGAGCGCATAATGCCCTGCTTGAGCTTTGACATTGTTAGAACCTCGCCACAAGTTTGGACGACAGCTCAAACGCCACTTTGCGATGTACTGGATCGACCACCAGTTCAAAGGCAGTCCCCGCCAACGTGACTAACGCTCTATCCAACGTCATAGGCCCAATCTGCCTGTGGATTTCAGGTAGTGGAAGATCGAGCAAAATTTTAGCTTCAGCGCTAAGCACAGAAGGATCCGCCAACATGTATCCAGAACGGGTCAGCAAAAATTCGATGGTCTGGCCGACTGAATTAATCGACTGGGGAATTTTCGTGCGGATAACAACTTTCAGGGGGTTCAGTTGATCGACCGGCGGTATGTTCTCAACGTAGCTATAGCGCCCAGTAGAGACGATCTCTACACGATCATGATCAACAGATTCATCTGTGTGCATTCTGGTGGGTTCTGCAACTGCTACGGAACTCAAGCATCCGATAGCAATAGCGAGCGAGATGGTTTTCATCAAAGTTACCTCTAGACGATTTGGCAAACCTACGGTAACTCGGTGCAAGACAGACATTGGTTTTTTTAGGTCAGAATGCGGTGACCTATTCAGGCGGGAAATTGGGAGGGGACTGATTGAGCAGAATTACTGGGGGGAAGATTAAATCATCAAACTTCCCCCCACGAAAAACAGACTGGGCTTAGCGAAACCCGAATATAGAGACTGATCCAGAAATGGGGCAGTGGGATCATTGTTCCCCCAGTATTTTCGTGCGTTCTTATAGAAGTCGCACAGCATGGCTACGCCACACAAAAGCCACTCGTATTTGTGCCGTCATCATCACAAGAATTGCTTGCTTGTTAACCGAGTCATTAACATCGAAGAGACTATGCTGTGAACGCTAATCAAAATCGCCTGCACTTTCTGCAAGACACTTTGATAAGCGTTCGGACAACAAAGTAGGTTTCAGCACGACAGAAAAATCTGTGCCTGGTCAGCTCCAAGAAGGAGTTGAGGATCGTTCAGAATAGCGAAGGGATTCTTCGCAGTTGAGCCCGAGAGCTTTTTATAAGTTATGAGTGTTACAAAATGATGGCTTCATTTCAACTACAGGGCCAATTTCAGGAGTCCTGATATATCAGTTTCCGACTGCAAGATGGCGTCGTTCATTCCCTTCACTAGCCGCAAATTTGCATTGATGTAGATAAGCTCTTCCTCAACCGACTTGAGTGTGATCACCTGGTTTGGATCCAACGTTTTCAGATATTCGATGACAGTTTCTGCATTCAGGCGAACGTATTTTCTATCTCGCGTAGTCGACCGAAACCGCCAAAAAAATTTCTTCGTTGAACCGTCCGAGCGACCGCTAATCGTCAGTTCAAATTTGGGCCCAAAAAGTTGCTCGATGTCGCTGCGCAATTCTGCTGCCCGATTTTCCAGTTTCGATCTGAAACGCTCAATGTCAGCACGATAGAGTTTTTTCCTGTCACCTCTATTATCCTTAAAAGGTATTAGTAAATTTATATTTAAAGGGGAATCCATCGAATTTCCGGTCATGATCCAAGCACCTTTTCCGGTTCTGATCCATCGCCATTACTGGTATTGAACCAAGTTAGCTGCCGCTATTGATCCAAGCTGGCAGTCACTCTTGAGCCAAGCTCGAAAACAAAAAAGGTGCCCGAATTAAGGCACCTTTGACATCGGCAATGCGTCTAGTTTTTACGCTGAAACGGTTGAATCTTCGTCTTTCAAAGAGTCCAGTTCAGCCTCTTGTTCAGCCAAAACGCGATCCAATTCTGAAGCAAGATCCTTGTTTTCGGATTCAATATCCTGGGACTTTACAGAAGCAGATTTGCTGAGTTCTGAACCAAGCGTTTGCATTCGTTTGCTGGGCAGACCTGGCGCGTTATCTGAACGAACGGTTCCCTCCAAATATCCTGCTTCAAGCTCCCCCATCACTTCTTTTGCTTTCTGTGCACGTTGGTTATTCGCAGCCATATCATCTCGGGTGACACCGCAATGGCGATAATTGTATACAAGGTGGAGGACACTTCTAAGGCGCTTCTCTACCCTCGACAAAGCTTGAAATTTTTCAGTATTCGGTAACAAACCAATGTGACTGGCCAGAAGTACACTCAGCACAACCTGATCAACTTTGAGCAGCTGGTACACCAATTTAAAACCAAGCCGAGACGCAAATCGAACGGGAACTACTACCGGATTTTTGCTGGCAACGTCTGGCAGACGCATCGCAGTAGGCACATTCTCTGCAATAAAGGCCTTAATGTCTTTGAGCTCTTCATCCAGGTCTTCAGACAGGTGAATGATACCTTCTTCTATTTTCGCAAAATGATAATCAGCGTAAGGATCATCTTCACGAATCGCTTGTTCGATAGAGCGAACGCGAGAGCAAAAGCCAGGTAAACCGAGTATGCCGTGCTTCGTATCGGTTTTATCCCGACCCATCCACAATCGCAGTGCAGGTCGGGTGGCCAACTCAATTACGATATCTTCAGTGGCGACAATCGGGGCCATTTTTTTTGGTGCAATGGTAGTCATGTTGATAATCCCTTACGCGCATATCCGGCGTACATTGTTGGAAGATTTGCTGCTCACTTCTTCGATGATTTGCACTTCACGGTAAATCTGAGAAAGAAGAATGTTGGTCGCTTCAGCGACCGTCAGCATTCTTTGACGGACATCAGAAACGTCCAGATTTGATAACCAAGAGTCATACACTATTCTTTGCTCTTCAAGCGATGTTGCGGGCAATCGGCCCTTAACCGTCGGTACGTCAAGGAACCTTTTTCTACTCGCTACCTGTGTGCTTCGCAAACCAAACAATTCCGCCATCATTTCTTTGCACGCGCCGCGCTTGAGAAATTCGTCAATCATTTCATACCTAAGCGCTTCTTCAGTCTCGATCTCGATGATCCTGGTCAGCTTCCCCGTGTCCAATGGAAGAAACTTCAAGCTCGGAACGTCTCGCACATAATTGTCAGAGATGGAGTGGATCTGATCCGCTTTGAGTTTATCGAGAGCCTGCATGGTTTTTAGTGACAAGCCAAGTTGCGTCAATAACTCGAAATCACCATCACGACACGACTCTAGTGTATTGACCAGCACTGCCGAGATAAACCGCGAGGATTCGAGTTTGAGATTTATATTGGATGCCACGGTGCCACCTTTATGCGCTGACGAAAAGACGAGGCTGCCTGAACGAGGAAAGATAGCAAGCCGTAATTTTTCGCTATAATTGTCTTTTTGTAACTTTATGTCAATTTTTTATGGCATTTAGTGTTTATTTATTTATCGTGCCATTTTTTTATGACATTTTTGATTACAGAGCCACTCTACCGCCACTCTATCGCCACTCGGCCAGCTACTCGCACGCTGTCTTAGTCACATGACTAACTTGATACTCCAGCATATCCCACCTATTCTTAGTCACATGACTAAAGTCTGATCTAATCACTGAAACAAATATCCAATAACCCTGCCCTGCCCTACCGTACATCGCAAAGGTCATAAAAATGAAAGGTCTACCGGTCCTGCTGGATGCCGACGATGCTTTAGCGTTCTATAGAAATCAGTCGAATCCGAACAATCCAATAAAGGCTTTCGTTGTCGGCGTACTGGCTCAAGAGGGGTATCAGAACAAAGATATTCGTGAGGCCTTAGAAATCACGCAGGTCTACACCGTTACGCACCTACTCAGGGTAAGCAAGGCGCTAACAGAAATTGAAATGGATCTTTGGTATCGGAATCCAGATCGAATAACACTGGGGCACCTTCGAGCCATCGCTAAGCTTCCAGCCGACAAGCGTGAATCTCTTATACGACAGCTACTAACCTTGAAAACCCCTGTTCACAAATTTGAAGCGCTGGCGCGTGGAGCTGATCAGTCTCTAGATGTCGATATCAAAAATTTCGTTGAAAGAATGAGTGAGGCTACAGGAAGGCCAACCACTGTCACATTTGATAAGAAGAAAAAAACGGGGACACTCACTCTTACTTTCGATGACCTGGACGATTTAGACGGTCTTTGCCGGATGCTGGGATTCAATAACCAAGACGATGTTTATTGAGCATGGATCGAAATAGAGTCCAAAAATTTTGGAATCGTTAGCTCTCTTGAATTGCTTTTTTTCTAGAAATTCTGGAAAAAAATTGTAAAAGACTTACAAAAAATACTTTTATTTCAGATGTTTAAAAAAAACAAAGGGGAAATTCCCGTCGCGGGAATTTCCCCCTAAGCACCCCAATTCCCGCGACGGGAATTAACGCTATTTTGTTTCTTAGGGTGCCAGCTTAACGCCCAACTTATTTGCGAGAAGTTTCACCACATCCTCCAATTCTTTGTCGTCGATACCATCAATTTCAAACTTTATCGTGCCCTTTGAGGACACACTGTGTCGTAAAGTTCGATCGCCTTGCGAGGATTTGTAAAACACAGGTGTCCACTGTGTGGCAATTTTGTGTTTGGATCGCACTGAGCTTTTTAGCTGTTTTAGAATTTCATCGACACCAATCAGCTCAACAGTTTCAGACACAGAACCTTTCCGAAGAACCAGTAGTTCGTGAACTTTGGACCGCAACTGGTCTTCATTTTTTTTCAGAAGCTTTGCTACAGTTTCCCCATAGGACAATGGCATATCAGAAGGTGAAGGGAGTATGCGGATAAAGTCCTCTTCAAGTTCAGCGCAGGCTTTATAGCGGTTGATGTTCGATGAACTCATTCCATGAAAAGCACCCAGCTGAGTCCAGTTTTTAAATTCTCCGGATGCTATCTGCCGCTCCCAGGCCTTTGCTTTTTCGTAGTAGCTGACATCTTTGCTTTTATTCTCAATGATGCTGAGTTCACGAACATCAGCGTCAGGTACATCACCGACCAGTGCAAGATAATCAATCTCAGATAAAACGGCTGACCGAAGTCGTCTTGATCCTTCGATCAGTTCATACCGACCATCCCCTTTAGGACGAATCGTGCCAGGGTTTTGCTGACCATGTATTTTGATGGATGGAAGGATGTCACTTAGAGAAATCTCATCCAAAAATTCTTGGATGCGCTGGTTCTCAGGCGAAACATCAATCAGTGACGGATCGATGCGTTTTAACTCAAAACTGACTTCCTGCCGTGTGACTGGCATAGTCAAAACTATCGGCCTTCCGCTGCTAGTGGACTGTTCCTTTTCTATGATAGCTAGCATGTCCTCACGCTCTTTTTCAAAAAGAGCTCTAGTTTCTTCCAACTCCCGCTCAACTTTAGCTTTTTCTTCTTTTAGAGAATCGGTTATAGAAAGTGGTCTGCGCTCGCCTTGCATCGCTCCTAGTGCTGGGGAAGGCCTACGCCTTTTTCGTGTACTGACACTCGATGGCTCTACTACTTCTTCAGGAGAACCCATCAACGTATCAAGATCACCGTATTTGTTGTCCTTAGCCATGATTTAAACTACCCCCTCATCATTCTTAGCTTCTGAGCGCATACCTTTTTTCTCTAACTCTGCGTTCGTCATAATTTCATCTATTTTTTCCAGATGAGATGTTCGTGAAGCATCTTCAAAACACGTTTCCCAAACTGCATCGTGCATCTCAGAAAAAAGCGAATTAAACATTTCTATGGTCGTTTTTAGTCGTTTTCTGTTATCGGAATCAGACGGATTTTTTTCGTAGATAGAGTAAGTTGAAGTGCTCGACTTTCCGATCTCATCGGAGGCGTGAGCCTCTGAAGACAAAACATCCCCACGCTCGACACCGAACACACGTCGAATAATTTGGCCCATAAAATGAGCGTAACTAGACCCGCTGAACTTGGTTATGAAATAGCGCATATCGGGAATATTGGGATAAATATCAGACTCTTTATAGAGATCGGCTGTCTCGGCCACCAAACCGGCAAATTGAAGCGTTGACGCAAAATCAAGCATTGCAGCTGGTGTTGGAACAAAACAAACATCGCAAGCACTTACGACGTTCAGGGTAGAGATGTTAAGAGAAGGAGTGCCGTCGATAATTATGAAATCGTAGTTTTCACCAACATCGAGCAAGCCACGACGCAGCTTCATGATACGGTCAATCATTGGTACTTTGGCTTCATCCATCACCATCGGCATCATCAAATCGATATTAAGGTTCTGAAGGCAAGCAGGGATGATATCGATGTTATCCCAATACGTTTTTTGAACCGCATAGTGTAAAGACTGACAAGCGCCCTCTGGATGGCCAACGGCTTGAAGCGCCTCATCATCCTCTAAGAAAAAAGGGGCTATTGTGTTTTCGTAATGAACATTGTCGTCAGGACGCTTACCAAAGTAGAAGCTCAACGAACCCTGCGGGTCGGTATCCAGGAACAAAACTCGATAACCTTGGATGGCCAGGTATTGTCCAAACAAATGGCAAGTGGTTGTTTTATGTGAACCACCCTTCAAGTTCAATACGCCCACTACAGCTGCAGCCGCTCCTTCCGGTTTGCGGGGCGCGGTTCCAAACACATTCTGCATATGGTTTATATGATTAATCGTGTAACCGGCACGTACTTTTTTAGCCGTGTCTATGCGAAACTCAGGTTCAGGTAAACGACCGTCGTGCTCAGCCGCATACAACAGGCCTGTACTAATTCCGGCCATTTCAGCCGCCTGAGTAGTCCCATAACGGCGTTGCTGAACGCGATCATCTACCTCAGTTGCTTCGAGCCATTCCTGATCGTGCTTGTTCATTTGGCTTTTTCTAACAAGCCCCGGAATTTCTTTCATAATTTTTTCACCACGCTCAACCACGGTGTTAATTTTCTTGAGCGCGGCTTCCAAATACTGTTTTGCTGGATCGTTCACAGGCATGGTCGATATCCTTTTCATGGTTTGACTTATGGCACACATAACGGATAATCACATTGTAATATTACCGAATCGCCTTTGTAACGCCACATTGATGCTTTTTAGAAAAAATTTTCTTTTTCGGTGATTTTTCTAGAAGCTAATTCTTACGCTCTACAGGGTAAACGTCAGGTCAGCGCCGATATGGAAATACAAAAAAAAGACTTAGTGCCAAAAGACAAATATCAGATGAAACTCGACCTGTTTGCGCTGGATCCATTGATCGATCAAAACTACAGCAATACGGTCGACATCGTTGATTTGTTAGGACGGTTTCTATACGACAAGAAAACAAAGTACCGGCGTGAAGTGTCTGCTGAAGATAGTCAGTTCACGAGAACCACGGTTTACAATGGCGTTCTCGTAACCGCCAGAGTAACCGCAGCCAATATTGAGCGCGTCACCAAAGGAAAAAAGGAGCGTTTCTTTGTTTTCCCAGGTGCGCGTGAAGAGATCATTGAAGATGTTCTAAAGAAGCTGGCAACAGAGAAAAGGGCGGAAGGATTTGAAACCGCAACAGGCAATAAAACAACGATGCTCGTTGGCCTAAATTTCAGCCTCTATGAAGTCTATGAAGAACTCAAACGAGTCAGAGGAAAAATTCAGTATTCATACAGCGAAATTCGTGAAGCTTTGCTGATCCTGTCTCGGTCAAATTTGGAAATCAGCACAGAAGATAACTCTATCAGTGTGTCTGCTCCGTTTTTGCCGGTTCTGGCGTTTGCTGAAAAATCCAAATCATCCGATACCCGTTCTTTCGTTTGTTTTCACCCGCTGGTTACCGACTTGATTTTGACCAATAAATATCGGCGCTACAATTACAAAAAATCTCTTTCATTCGTTGGATCGTACACCAGACTCGTCTACAAACGTCTTTGTAACCGCTGGGTTCAAGCTGGCTCAGGCAATCCCTACCGAATAAAACTCTCTACGCTGGTAGCGGCGATCAAGTCGCCATACAAAAATTTATACCAGGATAAGGCATGGGCTATAGAGACCTTGGAAGAACTCAAACGTGAGAATGTAATCGAAAGCTATGAAGCCGAATCACAAAAGTTAAAAAGTAAAATTGTGGACTGGGTGTTCACTGTGAAAGCTACAAATGAATTTGCAAAACAACAAGCTGCAAATAATAGAGTGTTTAATCGAATTAGAGAGAAGGCTCTTCGGCCATCACCAGGTGCATCTCGCAAAGAAATTCGTACAAACACAAATATAGAGGAAAATGACGAAATTCCTTTTGATGGATAGAAAGGTACAAGAGCCTGTAAACCAAATTGTGTAACTGCCCACGACTGAGTAATCTTTTCAAAAGGATACCATCGTGGGTAAACAAGTGGATCAAGAAAAACTCAAAGCCATGGCCGCAGAACTGGCCAAAGACATCAAGTCCGAGAAAGACCTCGGAGCCCTCACCCAGCAACTCGTAAAGCTCACCGTTGAAACCGCACTCAATGCCGAACTGGACGAGCACCTCGGTTACGAGAGGCATGCCCTGGCAGGTCGTGGTACCGGCAACAGTCGTAATGGCTATTCTGCCAAACGCCTAAAAGGCCAGCATGGCGAAGTACCGATTGAGTCACCCCGTGACCGGGACGGCTCTTTCGAGCCTCAGTTCGTCCGTAAGGGGCAGTCCAGGCTGACCCAGATGGATGATCAAATCCTGGCGTTGTATGCCAAGGGATTGAGTACACGAGACATCGTGGACGCCTTCAAAGAGATGTATGACGCGGACATCTCGGCAACGCTGGTTTCCAAGGTAACGGAGCGTGTGATCGATCAGGTTCATGAGTGGCAAAACCGGCCTGTTGATCCGATCTACCCCATTGTTTATCTGGACTGCATCGTTCTGAAAATTCGTCAGGATAAGAGGGTGATCAACAAGTCCCTTTACTTGGCTCTGGGCATCAACATGGAAGGCCAGAAGGAACTGCTGGGCTTGTGGCTAGCTGAGACCGAAGGCGCGAAGTTCTGGCTGTCGGTACTGACGGAGCTGAAGAATCGTGGTCTGGAGGACATCCTGATCGCCTGCGTGGACGGCCTCAAAGGGTTCCCGGATGCCATTGCCGCTGAGTACCCGCAAACCAAGGTACAGCTGTGCATCGTGCACATGGTTCGCAACTCGCTGCGCTACGTGTCCTGGAAGGACTACAGGGCTGTTACGGCCGATCTGAAGCAGGTCTACCAGTCTGCCTCGGAACACGAAGCCCGGCAGGCACTGGAGGCCTTTGGAGAACGCTGGGACAGCCAATACCCACAGATCTCTCGCTCTTGGCATAGCCACTGGGACAATCTGATTACCATCTTCGAGTACCCTCCGGCGATCCGGAAGGTGATCTACACAACCAATGCCATTGAGTCGCTGAACAGCGTGATCCGCAAAGCCACCAAGCGCCGGAAGCTGTTCCCCAGCGATGACTCGGCACTGAAAGTGGCCTTCCTGGCGATCCAGCAGGCCTCAAAGAAATGGACGATGCCGATCCGTGATTGGAAGCCGGCATTAAATCGCTTTATTATCGAATTCGGTGACCGCCTGGACGGCCACCTGTAATGGGGTGGGCAGTTACACAGAATTATTTACAGGCTCAGGTACAACCTCTCCTTTTTGCGTATCCCCCCCTCAGTTCTATCTCTAACCGTAGCACGGGGTTCTACTATGGATCCTTTTCAACCGGTTCAAAAACCGAAATAGCCTCAACGATCTGAGCTTCAACCGCGCATGTAGGCTGAACTCTTCCTTTCCTACACAAAAACTCATTTCATCTCAGGTACACCGCTACCTCTAACCATGCCAATAATCCTTTTTCAGACCGTATTTCTATCTGAAACCGTAGCAATTCTTAATTTTTTCATCCATTTCAACCTTAACCTCATCTAAATCGTTCAATAACCAGCCAAGGTACTAGAAAATACTGGAATCAGTATGGTTTCAGCTAGAAATTTCTGTGTCACTCTAAAATAAATTTTCAAGTCATTAGATTTCATCAAAATTTTGCTCAGAAAAATAGGCGACAATAAAATGAGCTTGATAATAATTAGTTAATTAAGATTAGATCAAGAAAAATACAGAATAACGCCACTGTTCAATACTTGAAAATACACTAAAATTTCTAAATATCTGTTTTTAATGACTTTATATGAATAATGCTGTCATAAACCGTAACATGTGGCAGGATGTCACCACTACGGTTAGAGATAGACTTGTACTATGGTTAAAGATAGAATTGAAATAATTACTATGGTTAGAGGTAGAATATAGTACGGTTAAAGATAGAATTGAATGTTCAGTCAAACGGTTTGTGTATAACTCTGTTAGTATCCTGTGGATTTCCTGTGAATAGGCTGTGCACAAGAGTGTATAACTTTGACTGATTAGGGTTACAGGTAGAAATCTACTTAGGTTAAAGGTAGAAAATCTACTCAGGTTAAAGAGAGGGAAATGCTACGGTTGAAGCAATTATACAAGTATGGTTAGAGAGAGCTGTTTTTATCAAGAACCTCGATGTACCAAGGCCTACAAAGGCATTCTGCTCAAACACCTCCGTAGCACTACCGTAATTACCCTGCTTTTAAACCGTCTTTTAATCTTTAGAAAAGAATTTCAGAAGCCCAACTGCTGCTTGCTGAAATTTTTAAACCGTAGTATCTGTCGGAGAGGGCAGGGCGCACAGACGGAAAATGCGCAACATAAGCTGAAAAATCAAGCCTATTCAGATAAAGCACTAGCAACCAGACTCGAATGTTCTCGAAGAAAATGAAAAAGCGCTGTATGAACAGCTCTGGTTGCATTGCAGTTCCAGGACGTACAAAGGTCTTCAACGCACTCTCCAACCATACCCTTACTCACATAGTAGCTTCGATAAACACCGTCACGCTGACTCGCTACTGGCATCAGCATAGAATTTCTGCGACAAGCCCATACCAATGCTTCATTCAACAACTCGTACTGAAACGACAACTCCTTTTTTTGAGCGCACAGCAACTTCACCAGCTGGTGGTCACGCTGAGCAAGTTTCAGAGTAAAAGGCACAAGATTATTCTCTTTCGACACAGCCAGGTCTCGATGTTGGGGAATGGTTGCACCGATTCTTACAAACGGATCAGCTTAAACAGATTCTTTTGGGTCAATTATCTATGACCTATTATTTCAGAGCATTGCATGACCATTCCTGCACCATGCAGAATTGGAGGCCCTTATGCTCAAACGATTTAGACGTACACCCCCTGAAGCTGCACCTGAACCTGTTGTGCTGGAATATCCCATTGTTCAAACCGGACAAAAATTGTTGTCGTCCCCAAAACGGCAAGAAATTATTTCTAAAATAAAACGTCTGTTCAGCGTCACAGAGCCCGTGTGGCGACAACACTATCTGTACGCCATAGAGCAATTTGCAGAGCTTGTTCAAGAAGTACCAGCGTCGGAGATCCACCATCACTCACAGGCTGGTGGTCTGATCGATCATACTCTGGAAGCTTTACATGCCGGTGTTCGGATATCACAAGGGTATATTTTACCTCCCAACGCTGAACCGGAATTAATTGCCCAGTCTGCAGATAGATGGCGATTCGCAGCTTTTATCGCCATTCTAGGACACGACATCGGTAAAATCGTAACCGACATAGAAGTTGTCTACCGTGCACACGGATTTTCATTTCAAAAGTGGCATCCCTGGTACGGTAACCTGCCGCCTGGTACTGAATACCAATTCCGATTTAGAAAAAAAATCGAAAATTCGCGCTTAGCAAAAACACTCCATGAAAAATCTGCGATGTCTCTACTTCCTAGATTGCTAACCAAGGAAGCTGCTAACTGGATCTTTTCAGACCTCGAACTACTGTCTCAACTGTTCAGTACAATTTCTCATTCATCATTTGGCGGGCAGGTGATTTCAGAGATTGTACGTGCCGCCGACGGTGCCAGCGTATCTCAAAATCTAGGTGCCCGTACCGGACATAAAGCAGACCATTCGACGGCTGTACCTTTGTACGAGAAGCTGATCGTTTCACTGCGTAAGCTGATTTCAGACGGGGACTTGAAGCGGAACAGGCCAGGGGCGGCAATCTGGGTTACGGAAGAGGATACTTGGGTTGTGTCAAAAGCAACCATGGAGGCTGTACGTGTACAACTGCTGAATGAGGGTCATTCTGGTATCCCCAAGAACGTCGTCACTATGTTCGCGATCCTAAAGGATCACGATTGCATTGTGCCTAATGGGGATGAAGACAGCATCTGGTACGCAGAAGTAAATGATCACGCCAAAAATTGGCAGCAAAAACTCACTTTTTTAAGGTTTAAAAACGACATTATTTGGCCCACAAGCCAGCCAGATTTGTTTGATGGCACGATTACGCCCGTAGATCGCCAAGGTAATCCATTGCCCATACTTCCTGATGACTCGCAACCATTTGACGAATCGGCGGTTGCAACTCCTGAATCCCCAAGTTCCTATAAATCAAAGGCCCATGATACTCAAGCGGCTGAAACTACGCCGGAAATCGATAAAGAGCCTCAGAACTCCAAAAAAAGTGAAACTAGCGGGAATACCACTTCACCAATCAAACCAAAACCTAAAGCACCCAAAAAACCCGCAATCATTACACCAGGTACCGACAAGATTAATTCTGGCCTGACCTCTGACGTTGCGGTTACCCAGTGGGCAACTAAGCGAAACATTCAGGAAGAAATGCTCAAGCAAATCGACTTTTTTAATTGGCTTTTGCGGGGCATCGCTCGAAGAAACATTCGGGTGAACGAGCCGAAAGCACCTGTGCACATTTTAGATGAGCACATCGCACTGGTGACACCGGCCATTTTTAATCTATTTCTTGATAAAAATGCTCTAAAAAAACGACTTTATGAAAAGCGGGCAGGGGACAAGCGTGTGTACACCGTGCTGCAAAGAGAAATTGAACAGCTTGATATACACCAACGAGGAATGAATGGGCAAAATATCGTTACAGTGACCGTAGAAGGCCCGCGTTCCAGTAGCGAGCTAAAAGTGTACCTTCTGAACCGAAAGTGTTTTCCATCACTGAGTACATTTGCAGCAAATTCGGCGATTAAAATTTTCCTATAGCGACCAGTGAGTGGGAGCCTTCTCAGTGTCCATGTTGGACAGAAAAAAAAAAGGGGCGTATCTTTTCTTCAGTGTTTCTATAGTCAATATATAGAATCCAACCACTTTAGGCATGGAGACAATATTTACGGAATTTTTCAGCCGAAAATGTTTGTTTTCCTCAATTGTTCTTGTGGTTAACCATGAATTTTAAGAAAGATTTGAACTTCAGGCTGTAAGTCTGTAATTTCCAGTGCCTATTGGAAAATGCCAAGGGAACTGGTCTACCGTGTGACAAATTTGATAAAGATTCGTGAAATGGTCACTACCGAAAATGGTAAAGAAACGCTCTTCGATACACCAGGGAAGCGCCTCGTACATCTTCTTGACCAAATTGGTTTTCAGAAGGATCGAGGCATTATTACGGATTTGCACACCTACCTTCTAAATACCCAACCTGACGACTTCAGTGATCTATCCTATGGAACGGTGAGAGCCTGGTTCGCTGAAAATTCACCGCCAATGAAACGGATGAGCTTAGTTATCGAGGCTCTTAGAAAAAATTACCCTTTTGACTACGACATCATGCACATCAAAACGTGGTGGAAAGTAGGGGGCTTTTATCCGTTTATGGAATCGAGCACGGATCAAGCCCTCGCTGAATTGGACAATGAGGCTAGAGCGACTTTCGAAAAGACAAAGTTCGTTATCATGTCATTGGTCACAGAAGAGTGCGGCGAATCGTTTGAGAAGTTGAGCGCGGATGAATTAAAGACCATTAGTGATGCTGCCAATCAATTCGTTCAGGATTTTACGGATCCTTATCAGACAACGTGCCCAAACCGCTACATTCGAGCGGTCATTCGTGATCAGCTGGGCAAGCTGTGAAAACCACCAGTACTACTGAGCGCTTGAATCCGTTGGCGATTGAGCATTTATCGGTATTTCAAATTTACTGATAAGGTCTCTCAAGAAATTGAGTTCCGAAACCAGCCTGGTATTTTCGGATAACAGCCGTTCAGTGCTTAATGTGGCCGTTGCAAGTTGCTGTTGCGAGTTTTGAGTTTCTAACTGCAGCTGGCCAGAGAGATTGTTTTTTTCATCTGCCAACACATTGCATTGATCCACGAGCACTTTTATTTCTTCACCGCCTTTGGCCATTTCAAGGCGAAGCGTTTCAATCTGTTCTTCAGCGGCATGTGCTTCGATTCTTCGGTCCGCGGACATTTTTTCAACTTGCAGTTTTAGCTCAGCATTGTGAGAGACCACTTTTTTACTGCTCTCTGCCATTTCGTGTAACTTCTCCGTCAATGAGCTAACCATATTTTTATAGTCATCAATCGTCTGTTGATGATCTTCACGCATCATACGGACAGCTTCTTTGTGCTCAAAGAGGGTGGTCTGAAGTTCCTTTTTTTCTGCCGCGCTACTTTCTTTATACTCAGTAATGCGGTCTTTCTTTTCCGATAGCTGTTTTGCCAGGCTATTTTGCGCCTCATCCAGTCTCGCCACCTTTAATTCTAAGGCCTGCTTTTCTGATCGGAGCCAGTCACTATCGATACCGGCTTGAGCCAGCCTTTCTTTTTTATCCTGCAGTTCCGATTCCTTCGCCTGAAGACGAGTGTCCAGATCCGCCAGTGCATCATCACGATCCTGTATGCGCGTTCGTAGTTCTTCGGTTTCCTTGCGGATTCGTTCCGATGTTTGTTCCTCAATCTCAAGCGCGGCAGGACGAAGCAAGCTTGCCAATCGAACAGTCAGCGGATCATCGGTCTCGTACACCGCGTCAACGCCCAATGCTTTTAAGTAGTAGGCAATTTTAGCTATCGAGCCTTTGCCGAGATGTTTCCGCACCTGGTAGGGATTGATGGGCTTGCCGTTGTCATTCAGCACGACTACTGCACTTTCTACGTCTGCTTCGGTAATGCTTGCCGGTCTTGCCATTTTGCCACCTGCTGTGAGTGTTCTAATTAGGAGGTATCTTAACAGTGTTACGAAACAAAAGAAAAGAAATAAGAAACAAAGACAACGCGGCGATTTTAGCGTTAACCTAAGGCGCGATAATAGTTGATTACCGAGCCTTGATGACAAATACTGAGAGTAGGGGGGTTAGCTCCCAACTTTTTCTTAGGTTTGAGTCGAAACGGTGGCTAAATCACGGAGCTTTAAAAGGCGCTCTCCAGGCAGTGAAATGCGTATTGGGATATTGCAGAGGTTGCCGGTTATCAAAAGCACGGTACGCTGTGGGTAAGTACCGACAACAAGAGGAAATCCGCATGTCGCTTACAGACTTTAGAAATGGCATTGAACAGCACGCTCACCAAATGCAGGCGTGCATTAACACCGTAGGACTGCACATCCGACATGAGCCGAATTTCAGTTACACCGTGGGATTCTCCGCTTTAGGGTTACCGGAGCTTGTCGTGGAACGGCTGCCGTTGACTCACGCCGAAGAGCTGCTGCGCACGCTGTGGACTTCTGCACGCCTGGCGAACACCAAAAATCGGGACTGGGCGAGTCTTGGGCAGACATTGAAGCCGAATCCGACGTTTGAGCCGATCCCTGAAGACCAGCGGCAACGTATTTTCTGCGATGCACGAACGTATTATGGTCATTGGGACTTCGCTGCAAATGCGGTGTCTTTACCAAATTTGAGTGCTTAAACACTATGACCGCCAGTGATACCGTGGATATGGAGAAATTTCGAGAATCCCGACGCGCCCTGGTGTCCATCATGGATAAGGTCGTCGCGGCGGGCTGGATATCAGCTTCTCAATTTTGGGACGCACACTCGGAGGTCACCGTGTACCTGTGTGATGCACACGATCCGGTCGTCGTTGTCTTTTCCTGCAGACGTTTTGATCTTGCGCAGGTGCCATTTGGACTTCCGGTATGGGAGCACCTAATACGTTCGTTTGATGTAATTGCCGATCCTCGCATGGCGTTTGACGATGAGCATCTGGCGCAGACCGTCGAACTGACAAAACAGGCGTTAGGGGGTTCTGAGCGAATGATGCCGCCCAGTGAGAATTTGGCACCGCCCAACCAGGAGTACCTGCACTACGTTATTTTGGTTAATCGCGGGATGCTCAACCAGCCGGTGGGTACCGAAAAAGTGTTGGATTCGGTACGCTTGCTAACTTCTGAGACCGTTCAGGCTCTGACACAGCATCTGCTAACTACAGGGGCTGGGGAATAATGGCGAACAAAGAGATCAGCCGCGGCATTGATGACGCGATTGATGAAGCCGATATGGTGGGTTACCGAGCTGATGCCAGCGACAAACTTAACCAGTATCTTGAAGCCGCCGTCAGTGACAACACCAAATTGGCTACCGAAAAGGCGCTTAAACATTACAGAAAAGTCTACCGTGGCCCTCTGCCCTGTTCGGATCGGGAAATGGCACTCTACCTTTCTCATTTTGCCGGTGTACTGAAGATTTCAACGCTGGAACAGCGCAGAAGTTTGATTGGGAAATGGCATGAGCGGGAATACGGTTTCAACCCAAATAACTCGGATCTGGTGTCGCAAACCATGCGCGGCATTCGAGCGACACACAACAGCGCTCGTAAGCAAGCCAAGGCCATGCCGGTCACCATACTGGATCGCCTGGTCAGCGCGTTGAGCGAAAAGCGTGACACTCTTCGCGAACAAGGGGATCAACGCTGGGTTCGATATTCCAGAGACATGGCCATGGTGCTGACAGCCTTTTGGTTCGGATTGCGTTCTTCGGAGCTGGTCAGTATCCGAATAAGAGACGTTACGATGAACTGGGATGCTCGCCCGCCCAGGCTTGACCTCTACATTCCTAAGTCCAAGGGAGACCGTCAGGCGCGAGGCAGAAGTGTGGGAATGGAAGAACTCCCCAACCTGTGCCCCATGCACGCGATACGCGATTGGCTTGAAGATCGAAGCGGTGGCGTAGATGTGAAGTCCAGCCAAGAAAATGAAGATTATCTTTTCAGCAAAGTCGACAGGTGGGGAGCGGTCTGGCCAAAGCCTTTGCATGCGAACTCGACCAATAAACTGCTAAAGCGGTTGCTTGAAGAGTCAGAGGTAGGTGTAGAGGATTACAGCAGCCATTCATTACGCCGAGGGATAGCGAACTGGGTGATAGACAGTGGTGCCAGCTTGAATGAGCTGATGGACTGGGTAGGCTGGTCTGATCTTCGTTCAGCAAAACGCTATGTGGATGAAAAAGGCTCGTTACCCAATCGGCTGATGGCACGAAAGAACAACGCCAACCTCAGTAACAGTGTAGTGGATGAGCCTGTTACACAGATCGGCGAATGTCAGATGGATAGCGATAAAGCGTAGAGCTAGGAGTCTGCGCGGCAGAAACGTTTTGAGCCCTCGTTTCCGCCAGACCGGATCATTGTCTGGCCGGAAGGAGTGTTCGCGATATCGGATCGGCTCCATCATCGCTTTCGATCCAGCCAGTTAACCGGTTAAAAGGGGCATCGCAGGGCCCCAGCTGTACCTACCGTGAGCCAAAGGCTGCCTCAGCGACTTATGCCAGCCTCATCAGTGAACTCATGCGCCTGAGATTGAGCGACAGACAGACAAGATCCCATTCACCCTGCACCGCCTGAAGGCCCCGCAAGCCGAACTGCCGGAAGCCCAGGACATTCTTGATCCAGCCATTCACCGCCTCAACCATGTGCTTGCGCTGAGCGTAGACTGCTCGCCCCTCCGCCGTGGTAAGCTTCTCCTCCATGCGGGCCGTCGCCGGGTACCGGCTCGCGTTTATATCTCCGGTTTTTTTGCCTTCCCGGCGCAGCGAGACGTAGCCATCTATGCCTTTTGTCTCCAATGCCTGCAAGTCTTCCTCTTTGCGATAACCCGCATCAGCCAGACATTGGCCCGGGTAACTTCCCAGAGTTTCTTTTACCTCGCCCAGCAGCGGCACCAGACAGCCGTTATCACTGGGGTTGTTACCCTGGCGGTTGCCCACGATGATCTGGAACTCGCCATCCACGGCCAGTTGGCCGTTATAGCATTGCTGGAACCCATCATTCGTTTTCATGATCCGGCTTTGGGGGTCGGTAAAGTTACTCTGAGCCTTGTCCTCCGGAACTCCATAATCTCTCTTGAAGTTCCGGCCACCCTTGGGTGAGCGGCGATCATCGTCTGGATGCCGGCCTTTGGCCTCATCTTGCGTTTTTTGATCCGCTTCCAGTTTCTCCTTCGCTGCCCGGATCTTGTCCAGCCGCCCCTGACGGTGCTGAAGCTCTTCGGGTAACTCGTCGCCCCGCTGATCCGGGCCAAACTGTTGGTCTTCCGATTCATCCACACGGCGAGCCTGGCCACAAAGCTCATCAACCTCTTTTGACAGACGGGCTTCTTCCTCCCGCATGCGGTCATAGCTCATGGCCTTGTGCTTACTGGCGTTGGCCCGGACCTTGGTGCCATCAATCGCCAGCGTACCGAGAGTAACCAATTCCGCTTCCTGGGCGATCCGGACCACCTGAATAAATACGGCCTTGAACGCAGCCAGGTGTTGCTTGCGAAAATCGCAGATAGTGCGGTGTCTGGGGAAATTGCCAGCCGCCAGGACCCGAAGGGCGACATCTTCTTCCAACTTCCGGGCGATCTTTCGTGATGAAAACACGCCGGTCGCGTACGCATAGATCAACACCTTCAACATCATCCGCGGATCGAAAGGCGAGTTGCGCCGACCGCTCCCTTCATACCGGGCGTAGAAGGCACTCAGATCCAGTTCCTCGACCACGTCACTGATGAAATAGGCCAGATGCCCTTCGGGCAGCCACTCGTTCAGGCTCGGGGGAAGAAGCAGTTCCTGATCAGGTGAATAGGGGCGGAAGGTGGTTCCCATCGGATTCTCCGGTGCTGAAGAATTTTTACGTATTATGCCAGAAGGTGGCTCCTGCCGCGCAGACTCCTAGGCTCGTTTTTTCGGTAAAAACTTAAATTTCCGAGTGACTTTCACCATCAAGGGCGTTGAAAGTTCCAATTCTTTCTCTTTTTGTATTCTCTGGAAGACTTCTTTGCGGTTGACCGCTACATCTGGCGGGGCATCGATGTAAAGTTTGACTTTATTGCCGTTAATTGAGGCGATTTGAATTTCAATGTCGTCACCAATGATGATCGACTCACGAAGTTGACGTTGCAGTACTAGTGCCATGTTGCGTCCCTATTGTCGAATGAAAATTAATTCTTCTTTTTGAAACATTCGCAGAGGCTGAGCATCCAGCTCTCTGTTTTCTTTCGTCCCTGAATACACTTTAATCGTATCAATATCGGGTATGGCCTTATAGGCCGTGCGCTTGCTCAACTGTACATAAGCATCGAGCGGGTTCATTGAGGGCACATCGAAACTGAAGACTTTTCGTTGTTCGGTAGTGATGTCCACGCTGAAAGCATGTGTACGGCCTGGTCGTCCCTTTGGAGAAAGTGCTGCACGGGAAAACAACACAGCGACCAGCTGCTCAATAAAGCCGTTGTCGATCTGGTTGGTGGTACAAAGGCCCTCAAGATATCCAGACAGTCGGTACCGCCACTCGAATCGTTCAAGTTCGCCCTCAGAGGGCCGCATGTTTTTCAGGTACGCTAAGGTTTTGGTGTTCGATTTTCCCAGGCGGTCTTTGATATCTTCAAATAACTCGTCAATTTTTTGCTGTGTTGTGTAGGTCATGAGCATTCCGAAATCACGCAGGCGTTCTGAGTGCATACCTGGTGCATAGGTCAATTTGTGGGGTCTTGGTTCAAATGCGCCGTTGGATCAAAGACAACAGGGCAACGGCTTCATTATTTGTTAGGTTTTCGCTGGTTTTACCCGCCATTAGAGTCCGAATGTCCGAGTTTCGTTGCGCCACGATGGACAACACTTCAAGGACTTCTTTTGGTGTGGTTGCGTCCGGAGGGCTGAGTCTGGCCAGTCGAATGGCAACGTTAATTCTGTCCCAAATGTTTGCTGACGAAGCCTCTCGTAGAAACGTGTTTGGGGGCGTGGCATTGATGGTGTTAGAGGATAAAACTTGATCACTTAACCCTGAACGGCCAATGTCCACATTGGACATTGGCCCGTCGAGCAAGTGTAAATGCGCAGCAGCGTAGTACGAGGCGAGAATACCAAGAACAATCCCAATAAGAATTTTGAACATTGGTATAGAACTCCTGCCTTTTTACGGTGCTACGGTATCGGGTTCGGTGATTATTGGTTCAGTGATCGGCGTGTTCTTATGGCCAGGCTTTTTGCAACGTCGGCTGGGTTCATCGTCGAACGAGTGTCCACCCAAACTGTGATGATAATCTGACTTTGATTGGCGCTTTGCTTTTCGATTTGATGCTCAATCACGTACATAGCGGATTTATGATTTTTAGCACCGCGCATCCGATAATAGACAGAAGGTGTAGCGTCGAAGGCATAAGCAAATGTGCCCGTTTTCATTGATGTGAGCTCTCCCCACTCCTGCCGGATTTCTTGCTCTGTTAAATATCCGTATTCCCTTTTTACTTTGATGAACGCTACATCAACATCCATTGGCACAGAAAAAGTGGTCTTTTGTTCATTGAATGAACGCTTGGAAGTGTCTATTTCGTCTGAGGAAGATTGGTTACCCGCTGTAGTAGAGCGGCGAGATTCCATAGTGCTGCCTGGTGCGGAACCGTCGTGGTTGACGGGCTTACCTGTGATCGGATTGTTGATGCAGGTTAGGCAGGATCCGTTTGGGGTGTAAACATGTTTGCCACCAGCGCATCCCGCCAGCAGACCTATCATTAAAAATAAACACCCTACTTTGATTGAATTCACGGTAATTTCTCCGAACAGTAATTACTATTTTGGATTAAACGCCAACCAGCGTTGCGAAGGGTCACAGAGTTTTGCCAAAGCAGGAGAACCCGACGATTGCCGTCCGATGATGCGCTTAGTGTGCCCGTTTGCAGGGTATAAGCGAGCTGTAATGGGTCACGGGTAAATGACCTATTACTGGCAGGAGAGCCAAACGGATTGGCTAACATGTGTCCATCATAGGCGCAGCAAATTCCTGTTCCTTAACTCGGTGCCCAAAACGCTGAGCTTACTATCCTTAGTTAACAGAGCTATCTCTGCGAGTCAGAGGATTCGTCGAAGATTTTGCCTCTTGCGTAAAATCAGGACAAGAGCACCGAGACGATTTAATGGTCTGGCGGATATTTTTAACGACGAATATGAGTAGACTTTAGGTGCATAATTATTGACCAATAATTGTAAGTAAATGTAACATGTCCGAAATTACATCAGGCTGATGTAGTTATTTGGGCTTTTCACAGGGACGTAGAATGGTCGTTTTCGCTCAAAAAAGTGCTCTATTTAGCACTTCAAATACACTTTATTTTCAGAGTTTTACGGTCTATTGCCGCCAATCCTTCACGACTTTCTTGATCGAGATGTTGGGAGGGGTTCCACGGTGAAACCACCTTCAAGTCTGTCCGGCGAAGTCATACACAGCCGGTCTTTTGCTCGGAATGTCACAACAAAAACCCTAGATTCTGCAACATATCAACCGGCCTCTCTACGAGTGTTGGTGATGCACGGTGATGAAATTTATTTGGAGCAGCTTCGTCGAGCCCTGGGCTCGGAAATCATCGGAGTCGGTTCGATACACGTCATGGCCAGCCATGATCCGGTCACCGCCATCTCTTGGATTGAAGAAGACCGCTTTGACCTGTTTGTTTTGGATTTTCACATGCCCCGCCTGGATGGAATGTGTTTTCTGAAATGGTTAAACGCGGGTGAGCATTTCAATGTGAACGTACCCAAAGTAGTGCTGACGGAGGATCCGGAAATTCCGGACAGAGTACGCACCAACATAGTGGAAAATGGTGCACGAGTCATGGCGAAAGGGGATGGTATAGACGAACTCAAAGTTCTGGCGATAAACACCCTGCGCACCAAACAGCGCATGGTTCACACTCACCAACAAGTTAGCTAACCATTGCGGGTGCTCCCACCTCTAAATTATCTGAACTGTTATACCAGATACGCATTAAGAGCCGGATCACCCAAGCAGCCTGCACTTCCCAGTTTGACTCTAACGACGGTGAAATCGCCCCCCTTGTTACCAGCATCCGCACGGTTTTTATCGTGCGCAGGTTATTTAAAGTTATGAAAGGCTAGGTAAAGTAAAAACAGGTCTGATTGAGCGGGTAATAGTGATGTCGCAGGTTTCCACCCTTTTTTATCATTTTGTCTGATAAGCTTATCTGGTATAATAAACCAGATATTATATACAGGGTATTTGCAGACTAAATAGATCTAGATAGGTACCCATGAGGGAGATAACCCTAAATGAACCATAGTGATGATAACGATATTTATGTGCCTGGCGAGCTGGTCGGTAGGCTCTCTGATGCGTACCAGGCATTGCTGGATCGATCTCATGCGTGGCGGGAAGTCTCCGATGCCGATCATCAAGCGAATTACGAGGTGTTTATTCCAACTTTCGACACCGATGATACTCGACGACGGTCTTTGGCTGCGCGGCAACAAACGGTCACCGAATCGACTGGGTTGACCATTGATGACGCTGTGGATCGAGAGTTCGGCGCTGGGCTGATCTGCGCTTCAAAGGCCGTTGTTTCTGCCGTGGACGCTATGAATAAAGCCAAATCAGACTTCAAAGAAACTGTGATGGAAATACGCGCCCTCGCCTCTGGTCAGCCATCTCTGTCAAGGGATAAATATTTGAAGCAAGCAATGAAAAGTGCAGGTATACAGACTCTGCACCTGCGGGAGTGTTATCGACAGATCCGGATAATGCCGCCTAATCTGGACGTGTTCTCATGGACATGGGCAACGAGTCATACTCGGATCCAAAAGCTCAGTTTTGATAAAGCCATCCTGCTGGCTGAAGGCTTGCGGGATCGTGATGAAATGCTCGCAGACATGGCCATCGATATTCTTCACAAAAGATGCTCACCAGATGAGGTACTGGCTCGGCGTGTACCACTACCCAATCAGTTGCGGGCGAATTATGCGTATCGAGAAGATGGCGAGCTGATTCGTAACAGCTGCCCCCTGTCCGGCGTGGTCATTGCTCAACAAAAAACCTTACCCAGGCTGGTTTGGCGACCCAATCCTGTGTGGTCAGAATCCCATCCCGCACGGCTTCCCCGTGAATCGATCATGGAAAAAGCCCCCCTAATCGAAGTTTTGGATCTGTATCGGTACATCCGTCATGAACGCTGATCACCCTGCTCTTCAGGCGAAAGTACGTTGTTATGGCGCACGCGCAGCATTGACGGCTGAGGCGACCTCTATAATCCGAGACGGACAGTCGCCTGTTGCCGCGTTGAACCTGGATGTCGCACCGAGACAGGGCGAGCATGTTCAATGGGAAAAGAAAATCACGTTGCAGTTGGGCGAAACAGAACTGCCCTTATTTGCCGCTCTGTGCCTCGGTTTGCTTCCAAAGGTTCATCTCAAACGGCCCACCAAAGGCATTGTAATTGAGCGACAACCCAACAAACTGTTTGTGTCTGCCACTCAAGGCCAAGGGACTGCTTATGCGCTGCCCATACCGATGGCTCAGTCGTTTCATCTGAGTGCGCTGGCTCTGGCACAGCTGAAAAAACAGGTGTCCGGTGTGGACGAAGCCTTTCTGCTGGCTGCGTTACGTGGCGCTGCAGCACTGTACAGCCAGTCATAAATTCCGAAATTGAGTTGAGATTTTGATCAGTAAGGGCTTGCTGGTTTCGCTTTTAACGGTAAATTGATGAGAGTTATATGAAAGACCAAGTTGCAAAAGTTGTCACCACAGCGCCAAGCTGTGGCTTAATCGACCCTTGGCAAGCATTAGCGAGGATTTGTTAGTTGAGTGTGACTTATTATGGCAGGGGTGATCACCCAGGCGGTTTTGTTGGGTTTCGTGCTGTCCGGTCCTGGAATCACGGTAAAGATTACCGCCAGTGTTATTTCTCGACGTCTGCGGCTAAATCCCAATCCGACAGTGATGTGTACTTCCGGTATCAGAAATTGCGGGCTGAGCATCAGGATGCCTGCTGGGCTGTTGAGAGCCTGGAGCACCAGTATCAACGATTTGTCACGATGACTAACCCGACAGCCAAACCCGAGCGTGGGTTGGGCGTTCACGGTATCACCGCCATGTTCGCTCGCTGGCACGGTGAAAAGTGGGAACCCTGCTTCTCGGTTTCACGCCCTGGTAAACCTCAGAAGCGTTTTTTCTTCCGACACCATACTTTCACCAAGGCGTGGGAATTGGCCGTCGATCATTGGGCGCAGGAGAACGGTATCATGGAGGTGGATCGTGAGCGGGTTTTGAACTCCCCGCCTGATCCATCGAAATTCAAACGTCTGCGGCGTCAAATGAACGACGTTGAAGGTTTTGATATTCCTGTGGAAGCTCTCGGGCCGGTCTTTCAAGAACAGAGGGATCTGATTAATGCCAAAAAATCCGCAGAGAAAATACGCTCCTTAAAATTGAACGAGACGTCTACTGATAACCCTTCGTTGCTCACCACCGAGAAGGAAATACTCGCATGGTTTGAGCTCAAAAGGGAAAAGGTGGGCTAGCCGTTGTTTTCATGTTGAGTCTGCCAAACAAACAATGATGCAAAATGACGCTGTAACGACCAGGAAACCATCGTGAACAAAGTGCCCAGAAGAGGCCAATGATGACGCGACAGAAATACCATATTTATCGCCGATTAAGCACACAAAAAACGCAGCGCAAACCACTGAGCAGCGCGTGATTGCCAGCATTTTCCTGAATTCTTGATCCCCGGTCATTCTGGTGTCAATTTCGAATATTTCAAAAATTGACAGCAGCTTTGTTTTTGCGAATAATGCGAATAATGCGATCAATAAGTGAGTGATTATTATGAATCATCTGCAAGACAACCTTCCAACGGCGGAAGAAGCGCTTCTCGCACGGTCATGCAGCCAAGGCCTGTCTGCTATTATTGACACAAAATCAGAAGCGCAAGAATTTACTCTGGAAGACCGTGATGGCGTTGCTCATAAGGTTGCTATCCCGGTCAGTGCACTGCGTCTTTTTGTAGAGCTTCTAACGGAGCTGGGTGAAGGGAACATGGTCAAACTTGTTCCAATTCATGCTGAGCTGACGACACAGGAAGCAGCTGATCTCTTGAATGTTTCCCGGCCAACTTTGATCAAACTGTTGGACGAAGAAACGATTCCTTATCACCGGGCAGGAAATCGGCGAAAAATTCTTTTTTCTGATCTTCAGGATTACAAGAAGCGCATTGAGAGGGCGCGTCTTGCGACCCTTGAAGAGTTAAGCGCTCTGGATCAGGAGCTTGGGATGGGTTACGAGTGAACTCCCACTACACGGTGGTCTACGACGCGTGTGTCATGTATCCAGCACCGCTGCGAAGCTTTCTGATGTACTTGGCCGCAACCGGCATTTATCGGGCGCGTTGGACGGAACAGATACATGACGAGTGGATTCGAAATTTACTCAAAAACCGCCCGGATATCGACCCCGAAAAGCTTCAGCGAACACGGGATTTGATGAACACCAACGTGCCTGGCGCGGTGGTCAGTGGGTACGAGCCATTGATGATTGGCTTATCCTTACCTGATCCAGACGATCGCCACGTTGTTGCGGCGGCCATTCAGACCCGAGCCGAAGCGATCATTACGTTCAATCTGAAAGATTTTCCACTCGATTGTCTTTCTCAGCACAATCTAAGAGCCATTCATCCGGATGAGTTCATCGCTGACCAATACGACTTAAATGCCTCTGCGGTGATTGAAGCAGCCCGGAATCACCGCAAAGGACTTAAAAATCCACCCTTTGATTCAAAACCGTTCCTTGATCTCTTGCTCAATCAAGGACTTCCCAAGACTGTTGCCAGGCTTCGCCTTCTTCATCATCTGGTCTGATGAATGCCTGTCAAAATTGGCTGGCTGAAAAGCCGATTAGGGTGTTCTAATTGCTGTGAACTGCTATTATTTTGATGGGTTTCTGAATGGGCATCCGTTCAAGCCCTCGGCC
>Ga0307486_1000237_pt1 | contig 55362 bp, 47 predicted proteins | sample CBIW02metaG_FD_203663 | JGI IMG/M metagenome (GOLD analysis project Ga0307486, IMG submission 203663) | Sea-ice brine microbial communities from Beaufort Sea near Barrow, Alaska, United States - CBIW 0.2 | ecosystem: Environmental > Aquatic > Marine > Coastal | place: USA: Alaska | collected... | reverse complement strand
GCTCATTGCCAAAACCGACATTCAAAGAGCTAGTAAAGTGCGCTCTACAAAAGGATTGCTTGTCCATGTCTTTGGTAAAATTGCCGCAGCTTTTATTTACCTCATATTTTAACCCTTGATTCGCATTTATAACCAATGGTTGTACCTTCTGCGATCTGCTGCCAATATCCATTATTTTCTTTTTCAAGGACAAAAGATTTCACCCGTTGACCCAGGGGAGTATATTCTTGAAGCAAGAGACGGTTGAAGCTCGTTTCCTGCCCGAAATCTACTTCTAAATTAGCGTTCTTTGTATCATCAGGCAAGGTCCAATAGGTGTCATAATTGTCATCTTGAACATTAGCTGCCTCATATCCACTGCCTCTTTCCTGATCAGCACTGATCTTTGCTGGAGATGCGAGGTTCACTTTGAAATCCTCTTTAATTTTTTCGCCTAATTCCATGATTGCTTTCACGTCATTTTCATGAATTAGTCCTCTTGTGTCCACCGGGAAATTGATCAAAAGGGAAGCATTCTGGCCTATACTTTTATAGTAAACTTCGAGTAGCTGGGGTAGAGTTTTCACTTTATGATCTTCATACTTGTGGTAATACCAGCCCGGCCGAGTGGATGCGTCTGCTTCAGCAGATACCCAATGAGTACCATTTACTTGGCCATGGGAATATTGTTGAGCGTATTCTGGCATTCCGGCATACACAGAATCTCGGAGTAGATTGGACCAAGTCGTCTCATAGGCAAAGCCATGCTCATTGCCTACCCATCGTACATCTGGGCCTGCGTCTCCAAAGATCATAGCCGATGGCTGAAGCTTCCTGACCAAGTCAATCGTATTATCCCAATCGTAATAAGATAATTTATCTACGGTTCTACTTTCATTTGCTCCACCGTAATATCCATCTCCACCATTTGCGCCATCAAACCAAACTTCAAACACATCTCCATAATTAGTCAGCAATTCTGTGAGTTGATTTCTCATATAGGTGATGTATTCTGGCTTGCCATAGTCCGGGTGATTTCTGTCCCATGGGGAATAATAAACTCCGAACTTCAGTCCGTATTCTTCGCAGGCTTTTTGTAATTCCTTGATGACATCGCCCTTTCCATCTTTCCAAGGACTGTTTTTAACAGAGTGTTCTGTATATTCAGATGGCCAAAGGACAAATCCATCGTGATGCTTAGCGGTAATGATTAAGCCCTTCATTCCTGCCTCACTCGCTACTTTTGCCCATTGTCTCGCGTCCAATTCGGTGGGATTAAACAGCGTAGGATCTTCGTCTCCAAATCCCCATTCCCGATCTGAAAATGTATTCATATTAAAATGGATAAACCCATAGTATTCCAATTCCTGCCAGGCAATTTGGGGCTCGTTTGGAACAGGTAATACGAATGCAGGAGGAGCTACTTTTTCTTGACAAAAAGTGAGAATTAAAAGTAGAGCAGGCCAAAGTTTTTTTTTCGTGATATTCATATAGGTTAGAATAGTAGCGTTTTTGAGTGGAAATCCAAAGTACAATATGATTGTAGGTGAAAGAATAAGAATTAGGTGTTGAAAGAATTATTAAAGATAGTGAGGAGGCTTCGGGGCTGCAATTGATTTTATAGCATTCATTTCCCAGGGTAGCACGAGAGTTATGAATTGTGGCAATCCATAGAATTTTACTGAACTATTCCTTGTCAAGAAAGTGAATAGAGATTTGGTGCCGGATTCAAGCTATCTTAAGAAGCAATTAGTAAGATCGTAAAGGGCTTGAGGATGATTCTCTGACCAAGTCCGAAGAACCCAACCCCTTGATAAGGCTTTACCAGTGATAAGGTGTTGAATAAGTTGGTGTTCAAATGTTTTAAAAGACGATTCTGCTTTCGAAATTTTCAAATGGTGAATAAACCTCACTAAAACCCTTTAAATTTACGCTATGACGAAATACTTTACCCTGTTTTTGGTTTTAATAAGTTATGTAGGAAAAGCTCAAATTCAATTCAAGATCATTGATGCAAATACGAAAAACCCTATGGAAAATGTGCGTGTTCGGGTTGACAGTGGGCAAACTCAATTCACCAATATTTCGGGTATTCTTACATTTCCCGTCTCAGAGAGTCACTATTTCACGTTCTTTAAATCAGGTTACGAGCCCTTTTCTGAAGAGTTCGAGCCAGGGGAGCATATCATCCAATTATCTGAAAAATCGCTCAATCTTTCAGAAATTATCGTCACAGCTTTCGAGACTGAGCGTCCATTATTGAAGCAGTCAGCATCTATTGCTCTGGTGACGGAGCGAGATTTCAACAGATTCAATGAGACATCCATCGTCAATTCTTTCAACACCAAACCTGGTATTCGAATAGAAGAGCGGGCGCCTGCAAGCTACCGGATTTCGATAAGGGGAAGTTCGATTCGAGCACCTTTTGGAGTGAGAAATGTAAAGGTCTATTGGAATGAAGTTCCATTTACTTCTCCTGACGGTACTACCGCCTTAAATCTTCTCGACCTTTCTAATATCGGTACCGCGGAAGTGATCAAAGGTCCATCGGGAAGTATCTATGGTGCGGGAAATGGAGGAGTAGTCAATTTGAAAAGTCAGGCTAATCCAGATGGAGGAAGAGTCTCTGCAGCGTATTTGCTTGGAGATTTCGGGTTGAGGAGATATAGATTGGCAATTTCCCAGCAAATCAGGAAAGGTGGATTTGAAGCTTCTTATGTCAGTCAAAAAGCCGATGGATACAGAGCGCATTCTGCTATGGATCGACAGGTATTTCAATTGGCTGGGTTTTTCCCTGTTTCTGAAAAGCAAGAAATCCGTACTCAGCTTTTGGTTTCTGACTTGAATTATCAGCTTCCGGGAGCTTTGAATGCCGATCAATTAGCCGAAGATCGGACGCAGGCAAGACCGGGTTCAGCGAAGCAAAATGCGTCTATTTCTCAGCAGTCTATTTTCGCTTCCATCGCCCAGGTTTATAGATTCAATGCGCAGGTAACCAACACCACCACGCTTTATTTGAATACAAATGACTTTGAAAACCCTTTCAATCTGGATTATAAAAAAGAATTGGGATATGGTGTTGGAGGACGTACAAAGTTTACGTTCGACACTAAATTAGCCGGTAAAAATCTTCGAGTCATTGTTGGTGGTGAGTATCAAATGAGTTTGACTGATGCACAGAATTTCGGGAATCGAGAGGGTATAGCAGACACTATTCGGTTTGCTGATAAGCTGCAGGCTACTCAAGGTTTTCTCTTTCAGCAAGCGGAATGGGATCTGACCGATGATTTACTAGTCACGATTGGCTTGAGTGAGAATCTTAGTCAGTTGAAAGTTGACAGACAAATTGACGCAAATGGAGGCGCAACTGGTTTACAAACCAGAAAGTTTGATCCTATACTTGTACCTAGATTTGCTCTTAATTATCAATTCAATGAGTTCTCCGGAGTGTATGGCAGTATTAGCAATGGTTTTTCTCCACCTACCATCGACGAAATACGAACGAACGAAGGGAGTCTGAACTTGGACTTAGAAGCTGAAAAAGGGGTTAATTATGAGATTGGTTATAGATTAGGAAAAGAAAAATTGAATTTAGAGGCTACCGCATTTTATTTCAAACTCGATCAGACGATCACGACCTATACCAACGCTCAAGGAGTAGTACTTTTCAGAAATGCAGGTTCTACCGATCAGAAAGGCATCGAGGCTGCTGTGGATTATACCTTGGTTAAAAATTCCAGTGGATTTTTACGGGAATTGAAGTTGGGAACAGCCTACACTGGGAATTATTTCACGTTTGTAAATTACAAAAAAGAGGACAATGACTATTCTGGAAATGACCTGACGGGAGTATCTCCAAACACACTTGTAAGCAGCTTAGATATTCGAACAGCTCTTGGGTTTTATGCTAATCTAACGCATCAATATGTAGATGAAATTCCGCTGAATGATGCGAACACAGTTTACCAAGATGTTTACAATTTGGTGAATTTGCGAATTGGCTATGCAACCAGTTTCGCGGGGAAGTGGGAATTGGAAGCTTTTACAGGTGTGGACAATTTGACCAATCAACTTTATTCCTTGGGTAACGACTTAAATCCCTTTGGCGGAAGATATTATCAGCCCGCAGCAACTAGAAACTGGTATGGAGGAGTAAAAGTGGCGTTTTTGTATTAGGACCTCATTGCCAGGAATTGATCGATAACATTCACCTAATCGATAACTTTCTATCCTGAAGCAATCTTATAGCTGTAATAGAGATTGCTTCGGATGGGAAAGGCTCTGATAAAATAACGGGAAGTAGTCCATCCTCGCAATGAGGTGCTAGCACACCCTACTCTATCCCGTCCAACTCGCTCAATTCCAACCAGGTCAATTCCAATTCTTCTAATTCAGAATCGACTTCCAGCATTCGAGCCGAGATTTTCATCAGCTCCTCGTGATCAGAATTTCCACCGGTGATTTTCTCAGTAAGCTCTGTTTTCTCCTTTTCTAAGGTGGCCATAAAGGCACTAACCTCTTTAAATTCGGTCTTTTGCTTAAAGCTGGCTTTTACTTTTTTTGGGGACGAAAGTTTCTCTATACCTTTCTCTTCTTGATTCTTGCTACTAGCTAGTTGATTCTTTGGCTCTTGGCTCTTTATTTTAGATTCTAGACTCTTATTCTCTTTTTCCCACTCTCTGTATTCAGAATAGTTGCCCGGATAATCCTTGATTTCACCTTCTCCTTCAAACACAAATAAATGCTCCACCAGTTGATCCATGAAATACCTATCGTGAGAAACGATGATCAAACAGCCTGGAAACGTATCCAAGAAGTCCTCTAGTGTATTCAGCGTCATTAAATCCAAATCATTCGTAGGCTCATCGAGAATCAGGAAATTAGGATTCTTAATCAAAACCATCAATAGCTGTAGTCTTCTACGTTCTCCACCGCTAAGCTTAGCGACTGGGGTATGCTGTTGTTTTGGAGGAAATCCAAACTGCGTCAAAAATTGGGAAACTGTAATTGTAGCTCCACCTGCAATGGTGACCACTTCGGCTACCTCCTTTACGATATCCAACAGTCGTTTTTCCTCATCAAAACTACTTTCTTCCTGCTTGTAGTAACCAAAAGCCGTAGTTTGTCCTATGTCCACTTTCCCGGAATCCGGAGGAAGTTGACCAATAATCATATTTAAAAATGTCGTCTTTCCAGCACCATTTGGACCGACAATACCGATTCGATCCTTCTTTTTAAACGTATAGGAAAAGTCATTGACGATAGGTACCTCGCCAAATGCCTTCTTCATTTTGTTGATTTCAATGATCTTATTTCCCAGTCGCTGGGTAGTAACGGTCAACTGAATGTCTCGCTCTTCGCGCTTTTGAGAGGCTTTTTCTTTAGTCTCCTCAAAAGCATCCACACGATACTTTGCTTTGGTGCTTCTTGCTTTTGGCTGACGGCGAATCCAATCAAGCTCCTTCTTGTAAAGACTTTTGGCCTTTTCTAGCTCAATATCTTCATTCTCCATTCGATCAGCTTTCTTGTCCAAGAAATAGCTATAATTACCGAGGTAACGATGGACTTTTCCCTGATCTAACTCTAAAATTTCATTGGTTACTTTCTCCAGAAAATATCGATCGTGAGTCACCATGAAAAGTGCAAGGTTGGCTTTTGCCAAATAGTCCTCCAGCCATTCGATAGTTTCCAGATCCAAGTGGTTGGTAGGCTCATCGAGTAACAATAAATCAGGCTTCTCCAAAATAGCTTTTGCCAAAGCCACTCGCTTACGCTGACCACCTGAAAGCTTCCCAACCGGAAGGTCGGTGTCATGCAGCCCAAGTTTTCCCAGCACCTCTTTCACCTGATATTCAAAATCCCAGGCTTGAAATGCATCCATCTTTTCAAATAGCACGGACATTTGATCTGAGTTGTCTATGCCATTCTCAGAGTCTATAATTGCCTTGTGATAATCCTCAATTACTTTCAATACTTCAGAATTACTCTGATCGAAAATAGTTTGGTAAATAGAAAGAGTTCCTTCGAATACCGGGTTTTGGTGTACATAAGCCACTTTCACCTGCTGGTTAATTCCCACTTGACCTGTGTCAGGAATTTCTAAGCCCATGATGATCTTCATCAGAGTGGATTTGCCGGCACCGTTGATGCCGACTAGGGCGATTTTCTGACCTTGAGAAATGCCAAAGGAGATATTGGAAAAAAGCTTGCGTTCACCGAACGCTTTACTGAGGGTTTCGACCGAAAGGTAATTCATGCCGCAAAAGTAAGGAAAAGGCAGGCAATTAGTAAGTTAAATTGATTCATGTTCTCTACTTACAGCAGATTTATAAATCTCAATTGCACCAAATCAGCTCAATTTGTATAAAAATGTGGCTCAAAACTAGCGTAAAATGAGCCGTATTTCGTTTAATTTTAGATTTTTTTGAACCGTATTTTAAGTTGATTAGTACATTTTCAAAGCACTTTTCACCTTCCCCCACTAGACATATTTTAGACCAGTGGCCAAGCTTGCTAAGGCCATTTAGTAATTTACATGATCTGGTAGAAATGCGGACATCCCTAATATTGCTTTTAAAGCTAAAGAGTCTTGTTTCTAAAATCTTGACTCTCTTATCTTGATACTCACATCACCTTCTTGATACTCCAGAAATTCTTACCTTTGCACCATGGAAGCAATTCAGAAAAAAGACATCCGTAAGCTATCTCTGGTCCAGCTAGAAGAATTTTTTTTGGCTCATGGAGATAAAAAATTCCGTGCCAAGCAGGTGTATGAATGGCTTTGGAACAAGTCTATGAAAAATTTTGATGAGATGAGCAATATCTCACTGAGTACAAGAGAATTGCTTAAGGAGAATTTTGAGATCAATCATATTCAAGTTGATTTGATGCAGCATTCGTCTGATGGTACGATCAAGAATGCGGTGAAGCTTTACGATAACATGATCGTTGAGTCGGTTTTGATCCCAACTACAAAACGGATTACGGCTTGTGTTTCTTCTCAGGTGGGCTGCAGTTTGAGCTGTAACTTTTGTGCCACGGGAAAACTGAAGCGCATGCGAAACTTGAATCCAGATGAGATATATGATCAGGTAGTGGCGATCAAAGAGGAGGCTGAAACTTACTTCCAGCGTCCGCTAACCAACATTGTTTTTATGGGAATGGGGGAGCCGCTGCTCAACTATGCGCATGTGCTCGAAGCAATCGATAAAATCACCTCTCCAGAAGGACTTGGAATTGCGCCTAGGAGAATCACCGTTTCTACCGTGGGAGTCACCAAAATGATCCGTAAGCTCGCCGATGATGGAGTTCGGTTCAACCTGGCGGTGTCACTTCACTCTGCAATCAATGAAACCAGATCTAAACTCATGCCTATCAATGACACCAATCCTGTGGAGGAATTGGGTGATTCGTTGAAGTATTGGTATGAAAAGACCAAACGTAAAGTCACTTATGAATATGTGATTTGGGATGGGATCAATGATGATGAAAGACATGCTCGCGCCTTGGCGAAATTCTGCAAAATCATTCCTTCCAAGGTCAATCTGATCCAATATAATCCAATCGACGAGGGAAATTTTCGTCAGGCAAAACAAGAAGCCGTGGATATGTATGTGCGAATATTAGAATCTCAGGGAATAATCGCCAAAGTAAGAAAATCACGCGGTCAGGATATTGATGCGGCTTGTGGTCAGTTGGCTAATAAAAATGAGATTGCTGAGTTTGACGTAAGCTGAGATTTGTTTTCCAAGTTCAATCCAACTAAGTTTTGTCTAAATATAAAATTCCCATATTATGAAGAAAGCCTTACTGATTTTTTGCGCCATTTTTATGCTCTCTTTTGTGGGGTTAGCACAAACTCAAGAACAGGGAGATGTGAGGTTTCATGCCTTAGGGACATATGGATTGAGATATCATAATTTCGGAGCGGGAGCAGGTATTGAATACTTTTTCGTTGATCACTTTGCGCTGATGCCGAGTTATACATTTGTTTTTCCAGCGGTAGGAAAGCAAAATACCTTAAGCGCTGACTTGAGATATTACGTGTCAGAAGGACCTTCTCAATTGTATTTCATGGCTGGATATAGTCAGACTTGGCAAAACAATGCGCCGAATGGGGTGGGTAAAAAACAAAGTAGTAAAGGTGCGAATGTAGGAGTGGGCGCTTACGTCAGACTAACTGAAGCAGTTGGTTTAAGCACTGAATTTCGTTTCCAAAGCCCATTCCCAAGAGAAGTTGGCTTTAGAGTGGGATTGGCGTTTCCCCTATAGAATTAAGATAGAAAGCTTCAACACATGGGATAAGAGATTACAGAATCAAGAGGCAAGATTTAAGACATTTGAAATTTTAGTCTTATCTCTATCAACTTGATACTATCTACTTTTTTTACTTCGGTCTTTTAACTTCCGTCTCTTCTACTTTTTCGAAAACTCAAACAACTTCCTTTTTTCTTCTTTGTTTAGCGCTTCGTAACCCCGATCTGCGATCTTATCCAAGATGCTGTCAATTTCCTCTTGGCTGGCGTCATCAATTTTTGCTGGATTAGAAGCAGTTGGTTTAGAAGACTTACCAAAGGGGGAAAATGTTCCTGTCGAAGACTTTGGTTTGCGATAGGAAACTTTCACATTACTTCTCCTTCCGGCGAATAGGTCCTCAAAGAAAATCCCAACTTTTTGCACTGGTACTCCCCAATCATTGCCTTTGCGCAGCTGGATTATATAAAAGTAGCCAAGCAGAGCGCCTCCCAAATGAGCTAATTCACCGCCGGCATTTGCACCGGCAGAATTTGCAAAAGAAAGAATTACATAGAAAATAGCGATGTATTTAATTTTGACAGCTCCCAGTAGAAGCAGATGGAATGTGGTATTTGGACTTAATGTGGCAGCGCCGACTACAATGGCGAAAATCCCTGCACTGGCACCAAGCATTAGGGATGAGTCCAAATTGGTGTTGAAATAAGGAGACAGATTATAAATCAATACATAAAATATTGCACCTGCCAGACCTCCCAGAATGTAAAGATTTGCGAGTTTTCTACTCCCCAAAAACTGATGAATCAACTGACCGAACCAGTATAAGAAAAGCATATTGAAAAGGATATGGAAGATCCCCTCGTGCAAAAACATATAAGTGAAAACACTCCATGGCTGAGTCGCCAATCTTGGCAGAGAAGCCGGCATCATCAAGTAATGTAGTGCACTGGTATATAGATCGCCCAGTCCCCCAATTGTCATGAAGACGCGGAATATCAGCACAGCAAAAAACACCAAGATATTAATCGCAATCAGCTTATAAAGGCTGTTGTCACTGTGCGTGAACGCATTTTTAAGATTATCCCAAAAGCTATTGTACATAATTAATAAAAGTTATTTCTATCCTTTTTCCAGAAATAGATTAAAATTGCTCCAATAATTAAACCACTTAAATGAGCAAAATGTGCCACATTGTCGTAGGGATTTTTCACCAGTATGTTATAAATGGTATACAAGGTATAAAACAACACCATATACTTTGCCTTAATCGGAATCGGTGGAAAGAGCAGCATGAGCTGAGTGTTTGGGAAGAGCATAGCAAAAGCAATCAGCACTCCGAAAAGCGCACCAGAGGCACCTACCATCGGTACCTTAGCTTGAATATCCACAATGGCATCCAAGGTTTGAGTTGCCTGATTGATTAAGTTTTTATCCTCAGGATTGCGGCTATATTCATCTACAAAATCAAATACTGTACGCTGGAAAAAACCTCTGTTTTCTAATACCAGCTTATTGAATGCATCAGGATCAGGATTTCCTTGGAAAGCAATAACTTTTGCTTCCAAGTTATTCATCTTATAGGCAGTATACCCAGAATACATCACTCCTGATCCAATACCACAGACCATCCATAGGATCAGTAATTTTTTTGGTCCCAGAAACTGTTCTAACAGTGGTCCAAAGATGAGTAAACCAAACATATTTCCAAATAAGTGCCAAAAGTCAGCGTGCATAAACATGTACGTCACAAACTGGAAAGGTTGAAAATAGGGGCTATGAATATAATAAAGAGCAAACCACTGATTCAACTGCGGGAATAGATATGCGCTGGTTAGAAACAGCACAATATTAGCTATAAGGAGATTTTTGACTACTGGGGTAAGATTTCTAAACATGCTATTTGCCGAAGAAAGAATGAATACTGTTTATATCTAATTTCACAAAGGTTTTGTTTCCCACCAATCCGTAATTGGGATTTTGACAGGCAAAGAGTTGACCTACGAGAGTTTCTATTTCCTGTGAATTTAATTTTTGCCCCCGTTTTAAAGAGGATTTTCTAGCTAATGAACGTGCTAGGTTTTCCCTGGTATCTAGAGAAAGTTCGTTTTTGAAATGTTTGAATTGCTCAAGAAGACCTTCAAAGAGCTCTTTTTCATTTTTTATTGGGACATCCGCAGGCACTCCGTTAACGATAACGGTGTTTTTCCCAAACTCAGATACCACGAATCCCAAACTGTGAAGTTCGGGCATAATGTCTAACACTAACGCAAAATCCGAAGCTGCAAGATTAACTATAGGTGGAAAAAGGCACTGTTGAGAGGTGCCTTGAGCAAGTTTCAGTTGGTTAATATAGCGTTCATACAAGATGCGCTCATGGGCCGTCTGCTGATCAAGAATCAGAAATCCAGTGGACATCTGTGCCACCACATAGTTGAGCTCTACCTGGAAGGTGGTTCCGCTTTGCTCACCACTTTTTGGTCTGGAATAAGTTTCATTACTTTCTTGAGGATTAGCCTTGCTCGAAAAAGTAAGAACTTCGGATTCTTCTCCTTGTTTTTCTCTAATTGGGCTGGGAGAGATTGAAGACTGACCTCCTTCAAAAAGACGTTCCCAACCAGAAGTACTTGCCTGCTTAAATTCTGGAGTGTTAAAACTTTTATAACTATACTCTCGATCTACCTGTGCTTTCTTTTCAGGGTCATTGTCCCACTTTTCGTTAAAATTTACATCCAAGCTGAAGTCCAATGAGGGAACTACATGATGCGATCCCAAAGACTGCTTTACTGCCGAGCGAATCACAGCGTAGATCGTTCTTTCATCATCAAACTTAATTTCAGTCTTCGTTGGATGTACATTAATATCTATGTGCTTAGGATCGATGTCCAGAAAAAGCACATAGAAAGGGGTCTGATCGGGTTGGATCAATCCCGAGAAAGCAGAATTGACGGCGTGATGCAGGTAATTGCTTTTGATGTAGCGATTGTTCACAAAGAAAAATTGATCACCTCGCCTCTTTTTGGCACTTTCTGGCTTGCCCACATATCCTTTGATCGTGACATGAGGAGTGACCTCTTCACAAGGAATTAGATTTTCTTGGTAGCTTTTCCCAAATAGACTTACAATTCGTTGGCTTAGTTTTCCAGGAGTAAGCGAATATACCTCGAGATCCTGCTGAAAAAGTGTAAACGCAATCTCTGAATAGGAAAGAGCAACCCGCTGAAATTCTTCAACAATGTGTTTCATCTCCACAGGATTTGATTTGAGGAAATTTCTTCTTGCCGGCACGTTGAAAAAAAGATTTTTCATAGCTACCGAAGTGCCTTGCTTTCCGGCAAAAGGCTCCTGTTTTTTTACTTCAGAACCTTCAATTTGTATCATAGTTCCCAAGTCTTTGTCGGCTTGCTGTGTTTTCAATTCTACCTGAGCCACCGCGGCAATAGAAGCTAGAGCCTCACCGCGAAAACCGAAAGTACGAATTGAAAAAAGATCCTTGGAAGTTCTGATTTTAGAAGTTGAATGTCTTTCAAAGCTCATCCTAGCATCTGTCTGAGACATTCCTTTGCCATTGTCAATTACCTGAATCAGCTGTTTTCCAGCATCTTTGATGACAACTTGGACGTGGGTTGCCCCTGCATCCACCGCATTTTCCAAAAGTTCCTTGAGCGCAGATGCTGGTCTTTGTACTACCTCACCTGCAGCGATTTGATTAGCTATCGCATCTGGCAGAAGTTGGATTACATCATCCATTTTTCTTTTTGGATTTGAGCTTATAGAAATAATATATTGCCCCACCCAGTGCTGCCACATAAGCCATATATTCAAATATGACGGGACCTATATAAATATATCCGAAAATTGTACCTAAAAGGAATAGAAAAATTAAGGTACGGATCATCGCTGTGGACGTAAACATAGAAACACCTTCACGTTCTTTGATTCCTCGATAATTAGCAAAAGATCCACGTAATCCGGATCCATAGCTTCCTACATCCAGATTTCCATCCGTCTTCTGCAAAATTCCCTCCGCTTCCAAATCCTTTTTGATCTGAGAAGTTCTCTGTTCGATTTCTTCCCGCACCGGATCATAATATCTTGGTTTAATATCAAATCTCATTGGAGTGGCAGTACGAAATACGGAAGGAAATTTCATGATGATGTAATTTTAGAGTAAGTCTCAGGTATGGTAAATGCTCAGACAAGTAATAAGTTCCTGTTAATTGACCAGATATCAAATTTATGGTCTTTTTAACCTATTTCCTGACTCTTTTATAGGTTTACTTTCTGTAACTTTATTTCTGAGCTGTCACCCAAAGACAAACTTAGCTCTTGAAGTTGGACAAAAATAGGCCAGCTGAAGTACAAATTTATTTAGAAAGTTAAGGATTAAAAATTTACCCAAATATGAGTAGTAAGCTTTGGAGAGTATTGGCGGCTGGATGTATTGCGCTTACTTTTTCCTCCGGAAAATTAGAAGAGTCTTTGCCGGTGGGCGATCCGCTCACCACATCAGACTCGGTCGCACAGATGGTATGGGTAGACTCGGTATTCAATAGCCTGTCTTTGGATGAGCGATTGGGACAGCTTTTTATGGTTGCAGCCTATTCCAACAAAGACCAGAAACACGTAGATGAGATTAGTAAGTTGGTTAAGGAGGAAAATTTAGGGGGACTTATATTTTTCCAGGGAGGTCCGGATAGGCAGGCTAGACTGACTAATTATTATCAAGCTCAATCTAAAACTCCTCTATTTATTGCCATGGATGCAGAATGGGGAATCAGTATGCGTCTGGATTCTGTACCTGATTTTCCCAAAGCTATGACATTGGGGGCAGTTCAAGATCAAAAGCTAATCTATGCGATGGGAAAGGAGATGGCCAGACAGTTTAAGGTTCTGGGAATGCATATCAATTTTGCTCCAGTGGTAGATGTCAACTCTAATCCCGAAAATCCGGTGATCGGCTATCGGGCTTTTGGAGGCGATAGGGAAGTGGTCGCCACACATGCCGTTTCGTATATGAAAGGCCTACAGGAAAATGGCATAATTGCCAATGCAAAGCACTTTCCAGGTCACGGAGATACCGAGGCAGATAGCCATTTTTCACTCCCAGTAATCAAAAACCCAGAACAGAGAATTTGGCAGGTGGATTTGTATCCTTATAAAGAGCTTTTCAAAGAGAACTTAATGTCTGTCATGGTGGCGCATCTGAATGTCCCAAGTTTGGATGATTCTGGGAACACGCCAACCAGTCTTTCCAAAAAGGTAGTTACTGACTTATTGCAAAATACGATGAATTTTCAAGGGTTAATTTTCACGGACGCCTTGAATATGAAAGGGGTGGCTATTGCAAATGCACCTGGTGAAGTTGATCTAAAGGCACTTTTAGCGGGTAACGATGTCCTCCTTTACTCTCAGGATGTGCCAAAAGCAAAGATCCTAATTAAGGGAGCTATTGCAGAGGGAAAGATTTCTGAGAAGGAAGTGAATCGTAGAATCAAGAAAATTCTTAAAGCTAAATATTGGGCAGGTCTTAATAGGTACAGACCAGTAGATACCTATCAGTTGGCAGAGCGACTCACTACGCCCGAGACTAAGATTATTAGCGAGGAACTGTATGCAGATGCGATCACCATAGCTGTTAATAAAGACAATATATTACCTTTCAAACAGTTGGATTTTACGAAGTTTGCCAGTCTAAGTATTGGTGATTCGGGCACAGAATTTCAAAAATACCTGAGCAACTATGCTAAGTTTGATCATTTCAGTATCGAAAAGGCAGCAAATGAAACCACTCATTATAATACTATAAAGCAGTTGGAGGATTTTGATGTGGTGGTGGTTGGTCTAATGGGAGTTACGAATAGTCCAAGGAGAAATTTTGGAGTATCTGCAAATGACATTCAATTGATAAGAGATCTATCTAAACGACAAAAGGTAATTACGATACTTTTTGGCAATGCGTATGCCGCCCGCCAGCTGGAAGGGTTGGGGAATGTAGTTTTTGCTTTTGAAAATAATGATATCACTCAGCAGCTGGTACCTCAGGTTTTATTTGGTGCCAGAGCTGCGCAGGGGATTTTGCCGGTGACGGTGAGTGATAGCTTTTCGTTAGGAGTAGGTGGATATATGAAATCCATAGATCGATTGGCCTATGATATTCCTGAAAGTGTAGGGTTGGATAGTAAGGTGTTGGATAGAATAGATGAGGTGGCTAATCGGGCTATCAAGATTCAGGCTGCACCGGGGATTAGTATTTTGATAGCCAAGGACAATAAGGTTGTATTCCAAAGAGCCTATGGCCATTTAGAATACAAGGATAGCCCGGAGGTAAATCTGGAGACTGTATACGATCTAGCCTCGATCACCAAAGTGCTGGCGACCACCCAGGCAGTGATGTTTTTGGAGAGCAGAGGCGAATTGAACATGAGAAAGAAGCTGGTCGATTATGTTCCAGAGCTGAAAGGCACGAATAAAGCCAATCTGATCCTTGGAGATGTGATGGCACATGAAGCTGGGTTGGTTGCATTTATTCCACATTATGCCAAAACGGTAGAGTCCGGACAATGGAGAGGCGATTATTATAAAACCAAATCAGAGCCAGGGTTCACCAGACCAGTTTCCAATGACATGTATGGATTGGATGCCTTGCGTGACAGCATCTGGCATTGGACAGTGGATTCCAAGATCACCTCTGTGCCCAGAGGAGCCAGCAAACATAAATATGTTTATTCTGACCTGACTATGTATCTCATGCAGGCAGTAGTGGAGCGTGTGGTCAACCAGCCGTTGGAGGTTTTCATGGATCAAAACTTCTATGCTCCGCTTGGCTTGACTACCATGACGTTTAACCCGGCCCAGAAGATGTCCATTGACAATATTGCTCCTACTGAAAATGACATCACTTTTAGAAAAAGGCAGGTGCAGGGGTATGTGCATGATCCTGGTGCGGCCATGTATGGAGGCGTAGCTGGTCACGCTGGGCTTTTTGGCAAGGCAAATGATCTGGCGGTCATGATGCAGTTGATGCTAAACAAAGGTCATTATGGAGAGGTGAATTTGATCCGGCCAGAGACCATCGAGAAGTTTACCAGGTATCAATCCAACCAAAGTAGAAGAGGATGGGGCTGGGACAAACCAGATGTTGAAAAAGGAAAGGGAGGATCAACAGGAGATCTGGCGCCCAAATCTACTTTTGGGCATACTGGATTTACCGGTACTTGTGTCTGGGCAGATCCAAAAAACAACTTGATTTATGTTTTTCTGTCTAATCGAGTTTACCCAGATGCGAATAATACAAAGCTGTATAAAGAAAATATTCGCACTGATATTCATGATATCATATATGAGGCGATGGGGAAGAGATAGGTTTTAATAGACTTAATGTTTGTTTGCAATTATTCTTGTCAAATAAATTTCTCTGGTTGAATGTTTTGATCACCGATGAGGCATGTCCGTTGAAACGTAAAATCAGAGATAGCCATTATCTAAGAGTACGTTTAGAAAATCAACGGAGGAGTCAATTCAAATTTACGTTCAAACATTGGATGGATCTTCTTTGGGAAGGTGACTATGAAAATTGAAATGGCGTTGGTTTCTTTACCCTTGATACCCCAGAATCGGAAGAGTCGATAGAAATCTTGAGGAATTTAGTGGTAGGTCTTGAAGTAAAAACCCTTGATAGGAAAAAGCTTGAGAGTAGGTTTAAACGAGTTAAAAATCCAAAAAAAGGGAATATGCTTCAGGTATCAGCGCCCATAATTATAGGAAAGTATTCTTTCCAGTTTCTGTAATCCAAAACTAATAATAGTGTTTTTGTTGAAAGGAAAAATTTCGAAGGGGACTGAGATCCAGAATACGGGCTGACCATCTATGGAGAGCTGCACTGACGGGCATATATACAAAGCTATTTCATTTCCGAGATGGCATTTCCAATCTATTGGGTTTACATCGACTTTTAGGTTATAATGAAGTCTTTCAAAAACAAGCTGATTCTTGGGATTTGGCTTTTAAGGTAGTTCTGACATTTGGGTAAACAGGATTTATCTGACTGTCTATCTAAAAAGGCAATTTCCCCAAATCCACATTTCCGCCAGAGAGAATAATTCCAACTTTTTTTCCTCTGAATCGATCTTGATTTGCCAGCAATGCCGCCAGTGGAACTGCACAAGAAGGTTCGATCACTATCTTCATCCGCTCGTAGATCAACCGCATGGCTTCGATAATTTGTGGATCACTCGCAAGTAGAATGTCGGTAACATACTTTTGAATCAGCTCGAAATTTAATTTCCCCAACGAAGTCAATAATCCATCAGCAATTGTATTTGGTCCAGATTGAGGAATGATTTTGCCTGCATGAAAAGACTGAAAAGCATCATCGGCTCCTTTGGGCTCCCCGGCGATTATTTCAATTTTTGGATTTAAATAGTGAGCTGTCAGGGCTGTGCCACCAAGTAAACCTCCTCCACCTACAGGAGTCATAATGATATCTAAGTTATCCTGATCTTCAAGGAGCTCTAGCGCACAGGTAGCCTGGCCTTCGATGACATCCATAAAGTCATAAGGCGGAATGAAAGTAGCACCAGTTTTCTTTACAACCCGCTCAAGGATAGTTTCTCTGGCTTTCAGATTTGGTTCGCATTCTATGATCTCCCCCCCATAGCTTTTGACCGCTTTCTTTTTGATCTCGGGTGAGTTAGATGGCATGACGATGTAAGCTGGGATGCCAGCTACTTTTGCGGCTCTAGCCAATGCTGCTGCATGATTTCCGCTGCTGTGAGTTGCTACTCCTTTTGCTTTCTGCTCATCAGTAAGCTTAAGTACTGCGTTGGCGGCTCCTCTAGCTTTAAAAGCACCGACTTTCTGGAAGTTCTCACATTTAAAAAAAAGCTCACATCCTGCCATCTCATTAATTGCCGAAGAAGTGAAAATAGGAGTTCGGTGAATGAATGGCTGAATTCTATGGTGTGCCGCTTGGATTTCGCTCAGGGTAGGAAAGCTTGTGTTCATAGTCAGAAATTTAAGAAGTTATTCTGAATTGATTTTTCTGAGAAAAGAAATTAGTCGAAAACATTCTAATTTCTATCTTCATCCCATGAATAAAAAAGAGCTGGAATTCTTTCCAATCATGGGGGAGGCATTGACCAAAAAGAATACCGTCAAAATGGATTTTTCTGAATCAAACCCTGAGTTGATTAAAGTTTATTTGAACAATATCTCTGAGTTTGATGGGTATGTCTTTGGGCAGCTAGCGATTGGAAATTATAAGTACGGCATTGGCGGATATCTGGAACACAGGGCTATTTATAGAAGAAGTCCTGTATTTGCCACTGCGTCAGCTGAATTTAGAAATATCCACTTGGGAGTCGATATTTGGACCTTGGCAGGAACTCCAATCTATGCTCCTTTGGATGGAATTGTCCATAGTTTTCAGGATAATGACAGTTTTGGGAATTATGGGCCAACGATTATTCTGGAGCATCTTTATGAAGGAAAAGTTTTCTACTCCTTATATGGCCATTTGAAAAGATCTAATTTGCTGGAACTGGAAAAAGGAATGCTGATCAAAAAAGGGGCGCAATTCTGCCACCTAGGACCTTATCCAGAAAATGGGGATTGGCCACCACATGTGCATTTCCAATTAATGACGGACCTTTTAGGAAATGAGGGAGATTTTCCCGGAGTGTGTTCCATCAATGAATTGGGAAAATTTGAAATGATTTGTCCCAATCCGAATCAGCTATTGACTTGTGAGCTGCTTTAAGAATTTGCCACTGTGATTAGTCTCAAACCTTCTAAAGTCAGATTTTTATCTATTTCTTGAACCACTTCTTTCAAAGGGGTCAATACCGATGAAAGCCCGCCAGTTGCAATGATGTGAAATTGCAGCTGAGTCTCCTTTTCAATAGTTTCTATCATTCCTTTTACCAAACCTATATATCCATACAATACCCCTGCCTGGATGGCGTGAACAGTATTTTTGCCCAAAGCAGACTTTGGAAGTTTCAATGCCACTTCCGGCAATTTTGAAGTGTTTGCAGAAAGAGATTTTATCGCCGTTCTCAACCCTGGAGCTATATTAATCCCGAGTATTTCCCCTTGTCCATCTACGGTAGTGAAGGTTAATGCCGTTCCAAAATCTATGATTAGCGTAGCTTTTTTGGTCTTGGTAAAGGCAGCCATCACATTACACATTAGATCACTTCCAATTTCAGTTGGACGTAAAGTTTTAATAGGCAATTTTTTATAGCTTTTCGGAGTAAGCGTATACGGGGTTATTCCAAAGTAATTTTCGCAAAACTCTTTTATGGTAGGATTTATTTCTGGCACCACTGAGCTAAATCCTATTGCGGAGATGTCTGAAGGATTTATAGTATGCTCCAAAAAGTAGGTTGGCAGTTTTTTGCTTAGCTGCGAAATCAATTTAGATTCCTCCGTTTCCAGTCTAAATTGATTAATCCAGATTTTTTCCGTCTCGTCATAGAGTCCAAATACCACATTTGAATTACCTGCATCGATTGCTAAAAACATTGTTTATAGGATTTTATTAAATTAGCCTTTCGCAAAACTAATCGGAATTATAAACTTTTGACATGTACAATCTAAGAGAAGGTAAAATTGAGGATCTCCCTCAGGTATTGGAATTAATTCATGAATTGGCGCTCTACGAGAAAGCTCCTGATCAAGTGTCCAATACAATTGAAATGATGGAAAAGGACGGGTTTGGAGAGAATCCCGTTTTTGGAATGTTCGTTTGTGAAAAAGGGGAGACTGCAGAAATCATTGGCATCGCCATTTTTTATTACAGATATAGCACCTGGAAAGGGAAACGAATCTATTTGGAAGATCTAGTGATTAAAGAATCTGAGCGTGGAAATGGTGCGGGAAAGTTACTTTTTGACCGAATCATGCAAAAATGCCTGGAGGAAAATTGTACGGGCATGATGTGGCAAGTGTTGGATTGGAATGAGCCTGCAATTAACTTTTACAGAAAGTATGGAGCTAGTCTGGAAGCTGGATGGTTGAATGCTCATCTTCAAGATTATGAGATCAAGCAGCTACTTGATTAACAAGTGATAAAATATTGCAAACACACTATGTTGATAGTGTGTTTGCAATATTTTTGTGTAATTAGTGAGATAATTTAATAGTTATGACACACACTTGAAAGATATCTTTTGGTGAGGCTAGAGCTGAGGCCATTCACACGGGCAATGACGCCTATTATTTTTTCCAAGTGGCTATTTCTATGGTTGCTGAGCCAGCCGCGATCTATAATGTTGCCGTTTCATTTCACGATACGGGTGAGATTTTTGATTTTTTGGGTTTTACCCAGCAGGACGTTTCAGAAATGTTTGAGGTCGATCCTAGCACCTTATCTCGCTGGGGTAAAGAAGACAGAAAGCTCAATAAAATGCTCACCAAGAGTATCTTGAAAATGGATCAGGTGATTGCCAAAGGTATCCGGATTTTTGGCTCCGAGGAGTTGCTTTCCCAATGGCTTCACACCGAGAATATATCCTTGGGAGATCAAAAGCCAGCTGTACTCATGAAGGATCCCTATGGTATTGATCGTGTGGATGAAGCGATAGAGGGGATGTCTTGGGGAGCTATTTTGTAGGCTGTGCGATATTTTCGACTGATTGAAGATCTAGCAGGAAGAAGTCCACTTGGCTTTGGCTTGGGAGCAGGCAGATGGAATGAATTTGGCACTCCTATCATTTACCGATGCAATGCTGCTTCACTGACTTTCTTGGAGCTACTGAGTATAAAAGGAGCTGTGATCACACAAAGTAAATGGAAGCTGGTCGTGCTTGAAATCCCTGAAAACGGCCTAGAACTGGACGCCTCTCATGTACCTTCTGACTGGAAAAATAGACCACATTCGAGATCTACTCAGGAATTTGGAACTGCTTGGGCGAAGGGTATGATCTCTCCAGTATTGAAAATACCTTCTTGTCGAATACCGCCGAGCAGCTATCCAAACGAGTATAATATCCTGATCAACCCGCTACATCCTGATTTTCGAAATTCAGTAAAATTGGTTGAGGAATTGGATGTGAGTTTTGAGGTGAACTCCTGAGATTGGAATAATTTGTCCGCCGTGGCGAATTGAAATATTCATTTTCATATAAACCAAAAAAGATCGGTAGTTCCGATCTTTTTTGGTTTAGATATATCTACAGATTAGCTTTTTACGCTGTAGTTTGGAGCTTCTCTAGTCACACTCACATCGTGTGGATGAGATTCTTTGACACCAGCGGAGGTAATTTTTACGAACTTTCCGTTTTTCTGTAAATCTTCGATGGTGTTCGTTCCACAATATCCCATACCTGCCTGAAGTCCGCCAACTAATTGATACAGAACCTCAGATACTAAGCCTTTATATGGTACTCGGCCAACGATCCCTTCTGGCACCAACTTTTTAACATTTTCTTCTGCATCTTGGAAATAACGATCTTTGGATCCGGATTCCATTGCTTCCAAAGAACCCATTCCTCGGTAAGATTTGAATTTTCTTCCCTGAAAAATGATCATTTCACCAGGAGCTTCTTCTGTGCCGGCCAGTAGTGAGCCGATCATAATAGAGCTTCCGCCGGCGGCGATTGCTTTGACCAAATCTCCTGAATAGCGAACGCCACCATCCGCAATTACCGGTACTCCACGATCCTTCAATGCTTCAGCACATTCAAACACAGCAGATAATTGAGGAACACCAACGCCAGCGATAATTCTAGTGGTACAAATGGATCCTGGACCGACGCCGACTTTTACCGCATCAGCTCCGGCATCTGCCAGTGCAATAGCTGCTTCTGGAGTTGCAATATTTCCAACTATCACCTCCAAGTCTGGGAAGGTTGCTTTGATCTTAATGCAAGCATCGATCACTCCTTTGGAATGACCATGGGCTGTGTCAATAGAAATGACGTCAACACCTGCATTTTTCAATGCAGCTACACGCTCTACAATATCAGCGGTAACACCTACGGCTGCTCCAACCCGAAGTCGGCCATATTCGTCCTTACATGCATTTGGCTTATCTTTTCTTTTTAGGATATCCTTATACGTGATTAGTCCGGAAAGCCGATATTCATCGTCTACAATTGGAAGTTTCTCGATTTTATATTCTTGTAGGATTTCTTCTGCCTGCTCTAAAGAGACTCCGGGTTTTGCAGTGATAAGTTTATTTGTCGTCATGATCTCTCGGATAGGACGATTCTGATCCTTAATAAAACGAAGATCTCTGTTGGTGATAATCCCTTTTAGAATCTTGTTTTCGTCCACTACCGGAATACCACCAATATTGAATTCGCGCATGATTTTTTCAGCATCTCGAACTTTCGCGTCTATGTATAGGGTGATAGGATCTAAGATCATTCCTGCCTGAGAGCGCTTTACTTTGCGCACTTGCGCTGCTTGCTGCTCTATAGACATGTTCTTGTGAACAAATCCAAGACCGCCTTCAAGAGCTATGGAAATAGCCAATTCAGCCTCTGTAACGGTGTCCATAGCAGCGGAAACTAAAGGGATGTTTAGCCTGATTTTCTTAGTGAGTTGGGTAGAGGTATTCGTGTCGCGGGGAAGGACTTCTGAATAACCTGGTACGAGAAGCACGTCGTCGTAGGTGAGCGCTTCGTAAAGGAATTTATCTGAATTTGTATTCATGGCAAATATTGGTATGAGGTAACCCTATTTGCACGTCAAAGTTAAAAACAAATTTGTATGCGAAACTAGTATTAGTCAAAAAAAATTGGGATCAGCAATCTAATTTACCTGATCCCATCTTTTTTTAGAACGTATTTAATACTACTTAGAATATCACTTCTTTTGCAGTCTAGCGATATAAAAGCCGTCAAAGCCGCTTTCCTGAGCTAAAAGTTTTTGATCCTCGATTAATTCAAACTCTTTTCCAGCTTCACTTTCTAAAAATTTCGCAATTTGATCCTGATTTTCTGAAGGCAAAATGCTGCAAGTCGCGTAGACCATTTGTCCACCCGGCTTCACCATCGATGGGTAGCTCTGTAGGATCTCCTGCTGGGTCTGCTGTACTTTTGCGATGGATTCCTCGCTGAGTTTCCACTTGGTATCGGGATTTCTACGAAGCACCCCCAAACCGGAGCAAGGCACGTCAAGAAGTAATCTGTCTGCAGTATCTTTTAATCTTTTAATAGTCTTGGAACCTTCAATCACCTTTCTCTCAATAATTGAAACGCCATCACGGCGAGCCCTTAGTTTGGTTTGCTGAAGCTTCCATTCTTCCACATCCATACAGAGCACCTTCCCCTTGTTTTGCATCAGCGCGGCAATGTGAAGGGATTTTCCTCCAGCACCGGCACAGGCATCAATTACTCTCATTCCTGGTTCTACCGCAAGTGCCGCAGCAACCAGTTGTGAAGAGGCATCTTGCACTTCAAAAAGTCCTTCTTTGAAAGCAGGATTTCGGAAAACGTTGGTTCGCTCATCAAGAATCAAGGCATCGGGGTAACCTTTCACAATGTGAGAGTGAATATTATCTTCGGCTAATCTGTTTTTTAGGCGCTCACGCGTAGTTTTTAAGGTATTGACACGCAAGACAACCTGAGCTTCCTGATTCAAACTGTGGATTTCTGCTTCCCACTTTGGACCCAATTCTTTTTGCCCCATCTCATATAACCAATCCGGAACAGATTCTAATTTGGCGGGATCTTCTAAGTCGTCATATTTTTGTTTGATCTTATCGGCGTTGATTTTGGCAAACTCTTCCCAAGGAGGAAGACTGTGACCTTGCATCAGCCAGTAGGTGCCAAATAGATCGTAAGGTTCTGTGCTTGGACTTAAAAAATTGATCAGACGCCACCAACGAACCATTTCGTAGGTAGTCTCCGCAATAAAAGATCGATCGCGGGCACCCCATTTTGGATTGGATTTCAGTGTGCGCTCAATTACTTTGTCAGCATATTGACCTTCTTCAAAAATGGCGGCAAGTGCGGTATGAACTCCGCGGATGGTGTTGTTGTGTAGCTTCATGGATAATAAATTCTGCGCAAAGGTAGTTTTTCTTTCTGAGTCTGGCAGAATGTGATTTTAAAACGGGCTAAAAAGTAATCCAACTCTAATTCCGTCTCGACTTACTGCGGAGCCAAAATCTTCTTTTGTTCCAAACTTACTATACACACTGTAAAACATAAAAGGACTACAACCCGGATCTATTTGCTGAGGAGCATTGTCCTTAATGAGCTGTCTTCTGAATTCAAACAGATTGGCACGTATCTCCAGAGTTATCCATTTGGTTGCCTGATAGGCGAATGCTGCATCTACCCCAAACTTCCAGCTGGTCTCTGTGATTGGATTTATAGGAATTATAGGCGATCCAGAGCGTATTAAAATCTACTTCTGAACTAAAGCAAAAAGGGCAAGGGATATAATCTGGGTAAACTTCAATATTTCCATTTTTTCCTTTTTCTTTCATCCCGTAGAGACTAAAGTTTAAAGATGTTTTATTTCCTAACTGCGCCTTGCCTCTTAGGAACAGACCAAATCCTTTCAGGTCATTTTGTAAAGCAGCTTTGTTGTCAGTCAATTCATACCCTGTAATTGGGTAGTTGCCCTGATCATCAGGTTGGGAATAGTCAACTACTGGATAGGAAGATTGGACAGGGTTTGATTTTACACGGTAAGACTGAAAGTTCATCATCAGTTCTGCTCCCCATTTCTGGTTGAAATTCAGCCCTAGTATAGGCGGTATGCTTCCACTTCATTCTCTTTGATAAGAATTAGTTTCATTGCTGGGCGTTCCTTTTTGCCAATAGCCGCCATCCACTTCTATCCAGAACTTGGAGTCATTTTTCGAAAAGCTTACTGTGGTTATGCTGAGAAAAATCAGAATAAAGTATAGGTTTTTCATAAAGAAATTGGGTTTTTATACCTTTACGAAATCTACTTTAAAAACGCTACATGCTATGCCCAACTTTCATTTATTAATATCTGCCTGGGCTTCAGGACTTAAGCTTTACGACAGGCAGGAAGCAGAATCGTTGGTTCGCTGGCTATTTGAGCATCATTTGGATTACCGAAGAAGCGATGGCTTTAAAGAAGTTGACGAAGCTTCTTTTCCTTCCAAGCTATTTGCGGATTTTGAGCGAGTAAAGACGGGTGAGCCTATTCAGTATATTTTTGGAAAAGGACCGTTTTATGGGCGTGACTTTTATGTGGATTCATTCACGTTGATTCCAAGGAATGAGACTGAGGAGCTGGTTCATTTAATTATCAAAGAAAATTCTGAGGTGGGCTTGAAGATTCTAGACATTGGAACCGGCACAGGCTGTATTCCGATTTCTTTGGATTTGGAGATGAATACTCCTGAAGTTTTTGGAGTGGATATCTCCGAAGAAGCGCTTTGCGTTGCTAACAAGAACGCAGTAGCTCTTGACTCAAAAGTAACGTTTCTAACATGTGATATACTTTCACAAATTCCAGATGTTCCCAAATTGGATATTTTAATAAGCAATCCTCCTTATGTTCTTATGAGTGAAAAGTCCCAAATGCATCAGAATGTATTGGATTTTGAACCAGAAATGGCACTTTTTGTATCCAATGATGATCCATTACTTTTTTATAGTGCCATTGCAAATAAAGGACTTCACTTACTCAAAGGTGGGGGAAAACTGTATTTTGAAATCAATGAAAAGTATGGCAATGGAGTGGTTCAGCTGTTGACTGAATTAGGATATTCTGAAGTGAGGTTGAAAAAGGATTTGAATGGAAAAGATAGAATGGTAAAGGCTATCCGTTAGACTTAACTATCAATTAGTTTTAGTGAAAAGTTGAAAATCTGCTCTCCAATCCAAAAAGCTTCAACTGCTTCGATTTCGGACATCCCTTCAGGTACTTCAACCATGGTGGCATAGGTGATCGGAACTATCAACTCTCCATTTTCATTTTTGACTATAATCGGCATTCCTTCTTTTCCATGAATGTGAATGCTGCTTTCTACAAACCACTTTTTAAGCTTTCCTGATTTTACAGGATAATATTTCCAATTTCCATCAAGAATTGTCAGGTTAATGAGTTCTAATTGAGCATTTAATTCTAAGGCTTTTATATGTGGAAATCCCACTAAATGAGCAGCGAAATGAGAGGCGCTTAGTAAATAGCGAATTCCATTTTCAAGATGATTATCTGAGGTTGAGGTCACAAACTTAACCGGGTTTTGTTCTTGTAATAAATGTTGATTTCTTTTTTGATATTCCTCAGAAGCCAGGATTACATCAATTTTAATCCCCCAGCTTAACACCCTGTCCATACACTCCTGGGTCACTAAAATGGTAGGCACCCACTCCAGTAGCGGAGAAACCTGCTCAAATCCGATATTCTCTGTATTCAGAATGAAAACTGCAGGTTCTTGCTGATCTTTAACAAAATGGTGTGAAGACATTAACCCTGAATTTTTTGGTAGAAATTAACTACATTTTTATACGCCAAATGTTCCAATTGCACTTGGTCAAGTTTGGAAGAAAGGGTTTCTAAAAGTGATGGATATTTACCTGCATTTTCTGCCAAAGGGAAATAAAAGGGATGGCGACTTGGGTCTCCAAAGTCTTTGGTGTAAAAATAGTCTGCTCCAAAACAGATTGCTTTTTCACCACCCAGGTGGAAGCCGTACAAAATATGATCAAATAATCTCTCAGGTACGGCAGGATCCAAGAAAGCACGAAGGAAATTGACTCCAATAATTCCTCCCCGGTGTATGATTTCTTTGGCAAATTCATCCGTTAGATTTCTTTTATGAGAATAGATTTCTCTAAAATTCGAATGACTTGCGATCACAGGAATAGCTAGCTTTTGAGTGTCAATATGATTTAAAATCCCCTCTGCCAGCAAATCGGATGTATGTGAAAAATCAAGTGGAATATTTTTTCCCGCAATATGGTCAAGAAGTTTTTTGCCATCCTCTTTCAGACCTATTCCTTCGGTATAATTTCCCCCTCCAAATCTATTTTCTGTATGGTGGGTCAAACTGATGTAAGCCAGTTGTTTTACTTTTTTGAGAATCAGATCAAATTGGATATAAATCTCCTGCCAACTGGCATTCTCATTGCCCAGTCCAGATGCATTTTCTAGAGAGGCTTTTATTCCAACGCAATTTTGGTGATCCCAATTTTGAAGAAAATCGGCATCTGCACTCGTTAGATCTTCTTCATGACTTTCGAGCAAGTTTTCAAAAATAGTTGCCTGACGGAGCGCCATCTCCATACTTTTAATAGTTACATCGGTATAAATGGCTAAAATCTGTTGACGCACATTTCCTTTTTGCAACCATGGAATCGCACAGGCAATGTCATCTTTTACGTAAGGATCCGCACTTGGGGTCTTTGCAAGATAAGAGAGCAAATCACAGTGCATGTCAGCTATTGGGAATTTCATTTCGATGTTAGTTTTAATGGAGGTGCTCAAAAATACCTATGTTTTTTAACACTTTCAGACTCATTAGCTGTTTAGTATCTTGCAGTTCTAATTTCTAACCTTTAACCACCCCCTATCTCATGGCAATTATGCAGCCTTTCAATTTCAAAAAATGGATTGATGATAACCGACATTTACTTAAACCACCTATTGGGAATCAACAAGTTTTCAAAGGAAATAATGACTTCATAGTCATGGTGGTCGGCGGGCCAAATTCCCGTAAAGATTATCATTCTAATGAAGGAGAAGAGTTTTTTTACCAATTAGAAGGAGACATCATTTTAAAAATAATTGAAGATGGAAAGCCCAAAGACCTAACAATTCGTGAAGGCGAGATTTTTCTTCTTCCGGCAAAAGTGCCCCATTCTCCCCGAAGACCAGCAAATACGATTGGATTGGTAATAGAGCGATATAGAAGAGCCGGTGAGATAGATGGTTTTATCTGGCACTGCGAGAACTGCGGACAAAAGCTCTATGAAGAGTTCTTCGAAGTCACCAATATCGTCACCCAATTGCCTCCCATACAAGAGAGATTTTGGGGCGATCCAGCTCATACTAAGTGCAGTAATTGTGGAACTGTAATGGAGAAATAAACACTCATTTAATTTCAGTTGAAACAATTCAGACTTCAAAGGTTGTTATCATCGTATGTCAAAAATTCAATTCGAATATTCTGAAAAATTTGCTCGGGAAATGGACCTAAAAGACCCACTTTCTCAATTTCAGAACCAGTTTTATTTCCCCCAGATCAACGACAAAAAGGCCATTTATTTGTGTGGAAATTCCCTTGGACTTCAACCCAAATCAGTTAAAAATCACCTAGATAGAGAGCTTAAAAATTGGGCTGAAATGGGAGTGGACGGTCATTTTGACGGAGAGGATGCCTGGTTTTTTGCTAAAAATAGATCTAAACCAGCTTTGGCAGATATACTCGGAGCAATGGAGCATGAGGTGGTGGCGATGAACAATTTGTCGGTGAATCTTCATCTGCTGATGGTTTCTTTTTACCAACCCACCAAAGAACGTTTTAAGATAATCGTGGAGGCGGGAGCTTTTCCATCTGATCAATACATGCTCGAGTCCCAAGTGAAATTTCATGGGTATGATCCTGCCGAAGCTATCATTGAACTTTCGCCACGATTAGGGGAGCATATCTTAAGAACGGAGGATATCATTTCAACCATCCATGGGAATGCAGAACAGCTCGCCTTGGTGAACATGTCCGGCTTGCAATATTATACAGGACAGATATTTGACATGAAATCGATCACTGCTGCGGCGCATCAAGTGGGTGCGTATGCTGGGTTTGATCTTGCTCATGCAGCGGGCAATGCTCCATTAAGTTTGCACGATTGGGACGTTGATTTTGCGACTTGGTGTAGTTATAAATACATGAATTCTGGTCCTGGAAATGTGTCTGGAATTTTTGTGCATGAGCGATTTGCAAATCAGACAGAATTGCCTCGATTTGCAGGATGGTGGGGACACACTCAGGAGGAGAGATTCAAAATGGAGAAGGGATTTATTCCGATGCATGGAGCAGATGGATGGCAATTATCCAATTCGGATGTACTTGGTTTGGCGGTTCATCAAGCTTCGTTGGAGATATTTCAAGAAGCTGGAATAAAGAATTTGAGGGATAAAAGCGAAAAGCTTACCGGTTATTTAGAATATTTGATTGAGCAAATCAGTGGTGACTCAGGTGTATTGGAAATTATTACTCCTAAAAATCCTTCAGAAAGAGGATGCCAGTTATCTTTGTTGATTAATCGCGGAGGCAAGGCTGTCTTCGATGAGTGGTATGATCAGGGAGTGGTAGGAGATTGGCGAAATCCAAATGTAATACGTCTGGCACCTACTCCGCTCTACAACAGCTTCTTAGACGTGTTCCGTTTCGCGCAGATTTTGGAACAATCTCTTAAAAAATTCGCTTAATGGAAGCGTGGATAAACCGATCCAAATGAAACAAAATGAAATAACTATTCTTGGTGCCGGTCTTATAGGCACTTTGATGGCAATATATCTGAAGCGACAGGGGCTAGAAGTAAATATTTACGACAAGAGACCCGATAAGCGAAAAACCAAGTTTGATGAAGGTGGTAGATCAATCAATATGGCATTAAGCCACAGGGGTTGGAAAGCACTCGAAGAAGTTGGATTGAAGGACAAGGTAATGCCTTTGGCAATTCCTATGTATGGGCGAAAGATCCATGATGAGCATGGCAACACCACATTTTTATCTTATGGAAAAGAAAGTCAGGCAATCTATTCAATTTCTCGAGGGAAATTCAATCAGCTTCTGGTAGAAGAAGGTGAGCGGATAGGAGCGAACTACTTTTTTGACCATAAGTGCTTAGAGGTAAATTTCAACGAACAGGAGATCACTTTTGAAACTCCCAAAGGAGAAGAAAAACTTCATGCGCCAGTACTTTTTGGTGCAGATGGTGCCTATTCATCACTGCGACTGGCGATGCAGAAGCAGATTCGATTCAACTACAAGCAAGAATATATCACCCACGAATATAAGGAGCTCACTATTCCTGCGACCGCAGAAGGAGAGTTTGCGATGGATCCAAACGCATTGCACATTTGGCCAAGAGGGAAGTTTATGCTGATCGCCCTTCCAAATCCGGATAAGTCATTTACCTGTACCTTATTTTTACCCCATAGTGGGTCTAAAATTTGTTTTGATGCGATCAATGATGAGAAGGATTTGAAAGTTTTATTTACCAATTATTTTGATGATGCCTATCAGATGATGCCTGATTTGAATGATGAATTCTTTAAGAATCCGACTTCTGCATTGATCAATGTGGAGTGCTTTCCTTGGGTTCAGGGGCAAAGTTTGCTAATTGGTGATGCGAGTCATGCGATGGTCCCTTTTTATGGTCAGGGGATGAATTGTGGCTTCGAAGATTGCTCTATAATAAATGGGTTGATCGAAAAATTCGGTACAAATTCCTGGGATTTGGTATTCGAGAAATTTCAGAAGAAACGCAAGGTCGATACCGATGCAATTTGCCAGCTGGCGATGGATAATTTTGTGGAGATGCGTGATTCTGTCGCTGACCCTAAGTTTGCCCTTCGTAAAAAAATTGAAGCCAGGCTTAATGAGCTTTATCCAAATGATTGGATTCCATTATATACCATGGTGACATTTACTGACATGAGATACTCTGAAGCTTATGCGCAAGGAAAGCTGCAGGAGGCAATTATGGATCGGGTGATGGCGGATCCGCTGATCACTGAGAAATGGAATAAACTCAATTACGAGGATATCATCAATATAATGGAAACAGCAAAAGCGGTTTAGTAATAGCTTGAAATCTCAGCTTACACGGAGGTTTCACACAGAAGGCACAGAGAGAATTTATGCTGTTCTGCTTCTTTAGAAGCTGAGCTTAAGAAAACTAATTCTCTTATTATAGTTGTTCCTACTTGCTTTAAGTTCTCACACTTGAATAGGCCTTTTTTAAATAATAGCCAATTGTTTAAAAAAAGCTTCGGTTTCGCTGGCTTGGATATTTTGGAGAGCAGCTTCTTGGCTCTTTTATATTTTGGCGTTAATCTCGGTGACCTTTTCTTTATAACAATTCTTACATAAAAAAGGCGCTGATTTCTCAACGCCTTGCAATGTTTATAAAAGTGTCCTAAACTGCCTTAGGAATCGTAGATCATTCTCGGTGAATAATCTCAAATCTTTGATCTGATATTTCAGCATCGCGATTCGCTCGATGCCCATTCCAAAGGCAAATCCAGTATATTTCACAGAATCAATTCCGCAGTTTTCCAGCACATTCGGATCCACCATTCCTGATCCTCCGATCTCTACCCATCCGGATCCTTTGCATATCGTACAGCCTTTGCCTCCGCAGATAAGACAGGTAATGTCTATCTCTGCACTAGGTTCAGTAAAAGGGAAATAGGACGGTCTGAATCTTACTTTCGTTTCTTTGCCAAACATTTCTTTAGCAAAATGATAGAGTGTGTTCTTCAGATCTGCGAAACTCACGTTTTCATCCACATACAATCCTTCCACTTGGTGAAAAATGCAATGGGCACGAGCTGAGATCGCTTCATTTCTATACACTCTTCCGGGAGAAAGGGTACGAATGGGAGGTTTCTGATTCTCCATTACTCGCACCTGAACCGAAGAAGTATGCGTTCTCAGTGCGATATCAGGGTTTTTCTCTATGAAAAATGTGTCTTGCATCTCACGGGCAGGGTGATTTTCCGGAAAATTCAATGCCGTAAAATTATGCCAGTCGTCTTCGATCTCAGGACCTTCTGAAAGATTGAAACCTATTCGTTCGAAGATCTCTATAATACGCTGTCGAGTAGCAGTCAAGGGATGAATGCCACCAAGTTCTTTATTTGAGGGGGGCAAAGTAAGGTCAATATCAGATGACTTAGATTTTTTGGAAGTCTGATTTACTTTTTCGATCAGCTCTTGGAATTTTTCTTCAGCCAGTTGCTTGACTCCGTTTGCTAGCTGACCATAGGCTTTCTTCTCCTCATTTGGAATTTTGCCCATTCCGGCGAAAAGTTCTCCAACTACACTTTTTTTGGAAATAAATTCCATGCGATAGGCTTCCAGCTGATCTTGGGTAGTGGCGTCTGAAGCTGCAATAGCGGTTTTGATAGATTCGATTTTCTCCTGATACATCACGTATTGTTATTCAAGCTACAAAGCTAATGCTTTTGAAGATTTTTGGACATAAAAGGGGAAGGGAATACAATGAGCCTTTTTGTTAAAGGCAGAACATCTACTTAATCTAAATATTTTTTTTGAATATCCGCTTTTCTACTAGTAAGAAGTCAAAAGCATTAAAAGATTTGGTGAACTCAGTGAATGAGGCCACTCCGGTCTTCGCTCACCGGTACTGAACTTGCCAAGCATCGGTCTTCAAGCCAGTTAATCAAAGAAACTACGGCTACTGACGTAATTGCGTATAATCATAATATTTTTTCAACCTCCCTAAATCCATCTGAGCAAAGCTGCTCGTAACTCTACACAAATACAGAAACTAAAAAATCTTCAAACAACAACTATTATGAAAGTTCAAAATTTCTTTAAAATGGCTCTTGTAGCCTTCGCTTTTCTTTCTGCAAACATGACTTTTGCTCAAATGAATGACACGAAAATGGTAGGTGGAGCAGAAATGTATCCTTCTAAAAATATCATCGAAAATGCAGTTAACTCTAAAGACCACACCACTTTAGTGGCTGCTGTGAAAGCTGCAGGTTTGGTAGAGACACTTCAGGGAGCTGGTCCATTTACGGTTTTTGCACCTGACAATAAGGCATTCGATAAACTTCCAGCTGGTACAGTTGAAACTCTTTTGAAGCCAGAAAACAAAGCACAACTTCAGGCGGTTCTTACCTATCACGTAGTTGCTGGTAAAATGGGGTCAAAAGAAATCGCTGCAGCAATCAAAAAAGGTGATGGTAAAGCAATGTTAACTACCGTTCAGGGTGGAGAGTTGACAGCTTGGATGAAAGGTAAAGATCTTTATATCACTGACGAAAACGGGACCCAATCTAAAGTAACTATTGCAGATGTGTGGCAGTCAAACGGAGTGATTCACTCTGTAGACACTGTATTACTTCCTAAAATCTAAAGTTGCCGCTCACCTGTTTGCTAAGCCGGTCCCTATGGGATCGGCTTTTTTTGGTGTGCCGTGCATGGCATCACTAGGAGGTTTAAGTCCACTGTGGGGGTTTGTAATCGCCAACCACTAGCCAAAGGCAAGGGTGTCCATCGCGAGGAGGACTCTGAAGGAAGCCGGCGGCAAAACTCTGCCCCCATCAATACGAACCATATCAGGGATAACCGATGGGATGAGACCACCAAACAAGTCAAAGTCCAAAGATTACACGGACATCGGGGGTAAATATGGAGGGGACATGGAGTGAAAGTGGATTGTCTTACCACGGGAGATCTCACGGAGGTGTGGAAACAGCGTAAGAAGCACGGAGTAAAGTTAGCTGTGAGAGGTCAGCAGCGGTCAAAGTACCGAACTACGGGATGGTTTGGGAAGGGCCAAACCTTGCAATAGGTCAGAGGATGAATGCTACCCGAAGATCAACTAAGCAGATGCTCGAAGAGAGGCTCCTTGCTGAAAAGCAGGACGGAATCCGAATAATTAGGCAAGGGTGATTATCAATCTGAGGGATAGTTGAAAACAACACCTGTACGCTTTAGGGTGTCAAAGCAAGGAACCGCCCTGTACCGAACGGTACGCGGGGTGGTGTGGGAGGTCGAAACGGGAAATAATCCCGTTTTGACCTCCCGATTGTGTCAGGCATGGTCATTACGCTCTAGGGAGCAAGTCCCGAACCAGAATTGCAGTACTTATCGTTACCAATAGCAAGGGTGTCGCGGGCGACTGCGAATCTGAAAGAAGCTGGCGGTAAATATTCGAGCCTACCAACAGAGGCTTCATATAAGGCGGGGATGTGTGGGTGATGTTGCAAAAAAAAACAGAAGCCCTATACTGCACCGAGCACATGAACGTAAATGAAGAGGCTACATGAAAAGAAAGCGAATGATCTTACCCTGAGAGATCTGAGAGTATACCGTGGGGTATTTTCGAATACCCAAGGGGTGAACGTGTGCAGTGATTCACTTGGGTATTTTCAGAAGTCAGCAGACGCCATAGTAGGACTAAAACGAGTCCTGTCACCAAACAAATACAAGGAAGTCTCACCAAAGACCGAAGGGCTGAATGTTAAAGTAAGGGAACCAATTACGATGTTTTCACAGAGAAGGCGTAAAGCCGAACCACGTAAGAGAACTGTTTGCAGGAGGATAGGGCGGAACCCGAAAGTAACGTGTAAAAGGAGCTCAGCCCATCTTTGAAACAGTAAGGAAGTGACCCTGTGAATGAGAAGTCTGCTGACAAATCAAACACGTCCACCGTTATTTTAGCAAACCGCTGTATACCGAACGGTACGTACTTTGGTGTGAGAGGACAGGTAGGGAAATAATCCCTACGTTCCTACACGATTCGTAAGTAATTTTTTTTAAGTGACAAGTCCAAAGAGAATTACATTGTGACCTCATTTTGATCTGTCGTATCATTTATCCAGAAGCTGGACTTTTTACGTTAATTCATCTCCTTTTTTGAGATGTAAATTGGTAAATAATTTTTTGTCAGTTACAACAGCTCCTTTGGAATTTTAAATGCGGCGATTCCAGGAGCTTCATCAGTAGTTAGCCCATAGATTTCATGAGTTTGTTCATTGATAGATATTTGAGAAATTGAGCTATCCAGTTTAGCCTCCACTTTGGATGTCCTTGTAGGTCAAAAACTCGGATTTCTTCGCACACTAATCCGAAATTTGAATAGTCTAAATGAGAATACCCCGAGTACATCGCAAAAATGTAGTGTTCGGTTAGGGCAATTTCTTAATATTTATATGGGACCTCAGGAGCAAAATTGATCATCCATCCAAAATCAGTTTAGTGACATTCAAATTCAGGCAGTTTAGTGTCTGGTCCAAAAACTGAGAAAAATGTTTTTGTTTTATAGTTGAATATTTCCAGTAGGTCACAGTAAACGCTTGCTCTCACATAAATTCCATGTGCCTGATTGCCATCGAAACGATCACTATTTAGAAGGCTTGTTAAATCTGGTCTTTCTAATAATTTTTCAAACGCTCCATATTTTCCAATGAGTTTGCCCTTAGGGTCAAATTCTAATATTTTGTTTTCGCCCTCCCTTGGTACCGCCAAGAAATTTCCGTTTGGAGCCAATTCTGGTTTGATGATTCCCATCATGGGATGAGTAATTTATCCAATCATTAATGGCCAAAAGTGAAGAGTCTTGAAAAGAGAATTTTGCAATCTTTTTATTATTGTAATCAAATACTCAAAAATAATTTGGGTCTTGTGAAACTAGAAACTGTAGATCAATGATTTCCAATGGCCCTTTTCCGAGTCTTTCTTCAGGCTTGTCATACCTCCAATCTAAAGAATTGATGAGGTGGATCCTTGGATTTTGAGCCGGCACATTGAGGTATTCGTATTATTACTACTCTATCACCTGAAGCGCCAAACTGGAGGGGTTTATGATCTCTTCGAAAAAGTGTTTTTTTGAACTTAGATTGAGCTCTTCAAAATCACTGATCACTATTGATATTGAAGATTCATTCTCTGATCTTGATGCACAATAAAAGATAATGATGAGTAAAAAAATTAGGATTAAAAATCTCATATCGAATTTTTTTAGTTGAAGTACTAAAATATAGTAATAGGATATGAAAAAGAACCGACTGAAATAATCAGTCGGTTATCAAATCGTATCACTTCGGAGCCTGATAACTATCGGGACTTAAATCAAAATTCGTAAATTAGATTTTACCAAGTTCTACCTCCTCTATGAGATCCACCTCTTTGCCAAGGTTGATCTGAAGGATCTGGCTCTTTAAATTTCCCTATGATATACGTGAACGTAAGCAATCCATATCTGGTGAGTACGTTGGTATAAACGTCCGACACGGATACATCTGAAATGGTTCTGTTAATGCTTTTATTCTGATTGAGCACATCAAAGATGACCACTTTCATTTCTGCCTTATTGTTCTTCGAAAATCTGTAACCCGCCTCAATATTCCAAAGCCATACCGATTGGTTAAACCCTTCTGATAGACCTCTATACAGGCTATTGCTTACATTATTGCCTACAAATAACTTGCCATCATTTGGAGAGAAATAGAGTCGGAGATTAGATTCCTGTACGTAATAGTTATTGTCTAGATTTTGCTGCAGACTTGAGTTTACAATTGTATACGTACCAGTTGTGCTCAGTGTAAAGTCAAAATCTTTGCTGATGTTGCTACTCAGGGTTACTCCTTGACTTAGATCTAAATTATCGTTAATGTTTAGATCGCCATTAATCATTCCCGGTCTTCTAGTGAATCCAACCCGAGTGTTTAGATTCAGGTTGCTCTTTATTTTTTTGATTGGACTGCCATAAGACAAGAAAGCCCTTGTGCTGAAGTTGCCATCCAAGTTTACAGGTTGAGAGATCTGGCCTCCTGGTCTAAGGAGAATTTCATTATTGATCAATGTATCTTCAGATGCGATGTAGGTATTTGATCCTATATAATTATTTGTGCCTGAGTAAGTAAGGAAAGCAAATAAAGTTCTGGATTTCTCCATATTTACTTTGCTGATATTTGCGAAAATGTTGTGATTAAAGCTTTGGCCCAAATTGGGATTTCCCACACTTAGGTTCAATGGGTTTTGGTTGTTAACCACATTTTGAAGTTGACTTACAGACGGTTCATCGGTACCAGTTCTGTAGCGTACGCGATAGGATATCCCGTTCTCACGGTTTCTATAGCTCAGGCTTGCACTAGGCAAGAGATTATTAAAATCTCTTTTGAAAATTCCTTCCGTAGGGAAGAAGGCTTCATTATCCAACTTAGCATACTGATAATCCAGGTTGAAATTCAAATTTAGCCCATTGCTATTGTAAGCATATCCGGTACGCAGTCGCTGGGTAATAAATTTATTATTGAATTCATTGCTCAAAGCCGTATCTAATACCGCGATATTTTCATCATTTAAAACTCGTGTCTTTTGGTTAGAAGAAGTTTTATTATTTCCGACTTGATAACCAAGAGTAGCAATGGATTTTTCACCCAAGGGCTCGGTCATTGTAGCATTGATTCTATAATTAAAGCCTTTGGCAAGTAGGTCTGTATTCTGTAAAGTAGTGTCCAACTGGTCTCTTCTGTAATCCACACTGGCAGCTTCTAAGTCTGAGTTTTGATCTCTGTTATTCCATCCGGTGTAGATATCTGAGGAGAAAGTTCTTCCGGTTTTATCAAATTTATATCGATAAGTAATGTTATTTCCAATAGAATATGAAGTGGTTTTAGAGCTATTTATGGAGCGTAAAGCTGATAAAGAATCTAATTCATTTGCCAAAGTCAAAGCATCTATATCGCTAAAGTTTTTGTTGGTTTGAAAAGAAATTGTTGGAGTGATAATCAATGAGTTTTTATCATTTAAATCTGCTTCGATTCTGGCATTTGCACGATGATTTAAATTCTCAGTTGAGTTGATCACATTCTCTTGATAGTTCTGAATGGTGCTGTCATTAATTACCGTTTGACGATTGGTGATTTGTCGTAAATTATTTCGGGTATTATTGAAAAAGTAGCTCCCGGTGAAATTTACTTTCGATCCTAATTTGTCACTATAGTTCAACCCCATTGCATTGGTAGTGATGGTTCCGATGTCATTGCCACCATAAAAGCTCCCACCTCCTCCTCCAAATCCACCTCTGCCACGGCCGCCGGATGAGTTGGCACTAACGCCAGAGAGATCTTGACTGGAAAAATTTTGCTGATTTACATTATTAAATAATCCAAGAATAGATACTCTTCGATCAGCTTTGAACAAGTTTACGCTTCCGCCTGCAGTATATCTAGTGTCGGTACCATAGCCTCCATATACTCTTCCAAACTGTCCGTTTTTACTGTCTTCCCGCAGAATAATATTGATGGTTTTGCTGTAGGTGCCATCATCAAACCCCGTCAGTCTGCTTTGATCTGATTTTTGATCCAATACTTCTATACGATCGATGGAGCTTGCCGGCAAGTTCTTCAATGCAATGCTGGGGTCTGACCCGAAAAACTCACGGCCATCGACTAATATTTTCTGAACAGCTTCTCCTTGAGCTTGGACCTTACCATCTTGCATAGTAATTCCCGGTAATTTTCTGACCAGATCTTCTGCCACTCCATTTTCTTTGGTTTTGAATGCATTGGCATTAAAAGAAGTGGTGTCTCCCTTCATTTCACCTACAGGTATCTGTCCTACTATGATCACTTCTGCGAGTGTCTGGGTATCTTCCAAAATCGTCAATTCTCCCAAGTCAAGAGGATCTCTTTGATTATGGACTTTGCTGATGGTGATATAGCCTATGAATTTTACTTCAATTTTTACAGCTGGAATTCTTGGTCTTTCAATTTCAAAATGTCCTTTAACATCAGTTACTGTGCCTAGCAGAAGTGAATCAGTCACGGTTTTAATTAGGACGTTTGCACCGATCATGGGAGTGTTTGTAGCCCCGTCCATCACAGTTCCAGATAATATTATAGAACTGTGATCCTCACATGTTTGCTGTTGACCGTACGAACTGTAACTAAGTGTCAGGAAAAAAAGCAGACTCGCAAAAATGTAGAAAGTTTTCATTTCGGTTCAATTAATATCTACTTTGACCGAAAGCAACTGTAAAGGTTTATTTTGAGCTTTAGCAAAAATAAGAGTGGGTTATCTAAAGGATAAAAGGAGGAAATTCCGTTTAAAATTAAAGTGACTTCATGATATCAGCATAGGAAATGGAATAGTGACTTGCTTCATACTGCACCTTTCCATCTTTTATCACCAGTACTTGAGGTGATTGATGAGCAACACCAAATTGCTTGGCAACTGCATCCGATAAGCTTCGATCAGCCATCAAATCTAAAAAATAAGGCTTTATTTTCTCTTGATCTCCTGCTTGCCATTTTCTGACTAACCTAGCCAATGCCATGCTGCTAATGGCGCACTGGGTGCTATGTTTGAAGATTAAAACAGGCGTATCTTCACTTATCGCCTTGATATCTTGAATTTGATTAGGATGCGTGAGTTTATTCCAATTCATTTTGAGGATATTTTAAATTTGGGGCAATAGTTGTAGGACTTCTATCGACTGTCAAAATCAAACTTCATTTATGAGAATCCAGTTCCTTCACACCTCACAAAAATACGTCATACCTTTCTTTTTATTTGCGCTTTTGATTTTTGGGTGTAAAAGTGTAGACCCATCAAAGAGTCCAGGTCCTTCTCCCATTCCTCCTCCGGCGATTTCAAGTGTGAACGTTCCCCTTTTAGTGCCAAGGGGAACCTTGAACGATCTGATCAATGCACAAATCCCGAATAAGCTGATGTCTGAAAAAAGCCTGGATATAGGTAGCGGAATAGATGGGGATTTAGAGATAATAAGAAATGGAGTCATCACTTGGTCAGTATTGGATAGCCAAAGAATAGAGCTCAAAGTACCAGTTATAATAAAGGGACAGGTAGGCTTGCAGAACCGTGGACTGGGAAGTTTATTCAAATCCAAAATCCCTATCGATGAAGAATTTGCGCCAGTTTTTATAGTAGATCCGACGATCAATTCAGACTGGACCCTCTCCAGTAACAGTTTTGAATTGGTTGATCTGGGAGGAAATTTGCAACTAGATGTGCTGGGTATGCAAGTTGACCTTAGTGCACTCTTGAGAAACCAAATCAACAAGTGGGCGAGCCAAAACCTTACCCCGGAAAAGACAATTGTAAATATGAAAACTCTGGTTGACCTAGCCTGGGGACAAGCGGGTAAACCATTTATGGTTGATTGGGCAGGAGGAAAAACCGCTTTTTCTATTCAGCCTACAGAAGTGAAATTGAAGGAATATTTTGACGCGGACCAAAACTTTTCGATCTGGTTGGGAATGCAGGGTAAAGTCAATGCGCATCCAGGTGACGCAGCTCCATCCAGCGCTTTTCCTCTGCCATCTTTAAGTCCAAATGATGACTCAGAAAATCAGTTGGAGATTATTATGCCGCTCACGATTAGCTATGAGAAGCTGGATCAACTATTGGCGGAGAATGTAGTGGGAAAGAGTTTTAGAGTGGATAAGAAAACCAACTTAACACCAAGTAAGGTCAAAACTGCAGCATACGGAGAATTATTGGCGATTGACATGGATTTCAATGCTAAGCAAACCAATGGAAAAGGATTAGATGGAAAACTATTCATCGTAGGCAAGCCTACCTATGATTGGGAATCCAAAAGCTTAACATTTACTGATGTCAACTTCAAGTTGGAAAGTGGGAATCTGGGGGCTCAGACGAGCGTCGGTCTTAAGAAACGAAAAATAATTCGCCAAATCGAAAAGAAGGCTATTTTCCCAATTGGTGATGTCTTGGACGAAACTGTAGGAAGTATTGTCGATAGGCTTGGAATTAATACTCCAGTTGCCAGCCTAAAAATCGATCAATTAGAAGTAAGTCCAAGTGGCTTTTATCCAACCAATTTTGGATTAATAATTCATATGAAAGCACGCGGTATTGTAGATGTGAACTGGAAATAAAAAAGCCGCTTTTTAGGCGGCTTTTAATGACTATTGGAATGCCATTAGTACTCAATGCGATTTTATTTTTTCCCCTCAATAATCTGAATGACTACCTCAGGATCTAGCAGGGTGCTGGTGTCTCCCATATTATCAGAAGACCCATCCGCTACTTTTCTCAAAATTCTTCGCATGATCTTTCCAGATCGGGTTTTTGGCAAGTTAGCTACAAACTGGATTTTATCAGGTTTTGCGATAGGGCCAATGATCTGGGTCACCATCTCTTTGATTTCATTGATTAAATTCTCTTCTGTACGATTTGTCAGATCAGCAATTACGTACGCATAAATACCTTGACCTTTAAGCTGGTGTGGATAGCCGACTACTGCGGATTCTATGACTTTTGGGTGTTCATTAATCGCATTTTCTACTTCGGCAGTACCCATTCTGTGACCAGAGACATTCATCACATCATCTACACGCCCGAGGATTCTATAGTATCCGTCATGGTCGCGCTTCACCCCATCACCTGTAAAGTACATGCCTTTATAGGTTGAGAAATAGGTTTCTTTGCATCGATCATGATCTCCATAGATAGATCTTATCATTCCTGGCCAAGGGAATTTTATGCAAAGATTTCCTTCAACAGAATTCCCTTTGAGTTCATTTCCTTCTGGATCTACTATACAGAGCTGTACTCCGGGAAGTGGGAGTGTAGCAAAAGCTGGTTTGGTCGGAGTGATTCCCGCAATAGGAGAAATCATAATTCCCCCAGTTTCGGTTTGCCACCATGTATCTACAATGGGACATTTGGACTTACCAATGTGTGTGTGATACCAATGCCAAGCCTCTTCGTTGATGGGTTCACCGACGGAACCTAAGACTTTCAGGGAGCTCAGGTCTTTACCTTCTATAAGTTGGGTGCCATAGGCTTGCAAGGCTCTAATCGCAGTAGGAGCGGTATAGAAAGTATTTACTTTGTGCTTTTCTATTACCTCCCAAAATCTTCCCGCATCTGGATAAGTTGGAACCCCCTCAAACATTAAAGAAGTTGCGCCTGCCAGCAATGGTCCATATACGATATAAGAGTGACCGGTGATCCAGCCAATGTCAGCAGTACACCAATAGACATCTCCTTGCGAATACTGAAACACGTTGTCAAATGAATATTGGCTATAAACCATATATCCACCAATTGTATGAACTACTCCTTTTGGTTTTCCGGTAGAGCCCGAAGTATAGAGGATAAACAACATATCCTCACTATCCATTTCTTCAGCCTCACATTCTTCTGATTCGTTGGCTACTACCTCGTGCCACCAATAATCCCTGCCTTCTTTCATGGAGACATCCTGCTTGGTACGCTCATATACGATGACAGTTTCTACACTTGACTTTTCCAGCGCCTCATCCACTACGTCTTTTACCGCAATTTTTTTGCTTCCCCGGAAATTTCCATCGGAGGTTAGAATTGCTTTTGCTTCGCAATTGATTACCCGATCAGCCAATGCATTGCTGGAGAATCCCGCAAAAACCACCGAATGTATAGCTCCTATTCTGGCACAAGCCAACATCGCAATTGCAGCCTCCGGAACCATCGGCATGTAGATTATCACTTTATCTCCCTTGCCTATTCCTTTGGCTTTCAATGCGTTTGAGAAACGATTTACCTCATGAAAAAGCTCTTTATACGTAATTGTTCTGCTGTCTTCGCTTGGATCATTAGGTTCCCAGATGATTGCTGGTCTATTTCCTATGGTAAAAAGATGGCGCTCAAAAATATTTTCGGTGATATTCAATTTGGCATCTACAAACCAATTGATGTCTGGTTTTTCAAAATCCCATTTCAATACACTCGACCATCGCTTCCTCCAGTGAAACGAATCCGCTATTCTAGCCCAGAATTCTTCAGGCTGAGTAACACTTTTTTGATACTCGTATAGGTAACCGCTGAGGGTGTGAATTCTATCACTCATGATAAACGTGTTTTAATGTTTTCAGGTTTTTTGAATTGAATTTCTAAGTTAATGATCTTGAGCTTTTCCTGCACCCCTTGGGATTCTTATTTCCTGAACCATATCCTGCACCGCTTGTGGTGGCGCAGGAGTAAATTTTGAAACGGTAATACATGCCACGAAATTCAGAATCATTCCAATCGAACCTATGCCTTCCGGTGAAATACCGAACAGCCAGTGGTCTACATTATTGCTTTCAGGGCTTATGAATTTGAAATAGACAATATATCCAACGGTAAAAATGAGACCGGTAATCATCCCTGAGATTGCCCCTTCTTTATTTATCCTAGAAGAGAAAATCCCCATAATAATCACCGGGAAAAAAGATGCTGCAGCTAGTCCAAAGGCAAAAGCCACCACTTCGGCAACAAAGCCAGGTGGATTTACTCCAAAATAACCCGCAAGCACAACGGCACATCCAGCAGCTATTCTTGCAATTCTCAATTCCTTTTTTTCTGAAATGTCTGGGTGGAAGGTTTTGAATAAATCTCTGGATACAGAGGTGGAGATCACCAATAGCAATCCCGCAGCGGTGGAGAGTGCAGCCGCCATTCCCCCGGCAGCTACCAAACCAACTACCCAGTTTGGCAATTGAGCAATCTCCGGACTTGCCAATACCATCACATCTCTATCGATGCTCAATTCATTCCTGGCTGGATCACCCACATATTGCACTTTACCGTCGCCATTTTTATCATCGACTGCAATCAGATTGGTTTTTTCCCAAGTAGATATCCAAGCAGGAAGTTCTGATATCTTTTTCTCAGAGGTACTTTCAATAGTATTATAGATTCCAAAAGCTGCAATAGCTGGAGCGGTGGTATATAAAATAGCTATAAAAACTAAGGCATACCCGGCAGATAATCTTGCGTCTTTGACTCTAGGAACGGTAAAAAACCGGACAATTACGTGTGGCAATCCAGCCGTACCCACCATCAAAGCAAGCGTAATCATAAACATATCAGTAATGCTTTTTCTCCCAGAAGTGTAAGCTGCAAAGCCCAATTCGGTCAATACTCCATCAAGTTTGGCAAGAAGAGGACTGCCGTCCGCCAATGTTCCACCCAGCCCAAGCTGTGGGATAGGATTGCCAGTCAGTTGCATAGAAATGAATATTGCTGGCACCATGTAAGCGAATATCAATACGCAATATTGGGCTACTTGGGTGTAGGTAATTCCTTTCATGCCACCCAATACAGCGTAAAAGAATACGATACACATTCCAAATACAACACCCCATTCGATTGGAACTTCTAAATATCTGGAAAAGACGATTCCAACGCCGCGCATTTGGCCTGCGACATAGGTAAAGGAGATAAATAGTGCACAGATTACAGCTACTACTTTGGCCGTGTTGGAATAGTATCGATCGCCAACAAAGTCTGGAACAGTAAATTTTCCGAATTTTCTTAGATAGGGAGCAAGCAATAAGGCAAGTAAAACATAGCCTCCTGTCCATCCCATCAGATATACTGAGCCATCATAGCCAGAAAAAGAAATGATTCCTGCCATCGAAATGAACGAGGCTGCGGACATCCAATCTGCAGCAGTTGCCATGCCGTTGGCAAGTGGAGAAACGCCGCCTCCGGCAATATAAAACTCGTGTGTCGAGCCAGCTCGTGTCCAGATTGCAATTCCTATATATAAGGCGAATGATATACCTACAAGAATGTAGGTCCAGGTTAAGATTTCCATAGTTTTTTAGGGTAAAAAGTTATTCTTCGTCCACATCAAATTCCCTATCCAGTCGATTCATTCGGACCACATATACAAAAATCAGAATCACAAATACGAAAATGGATCCTTGCTGAGCAAACCAAAATCCTAATTTGAATTCCCCAAGATGAAAGGCATTAAGTTGATCAACAAATAGAATTCCGCATCCAAAGGAAACTACAAACCAGATGATCAGGAGTATAAACAGTGTCTGGAGATTTTTTCTCCAATAAGCTTTCATTTTGGGATTTTGTGAAGACATATTTTGGGATTTGGTTCAAAACGTAATTATCCCTTGAAACTAGTCAATGCTACACTAGAAATGCAAACTCCACCAAGTGAATAAATCAAATTTAACCCTAGAAAACTAAATTTCTCCCAACATTGATTGAACTGATGGATACCTGAAGTGAAATTTCTCATTCATTATTCATCCCCTTTATGCTGAAAGAATCTATCGTTTTTGATTTACTTGATCAGAAATTCTGATAAGATCGCCAAACCTGCTGCAAAGAAAATGACCAACAATTTTTTCCATTGAAAGGTGTGATGTGGACTGCTTTCTATAAAAATGGTGGTAGAAATATGTAAAAACCCGCCAGCTACCAATCCATAAAGAATACCGATTCCCTGCTTTTGCAGAATACCATTTTCAAAAAGATAGGAACTAGACAACATTCCCAGTGGGGATGCCAAGGCAAAAAGCACAAGAAGAATTAACGTGTTTTTCTTGGAGAGAGAATTGGAAAGTACCGCCGTCAAAGCAAAAGCAGCTGGAGCTTTATGTAGTATAATACCCATAAGAACTGTTTTACTATTGTGCACATGACCGAGCATCGCCTCCCCTTTATCTATTAATTCTCCGTGAGAAAGTAAGGTCCCTTCAAGAAATGCATGCACAAAAAGTCCAATCATTACCGTAGACAGCGCCTTGCTTCCTTGATGTTCGTGCGTGTGGATGTGACCATGCTCAATACCATTCGACCAAAATTCCAATAATTGTTGAAGCAAAAATCCTATCAAAATATACAGTCCCATTTTTTTCGTGGGATAGCCGCTATCAAATAATTCGGGCAGGATGTGAAGTATAGTAATGGAAAATAAATAGGATCCCGCAAACACCAAGGCGAGTCTGAAATACTTTTCCCGGAAGCTCGGAGCTAGAAAAACCAGCCCTCCGGCAAGAATAGCAGTAAAAAAAAGAAGTAAAAATTTGATTTCCATTTGCCTGAAATATTTCCCTTTGGGGTTTATAAAAAGAGAAATCTATAACTCAGGCAAAGGTAAGAAAATTCAATAATGTTGCATTTATAATTACTTTTCTGATAAAAAGGATAAGTAGGGTTTGAGGCTTTCGCTAATGTACGTGTCGAAATTACCCGTCCCATCGTCATAAATTAAGAAGACTTCGATTTCCTCTAACCTTTCATCGAGTGCAATTGCCTCATCTTTGCCCAAGACCATCATGGCGGTAGCGTACGCATCGGCAGTCATACAATCTTTGGCAACCACGGTAGCACTGAGGAGAGAATGCTGAACGGGGTATCCGGTAGCAGGATTAATGGTGTGGGAAATTCTCACCGAATCACGGACATAATAATTTCTATAATTTCCAGACGTTGCCATTCCTCTATCCTGAAGAGCGATAATTCCAATGAGATCAGTAGGATTTGCAGTTTCCTCAGGTCGGTTGATGCCAAGCTTCCAGAGTTCGCCTTTATCATTTACGCCGCGAGCCATTACTTCACCACCTATTTCCACCAAGAAGTTTTCTATTCCTTTGCTGCTCAAATAAGAAGCCACCACATCAGATCCGTACCCTTTTGCGATAGCAGAGAAGTCCAAATAAATCCCATGTAATTTTTTTCTGACCTGCTTCTCATCAAAATCCACTTTTGTAAATCCAACATTTTTCAAGAGCTCCTTGATATCCACGCTATCTTTCAATTCAGGCCCATATGGACCAAATCCCCAAATGTTTACCAAAGGACCGACAGTTGGATCAAAGGCGCCATTCGTATTTTCGTAGATTTTCTTTGAAGCTTTCAATACAGGGTATAAATAAGGCAAGCTGTAATCTAAGGTGTCTCCAGCGTTAAATTTGCTCAACTCAGACTCTGGGATATAGGTCGAAAGATCAAGGTTAAAAACCTTCAGAAGGCTATCTACAGACTCTTGAAGGTCTCTATTTTCCTTATCCAAATAGGTGATATTATAGGTTGTGCCCATGGTAGGTCCTGACAGCGTCATTTTTCCAGCCTCAACCTCTTTGGTTTCTGTGAGCGTGGTTTTTGATTGATCACGGTTGCGCCAGGAATACACCAGCATAATTGCAATCAAGAGGACTATGGAATAAATGATGTTTTTACGGGCATTCGAGCGCATGGGACTTGGAATTAGAATGCGAATTTAAGGTTAATTTTTCAGTATGAGAACTTGCCTTCACTTCCAAGAATACCAAAGTGGGCAAGGGTATTTCTCTATATTTGTGAGAGCATGACCGCATTATGAGAGAAGACTATTTAAGTGGAGAAGATGAGAGTCTAAGTCCAAAGGATAAGGAATACGAAAAAGCACTGAGGCCATTGAGTTTCGAGGATTTCACGGGGCAATTTAAAATCGTGGAAAACTTGAGAGTTTTTGTGTTGGCCGCAAAACGAAGAAATGAGCCTTTGGATCATGTCCTGCTGCATGGCCCTCCAGGTTTGGGCAAGACTACGCTGAGCTACATCATTGCCAATGAGCTGCAGGCAGGAATAAAGATCACTTCAGGGCCAGTGCTGGATAAGCCTTCTGATTTAGCAGGACTATTGACTAATTTGGAGGAGGGAGATGTATTGTTCATTGATGAGATTCACCGTTTAAATCCAATCGTGGAGGAATACTTGTATTCGGCGATGGAGGATTTTCGCATCGATATCATGTTGGATTCGGGACCGAATGCACGTTCTGTGCAAATTTCTCTAAGCCCGTTTACGTTAATTGGAGCCACGACTAGGTCGGGACTATTGACCTCTCCGCTTCGAGCCAGGTTTGGGATCAATTCCCGATTGGAATATTACGATGCCAAATTGCTTACCGATATTGTGATCAGGTCTGCAGGTATTTTGGACACGCCTATAGATGAAGTGGCAGCGTATGAAATTGCACGTAGAAGCAGGGGAACGCCTAGAATTGCGAATATGCTCCTTCGAAGAACCAGGGATTTTGCAGAGATAAAAGGAAATGGAACAATCACTTTGGAGATTTCAAAAATCGCCCTGAATGCGTTGGACGTAGATGAAAATGGGTTGGACGAAATGGATAACCGTATTTTGCTGACCATCATCGAGAAGTTCCAAGGTGGACCTGTGGGGTTAAGCACAATCGCTACCGCCTGCAGTGAGGAAGCAGAAACTATTGAGGAAGTTTATGAGCCATTTTTGATTCAAGAAGGGTATATAAAACGAACTGCTCGCGGAAGAATGGCCACAGAACTTGCCTACAAACATCTAAAAATTAAGCCTGTCCAAGGAATGGGAGGTTTGTTTGAAGGGATTTAGATTTTGAATATACGTTATGACGTCAGTTGAATATCTCCGAGGAAAAAGTGGCTAGAAGCCTGATACTCTAGGTGGCCTAATTCGTACAACTATACTATCTCCGTGATCTCCGTATAACCTCTGCGTCCATTATGGTTAAAGTAATATCAAAAAAACCGACTGAGAACTAAATCTCAGTCGGTTTTTGAACCTCAGTGATCAATTACTTTTTCAACGAAGCCATATCAATTACAAATCGGTAATGCACATCACCGGCGATAGTCCGCTCATAAGCCTCATTGATTTGGTCGATGGAAATCACTTCTACGTCAGAGACAATGTTGTGCTCAGCGCAGAAATCCAACATTTCCTGAGTTTCTTTGATTCCTCCCACAAGCGATCCAACTAAGCTTTTTCTACCAAAAATCAAGGAACCTGCATGGATTTGCTCCATTTCTGGAGGCACCCCCAAAAGCACCATCGTTCCGTCAGTTTTCAACAACTTAAGGTAGGAGTTATAATCATGTTGTGCTGACACAGTATCGATGATCAAATCAAATCGACCAGTCATTTTCTTCATGTTTTCTGGATTGGTAGTTAGCTCAAAATGGTGAGCTCCCAATTCATCGGCATCTTTAGCTTTCTCAGGCGAGCGGCTCAGCATAGTCACATCAGCACCCATAGCTGAGGCGATTTTCACAGCCATGTGGCCAAGACCGCCAAGGCCAACGACAGCGATTTTATCACCTTTCTTCACATTCCAGTGCTTCAATGGGGAATAAGTAGTAATGCCAGCGCAAAGCAATGGAGCAACCGCTTCTAAAGCTAATTTATCAGAAACCTTCAATACAAACTTTTCGGTGACCACGATGTGGGAAGAGTAACCTCCATATGTAATGGTTTTCTTGTCTTGGAGATATGAATTGTAAGTTTGGGAGTTGCCATTTTCGCAATATTGCTCCAAGTCTTCTTCGCAATTGTTGCAATGACCACAGGAATCTACAAAGCAACCAACACCTACAGTATCGCCCACTCTATGGGTGGTAACCTCTGACCCAATGCTAGATACTTTTCCGACTATTTCATGACCTGGGACAACTGGGTACATGGTGCCTCCCCACTCATTGCGGGCGGTATGAATATCTGAATGACAAACGCCACAATACAAAATCTCTATTTCTACGTCTTTTGGTCCCGGTGCTCTACGCTCCAGATCAAATGGTGCTAATGGTTGGTCAGCCTTTTGAGCTGCATATGCTTTTACTTGTGTCATTAAAAATTGTTGTTTAGGTTTTTTATATGAAAAAGTAACACGATGAACCTATATTAAGTTTGTAAATTATTTAAATTCCCGAAAAGCATAAAGCCTTCAGGTTGAACTCTGAAGGCTTTATTATGCTACTTTTTTAAACTCAATTAGTCAGTCTCATGGCAGCATCCTGATCCAAAAACCAGATAAGTTGTCCGTGGGAAGGCTGGACGAGACTTGCGGGATAGCTGGCAAAATATTTTTCCTTTTTGATGATTTCCTGTACTTTCTCGGCTTTGCCTGCTCCAGTGACTAGCAAGGCAATGGCTTTGGCATTATTGACAATTTTTCCGGTGATGGTCACACGTTTTTGTCCTGAATCTGGGTGCATGGACACTACGCAATTTTCAGTATCAACCCATAAAGAAATAGAATCAGGGAAAATAGAAACGGTATGTCCATCATCTCCCATTCCCAACATGACCAAATCAAATTGCGGAATGTCATTGAGCTTTGGCAATTCATTATCCAAAATCTTACCGTATCGAACAGCTTCCTCTTGTGGATCATTTTCTCCCAAAACTCTAAAAATATTCCCTTCCGGAATTTGAATCTTCGACAGCAAATGGTCTACCGTCATCTTGTAATTGCTTTCAGAATCAGTAGGTGACACACAGCGCTCATCGCCCCAATAAAAATGAATGTTTTTCCAGTTGATCTCATTTCCAAAGTGGCCAGCGAGGTAATCGAATACAATTTTCGGGGTGCTACCTCCTGATAGCGCTACATTAAAAGTTTCCTGAGAATTGGCAAGCTCCTTAAAATACTCAGAAAACTCCTGAGCAACTTTTTCTTTAGTATCAGCTATTTTTATTTCCATAAGTTCAAGTGAAAAGCACAAGTGAATATATTAATTAAAGTATGCAGAAACCAGTTTCATCAGTCAGACGATTACCTGGATTTCTCCATCCAAAATGTCCTTCAAACATGTCGTCGGAATTTCTTGGTCCCCACGTTCCAGCAGCATAACCGTAGGTTGGAACATCCTCATTTTCCCAGTACTTCAAGATCGGATCCACAAACTTCCAAGCAGCTTCTACCTCATCAGCTCTTGCATAAAGAGTGGCATCTCCCTGCATCGCATCCAAAAGCAACCGCTCGTAAGCCTCCATGATCTCTGCCGAATCTAAATCGGAATAATAGAAATCCATATTTGCTTGCTCTACGTGAAAGCCCAATCCAGGTACTTTTACCCCAAACTTGATTAGAATTCCCTCATCTGGCTGGATTCGGATGATGAGCTTATTGTCTTTTTTGTAGACGTCCTGACTCTTGAAGACTTCATGTGCCGGCGACTTAAAGTGGATCACCACTTCAGTTACTCTGGTGGGCATATATTTAGCCGTGCGCACGTAGAAAGGTACGTCTTTCCAACGCCAGTTATCCACAAAAAATTTGATTGCAGCGAAGGTTTCAGTCTTTGATTCTGGATTCACGCCGTCCTCTTCCCGATATCCTTTTACTTTTTTGCCATTGATGGTCGATGCTACATACTGGCCTTTCATCGTATGAGTAGCCAATTCACTTTCGTCTTCCATAATACGGAGAGATTTCAACGCTTTAACCTTTTCATTGCGAATTTCCTCCGCGCTGGAATTGATCGGTGGTTCCATCACAATGAGCGACACTATCTGAAGTAAGTGACTTTGGAACATGTCGCGAAGTGCTCCGGATTTGTCATAGTACCCACCTCGCTTTTCCACCCCTACAGTCTCTGCGTTGGTGATTTCTACATGGTGAACGTATCGGCGGTTCCAGGTAGGTTCGAAAATCGAATTGGAAAAACGCGTTACAAGTAAGTTTTGAACAGTTTCCTTACCCAGATAATGATCAATTCTATACACCTGAGGCTCTTTGAAATATTTGTGCAATCCCTCATTCAGTTCTTTTGCGCTAGGCAAACTATAACCGAAGGGCTTTTCTACGATAATACGATTCCAGCCATTGTCCTCTTTGGTGAGCCCTGCTTCGCAAAGATTCTTGGCAATGATCTCGTACAAATTTGGTGGTGTGGACAAGTAGAAAATATAATTGCCTTCACAGCCTTTCTCCTTGTTTAGGGAGCTAATTCTTTTCGCTAAACCATCGTATTTGCTGTCATAATTATCACCCAAATCCTCATAAAACAATTTGTCGGCAAAAGCAGCAATGAAGTCATTATCCTCTTTGCTGATTCTTTCCTTCAAAAACTTACTCTGCTGAACTACTTTGAGTCGGAATTCTTCATCCGTCATCGCACTTCGGCTAGCTCCCAAAACCACAAAATTCTCCGGAAGGTGTTTTCCCTTAAACAAGTTATAGATAGCCGGAACGAGTTTTCTTACGGTTAAATCCCCGGATGCCCCAAAAATAATCAGCATCTGGTTTTGTGTTTTTTTCATCAATGTGGAGGTGTTTTTTTAATTTCGGTAGATAAACCCGTCAAAGAGTTGTCACAAATTTATCAATCTTACTAGAAAGCCAACTCGCAATCCATTAATTTCGAGCTTTAGTGAAGCAAAAATTTTCCTTACTTCTTTTCTTGAGAAATTAGGAATAGGAATAAAATTTAATATCATTATCCGCTACTTTGCCACTAGCCGTAGGTTCTTTGATTAACTGGCTTCAAGACCGAAGTGGCCTCAATCGCTAAGTTTGCCAAATCTTTTGAAGCTTTTGACTCATTACTGGCAGAAAAGCGGATATACACAAAATTTATAAACAACATATAGAATGGAATACACTAACTACCATTTTGGACTTGTCGGCCTTGGTGTCATGGGTCGCAACTTTATTTTGAATGTAGCGGATAATAATTTTCGTGCTTTTGGCTATGATTTGAATCCTGATCAGGTAGCAGCTTTGAAAAAAGAAGGGGGAAATCTCGAAAAGGTGAGTGCTTCCACTGACATCAAGACCTTCGTGAATTCACTTTCCACGCCAAGGAAAATCATGCTTTTAGTTCCTGCCGGGAAAATTGTGGATCAGGCAATAGAGAGCCTTCTTCCACTTTTAGATAAAGGCGATATCATCATTGATGGTGGCAATTCATTTTTTACCGATACAGATCGCAGAGAAGCCTATTTGAGAGAAAAAGGAATTCACTTTTTCGGTTGTGGAGTATCTGGTGGTGCTGAAGGCGCTAGAAGAGGACCGAGCATTATGCCAGGTGGAGATAAGGAGGCGTATGAATATGTAAAGCCAATTTTTGAAGCAGTCTCTGCCAAGTACAAAGGTGAACCTTGTGTCGCTTATTTGGGCCCTAAATCTGCCGGAAACTATGTGAAAATGGTGCATAACGGAATTGAATATGCCATGATGCAGCTAACCTCAGAGAGCTATGATTTACTGAAAAAATCCTGTGATCTGTCGAATCAGGAGCTTCATCAGGTCTATGATACGTGGAACAAAGGACGTTTGCAGTCATTTTTGGTAGAGATTACTGCGGAGATTTTTACTCAAAAAGACGAGCTAACCGATGCAGATCTTGTGGACATGATCTTAGACAAAGCCAAGCAAAAAGGAACCGGTAAATGGACTTCTCAGAATGCGATGGATCTTGGAATCCCTGTTCCTACCATAGATATGGCTGTTAGCATGCGCGAGATTTCTGCGCTGAAAGGCGAACGGGTAGTGGCTGATGAACTTTATCATCGACCTGAAGTGGCTCATATTGATAAGGAAAAATTGATCGATCTGGCAGAGAATTCGTTGTATTTCTCTTTCATTATAGCGTACTCTCAGGGTTTGCATCAGCTAAGCTATGCCTCAAAGGAATATGGGTATAAGTTGGATTTATCCACCATCGCCAAAATATGGAGAGCAGGTTGCATTATTCGGGCAGGTCTTTTGGCTGATATCGCCGAAACTTATTCTGCGGATTCTGCAATTCCGAATTTGCTACTTTCACCTTCATTTATTCCAAAAGTTCAAGAGACATTGCCCGCAGTTCGTGAGGTAGTTGCTTTTGCTGCGAAAAATGGAATTCCTATTCCTGGACTTTCCAGCGCATTGAGTTACTTTGATGCCTACACTTCCAGTAAACTTCCACTTAATCTGATCCAAGCTCAGCGTGACAATTTCGGATCTCATACGTACGAGCGAATTGATCGTGAAGGAATTTTCCACACGGAGTGGGGGAAATAGTAGTGGGCAGTTTTCAGTGTGAGTTTTCAGAAATGTAACATAAAAGCTCGTTAGATATTCTGATGAGCTTTTGTGTTAAGAATATATCAGAGTAGTTAGTTTTTTTAGGCATGGGAATTATCCAAACCAATATGGATAAGATTATTCAGCTTTGTGTGAACCACAAAATAGATAAACTGTACGTGTTTGGTTCTGCTGTATCTGACTCTTTTAATGCCAAAAATGATGTGGATTTATTGGTGTCTTTTCAAAGTGTGGATTTGTTCAATTATTTTGACAATTAATTAGACTTGAAAAACACTTTGGAGAAGCTGCTCAAGGGAAACGTGGATTTGGTTGAAGAAAAAACTCTAAAAAACCCTATTTTGATAAGGCCAATTGATCGCCGTAAAGAACATATTTATGGATGAGGAAATTGAGAAAGGGCTTTATGACATACACCTTTCAATTGAGGAAATAGAACATTATTTCCCTTCTGAGGAGGAAAATTTTTTCGACGATTTCGACGATAAGAAAAATTCAGAGCGAAAAAGACCTGTGGAAAGACATCTGGAAATAATTGGGTAGGCACTTAATCGTATCTTGAAAAGATATTCGTCTTTTGAAAACAAAATCAAAAATGCTCGATCTATCGTTGGACCTTGAAATCAGGTCATTTACGCATAGGACTCTGTGTCAGATGAAACTATATTGTCAATTCTGATCAATCACTTACCAAAACTTAAAAAGGAGATTATAAGCGTAATACAGAAAAAATAAGTCTCCGAACAAACAAAAACCTCCCGATCATTCAGGAGGTTTTACATTTTATATCGGACTATGATTTTTAATTGCTATACCCGAAATTTCACAAGTAAAATATAAAAGCGAGTTAAAATATAGTAAACATAAGTAATTACGGTACTTCGGTCATCGAACTTCTAACCATAAGTCAACGAGTTGAAGACTAATGGGATAATAAAGATAACTGTGTCAACTTTAATAAATCACTTTTACCATGCTCGTGATGACAGAAGCCATACGGATGGATTCGAAAATTCTTTCTTCGGTAGTTCCCAATTCGATCAGGTGATTTTCGTGAGAGACTACACACATCTGGCAGCCATTCACTGCAGAAACAGCCGTAGAGATCAATTCAAAGAATTCTTTACCAAGTACAGGACTCATCATGATATTCATGCGAAGTCTAGCAGGAATCTGTTCATACTTTTCCTTTTCTACAAAGTGGCGGAATCTATACAGAACATTATTGCTGCTGAGCAAGGACGCACAGGCTACAGCTTCTCCAATTTCGGCTATAGTAGCTTCATTTTCTTCAGCTAATTTTCTGAAAAATTTCTGAAGTGGGTTATTTGCTGCATTTGCGGCAAGTGCCAATCCCATCAAAGCCACTTCTTTATGGTTCAGCTTATCGCCTTTAAGGATCGTCTTGAAATTGAGTTTCAGATCCTTCAGGTACCTGGAATCAGCATCGCCCAGATTTTTCAAAGATTCATTTGTAAATTCTTCATTCAGTCCCACAACTTCCAAAAGTTCGGCAACTGATTGATTGTTAGTTAATACTTCCATGGTGTAAGATTTAGAGTGGAAACAAAGAAAGGAGACTCGCAGGCCTCCTTTTCTTATCAAGATTGGAGACCTGTATTAGTTCAGGTTCAAAGTAGCTTCTCCTTTTTCCCAATTACATGGGCAAAGCTCGTCAGTCTGAAGCGCATCAAGCACTCTCAAAACCTCTTCTACATTTCTTCCTACAGATAAATCATAAGCTGATACCCAACGAACAATTCCTTGTGGATCGATGATGAACGTTGCTCTGTAAGCAATTTTTTCTGTTGACTCTAGTATTCCAAGTTCCTCTGCAAGAGACTTAGAAGTATCCGCTAGCATAGGGAATTTAAGATCACGAAGATCTTCATGGTTGTTTCTCCAAGCCAAGTGAACAAATTCAGAGTCAGTAGAAGCACCTACCAACACTGTATCTCTGTCGGCAAACTCACCTGCATTGATGTTGAACTGGGCGATCTCAGTTGGACATACAAAAGTAAAATCTTTTGGCCACCAGAACATGACCATCCACTTGCCATCGGCGGTGTGGATATCGTTGCTGATAGTTTTGAATTCTTGTCCCTTTTCTCTTGATACTACTGCGGTTTTTTCGAAGGCTGGGAATTCAGCTCCCAAACCTAGCATGCGATTGTTCATATTGCTCTTGTTTTTAGTTTTCAAAATTGTTACACAAAGTTGTCCCACATTTTTTCATTAATCAAATTAATAATTATTATCTATTCATAACTTTGGATTATATGACGCTATCACAATTGGAGTACATCGTGGCACTGGATAATTTCAGGCATTTTGTCACTGCAGCCGAAAGCTGTGGGGTATCCCAGCCAAACCTAACTACACAGGTGAAAAAGTTGGAGGAAGAGATTGGAGTCAGAATTTTCGATCGTGACATAAAGCCACTGCGTCCGACTATTGCAGGAAATTCGGTGCTCATAAAAGCCCGAAAAATTCTTAAAGAAATTTCTGAGTTGAAGGAATTTGTTCTCACTGAGAGGGAATCCCTACAAGGACAGTTCACTCTGGGTGTGATCCCCACTATTTCCCCCTATTTGTTGCCTTTATTTTTGCCTGCGTTTGTAAAACAAAATCCACAGACCAAGCTGATGATTCGGGAAATGCAGACTGCTGAAATTATTCAGGAATTGCAACGTGGAACCTTAGATTTAGGATTGTTGGCGACACCCTTAGAAGAGAAGACCATCAGAGAAGTCCCATTATTCTACGAACCGTTTCTTCTTTATCTTCCAAAAGATCATCCTTTTATAAAAAGGAAACATCTAATTCCTGCCATGTTGGACCCAAATCAAATTCTAGTCTTGGATGAAGG
>Ga0307486_1000235_pt1 | contig 55516 bp, 51 predicted proteins | sample CBIW02metaG_FD_203663 | JGI IMG/M metagenome (GOLD analysis project Ga0307486, IMG submission 203663) | Sea-ice brine microbial communities from Beaufort Sea near Barrow, Alaska, United States - CBIW 0.2 | ecosystem: Environmental > Aquatic > Marine > Coastal | place: USA: Alaska | collected... | reverse complement strand
TGTTGGTTGACAAATCAATTCCTTTTGACAATAACAGGATGGCATTTGTTGTCAAATATATGCGCGAACATTTAACAGAAAATATCAACGTTAACAAACTGGCAGATAAAGCTTGTATGAGTACTTCCAATTTTCATAGAACCTTCAAAAACACTTTAGGCGAGAGCCCGATTGATTTTTTAAATGGAGAACGTATTAAATTTGCGAAAAATCTCATAAAGCATACCTCCGACAGATTTTCGGATATCGCAGTTAAAGCCGGATTTAATAATACCAGTTATTTCAACCGGCAGTTCAAACACCTGGAAAAGATCACTCCCAATCAATATCGGAACATGGCACGAGTGAAGGGTGATTGGTGAGAGCCCTAAGACCGAAGTCTTAACTCAACTTTTGATATTATTTCATAGATTTTTTCCCGCAGATTATCGCAGATTCTGGATTTTTCAGGTAACATGTTTGTATCCTAATTCTGGTTTATCATTTCTATCTTTCCCGCAGAATTTCGCAGATCTTTGATTTGTTTTGGTAAGGTGCTTTGTACAATAATTCCTATTTTCTTTTGCTATTTTCCCGCAGATTATCGCAAATTGATTTTTGAATTTTTTCTGCGAAAATCTGCGATTTAGATCTGCGGGAATCTGCGGGAGTTTTTTTTTACACGCGAAGTCAGAAAGATTTTTATCCTGAAACTTTGAGTTAGTTAACTCAGCTTACATTACTCTACAAAGCAGCTTCCATTTTCCTCCGGATCTCTTCCAAACACAAATTCCCCAAACTGCCGGCGTGGGTGTGATCGATCTCCCTTTTGGGTTTGAAAGTGCCATCGGCAATTTGTTGGCCTATTTGTTTGTAGGCATCCCTGAAAGGCACCCCGCTTAAAACCAGATCGTTTAAAGTATCCACACTAAACAGGTAATCGTATTTTTTATCGTCGAGGATGTTGGGTTTAACCTGGATACTTTTGATTGAAAACATCATCATCTCCAAACAGGATTTTAATTCCTGGATTGCCGGAACAATAATTTCCTTGGTGAGTTGCAATTCCCGATGATAACCGCTGGGAAGATTGGTGGTCAACAGCGCCAACTGGTTTGGAACTGCCTGGACCTTATTGCATTTTCCACGGATAAGTTCAAAAACATCCGGATTTTTCTTGTGGGGCATTATGCTTGAACCCGTTGTTAATTCATCTGGAAACGAGATAAAACCGAAATTCTGGCTCATATACAGGCAAATATCCATCGCCATTTTTGCCAGGGTAGATGCGACGCTGCTCAGGGCAAATGCGGTGCTTTTTTCGGCTTTTCCGCGGCTCATTTGTGCGGCCACGACATTGTATTTCAAACTTGCGAAACCCATTTCAGCAGTGGTGAAATCCCTGTCTATGGGGAAAGAACTTCCATATCCGGCAGCACTTCCAAGAGGATTTTGATCGACAACTTTCAAAGCTGCATTTACAAAATGCAGATCGTCGATTAAACTTTCCGCGAAAGCGGAAAACCACAACCCAAAAGATGAAGGCATAGCGATTTGCAAATGCGTATATCCGGGAAGCAATACTTTTTTATGCGTTTCAGCCAGCCCCATTAATACATCAAAAAGTTCTTTGGAAAGGCTTTTTATTTCTGAAAGTTCGTCCTTCAAATACAATTGTACGGCCACTAAAACCTGATCGTTCCTGGAACGGGCCATATGTATTTTTTTACCCGTATCGCCCAGTTTTTCGGTAAGCAGGACCTCTATTTTGGAATGTACGTCTTCAAAATCATCTTCAATAACAAAATTTCCGCCTTCAATGGTTTTTCCAATATTTTCCAATTCATTTACCAGAGATTCCGTTTCTGATGCTGTCAACAAACCTATTTTCCCCAACATTTTTGCGTGGGCCTTGGAAGCGATCACATCGTATTTTGCGATCACCAAATCCAGCTCCCTGTCTGACCCAACGGTGAAAATATCTATTTTTTTATCTGTGGTAAATCCTTTTTCCCAGAGTTTCATTTCTTTTATTTTAGTATCCTGAATTCATTCACAAAGATTGTGATTTCAATTTCAGGATCTTATTAAATGTTGTTCTAAATTTTATTATGCTTGTTCATGTTTTTAAATCCACGAATCTTTTTCTTTGTTTTCTCTTTAGTCTTTTCTCCTGGTCCGTGGTTCTTCACTGATTATTATAAATCAGTTTTAAACATTAATTTCAATGTTACCTGTATTTTATTTCCCGCTCCCGATAGCTATCGGGACGCAGATTTCCGCAGAAATTAATCAGATTTATTCTGATATTTTTGTGTTTTTTAATCTTCCGTCTTTTTCCAGTCTTGCTTCCTGGTTCCTAAGTCTTTTTTCTATTCTCTATTTTCTATTGTCTTGACTCGAATCTTGATTCTTGACTCTTGGCTCTCAAGTCTTTTTTCTATTCTCTATTCTCTTTTTTCTTGACCTGACTCTTGTTTCTTCCCACTTCGTACTTCTAACCTCGCACTTCTAACTTCGTCCTTCAAACCACTTTTTCCAACAATTTTATATAAAGGTCTATCCCTTCTTCAATTTCATTTAAATAAATAAATTCATTTGCAGAATGTGACCGGGTGGAATCCCCGGGACCTAATTTAAGCGACTGGCAAGTCAACACCGCCTGGTCCGACATAGTTGGAGAAGCGTAAGTTTTTCTGCCCAATAAAATCCCCGCTTTTACCAATTCGTGTTCAACGGGTATGGATGATGAATTTAACCTGAGCGATCTAGGTTTCATTTCACAGGGCGCATTTTTTGCAAAGACCTCTGCCACCTCAGCATTGGTGTATTTATCGTTTACACGCACATCTACCACCAAATTGAGTTCTGAGGGAACTACGTTGTGTTGAGTACCGGCATTTATTTGGGTTACGGTAACTTTTACTTCGCCCAAAAATTCAGAAACCTTTTCGAATTTAAAATCCCTGAACCATTCAAGTACCTCAATTGACTTGTAAATACAGTTATCGTCGTTTGGATGTGCCGCGTGACCAGGCGTTCCGGTTACTTTGGCATCAAAAACCACCAATCCTTTTTCGGCTACCGCAAGGTTCATCAATGTCGGTTCTCCTACAATTGCCACATCAATTTTCGGAAGGCTTTTCAAAACCGAATTCAATCCGTTTGGACCTGAATTTTCCTCTTCGGCAGAAGCGACGATTACCAGGTTATACTTCAAATCTGTCCTGTCGTAAAAATGGGTAAAGGTTGCTATAAGCGAGGTCAAACAACCTCCGGCATCATTGCTTCCCAAGCCGTACAATTTGCCATCTTCCACCTGCGCATCAAAAGGATCCTTTGTATATGCCGCATTTGGCTTTACCGTATCGTGATGGGAATTGAGCAATAACAAGGGTTTTCCTTCCTGAAAATGCTTGTTGAAGGCCCAAATATTGTTTTTTCCCCGTTGAAACGGAATGTTTTGTGTTTTGAACCAAGCTTCAATATGTTCGGCTGTTTTGTGTTCTTCAGTAGAAAATGAAGGCGTGGCAATGAGGTTTTTCAGTAATTCGATGGCATTTCGCGTAAGTTCCTGCTGAGTCATTTTTAAAGGCTTATGGTGGTGTATTTCTGATTTTGTTCGCTGATCATTTTTATGCTTCCTATGCACACTTTTGATACATTTCTCTCTAAAGCATTAAAACAATTATGGAGTTTTGGCAACATTCCGTCTGCGATGATCTTATCTTCTTTTAATTGAAGATAATTTTTACTGTCAATATGTTCAATTACCGAATTTTCATCATTTATATCCATTAAAACGCCTTGTTTTTCAAAGCAATAATATAGATCTGTTTCAAAATCCCGGCTCAGGGCAATAGCAATTTCTGAAGCGATCGTATCGGCATTGGTGTTTAGCAACTGCCCGTTTTTATCGTGGGTAATGGCACAAAAAACGGGTGATATCCCATTGCTTAAAAGCAAAGAGATCATTTTGGTATTCACTTTTTCCACATCCCCAACAAACCCATAATCAATATCTGAAACAGGTCTTTTTACCGATTGAATGCTGTTCAGGTCGGCTCCGGAAAGCCCCAAAGCATTGCAATTGCTGGCTTGCAGTTTGGCAACAATGGTTTTGTTTACCAATCCGCCGTAAACCATGGTGATCACCTTTATGGTTTCGGCATCTGTAATTCTTCTGCCTTCGTTCATTTTGGTTTCAATCCCTAGTTTTCCGGCCAGCTGCGTGGCCAGTTTTCCGCCGCCGTGAACAAGGATCCTCAGTCCTTCAAGTTTCGTGAAATCGATCAGGAATTCGTCCAGGATTTTTTCGTCTTCAATTAATGAACCTCCTATTTTTATGACTGATAATTTCTTCTTCATAACCAGTCTTCAATTAATTGTTTTCCAGAATTCTCTTCAACACAACCTGCGCGGCATAGGTCCTGTTACAGGCTTGCTGAATAACGATGGATTGTTCGCTGTCCAAAACTTCATCTGCCACCACCACATTTCTTCGCACTGGAAGGCAATGCATAAACCTGGCTGCTCCCAGTTTTTCCAAGGTCATCATCCAGTTTGGATCGGTATTTTCAACTTTTCCGTAATTTTTATAACTGCTCCAGTTTTTCGAATAAACAAAATCGGCATCTTTTAAAGCCTCTTCCTGATCGTATTCAATTTTACTTTCTTTGGTGATTTCAGGATCCAGTTCATAGCCTTTTGGGTGAGTGATCACAAAATCAACGTCTATCAACTGCATCATCTTCGCAAATGAATTTGGAACGGCGTGAGGCAAAGCCTTTGGATGCGGAGCCCAGGACAGGACCACTTTCGGTCGTTTTTTTTGCTGAAATTCGGTGATAGTGATGGCATCTGTCAAAGCCTGCAAAGGATGGGCGGTGGCACTCTCCATATTCACAACGGGAACCGAAGCGTATTTCTGAAAACTCTTTAGGATTTGTTCCTGTCCGTCTTTTTCTTTATCGGTCAAGCCAGGAAAGGCCCGTACCGCGATAATATCCACAAATTGAGAAATCACTGCCGCTGCTTCTTTAATGTGTTCGGCAGTATTAGCGTTCATAATGCTGCCATCTTCAAACTCAAGTGCCCAGCCTTCAGAATTTATATTCATCACCATAGTTTTCATTCCCAGGTTTTGCGCAGCTTTTTGCGTGCTTAAACGCGTGCGTAAACTCGAATTAAAAAAAAGCATTCCAATGGTTTTATGTTTTCCCAAATCTTCGAATTCAAATGGATCTTTCTTCAGGGAAATTGCTTCTTCAATAAGTTTTTGAACATTGGGAATATCTTCTAAATCTAAAAATTGTTTCATTTTGGAAATAAGTTTGACGTTAAAGTCTCTTTTCTTTTCTCTTTTTTCTATAGTCTTGATTCTTGTCTCTTGATTCTTAAGTCTATTTCTTATTTTCTCAACATATCAATTAAAGAACCAAAAAACCGATCAATATGTTCTTTTTTAACCGTTAAAGGCGGAAGTATCCTGATCAAATTTTTGTTGTTGGAACCCCCGGTAAAAATGTGTTTATCGTAGATGAGTTTTTTTCTCAGTTCAGCTACCTCAAAATCGAATTCGAGACCGAGCATAAGTCCGCGCCCTTTTATTTTCTTTACCTGCGGAAGGGATTTCGCTTTCTCAAAAAAGTAAGCCGAAACTTCGTTCACATTATCTATCAATTTTTCATTTTCAATCACTTCCAAAACAGAAATTGCCGCGGCACAAGCCAGATGGTTCCCGCCAAAAGTAGTTCCCAACATACCATATTTTGCTTCAATGTCTGGATGAACCAAAATACCTCCAATAGGAAATCCATTCCCCATTCCTTTGGCTACGGTAATAATATCTGGTTCAATTTGATGATGCTGAAAAGCAAAAAACTTTCCGCTTCGCCCATAACCGGATTGTACTTCATCAAGGATTAAAACGACCTTGTATTTTTTACATAGTTTTTCAACTTCTTTAAAAAACTCAGTCGTTCCCTGATCCAATCCGCCAACACCCTGGATAGTTTCTATAATAACCGCACAAACATCGTTTTTGGCCAATTCGTTTTCCAATGCTTCGGAATCGTTCAAGGCTAAAAAACAAACCGAATGCTGGCTATTTAAAGGCGCGTTTATTTTCTCGTTATCGGTAACTGCAACCGCGGCAGAAGTCCTGCCATGGAACGCGTTCTCAAAAGCGATGACCTTGGCATTTCCAGTTTCAAACGAAGCCAGTTTCAAGGCGTTTTCATTGGCTTCTGCCCCGGAATTGCACAAAAACAGTTGATAATCTTCACAACCGGACAGTTTTCCCAGTTTTTCAGCCAGTTCCACTTGCAGCGGATTTTGAACAGCGTTGGAGTAAAATCCGATCTTTTGTAATTGATCCGTGATTTTTTCTACATATTTTGCGTGAGTATGTCCAATTGAAATCACTCCATGACCACCGTAGAGATCCAGGTATTCCTGTCCCTTTTCATCGGTGACAAAAACATCTTGTGCCTTGACCGGGGTAATGTTATATAATGGATATACGTCAAATAATTTCATTTCTTTTTGATTAATGGTGATAGATTTGAGATTTGAGATTACGTTTTCGATATCTGGTTGATCTTCTCGAACGAAGCGACAATTCCTTTTATAAGGGAAGAACTCAGTCCTCCGTGTTCCATTTCGTTCAGGCCTTGAATGGTACAACCCCTGGGCGTGGTCACCTTGTCAATTTCCTGTTCCGGGTGATTTCCGGATTCTATCAGTAAATTGGCGGCACCCGAACAGGTTTGCATCGCCATTTCCTGTGCTTCTTTAGCGTCAAATCCCAATTGAATAGCTCCCTGGGTCGTGGCGCGAATAAGCCGCATCCAGAAAGCGATCCCACTTGCACAGATTACCGTTGCAGCCTGCATTTTTTCTTCCGGAATGGAAATACTTGTGCCTAAACGGTTGAAAATGGCTTTTGCCAGATCGATGCGCTTTTTCCCCATTTCGTTACTACAAATGCAGGTCATGGATTTTCCCACGGAAATAGCGGTATTGGGCATACTTCTGATAATATAATGATCGGTACCGATAACGGATTCCATTCTCGAAATCGTGAAACCGGTGATAGTTGAGATCAGGACATGGTTTTCATGCAGCAAATCTTTTACATTGTCTAAAATAGCCTCAAACTGACCAGGCTGAACAGCAAAGATCAGGATATCAGAATTTTGAACTGCCAGCCGATTATCTGAAGTTACCCTTACTCCCTTATACTCTTCAAATTTTGTAATAAGATCTGTATTGCGTTTTGTCAAATAAAGAGTGGTTATCGCGTTCGTAGTAATTAATCCCTCAGCAATAGCAATCCCCAAATTTCCGGTTCCAATAATGGCTAACTTCATGTTATATATTTATTATTATTTTGCTTCTCCTTTCAATTCTCAGATAGGACATTAATTAAAAACAGCTTGCTTTTAATTGTAGCCCTTCGGTTTCCTTAAAACCAAACATTAAATTCATATTCTGTATCGCTTGTCCACTGGCGCCTTTCAACAAATTATCTATAGCGCTTGTTATCAACAAAATACCATCGTGTTTATGTAAATGAAGGTGACAATGATTGGTATTTACAACTTGTTTCAAGTGAATCTCGTTCTCTGAAATCTGGGTAAAAGGAGTTTCAGCATAAAATGAATTGTACAAACTTTTTGCATCTTCCAGGCTTCCGTCAAATTTGGTATAAGAGGTGGAAAAAATTCCCCTGGTAAAATTTCCCCGCTGCGGAAGTAGGAAAATATTGGTTTTACTGTGCTTAAGTGATTCCAGGCTTTCCCCTATTTCCCCCAAATGCTGATGGATAAAGGGTTTATACCAGGAAATATTGTTGTTCCTCCAGCTGAAATGCGCCTTCTCATTTAATCCCACTCCTACTCCGGTACTGCCCGTCGTGGCATTTATATGCACCTCATGCTGAAGCTTTTTTCCTTCCGCCAGAGGCAATAAAGCAAGTTGAATCGCGGTGGCAAAACACCCAGGATTCGCGATGAATTGAGCCTCTTGAATTTTTGATCTATATAATTCGGGCAAGCCGTATACAAATTCTTTTCCTTTGAAATTTGAATCTTCCGAAAGTCTGAAATCATTACTTAGATCAATGATTTTTGTCTTGTCCGAAAATTGATTTTCATTTAAAAAGGAGGTTGAATTTCCGTGTCCCAGGCATAAAAAAAGCATATCAACTTTAGGATTTATCTCTCCTGAAAACTTCAAATCGGTAACACCCAAAAGATCTTCATGCGCATCGCTTACCGGTTTACCAGCTTTGGTAGTACTATACACAAAGTCTATTTCGGATTTTTGGTGGTTTAGCAAGATCCTGATAAGTTCCCCGCCCGTGTATCCAGATCCGCCTATAATTCCAACTTTGATCATTTTATTTTTTGTTTACGGATTGATGAATTTTTGCGGCATTGGATGATATTTTGATAAAACCTTTGGCATCATCAGCTGTCCATGCTTTATTGACTTCACCATAGGTCCCAAACTCGGCATTCATCAAATCGTGTTTGGATTTTATTCCGTCAATCGCAAATCTGTAAGGATGTAAACTAACCCATACATCTCCAGTAACATTTTTCTGGGAATCTGTTAAAAATGCCTCGATATTCCGCATCACCTCATCCAGATAATTCCCCTCGTGAAGTAGCATTCCATACCAATTGGCCAAATAATCCTTATGATGCAATTGCCATTTGGTAAGCACATGTTTTTCAAGACTATGGTGGGCTTTGATGATAATGAGCGGCGAGGCGGCTTCAAATCCAACCCGGCCTTTAATCCCAATAATGGTATCTCCTACGTGAATATCTCTTCCAATTGCATATTGGGAAGCTATTTCTTCGAGTTTTTCAATATTATAGACAGGCTTTTTCTTTTTGCCATCTATTGCAACCAACTCTCCTTTTTCAAAAGTCAGTTTCACTTTTTGAGTTCCCAAATTGGTACGTTTACTTGGATAGGCATCATCTGGTAAAGGAAGATGAGAGGTCAATGTTTCTTCCCCCCCTACGCTGGTTCCCCAGAGTCCTTTGTTGACAGAATATTTGGCTTTGGCCCATTCGAGATTGACCCCTTTACCTTTTAAATATTCTATTTCTTCCTGTCTTGCCAATTTTTTATCCCGAATAGGTGTAATAATTTCAATTTCCGGTGCCAGCACCTGGAAGATCATATCAAAACGTACCTGATCGTTACCGGCGCCGGTACTTCCATGGGCAATATATTTTGCACCGACTTCTTTTGCGTATTTAACTATTTCCAATGCCTGTACAATTCTTTCGGCACTCACGGAAAGCGGATAGGTATTATTTTTTAAAACATCCCCAAAGATGAGATACTTCACGACCGTATCATAAAAGGTCTGTACCGCATCGATAGAATGATAAGAAGCTGCTCCCAGGAGCAAAGCTTTATCTTCAATTTCTTTAATTTCATTTTTGGTAAATCCGCCTGTATTAATACTTACTGCATGAACTTCAAATCCTTCTTCGGCAGATAGATATTTAGTGCAATAAGAGGTATCTAATCCACCACTATAGGCTAAAACTAATTTTTTCATTTTTGATTGTCTTTTTTTAGGAAAAGGGATTCCTTAATACTTTTAAGTCGTTTAAAAACCTTTCCGCTGTATTCGTGTTTATGTGGTTTGGCCTTTTCTTTTACTGCCGGATCATAAAGCATTCCGGTGCAAAGGCACATTTTTCTATCGGTACGGGTTAAAATATCATAATTTTTGCAAGTTTGGCAGCCTGTCCAAAAGGCTGGATCGTCGGTAAGTTCAGAAAAAGTGACCGGTTCGTAACCCAAATCATAATTTATTTTCATAACCGCCAGTCCTGTGGTAATCCCAAAGATCTTGGCTTCAGGGAATTTCTCCCTACTGTATTCAAAGGTTTTATTCTTTATAGCTGTTGCCAATCCTTGCCCCCTGTAATCTGGAACAACAATTAAACCGGAGTTAGCCACATATTTCCCGTGACCCCAATTTTCTATATAGCAAAATCCAGCAAACTTATCTCCATCCAAAGCAATAATGGCATTTCCATTCTGGATCTTGGTAATAATATATTCTGGAGTTCGCTTGGCAATTCCTGTTCCGCGCTGTTTTGCTGATTCTTCTATAGTATCACAAATAATTTTTGCGTACTGAATATGCGAGTTGTTGGCAATAACTACCTGCATCTTAATTCTAAATTAAATTGATAAATAAAGTGATGATTTTCTCAGAGGGGGAGTTGGACACACCTAACTCCATAATAGTGTAGCACCCCTAAGGGCGGCGTAAAGTAACCGGGCGGTTTGGCATATTGACAAAAACATTCATCAGCACTAAAAGTCCTGAAAAAATGTTTAATAAATTAGCCTTGTATAGCATATTCTTCTAAAAAGTATCTGTTCTTAAATTGAACACTGCAATACTATAAAAATTTATTTACTTATGTTTTCATTGTATGTTAAAATTTAAATATTTTTTCAATTTAATCTTAATTACCCGTTGCAGTTTTAGTTAAATTTTCTAAGATTGTTAGAATTTGTTGAATTTGGCTTTCATTTCCGGCAATTCCATGCCTTTGTTGCAAATAAAAAGGATCGATATAGGAAATTTTTGTAATTCCCACGGAATCTTCCCATACCAATATTTTTAAAGGCAGATCTAATCCAATAGTTTGTGAATTTTGCATTAAAGGGGCTTCCAGATTAGGATTTCCAAAGATGATCAGCTTCGTAGGCCTTAATTCCATTCCAATGCTCGCAGCCTTAAACTGGTAGTCCACTTTTACAAAGATTTTCAGATTTTCATCAGAAGGAATAGCATTTTCCAAACTGGAATAGCTTTGTTCAAAGTTTTGATTGCTCGCAAGAGTAATAATTCCTTCCCCTGAATTGACAATTAAATTCCCTGCTCGCATTACATCTGAATTTGTTGCCGCATTAGTCAATATTTCCATCACGTTTGAAATCTTAGCTAAAGTTATGCTATCCTGAATTTGATAACGCGATTCCAAATAAGCTACAGAGTTGTATAAAGCAAAAACTAAGGCCTCGGTGTTTTCAAAAAGGAGAATTTTTTCCGGGAGGTCTAGACCAACTAACTGGTTTTTTTGCAGTAGAGGAGTATCCAGATTTGGATTTGCAAAAAATATTGTTTTGGTTGGATTTAAAACCCTTCCAACCGCCCTGGCATTTTCGGCGTGATCTATTTCCGCAAGAACACTTATATCCTGGTTTGCATTTAAGGAATCTAAAAGAGTGGAATAAGTAGCCTCAAAATTATTGGTGCTTTCAGAAAACCTGGTCCCCCAAACATTTAAAATATTAGCAGAAAAAATCACGTCTCCGGGTTGGTCATTATTGCACGATGTAAATATCGAAAGTAGACCAATCAGGTAAATTATTTTATTCATAGTTTAAAAACAAAGTCGAACAATATTTAAGCCATAAGCTTATACTAAAATATAACTTTTAGAACTTTTTTTGCGGAATGTTATGATATTTAATTCTTCATTTTTAATGGCCGAAATAAAAAACAGGAGGCATTTTTTATCTGAAAACCTGTATCTTTATCCACAAGGAATCAATTTCATTTGCTCTAAACAACCAGCCAAAAAATCAATAAAGTATGTATGTAGCTATTGCAGGAAATATTGGTGCGGGTAAAACCACGCTTACTAAATTATTAGCAAAACATTATAAATGGGAACCTCACTATGAGGATGTATTAGAGAATCCTTATTTGGAAGATTTTTATAATAAAATGGAGCGATGGTCCTTTAACCTTCAAATTTATTTTCTAAATAGCCGCTTCCGTCAAATCCTTCAAATTCGCGAAAGCGGTAAAAAAATTATTCAGGATCGAACCATCTATGAAGATGCTTATATTTTTGCGCCAAATCTTCACGCAATGGGACTTATGGCTAATAGGGATTATGAGAATTACAGATCATTATTTGATTTGATGGAAAGTGTAGTAAAAGGTCCCGATCTTTTAATTTACCTTAGAAGTAGTATTCCAAACCTTGTTTCTCAGATACATAAAAGAGGAAGGGAATATGAAAATACAATTTCAATTGATTATCTTAGTAGACTTAATGAACGATATGAAGGCTGGATACACACTTATGACAAAAGCAATTTGTTGATTATTGATGTAGATGTTATAAATTTTGTTGACAATCCAGAAGATTTAGGAGATATTATAACCAAAATAGACGCAGAATTGCACGGGTTATTTTAATTTTTTTTTATGAAGACAGCACCCAAGAGACCAAAACACAAGGGTTCTGCGACTTTGATGAAAAACCCCCATTTGGAAAAGTTAACCAGAACGCACATTGCTTTTCCGTTAATTTTATTTTCGGGAATTTCGGTGATTTTAATTTATTATGGAATAATAGAAAAAGGAATCCAATTTCCAAATATCATCCTTCTTTTTAGCATCGGATTTTTCTTTTTCACCCTGGTTGAATATTTGATGCACCGGTTCTTATTTCATTTGCCAGTAACTAGCCAAAAACGAGAAAAGTTTGTTTATACTATTCACGGTGTTCACCACGATTATCCCAAAGACAAATCCCGGCTTGCAATGCCACCTTTATTGAGCCTTATTTTGGCAACGATCTTCTTTATCATTTTCCAAAGCTTAATGGGCAATTATTCCTTCGGATTTTTGGCTGGATTTTTAATGGGTTACAACGTTTATCTCTCAATACATTATTCCATTCATGCATTTAAGGTTCCAGGAAATTTCTTGAAAATTTTATGGCATCATCATAGTATTCATCATTATAGAGAGCCAAACCGTGCATTTGGAGTCTCTTCTCCATTCTGGGATTTGGTTTTTGGCACTATGCCAGAGAAAGCTGATATAAATGAAAAGGATTCTACACAGAAAAGAAACCTCAATTAAACAAAAATAGTTTCAGTCTTGATAATGTTGGAATCAACTATTCCTGACAATTAATTTCTGATATATCTACATATTTCTTATTTCAAAAGAGAATCTTAAAAATGTAAATCCTTTAAAACTGAATTGATTTGTTTCCATTTCAACTTCACTAATAATCCTTCCTGAAATTTTAAGAGTAAACTTAAGATTTCTCATAAATTATTTGGCAAAAGCCTAACACTATTTATTATTTGTTTAACTGACTTACTGCTAATTACATTTTAAATTTGATTTGAACCATTTAAATATATTATAATGAAAAAGTTAGAAGATTTATTTGAACACCAGTTGAAAGATTTGTACAGTGCCGAAAATCAATTAATTAAGGCATTACCAAAAATGCAGAAAGCTGCATCCGATAGTAAATTGAAAAAAGCATTTGAAGATCATCTTGAAGAAACCAAAAACCATAAAGTAAGATTGGAAGAGGTTTGCGAAGAATTAGATATCAAACCTACAGGTGAAAATTGTAAAGCTATGAAAGGACTTCTTGAAGAAGCTCAGGGGATGATAGATGAAAAAGCAGATAAGGAAGTAAAAGATGCCGGATTAATTGCCGAAGCTCAACGGGTAGAACATTATGAAATCTCAGGATATGGAACGGTAGTACGTTATGCCAAGGAATTGGGACATACTAAAATAGCCGCTAAATTACAAAAAACTCTTGATGAAGAGCATAAAGCTGATGCTACCTTGAATGATATGGCTGAAAAACGTTTGAATGTAAAAGCTATATAACTTTAGTTGAGTTAATTTCTTTTTATATACTTATAAAGGACTGAAATTTTGTGTTCTTTAATTATAAAAGTCTGGTTACTTAAAAAAAAATCTCCGCCAATTTGACGGAGATTTTTTATATATCTAAATCTGTTTTACTTTATAATTGGTCAATTTGCGATTCAACTTCAGCTTCGGTACCTCTAAAAGTTTTCTCCTCAACATTCGTTTTTCCATTTTCTGTGGTAATGATCTTAACTTTCGCAACAGTTTCTTCCCCATCCGCAGACATAATTACATGAACTTCCTTTGAAATTGCTTCTTCTTCAATCACGCTGTTTTCAATAATTGGGGAAACTTCTGGAGCAACCGGAATATTCTCTAAGGCTTGACCTCCCAAAATTGGAGCAAGAACTAAGCCTATTAAACAAGTAAGTTTAATCAGGATGTTCATAGAAGGGCCTGAAGTGTCTTTAAATGGATCACCAACTGTATCTCCGGTTACGGCTGCTTTATGAGCCTCAGAACCTTTATAAGTCAACTCACCGTTGATCATTACACCAGCTTCAAAAGATTTTTTGGCATTGTCCCAGGCACCACCTGCATTGTTTTGAAATATTGCCCAAAGCACACCACTTACGGTAACTCCGGCCATATAACCTCCAAGCATTTCGGCGATCAATAATTTTTCATATCCAAAAAGCATCGGTACAAGTGCAATTGCAATTGGGAAACCTATGGTCAACAATCCTGGAAGGCGCATTTCTTTCAATGCGGCTTCAGTAGAAATTGCAACACATTTGTCATACTCAGGTTTTCCGGTTCCTTCCATAATTCCAGGAATTTCCCTGAACTGTCGTCGTACTTCTTCTACCATTTTCATAGCAGCTTTCCCTACAGATTTCATAGCCAAAGCTGAAAATACTACAGGTACCATTCCTCCCACAAACAACATCGCCAATACAGGAGCTTTAAAAATATTAATTCCGTCTATTCCAGTTAAAGTTACATAAGCGGCAAAAAGTGCCAGTGAAGTCAACGCTGCGGAGGCGATTGCAAAACCTTTTCCTGTGGCAGCAGTCGTATTTCCAACAGAATCTAAAATATCAGTCCGTTCCCGAACTTCTCCTGGTAATTCACTCATTTCAGCAATTCCACCTGCATTGTCCGAAATAGGTCCAAATGCATCGATAGCCAATTGCATTGCAGTAGTTGCCATCATTGCTGAAGCAGCCAAGGCTACTCCGTAAAATCCTGCGAAAGCATAGGAAGCAACAATTGCACTTGCAAAAAGTAAGATTGAGGCAAATGTAGAGATCATTCCAGTAGCCAAACCGGCTATTATATTAGTTCCCGCTCCTGTACTTGAGTTTTGAACTATCGCCATTACCGGTTTTTTTCCTAGTCCAGTATAATATTCGGTTACGGCAGATATAAGTCCACCTACTCCAAGTCCTACAAGGGTTGCATAAAACACCCGCATAGAGGAAATTGTAGTGAGTTCATAACCTTCTGCCCCACCAACAAAAAATCTCATTGTCATAGTTTCAGGTAACATCCATCGTACCAAAAAGAAACAGGCAACTGCCACCAAAGCTATAGAAACCCAATTTCCAATATTCAAAGCTTTCTGAACTTCTGCTTCCTTAGCATTCTGATTGCTAATTTTCACCATTAGAGTTCCTATAATGGAAATGATGATCCCAATTCCTGCAATGGACATTGGTAAAAGGATTGGCCCAATTCCGCCAAAACCATGGTTTACAATATCGCCACCCATATCACGAATGACATAATTTCCAAGTACCATAGCCGCTAATACAGTAGCTACATAACTTCCAAATAAATCGGCACCCATTCCGGCAACATCACCAACGTTATCACCAACATTATCAGCAATAGTTGCAGGATTACGTGGATCGTCTTCAGGGATCCCAGCTTCAACTTTTCCTACTAAATCGGCACCAACATCGGCTGCTTTGGTATAAATACCTCCACCCACACGGGCAAAGAGTGCTATAGATTCAGCTCCAAGGGAAAATCCAGCCAGGGTTTCCAAAACTATGGTCATCTGTTCCGTATTTGTCCACACTCCACCCATAAAATAATGGAAAAAGAATATAAAAAAGGAAGTCAGACCAAGTACCGCCAAACCTGCAACTCCAAGTCCCATTACCGTTCCTCCGGAAAATGAAACTTTTAAAGCCTGTGGCAAACTGGTTCGGGCTGCCTGAGTAGTACGCACATTAGTTTTTGTGGCGATTTTCATCCCCATATTTCCGGCAAGTGCAGAAAAAACCGCACCAAAAATAAAAGCCACCACTATTAGTAAATGTGTGGTGGGAACTATAAAAGATACTGCCGCCAAAGCAACACTGGCGATAATTACAAAAATTGTCAACAACTTGTATTCGGCATTAAGAAACGCGAGAGCTCCTTCATAGATATGTGAGGCAATGTCATGCATCTTTCCGTCTCCGGCGTCCTGTTTTAAAACCCAGGATCTTTTGACCCACATAAAGAGGAGTCCAACAACTGCCAGAAGAGCCGGCATGTAAATCATCAATGATTCCATAGTAAATTGTAAAAGTTTAATTAAGGGAGTAAATGTAGTAAATCAATGATTATTAAAAAAGCAATAATTATTTAAGATTATTGCTTTTTAATTTTTAATTTGAGGCTGAAATTTCAATTTAAATTCCGAATCTATTTTTATCTCCTTCGTAATTTTCATATCGATCTATACATTGTTGTATGATTATTTTCGCTTCAGCTAAATCACCCCAACCGCCAACATCTACTTTCTTTTTCTCAAGATCCTTATATACTTTAAAAAAATGTTCGATCTCTTTTAACAAGTGTCCGTTCAATTCATATAGATCATTAATTTGGTTCCAAACCGGATCCGAAACTGGAACACAAATAATCTTTTCATCAGGACCTTTTTCATCAGCCATATGAAATACGCCAATAGGCTTGACTTCCATTACAATCCCGGGAAATGTAGGTTCGGTGACCAGCACCAACACGTCCAGCGGATCACTATCCAGAGCCAGGGTATTTGGTATAAAACCGTAATCTGCAGGATACATCATGGAAGAAAAGATCATCCGGTCATATCGGACTTTCTTTAGTTCAAAATCATATTCATACTTATTTCTACTCCCTTTTGGGATTTCTATCAATACATCAAAAGTCTCAGACATTTTCTTTATTTTTTATTCAATTTCAAGGCAGCGAATGTAATGATTTCCAACCGTATAAATGACATTAAAAATGGAAACCAAATGACGCGGTTACGCCAAAGGTTCTCGCATCAGGATTATCGAAATAATTCCCGCGATAATGAGCATCTATTCTTATAAATTTGAAAATATTCCCCACACCTACACTATATTCATAATAAGGCTGATTATTCGGGGCAATTAGGGTCATTCCGGAGGCATCTAAATTTTTATTTTCATCAGAAATCTCTCCCCAAACACCTTTGATTCCAATTATTTCACGCAAATGTAAATCCCGAAGTAAGGGAATTCGTGAGAAGAACCTGCCATTAAAATCGTGTTCAAAGTGCACGGCTAAATAAGTATCGGTCACAAATTCATAGTAATTTAATAATGGAAATGTGTTGAAAAGAGCAAAATATGTTTGGTTCCCAGGCACTACGTTCAGCAAACCCAATGGCACTTTTCCAAATATTTTACCGGCCTCAATACTTGCATTGGCATAGCCAAATCCACCTATAAGGAAAGGTTGATCGTAAAAAAACTGCAACTTTTTATAATCGAAATCACTGTTTAAAACATTCTTAATTCCAAGGCTGTAGTTCAGGAATAAAGTAGGAAAATCTCCGGCATTCACAATGTTTTGCTCAACTCCAAAACCTGAGGTTTTTTTCCCCGGAGTATAACTTAATATGGTTGAAATTTCAGTCTGATTGATTTCGGAAGCTATTTGGCTGTTTGCTTCATCTGTGTAATAATCCAGGCTAAAGGTTGGGGAAGCAGGTTTTAAAATTCTATATGAAGCTCCAACCCGGACATTAAAATTACTATATGGTTCGATTTCTAAAGCCAATATTGAAAGGTTAATGGAACTCAATTTATCATTATTACCAACACTTATAAGGGAGGAGGAAGCTAAACTCCTGCCGAGTATGTCTGTAGAATTTGTAAGGCTTGTGCCTAATTGTTCTATATCCCGACGATTTCCTCCGGAAACAATCAGTCTCGACTTTTTATCCAACAATATTTTAGCAGAAATTCCGTATTTGAACCTTTGGTCTTTAAACCCATAAGCGCCATAGCCTTCAATGCGCCAGGGATCGTCAAAACCAAAATAGGTACGGCCTCCACCTCTTAATCGAAAACCTTCCACATCATTATAACCAAAGGTCGAAAAAAGTGGACCATAATCCCATCCATTATATTCTACATATCCTGAAGCTAAAGTCTTGGTGAGATTAATGATTCTTTGAAAAGATTTTACCGATTGCAGGGTGTCTATCATTTCGTATACGCCACGCTGATTCTCACTTAGAGGTTCCAACCTATTTGAGTTCCAAAATTCATCGTCGCGGTTGTACACTGATTTCTGAAATTCAGTGACCTTTTGGTCGTAATAATCATCCGGATGTTTTTGATTGAATTGGAAATTATCATATAGAAGTGTTCTTTTACCATAAATTCCCCGGGCATCTTCCTTATTTTCAAAGGAAAAATCGGCCATAAAAAAGTCCCTTGTCATCAGGAAAATCGAATCATTCAGCACATCAAATTCCTGTTCAAGATAAACTCCTTTTACCCAGTTGACATTGGCATCATCGGCCATTTCCAAATTTATTTTTGCAATTGCCCAAGTGGTGTCATTTACCCAGAAATCACCTTTAAATGTCAATTCATTTTTTCTACGCGGATAATAAACAATGTTGTAACACCATTTGTTTTTGATAAACGCAGTATCTGCAAGCACATAATTGTAATTGTCTATACCAGTTGTGGAAAGCGGACTTACAAAACTCTTGTCAAAAAATTTCAGGTAGTTATCATAAACATCGACTTCCCTGTAAATATCTTTTATTCCTGAAATAAGCGTTTGATTATTATTAAATCCTGAATTTTTATTCCCAATAAAATCCTCTCTTTTTTTACCGGTTAAATTATCACCAGAAACCTCCGTCACAGATTCGTTGACGAAAATTGGCAAATAGGTTTTACCAGTTACTCTATTAGTATCCAGATTTTCAAAAATAAATTCCATTCCTTTAAAGATTTTACTCTTTATGAGGGAACTATCAATTTTATTGAGATCAAATTCCAGCTTTTCGTATTTTCTGAATTTATATTGATCGAATTTTTTGACACCGTTGTCTCTTCGGTTCTCCCAAATTTTTCTCAGGATATCCAATGCGGGATTATTTTTTTTGGAGGTTTTTCCCTGATAGATGACCACTTCTTTCAAAGATTCCTGCTCTTCCTTTAAAATTACTTTTAAATCCAGATTATCCCCTTTCTTCAAAGGTAAAATCAAGGGTTTATATCCTACATAGGAGAATTCAACTGAATCGTAGTTTTTATTGGATTCTAAATCAAACTTTCCATCTTCAGTAGTAGTTGTTCCTTCAGTGGAATTAAGAAAAATCACATTGGCAAAAGGAACGGAAAGACCTTTTTCATCTGCCACAATTCCACTGACTCTGGTTTGTGACCAGGCTGAAAGTGTGATTAAAAGGATGGTAAATAATAGAATTTGTTTCATACTATTAACAAAAAAAAGCTTCATCTATACAAATGAAGCTTTAAAAGTAAGTCGAAAGGTTTATTTATAAAGCACCTTTTTCACAGCTTTAACAACATCATCACTATTTGGCAACCATTCCTTAAGCAATTCCGGAGAATAAGGCGCGGGAGTATCAGCGGTATTTATTTTAATGATCGGTGCATCCAAATAATCAAATGCATTCATTTGAACATGATATGTAATTTCAGTGGATACATTCCCAAAAGGCCAGGCTTCTTCCAAAATCACCAACCTATTTGTTTTTTTAACCGATTTTAAGATCATTTCATAATCCAAAGGCTTCACAGTACGCAAATCGATGATCTCGCAGGAAATATTTTCTTTTTCCAATTGATCTGCAGCTTTGTAAGCCTCCTTTATAATTTTTCCAAAGGAAACTATAGTGACATCGGTTCCTTCACGTTTTATATCGGCTACTCCAATTGGAATGGTGTATTCCTCTTCAGGAACTTCACCTTTATCGCCATACATTTGCTCACTCTCCATAAAAATTACAGGATCGTTATCGCGAATCGCCGATTTTAAAAGTCCTTTGGCATCGTATGGATTTGATGGAACAACAACTTTTAACCCGGGGCAATTTGCAAACCAGCTCTCAAAAGCTTGTGAGTGGGTTGCTCCCAGCTGACCTGCAGAACCTGTTGGTCCACGAAAAACTATTGGAATATTGAATTGTCCACCGCTCATTTGGCGCAACTTGGACGCATTATTTATTATTTGATCTATACCAACTAATGCAAAGTTGAAGGTCATATATTCAACAATTGGCCTGTTTCCAATCATTGCACTTCCAATTGCAATTCCTGAAAAACCAAGTTCTGAAATTGGTGTATCAATAACCCGGTCCGGTCCAAATTCATCCAACATGCCTTTTGAAGCTTTGTACGCTCCATTATATTCGGCGACCTCTTCTCCCATTAAGTAAATGCTTTCATCTGTGCGCATCTCCTCGCTCATTGCTTGTTGGATCGCTTCTCTAAATTGAATTGTCTTCATTATATAGTAATAGGTTATTATCTTATTCGAAACGACAAAAATAGTAATTCGAGAAAGTTTAACTACTACTTCAGAAGAAAAAATTCATTATGCGCGCATACTAACTCTTTTATAAATTTGTTTATCTTCGTAAACAGTAATGTAAAATATATTAAAAAGCCCTTATAGATGAAAATATTAGTGTGTATAAGCCACGTACCGGACACTACCTCAAAAATCAATTTTACCGATAACAACACGAAATTTGATACCAATGGTGTACAATTTGTGATAAACCCCAACGATGAATTTGGCCTGACCAGAGCCATGTGGTTTAAAGAAAAACAAGGCGCTACTGTTGATGTTATAAATGTAGGCGGACCAGAAACAGAACCAACACTTCGTAAAGCTTTAGCGATAGGTGCCGATAGTGCCATACGAGTAAATACTCCTGCAACCGATGGTTTTCAGGTCGCCAAACAATTGGCTAAAGTTGCAAAGGATGGGGAATATGACCTTATTATTGCAGGCAGGGAATCAATAGACTATAATGGTGGAATGGTACCAGGAATGTTGGCCGCGTTACTCCATGCAAATTTTATAAATACCTGTATTGGTCTTGAAGTTGAAGGGGAGAAAGCAACTGCCATTCGCGAAATCGATGGAGGCAAGGAAACCTTAACAACATCTTTTCCATTAGTGCTCGGTGCACAAAAAGGACTTGTAGAAGAAAGTGATTTGCGCATTCCCAATATGAGGGGAATTATGCAGGCAAGAAAAAAACCATTAAATGTAGTTGAACCTGTTGAAACCGCGACCCAAACCTCTATAGAAAAGTTTGACAAGCCGGCTCCAAAAGGAGCAATCAAATTAATAGATGCCGATAATTTAGACGAATTGATCAATTTGCTTCACAACGAAGCAAAAGTGATTTAATCAATAAGCAGCATTAGTCTACAATCAAATTTAATTTTAATAGGATTTAAAAATCTGTTAGAATTAAGAAACATAAAAATATATAAAGATGTCAGTATTAGTTTATACAGAATCAGAAGAGGGAAAGTTTAAAAAAGCTTCATTGGAAGTGGCTTCTTATGCAAAAGAAGTTGCACAAATTCTTCAAACAACCGTTACTGCAGTCACTTTTAATACTAAAGATGCTTCGGAACTAAAAAATTACGGGGTCGACAGGGTTTTGAATATCACCAACGAAAAATTGGGGAATTTCAATGCCGAAGCTTATGCAGATGTTTTAAAACAGGCTGCTGAAAAGGAAGGATCTCAGGTTGTAATTTTAAGTCAATCGGCTAATAGTAAATATGTGGCACCGCTTCTCGCAATTCATTTAAATGCAGGTTATGCCTCAAATGTTGTTGGCTTGCCTGAAAGCGCCGATCCATTTACAGTGAAACGGACCGCTTTTACCAATAAAGCCTTCAGTCATACAAAAATAGACACCGCCATTAAAATTATCGGTTTATCAAATAACTCCTTCGGATTAAGGGAAAATCAAGGCGATGCAAGTGTTGAAGAATTTAGCCCTACTCTATCTGAAGCAGATTTTTCAGTTAATGTCATCAGTGTAGATAAAGCGAAAGATAAAGTCACCATAGCAGATGCAGACATTGTAGTTTCAGGCGGTCGCGGTCTTAAAGGCCCCGAAAACTGGGCAATGGTAGAAGAACTTGCCGATACATTAGGTGCGGCACTGGCCTGTTCTAAACCGGTGAGTGACATGGGTTGGAGACCTCACAGCGAACACGTGGGACAAACTGGAAAACCAGTAGCTTCAAATTTGTATATTGCTATAGGAATTTCGGGTGCAATTCAGCATTTGGCCGGAGTAAATGCCTCTAAAGTGAAAGTTGTAATAAATAATGATCCTGAAGCTCCTTTTTTCAAGGCCGCAGACTATGGAGTTGTTGGTGATGCCTTTGAAATTGTGCCAAAATTAACGGAAAAACTAAAGGAATTTAAAGCGAAAAACGCATAATTTTTCTAACTTGCAATCTTTATAGGGCTGTCTGAATTTGGTACAATATCCTCATCTGGACCAGCCCCTTTAATTTATGGATATATGAGTTTAGTACGCCTTACAATTAAAGGAATATCTTATAGTCAGACACAAAATGGCGCCTATGCGCTTATACTAAGTGAGGTTGATGGTGAACGAAAATTGCCAATTGTAATTGGAGCTTTTGAGGCCCAATCCATCGCTATTGCTTTGGAGAAGGAAATTAAACCACCACGACCATTAACCCATGATTTATTCAAAAATTTTTGCGACAGGTTTGAAATCGTCATAAAACAAGTGATTATACATAAACTGGTAGATGGCGTATTTTATTCTAGTCTTATCTGCGAAAGAGATAAAATAGAAGAAATTGTAGATGCCAGAACCAGTGATGCCATAGCATTGGCATTACGATTTAAAGCCCCTATATTTACTTATAAAAATATTTTAGACAAGGCCGGGATTTTTTTAAAAGGTGAACCTGGTACTGAGGAACCTTTTACAAAGGAGGATGTTGATATTACAGATATCATTAGCGAAAACAAAGCTTTGAAAGGTGCCAGTTATAAAAACATGTCTTTAGATGAGCTTGAAACCTTATTATCACAAGCGGTTAAGAATGAAGATTACGAGAAAGCCGCCAGAATTAGAGATGAGATTTCAAAACGCAATTAAGTAAATGTAAATGACGAAATATTGGTATTGCCTTTTCTTTTTCATATTCGGAATTTTTATTGTCCATTCGCAAAATTTATCAAAAGACTGGAACTTTCAGTCGGCTGAAAAGCACAGCAAGATTCAAAGCGATTTTTCTACAGAGGATATTTTATCATTAACTGAAGGTCATTTCGAGATCAAATCTTCTAGCGATGAATCTATAAAAGCTCAAGGCGATTATATGTACCAAAATAAGCTTTTGGTATTTTTCTACAATCCACCTAATGACACAATCCGGAAGTTTCGAATTTCGAAACTCAGTGAGACTGCTCTTATTATTTCCGACAATTACAATACATATACTTTTAAGGAAATACCTCAACTCATCAAAGAGGTTATTCCGGTAGAAGCCGCAAAAAAAATTATTCCAAGTACCGGAATTTCGATGAGCAGTCTCTGGCGAGGTATATTAGGAATGCTGGTATTGCTGCTTATAGCCTACTTATTTAGCAGCAATAAAAGAGCCATTAACTGGAAGACAGTTTTAATAGGTTTAGCGGCACAAATGCTACTTGCCATTGGAGTTTTAAAAATAACTTTTATTAAGAATATTTTCGAATTTGTCGGGAAGATATTTGTACTAATTCTCGATTTCACACGAGCTGGAAGTGAGTTCTTATTAGGTGGAATGATGAACATCGAAAGTTTCGGTTTTATTTTCCTGTTCCAGGTTTTACCGACAATCATTTTCTTTTCAGCCCTCACCTCGGTTTTGTTTTACCTGGGAGTTATCCAGGTAGTTGTAAAAGGAATGGCTTGGGTATTGACCAAACTGATGGGAATTTCAGGACCGGAAAGTTTAAGCGTTGCGGGAAATATATTTTTAGGACAAACTGAAGCTCCTTTAATGATCAAGGCCTATTTGGAACGCATGAACCGTTCGGAGATATTGCTGGTGATGATTGGAGGGATGGCAACTGTCGCCGGAGGGGTTTTAGCAGCCTATATTGGTTTTCTGGGAGGTGACGATCCAGCCTTACGCTTGCAATTTGCAAAACACCTACTCGCAGCTTCAGTGATGGCAGCACCTGGTGCCATCGTTATTTCCAAAATATTAATGCCGCAACAGGAACCCGTCAACACCAATGTTGAGGTTTCTTCTGAAAAAATTGGATCCAACATCCTGGATGCCATAGCAAACGGAACTACTGAAGGATTGAAACTCGCGGCTAATGTAGCGGCTATGTTATTGGTCTTTATTGCGTTTATCGCTATGATTAATTATATTCTGGGGTGGCTTGGCGGAATTTCAACATTAAATTCTGTAATGGCAGAATATACTCCCTATTCAAGAATCTCTATAGAATCCATTTTGGGAATTATTTTTGCACCGCTGATGTGGTTAATTGGCGTTGCAAAAGAAGATATGATGCTGATGGGACAATTGCTGGGAATAAAACTCGCCGCAAGCGAATTTGTGGGCTATATACAATTAGCCGAATTAAAAAATCCAATGAACGCTTTGAGCTTAAATTACGAAAAATCCATTATCATGGCAACATATATGCTGTGCGGATTCGCAAATTTTGCTTCAATAGGAATTCAAATTGGTGGAATTGGTTCGCTCGCACCAGGAAAAAGAAAAACACTCTCCGAATTCGGAATGAAGGCCCTTTTAGGGGGAACCATCGCTTCATTGCTTTCTGCAACAATCGCAGGAATGCTTATCGGTTAAAAAACAATTTTAACTTTTATATTTAGCAATATTTCAATCGATTCGGTTTAAAATTAAACTTCATTTCCATATTTTAGCAGAAATTATTTTTGATTTTCAACCAATTAGAGATGCTATTTAATAAGAATACAACTCCAAAATAGCAACAAGCAAAGTGTTATGAAACAATATCACGATTTATTAAATCACGTTTTAGAGAACGGAATTCAAAAAGGCGACCGCACTGGTACAGGCACCAAAAGCGTATTCGGTTACCAGATGAGGTTTGACCTTAGCGAAGGTTTTCCAATGGTTACTACCAAAAAACTTCATTTAAAATCTATTATTTACGAATTACTCTGGTTTTTAAATGGAGATACGAATATCAAATACCTTCAGGAAAATGGGGTAAAAATCTGGAATGCATGGGCGGATGAAGATGGAAATTTGGGGCCAATTTATGGTCACCAATGGCGTAATTGGAACGGTGAAGAAATAGACCAGATCAAGGAAGTTGTGGAAACATTAAAACAAAATCCCAATAGTCGCAGGATGATGGTTTCAGCCTGGAATCCATCGGTTTTACCTGACACCTCCAAATCCTTTTCAGAAAATGTCTCCAATGGAAAAGCAGCATTGCCACCCTGTCATGCTTTTTTTCAATTTTATGTGAGCCCTGCACTTCCAGAAGCTGGAGAAAATACCAAACCGCGATTATCACTTCAATTATATCAGCGCAGCGCCGATATTTTCCTTGGAGTTCCATTTAATATTGCGTCTTATGCATTGTTTACTATGATGGTTGCACAGGTTTGCGGATATGAGCCAGGAGATTTTATTCACACTTTTGGGGATGCACATATTTATAACAATCATATTGAACAAGTGAAGCTCCAACTTTCCAGGGAGTTCCTACCATTACCAGTTATGAAGATCAATCCAGAGATCAAGGATATTTTCAGTTTTAAATTTGAAGATTTCAGTTTGGAAAAATATAATCCACATCCACATATTAAAGGCAAAGTTGCCGTTTAAACCTACTTATGAAAAAATACATATTTATTTCAGCTATTTTCTTATTTACCAACTTGACATTCGCCCAGGAAGGGGTGAAAGTGAAAGGAAATTCTGTATCAACTAAAGAAATCGCTCCGGTTTGGCCGGGATGTGAAGACAGTAAATTAACTTCAAAAGACTGTTTCAATAAAAAATTAAATCTTCATATAAAAGAGAATTTTAAATATCCACGTGATAGCAAAGGAGGCTTTATAAGAGGGAAATCTACGATTAGCTTTAGCATAGATGAAGAAGGAAAAGTTGATGATGTATCGGCTACCGGTCCGGAAAAAGCAGTAAATCAGGAAGCTGTGAGAATAGTGAAATTATTTCCCAAAATGAAACCAGGTTCGGATGGGGTTAAACCTAAAAAGATCAAATATAAGATGGCTTTTAATTTCTAAATCTACTGCCTTCTTACTTTAACTATGCCTTAACTTTTGATTAATTAGATGGTTCCCAAAAAATCGTAACTTTGATCTGCCTGAAATCTAACCAATTTTATGATCTCAAAAGAAGATTTATTCAATCTATTCAGTGAAACCCGGCGGGACACTGAATTTATATGTTCCTTCCTTGAGATCGAAGATTATGTGGTACAACCAATTGTAGATGTTTCTCCTCCCAAATGGCATTTGGGACATTCCTCGTGGTTTTTTGAAGAATTTGTATTGAAGAAATATCAAAAGGATTATGTTCTTTTTGATGAACACTCTGCCTACGTCTTTAATAGTTATTACGAAAGCGTGGGCGATAAAGTTGTGCGCACAGACCGGGGAAATTTATCCCGCCCAACTGTAGCCTGGGTTTATAAGTACAGAAATTATGTAACTGAGGCTCTTTCCAGCTATATTGAAAAATCAAATACTTTATCGGAAGAAATTCTGTCTGTTATAGAAATAGGTTGTCAACATGAGAAACAACATCAGGAACTACTATATACTGACATAAAATATATTCTGGGCAACAATCCACTCCTACCAAAATACAACGATGAATTTGAGGAAAATCCCCTTCAGAATATAAAACAGGATTGGATAAAAGTTTCGGAAGGCATTTATGAAATAGGTCATAAAGAAGATTCCTTTTGTTATGACAACGAATTGGGGCTACATAAAACCTATGTAAACGATTTTGAGATTTCCAACAAACTTGTTTCCAATGCAGAATATCTTGAATTTATGGAAGCAGGAGGTTACAAAAATGTGCTTTTATGGCATGCTGAAGGTTGGGATTGGAGAATTAACAATAATATCCTGGCTCCATTTTACTGGCATAAGTTAAATGGAGAATGGCATCAATACACATTACAAGGACTTAAAAAATTAAATTTTAACGCTCCACTTACACACATTTCCTATTACGAAGCTTTTGCCTTTGCACAATGGAAAGGCCTTCGCCTGCCAACAGAATTTGAATGGGAAATTGCCCAAGAGCATTTTAAATGGGGAAGTCGCTGGGAATGGACTGAAAGCGCATATTCCCCGTACCCAAATTACCAAAAAGCAGAAGGCGCCTTAGGTGAATACAACGGTAAATTCATGGTGAATCAAATGGTGCTTCGGGGTGGCTCGGTTGCTACTTCAAAAAACCATACCCGCCCTACTTATCGCAATTTTTTTCAACCAAATTTACGATGGCAATTCACTGGCCTGAGATTAGCTAAATAAATAATCGAAAAAATGAAAAATACGATAAAGGTAACTTTCACCTCCGCTTTTGAAGAAGACGTTTATAATGGGTTGACGAATCATCCTAAATATTTATTTTCAAAATACATCTACGATAAAAAAGGGGATAAACTGTTTCAGGATATCATGGACCTGCCGGAATATTATCTTACCAACTGCGAGTATGATATTCTAAAAAATCATGCTGTAGAGATTTCCAGTTCCTTTATTGCACCTAATGGTTTTGATTTAATTGAAATGGGACCGGGAGACGGAAAAAAAACTAAGGTTTTACTGAATCATTTGGTAGAAAATAAAGTAGATTTTGAATATTTACCCATCGATATCAGCCAAAATGCTTTGGAAGAGTTGGAAACTTCACTTAAAAATGAAATCCCTCAGTTAAAGGTGAAAATTCAGCAAGGAACTTATTTCCAAATCCTGGAAAAATTAACCGATTTCAATGCCCGGAAAAAGGTTATTATGATGTTGGGCTCCAACATTGGAAATTTAATGCATCATGAGGCTATCGATTTTCTCAAGCACCTTTGTGCAGCAATGAATCCGGAAGATATGCTATTTATTGGGTTTGATCAAAAAAAACACCCGCAAACCATACAGAATGCCTACAACGACAAAACTGGTGTAACAGAGGCATTTAACAAAAACATTCTTGTTCGTATCAATTCCGAATTCAACGCAAATTTTGATACAGATGCTTTTATGCACTGGGAAACCTACAATCCTGAAACCGGGACTGCTAAGAGTTATCTGGTGAGCCAAAAAGAACAAGAAGTAGAAATAGGGGAATTGGAACTCAAAATACATTTTGACGCATGGGAAACCATTCATACGGAGATCTCCCAAAAATATGATGATGCAATTGTGGAATGGCTTGCCGATCAATCTGGTTTAAAGGTTTCCGGCTCCTTCAGCGATGATAAATCTTATTATAAAAATTATATTTTAGTCAAGCTTTAAATACTTCTTAAGGATTTTTATTAAGAAATCTAATTCTTCTTCAGTATTAAAATAATGAAAACTCAGCCTTATCCCTAAACCTTTCTGTGAACAAAGAATGTTTTCACTTCTCAGGAAATTATATAATTGAGTATCTCCTTTTATATTGAATATAGTCGAGTGTTGACTTCTATTCTTGACCATTTCTTCCAGAAGGCCTAAATCAACAAATTGTTTTTTCGCCAGCTTACTTAAATTCGAAATCCTTTGTTCTATTAGATCCATGCCGATCTCTCGTAAAAATTGCAATGCGGTCTTTAAGCTTCCAAAATTGAGTGTATCCAAATGCCCTGGTTCAAATTTCCCAATAAAATTACCTTCGTGCGCTTTATATTTTCCCTGCAATGAATTAAATCCGCAAGTTTTGGGGAAAATTTTTTCAGGCACATTTTCCTGAAAAAGAATAAATGCATTTCCATAACCTCCATTCAGCCACTTATAACTGCTAGCAATCAAAACATCTAGTTTTGATGCATCAAAATCAAAATTTTCGGTACCACAATATTGGGTTCCATCAGCAATGAATAGAATGTTAGGATATTTTTCCTTTAAATTCCGAAGGAAATCTATGCTGAGTTTGATCCCATTGAGATATTGTACGATACTAAAAGCAAAAACATCAGGTTTGTGATTCTTTAAAGCTTGTGATATGTTCCGTTCAATTTTTTCATCAATCGCGACAGTGTAAACTTCAAACTCACGGGAAGATATTGCCCAGGTGATAGACGGATATTCTCCTCCCAGTATGAGCACCTTTTTTGATTTGTCAATTCCTTCAATCAAGGTATTAAAACCAAAAGAAAAATTTGGTATCAAGGCAACACGATTCGGAGCACAATTAAAAAAAGTGCCTACAGTTTCCCTTACTTCTGTTAATAATTCGCCTTGTTTTTCTCTCATAATACTTCCTGAGATCAAAAAATCCAGGTCATGGTCTTGCCTGAATTCCAGAACTTTTTCAGACAAAAGCCCGGATGCGGCAGAATTTAAATAAACATATTGTTTTAAAACTGGAAAAGGTTTTCTTAAATTCTTCATAAGCATTTTAACAATAGGATAAAAAAACATTAAATTTGAATCACGACTAAAGTACTTCAAATTATGTTTTTTAAAAAGAAAAACACGTCCCAACTCGAAATTGATCAGCGGGAATTATACGAAATTGCCAGGCGAAGAACCGTTCAAAAAAGAAGGTTATTCCAACATTTTGTAGTTTTCCTGGTGGGGGCGGTGCTTCTCATAATCTTGAATGTTGTGATTGGATATAGGCTGGATTTTACACCTTTAGGATATGACTGGTTTGTTCTGGCCATTTTAATCTGGACCTTCTTCTTTCTGGTTCACCTTATCAATGTGTTTGTAACCGCCAGTTTTATGGGAAAGAAATGGGAACAGAAACAACTTGAAAAACTTGTTAGAAAACAAAAGGAGCGAATTGCAGAATTGCAAAAACAAGTTGACATAGATTATCCCCTACCTGTAAAAAATAACGAAAAACCGACTTCCGATTTTATTGAAAAAAATGATTTTGGAACTACAAATATGCCCATAAACGACTAGACTGAATGCTGACAATAATTGCCGCTGCCGCGGAAAATAACGCTTTGGGAAAAGACAACGATTTGGTTTGGCACCTGCCAGACGATTTTAAACGTTTCAAAAAACTTACATCAGGACATCATATTATTATGGGGCGCAAAACCTTTGAATCATTTCCAAAACCTTTGCCCAACAGAATCCATTTGGTAATCTCACGACAGGACAATTTGAAAAAAGAAGGAGTTCGTGTAGTAAATTCTCTCGATCGTGCAATAGAAATATCTGCAGAAGATCCTCAAGCTTTTGTGATTGGCGGAGGAGAAATATATAAAATGGCAATGAAACGGGCAGATAAAATTGAACTCACCAGAGTACATGGTACTTTTGAAGCAGATACTTTTTTTCCCGAGATTGATGAAAATCGATGGAAACTGGTTTCTGAAGCATATCACGAGAAAGATGAAAAACATAAATATGCTTTTACTTACCTTACTTATGATCGTAAATAAAATTCTAGTTCACAAAGTTTAAACTCATATTAAGAAATAAAGATTTTTTAGAAGACTTCCTGTTTTTTTAATATATCCTTCCATTTATGGGACTTTTAATTATTCTATATTATCGGGACACGCTTATTTCATAAACCTTAACATACTTCGATTATTTTTTAAGAATTCCTTAGCTGATAACAGGTTTTAAGCTTGGTAACTTGTACTAAATCAAAACCTCGAATCAATGCAAACCGAAAATTTATCAAATAAAGAAGCGATTGAAAAAATGACAAAATTGGTACAGGATATCAAAACTGCATTTTTACTGACTGATCTAAAAAAACAACCAATAAATGCAGTTCCTATGCTCACTAAAAGAGTTGATGAACAAGGGAATATTTGGTTTTTAAGCCTCTTAGATAGTGAACATAATAGCAACATCGAAAAAGACCCACAAGTCCAGTTACTATATAGTGATCCTTCCAATAATGAATTTTTAAGTTTAGCCGGGAACGCATCTATAGAGTCTGATAAAGATCTTCTCGCAAATTTTGACATTTCAGAGGATGACACTTGGTTTAAAGATGCTGATATGTCAAAATATTCTTCTATCAAAATAGTTCCTAAAGAGGCCTATTTCTGGGATTCGAGTCGAAATAAGCTAAACAAGACATTCGAATTTGGGGAATCTGATGATAAAAGTGAGAATTCGGATAGAAATGAAAAAAAGGGAAAATTAACCTTGTGAAAATAAATTATTTAGCCTTAAAAAGACCTTGTAACATCTAATTGTTATGAGGTCTTTTTTTTTATTTCTATTTTAGCCATTCTAAATTTAGAAAATATGAATGCATATATATTCCCCGGTCAGGGGGCACAATTTACAGGAATGGGAATGGATTTGTATCAAAAATTTCCCGAAGCCAAAAGACTTTTTGAAAAGGCAAATTCCATTCTAGGTTTTTCAATCACCGATATTATGTTTGAAGGCTCTGCAGAAGACTTAAAGCAGACCAAAGTTACTCAACCAGCCATTTTTCTGCATTCGGTAATTTTGAGCAAAATTTTGGGTGAGTCATTTAAACCTGATATGGTTGCGGGACATTCACTGGGTGAGATTTCAGCTTTGGTGGCAAATAAAACATTGGATTTTGAATCTGCATTGAAATTAGTCTATAAAAGGGCACTTGCAATGCAACACGCCTGCGAATTACTGCCTTCAACAATGGCAGCCGTTTTAGGGATGGAAGATTCTTTGGTAGAAGATATTTGTGCTGATGTGGATGGAATTGTTGTGGCAGCCAATTATAATTGTCCGGGCCAATTAGTGATTTCTGGAGATGTAAAAGCGGTTGAAGAAGCTTGTGAATTGATGAAGAAAAGAGGAGCCAAAAGAGCCTTGATCCTTCCCGTGGGAGGCGCATTCCATTCTCCTTTGATGGAGCCGGCAAGCAAAGAATTGGCTGAAGCAATTGAAGCTACCATCTTTAATAAACCAATTTGCCCAGTGTACCAAAACGTGAATGCTTCTGCAGTTACAGAACCTTCAGAGATCAAGAAAAACCTCATGTTGCAATTAACTGCTCCAGTAAGATGGAATCAATCTGTTCAAAATATGATTAAAGATGGAGCTTCGCATTTTATTGAAGTTGGTCCTGGAAAAGTATTGCAGGGACTTGTAAAGAAAATTGACAGGAGCGCAGAAACTTCTTCAGCTTCCGTACTGTAAATCTCTTATTCGGAGATAACCTGTATTTTCCTCATTTCAAAATAATTATAAAAAAGAATCCCTGACCGCATGTTCAGGGATTCTTTTTAATTTTCTGAAATGATGAAAATAATTCTAAGCTTTTTTTTAAACAGAATTATTTATCTACAAACTCAATAATAGTTTTAGAAATAAACGCAATTTGTTCATCGTCCAATTCTGTATGCATCGGTAAAGCGATCACCTCTTTCACCAATTGATTTGTAACAGGAAAATCGGCTTCGTTATAGCGACTGTCCTTATAAGCTTTTTGGCTATGCAATGGGATTGGGTAATAGACTCCATGCGGAATTTGAAGTTCCGCCAAATGTTTTGCCAGAGCATCTCGTTTTCCGTTGGTGATCTTTAATGTATATTGATGGAACACGTGACAATCGCAGGTAGAACAAATCCCTAAGTCCTTGTCACATTTTTGATTAGTTTCCACTTGCGGAGTTTCAATGTGTTCACAATTTTGAAATGCTTTGGTATATTTTCTGGCAGCTTCCTGTCTTGATTTGTTGTAGCTATCTAAATTAGGCAATTTCACTCTTAAAACTGCTGCTTGTAAAGAATCCAATCTGGAATTTACGCCAACAACATCGTGATAATAACGCTCGTACATTCCGTGATTTACTACTCCCCGAAGTGCGTGGGCAAGGTCATCGTCATTTGTGAAAATTGCACCGCCATCGCCAAAACAACCTAAATTCTTAGAAGGAAAAAAGGAAGTGGCGCCAACGTGACCGATAGTTCCAGCTTTTTTCCTTGTACCGTCCTTAAAGATGTAGTTAGCGCCAATAGCCTGGGCACTATCTTCAATTATAAACAAATTATGCTCCTCAGCAATGGCAATAATTTCATCCATATTAGCACATTGTCCAAAAAGATGAACGGGTACGATTGCCTTGGTTTTAGGGGTTATAGCCCGTCTAATTGCATCGGTATCTATATTGAATGTATTTGGATACACATCTACCAAAACCGGGCTAAGTTGTAAGAGAGCGATCACCTCAACAGTTGCTGCAAAAGTGAAATCAGCCGTAATTACTTCATCGCCGGGTTCTAATCCAAGTCCCATCATCGCTATTTGCAAAGCATCCGTTCCATTTGCACAGGGAATTACATGCTTTACTCCTAGATATTCTTCTAATTCCTTCTGAAATTTTTGAACTTCCGGTCCATTAATAAAGGCAGAGGTTTCAATAACTTCCTGAAGAGAACTGTTAATTTGATCTTTTATTGATTTATATTGACCTTGAAGATCAACCATTTGTAGCTTTTTCATTTATTTTTTATTGTAGTACTGCGAAAATACAAAATATCGCCTCTTCAACCAATGCAATTTTAATGAAAGAACTATTTTAGCATTTAAATAAAAAGATTTGCAACTACTTTATAATCTCTCGGTTTGGTTGGTGAATTCAATACTTCCACTCACGAAATATTTAAGTCCGAAAATGAAAAAATTTGTGGATGGCAGGAAAGAAAGCTTGTCAATTCTCAATTTAAAGTTGAAAAAGGATGATGACATTATTTGGTTTCATGTGGCCTCTCTGGGAGAATTTGAACAAGGCTTACCAATTATTGAAGCGGTTAAAAAATTATTTCCACATCATAAGATTTTGGTAAGTTTTTTCTCTCCATCTGGCTTCGAGGTGAAAAAAAACTCGTCGGTGGCAGATGCAGTGGTCTATTTACCAATTGACACCAAAAAGAACGTCAGAATGTTTTTGGATGCCGCGCATCCAGAATTGGCTATTTTTATAAAATATGAGTTTTGGCCAAATTATTTGAAGGAATTAAAATCCAGAAATATCACCAGCCTTTTGATTTCAGCTGGATTTAGGGAAAATCAGATGTTTTTCCAATCGTACGGAAGTTGGATGAAGAAGTCTTTGCTTACATTTGATCACTTTTTTGTTCAAAATAAGATTTCAAAAGACTTATTAAATTCCATAGGATTTCAAAATGTAACTGTAAGTGGAGATACGCGATTCGACCGAGTGACCAAGCAAATAGGACAGGATAACCACCTGGATTTTATTGAAGCTTTTAAGGACAATAAAATTTGTGTTGTGGCGGGTAGCACCTGGCCGGAAGATGAGGCACTATTGGAAGATTTCATCAACCAATCTTCAAATGAAATAAAATTTATAATTGCTCCGCACAATATAAAGCCTGATCAAATCAATAGCTTCAAGGGACGATTGAATAAAAAAACAATCCTCTATTCTGAAAAAGAAACTAGAAACCTTTCCAATTATCAGGTTTTTATAATTGATACCATCGGATTGCTAAGCAAAATTTATAGTTATGCAGATATTGCATATGTGGGTGGAGCTGCCGGGAATACCGGTTTACACAACATTCTGGAGCCTGCCACTTTTGGAATACCCTTAATAACAGGAACTAATTTTGACAAATTCCCTGAGGCAAAGCAATTGCAGGAACTTGGCGGATTATATGCGGTAGGCGATAATGAAGAATTTGCTATAATCACATCAAAACTGCTTAGGGATGAGGATTTTAGAGTTCAGACTGGAATGATTGCGCGATATTTTGTAGAAAATAATACTGGCGCCACCAGGATTGTAGAAGAATATTTAAAAAACAATTATGTTAAAAGGGCATAGTTTGTTCTGTATAATTTATGTTTTCCTTTTGTAAATATTAAAATATTCTAAAAAAAGAACGACTGCATTTAAATAAGTAGTAATTTCGACTTTTTAAACCCTAAATCCAATAAATATGAAACGTGTTATTTTACTAACTGCCCTATTTCTTTTCACGGCAACCTCACTAATATCGTGTAGGAATACTACCGAAAAAGAAACTGTTATACGTGAAGTTAAAGTTGAAAAAGCTGCACCTGTAGAAGAAAGAAAAGGAGTTTTAGAGAGAGCGGCCGAAAAAACCGATGCCGAGGTCAACAAGAAAATAGATAAGGAAATTGATAAAATTGGTGACTAGTAATTTTTAAAATGAAAAATTAATTAAAATTGAAATTTATGAGAAAGTCAATTTTGGTGCTTGTAAGCGTTTTTACATTTTCGGCTTTTTTCACCTCTTGTAGGGAAGAAAATAAAGAAAAACACGAAATGGAAATGAGCGATGACATGGACCACATGGATAATGAGCTTGAAGATGCTGCCGATGATGCCGGCGACGCTATAAATGAAGCAGCCGATGATGTTGGAGATGCAGTTAAAGAAGGTGCCAATGAAATAAAAGAGAACACCGGTACCGGTGGAAACGATGATATGTAAATTTTTTACAGAATTATTTTATGTTTAAATTCAACCACTAATACTTAAATTATGAAAAAACTGGTTTTATTATTAGCGCTTACTTTCACCACAAGTATGGTGCTTACTTCCTGCAGGGAAAAATCCGGCATTGAAAAAGCAGCCGACGATGTAGAAGATGCAGTAGAAGATGTATCAGATTAGCACATTTAATTTGTAGGCTAAAATTATTAGATCCATCCATAACCGGGATGGATCTTTTTATTGTTTAAAAGTTTTAAATTCGCTTTTAAGTTCATCCATAGATTGTTGAAGTTGTCTTAGCAAACCGGTTTCTGAGGTTGCATCCACACTAAAGGTGAGTTTGCTATTTACTTGCCAAAGTTCCTGAATATCGCTTATCAACACCTCGAGAGGCGCATATTCTTCATTTATGGAAACCAGCAATATTTTATACGGATCCTCCAGCTTTTGGATCTTTTTTACCAAGACAGAGTCATACATTACTGCAACATAAATTTTACTGTTGCTTATCTCTCCTATACTTGGAACCGCTTTTCCCAACACCCATTCTCCCGGAAGTAAATTTGGCATCATGCTATCACCCTCTACCTGAAAACCGCGATAAGTGGCATTTCGGTATTCCGGCAATGGGATGTCAAAAGCAGGCAATTGTTGATACCACCCTACATCCTGAACATTTTGCGGATAACCTGCCGCAGCTTTTTGGTTTACCAGCACTATATTTTCCTGCTCCCCACTATTTACGGTTACTACCTTAGGGCTTACATCTCCTTTATTTACAGAAAGATATTTCTGGCTACTCTCACCAAATAACCATAAGGGGTTGACCCCAAATTGTTTCAACAATTCCGAGACCAGTTTTCCCGATAGTTTTGTACGGCCACGCTCTATATCGGCCGTGGAATTCTTAATTCCCAGCAGGTCGGCAAACTCCGACTGCGTAAAATTATGGTCATCGCGAATTTCCTTAAACCGCCTGATCTCGAGTGTTATATCTGTTCCCATAAACAAATATAGCTTTTTCTGGAATAAATCCAAATTTAAGTTTGGATTTATTCCTATTTAATGGAATAATTCCATAATTTTGTAAATATTCCTAGTGGGAAAAGAATTTAAAATTCAAAGTTTAAGGTTCAAAAGTTTGAACGTGAAAGTAAAGAACGAAGGTGAAACAGTAATGAAATGACGTGGTGATGAAGTAAAAAAAGAGTAAAAAGTGGCTTTGCTTAACATTATGGAAAAGAAAACCCCTTTGTGTCCTTTGCGAAAAATCTTTGCGCTCTTTGCTGTTAAAGGGAAAGAGGAAGAAACAAGATACGATATGAAAGAAAAATGTTTGTGTCCAACGCAGGTTTATAACAGAAGAATGACAAGTAGAAAAAAATAGTAGTGCACCTGCCAACCGGGAGGCAGGTTCTGACTAAGAAACAGGCTAATATAATTAATTATGACAAAAACAGTGCTACATCTGGATCTTGACACCTTCTATGTTTCGGTAGAGCGGCGGATCGATGCCCGCCTTCAAAACCGTCCATTGTTAGTAGGTGGCACCAGCGATCGCGGGGTAGTAGCAGCATGCAGTTATGAAACCCGTGCTTTTGGGGTACATTCCGGGATGTCCATGAAAATGGCCCGACAACTTTGTCCCGAGGCTATTATAATTCGGGGAGATGCCGGCACTTATTCCAAATATTCAAAAGATGTAACCGATCTGATCAAAGCTGATGTTCCACTTTTTGAAAAATCCAGTATTGATGAATTTTACGCGGATCTTACAGGTATGGACCGATTTTTTGGTTGCTATAAATACGCATCGGAATTGCGCCAAAGGATCATTAGGGAAACAGGACTACCTATTTCCTTTGGCCTTTCAGTAAATAAAGTGGTTTCAAAAATTGCCACGAACGAAGCCAAGCCCAACAATCAGTTAAAAATAGATTCGGGATTTGAGAAGGAGTTCCTGGCGCCGCTATCGGTCAAAAAAATCCCGATGGTGGGAGATAAAACCTATCAAATACTCAGGAATTTAGGTGTGCGCCAAATTAGGACTATTCAGGAAATGCCGCTGGAAATGCTGCAAAAAGTGCTGGGAGCCAATGGAACTTCTATCTGGCATAAGGCACATGGAATAGACAATAGTCCGATAATCCCTTATTCTGAAAGAAAATCAATCTCTACCGAGCGCACTTTTGACCGCGACACCATAGATGTGCAACGTTTACAGGCAATCCTGATCGCAATGACTGAAAATATGGCTTATCAACTGCGCCGTGGTGACAAACTCACTTCCTGCATCTCGGTGAAGATCCGTTATTCCGATTTCAACACTTACAGCAAACAACTTAAAATTCCATATACCAGTGCCGATCATATCCTGATTCCCCAAATTCAGGAACTGTTTAAAAAATTATATAACCGCCGGTTGCTCGTACGATTAGTAGGAATCCGGTTCAGCCATCTGGCCGGTGGGAATTACCAGATTAATTTGTTTGATGATAATGAAGAAGTGCTGCATTTATACAGCGCGATGGATAAAATCCGAAATCGTTACGGAGACCGAAGCGTGCTGCGGGCAGCTTCTTTGGGAGCAAAAACCATCGGCCGTATAACAAATCCATTTAACGGAGAACCACCGGTCGTGCTTGCGCATAGGAAACAGTAATAGAGATGTGAGATTTTAGATATGAGTATTGAGATAAAAAAAACAAGAATCAAGAGAAAAGACCAAAGAAAAAAATAAATTTCAAATTACAAGAAACAAGAGAAAAGACTAAAGAGCAAAAAAAAATAAATCCCACCCCGAAGCCCGAAGCATCGGGGGCAATCCCAATAAACATAATTTTAATCATTTTTCTCAATACTCAATACTCACATCTCAATACTCATATCTCCAATCTAAAATTCCATATCTACTTGTACCTCAACAACCACACATATTACAGCCTTCGGTTTGGCACTTTTTCAGAAATTGAATTGCTGGAACTGGCCCGGGAAAACGATGTTAAAAAACTGGTGCTTACAGATATCAATAATACCTCGGGCTGTTTGAATTTTGTTCGGAAAGCCGGGGAATATAATATAGAACCGGTACTGGGAATAGATTTCAGGAACGGGGCGCAACAACAATTTGTGGGGATCGCAAAAAACAATGAAGGTTTCAGGGAATTGAACGAATTTCTTTCCCAACATCTTCAGAAAAAATTACCTCTTCCCGAAAAAGCGCCTGCATTTAAAAACGCATTTGTTATTTATCCCTTTGAAAAAGTGATGGTTTCTGAAATTACCCAATTCCAGCCTAATGAATTTATTGGGGTTTCGGCAAATGAATTGAGGAAACTTCGGTTTTCAAAACTTCGGGAATTAACCACAAAACTGGTGGTATTGCAGCCCGTGACTTTCAGGAATAAACGGGATTTCAACGCTCACCGGCTGTTACGAGCCATAGATAACAACACTCTCTTAAGTAAACTTCCCCCGGGTGAGCAGGCAGCTGCAGGCGAGCAAATGCTTCCTTTGAAAAGCCTTCAGAACAAATTTGAAGATTTCAGTTTTATTCTGAATAATACTCAGAACTTATTGGATCAATGTAGCATTGACTTCGACTTTTCAGCAGAAAGAAAACCGCAAAATCAGCAGATCTTTAAAGAAAGCAGAGAGGAAGATGAAAAATTGTTGGAGGAATTGTGCCAAAAAGGCCTGGCTCTTCGCTATCCAGAAAATATGGAAAATGCTTGCGCGCGGATGACTTCGGAATTAAAAGTGATCAAAAACCTGAATTTTGTATCCTATTTTTTAATCAATTGGCGCATTTGTGAATACGCCCGGGAGAAGGCTTATTTTTATGTAGGCCGGGGCAGCGGGGCAAATAGTATCGTGGCCTATTTACTGCAAATTACCGAGGTGGATCCTATTGAACTCGATCTGTATTTTGAGCGGTTTATCAACGAATTTCGTACCAGTCCGCCAGATTTTGATATCGATTTTTCCTGGAACAACCGTGAAGACATTACGCGTTTTATTTTCGAAGAATTTGAGCACACCGCATTGCTGGCTACCTATAACACCTTTCAATATAAGGCAGTTATCAGGGAACTGGGAAAAGTTTTCGGGTTGCCAAAAGAGGATATAGATAAATTAGTGGGAGGCTCTATTCACGAAAAAGATCTGGACAACACACATAAAATCGTGTTGAAATACGGCAATCTGATCCAGGGAATGCCAAATTACCTGAGCATTCACGCGGCCGGAATTTTAATTTCAAACAAGCCCCTCACCTGTTTCTCTGCTTTGGATTTGCCTCCAAAGGGATTTCCTACCGTACAATTTGATATGATCATTGCCGAAGACGTTGGTTTGTACAAATTTGATATCCTTTCACAACGCGGCCTGGGGAAAATACGCGATTCCCTTGATATTATCGCACAAAACCAACCGGATGCCCCGGCCTTTGACATTCACGATGTCAATAAATTTAAACTGGATCCCAAAATAAACGATCATATAAAGAAAGGACTTTGTATAGGCTGTTTTTATGTGGAATCACCAGGGATGCGGATGCTGCTAAAAAAACTGCAAACCGACACTTATTTGGGATTAGTGGCAGCCAGTTCTATCATTCGTCCCGGCGTGGCAAAAAGCGGAATGATGCGGGAATATATCTTGCGTCATCGCTGTCCTGAACGCAGGACCAATGCACATCCGGAATTGGTCAAAATTATGCCCGACACTTACGGGATTATGGTATATCAGGAAGATGTGATAAAAGTTGCCCATTATTTTGCCGGCCTCAGCCTGGGAGAAGCCGATGTGTTGCGCCGCGGAATGAGCGGAAAATTCCGTTCCAGGGAAGAATTTGCGCAGGTAGAAGAAAAATTTATAGCCAATTGCCGGGAGAAAAAGATTGAAGAGAAAATGATTTTTGAGGTGTGGGAGCAAATTAAAAGCTTTGCCGGATATGCCTTTGCAAAGGGCCACTCGGCCAGCTATGCCGTGGAAAGTTACCAGAGTTTGTTTTTAAAAACCTACTATCCGCTGGAATATATGGTGGCCACCCTTAACAATGGCGGCGGGTTTTACTCTCCCGAAATCTATGTGCACGAGGCAAAAATGTGCGGCGCCATAATAGAACCTCCCTGCATTAATGAAGGTGATTTTCACAATACGATACAAGGAAGCCATATTTACCTCGGCTTTGGTCATTTAAAAGAATTGGAGCAACGCACTGCCCAACGCATTATAGAAAACCGGAATTTCTACGGCAAATTTACCTCTTTTGAAGATTTCATAGAACGGGTCACTATCGGCATCGAACAAATAAGCATTCTCATTAGGATCAATGCCTTCAGATTTACCGGGATCGATAAGTACAAATTGCTTTGGGAAGCGCATTTTAAACTCGCGAAAACTACAAGAAAACCAAATCAATTGCCGCTTTTCATTCAGAATTATAAAAAATTCACCCTCCCGGATTTGCACACGACTCAATTGGAAGCCGCTTTTGAGCAAATTGAATTATTGGGATTCCCTTTGTGCAGTCATTTTGAATTATTAAAAGAAGAACCCAAAACTTCTTACGGCGAGAAAGACCTAAAAGATTTTCTGAACAAAGATATCCTGATCTATGGCTATCTGGTAACCGTTAAAAACACTCACACCGCCAAGGGACAACGCATGTATTTCGCGACATTTACAGATAAAGATGGTCATTTTTTTGACACCGTACTTTTTCCGCCGGTAGCAGAAAAATATCGATTTAGGGGACTTGGGGTTTATGCCCTTTTTGGAAAAGTAACAGGAGAATTCGATTTTCTGAGTATTGAGATCAGCAAAATGAGAAAAGAAGCATACATCACCGATCCAAGGTTTTCAGAAGAAAATTTAGCAACCGGTCACAGGATAGAAAAAATGAAAAATATGGAAGAAAAAAAAGAATCAAAAACATAAAAATCACTGGGTAGATTTTGACAAATAAGAAGAATAACTGTAAATTCATAGTACTTTTTATTAAATATTCATTAAAGTTATTAAAATGAAAAGAGTTCATTGCACATTTAAAAATTTTACTAAATTTGCCATTCAACTAATTAAACAAAATTTACGATGAAAAAATTATCACTATTATTATTGGCTGCAGTGTTCACTTTATCTTTCTACTCTTGTAGAGAAACTACCGAAGAAAAAACAGAAGATGCTGTAGAAGAAATGGGAGACGATATGAAAGAAGCTACTGACGATTCTGTAGAAGCTGTAGAAGATGCTGCAGACGACGTGGAAGATGCAGCAGAGGATATTAATGCAGACGAAAAATAGTCATTAATAATATTTCAAGAAGCCATCCAATATAAATTGCGATGGCTTTTTTTAGTTAAACCATCTAAACCACAATTATGAAAAAATTATTTTTATTGTTGATGATCGTAGGAATGACAACTTCATTCTATTCGTGCAGGGAAACTACCCAGGAAAAAAGTAAAGAAGCAGTAGATGCAATTGGTAAGGATATTGAAAACAATGTCAAAAAAGCCGGGGAGAAAATTGAAGAAGGCGCCAAAAAGGTGAAAGAGGAAGTTCAAGAAAAAGTGGATAAAGGAAAGAACGCCACGGATGATATGAATTAAATCACTTTTATTTTCTATATTAAACCGCCCTACTGGCGGTTTTTTTAGTTGTATCTATCAAATGTACTCCATGAAATATGTATCAATTGTCTTAATCCTAACATTTTTATCAAGCACAATTAAAAATTCACAAAATCAACTCCCGGAGAATTTTGTAGATGTGAAAGAACTAATTCCCGATATTGCACTTGAAATTCGCTATGCCAGTTCGCATAACTTTGTTGGAAAACCGATTCATGGCTATAAGCATCCCAAGGCAATACTTACCAAACCGGCGGCATTGGCTTTGTACGAGGTTCAACAAGAGCTGGAAAATGTTGGTTATTGTCTGAAGATTTTTGATGCGTACAGGCCACAACGCGCAGTCAATCATTTTATGGAATGGGCAAAAATTGAGAGTGATACGCTGATGAAAGGAGAATTTTATCCGGATTTAAAGAAAAAAGATCTGTTTAATCTTGGTTATATCGCCACCAAATCCGGCCATTCACGTGGAGGAACACTAGATTTAACTCTCATTGACGCCAATACAGGAGAAGAACTAAATATGGGCGGCACCTATGATTTCTTCGGAGAAATTTCCCATCACGACACTTCCCAAATCACTCCCACGCAAAAACAAAACAGGGATTTGTTGAAAAGAACAATGAGCAGACACGGTTTTCGATCCTATCCCCAGGAATGGTGGCATTACACCTTTAGAATGGAACCTTATCCTGAAACCTATTTTGATTTTGAAGTGAAATAACTTCAGAAAATATTAAACCTTCCTAATATCAGGTTTTCAAGCACAGATTAAGAAATCGATTTCGTTATTAAATGAGATAATAAACTTTTAAGACTTAATAAGTTCTAATTTTGTACTAATAAAATTGGTGTGATGGAATTATTATCTAACAGTTATTTTGCCTTATTTCTAATTATTGTACTAGGTTTTGTAATAGGGAGAATTAAATTCAAAGGCATTTCATTAGATATTTCTGCCGTTATTTTCGTCGCCTTGCTTTTTGGACATTACGGGGTAATTATCCCAAAGGATTTTCAATATGTAGGCTTAGCTCTTTTTATTTTTACCATTGGCATCCAGGCCGGGCCAAGTTTTTTTGAATCTTTTAAAAAGAATGGACGGGAACTGGCAATTTTAGCCAGTTTACTAATTATAAGCTCCGGTATAATCGCCTTTCTAATCTTCCATTTCTCCGGAATTGACAAAAACTTGATCATTGGATTGTTAAACGGTGCATTGACCAGCACCCCCGGACTAGCTGCTGCCATTGATGCTACTGGCTCTCCCCTCGCATCTATAGGTTATGGAATTGGATATCCTTTTGGGGTGATTGGTGTTATTCTTTTTGTCAGTTTTCTACCACGTATTCTGCGGGTCAATTTGCAAGACGAAGAAAAACAGTATAAACTCGAAATTTCCACAGCCTTTCCAGAAATTATTAAGAAACATTTTATTGTAGAAAATGAAAATGTAATTGGCAAAAGTCTTGGGGAATTAAACATTCGGTTTATGACCAAATCTGTTATTTCCAGGGTAATGCATAAAAACATTGTACTTGTTCCAGATGCTGATGTAATTCTTCATTTAGGAGATATCGTTAAGGCAGTTGGTACTGAAGAAGCCCTGAATAGGGTCAAATTATTGATAGGGGCCGAAACCAATGTAGAAATACCTATAGACTCCCATTTTGATGTTAGCTCGATATTAGTCACTAACAAAGATGTTGTAAAAAAAACACTGGGACAATTAAATATACTGGATACTTATCACGCTACCATTACGCGTATCACTCGCTCTGGAATAAATATATCCCCCAGTCCTTCTTCAAAATTACAATTTGGAGATAAGTTAATTGTTGTTTGCCATAAAGACAATATGAAGGATGTGAGCAGTATTTTTGGGGATGATGACAGAAAGTTGTCAAATACAGATTTCCTGCCTATTGCTGCCGGAATCATTTTGGGAATTTTAGTTGGAAAACTGAGCATTAATTTTGATTCATTTTCCTTTAGTCTTGGATTAACCGGGGGAATTTTATTTGTTGCCTTAATATTAGGGAGGACAGGCAAAACAGGACCTATTATGTGGACAATGACCGGAGCAGCAAATCAATTATTGAGGCAATTTGGATTGCTATTCTTTTTGGCAGCTGTTGGAACAAGTGCAGGTTCAAGTCTGGTTCAAACCTTTCAGGCTTATGGATTTGAATTATTTATTTATGGAATCGTAATTACCTTGCTCCCACTGATAATAACCACAGTGGCTGCCCGAATATTTCTAAGCATCAATTTACTCACTTTACTTGGAACACTTACCGGAAGTATGACAAGTACTCCTGGATTAGCTGCTGTTGACAATATGGTAGACACAGATGCTCCTGCGATTGCCTATGCAACTGTATATCCAATTGCAATGGTTTTACTTATAATTACGGTTCAAATCATAAGTCTGCTTTCATAATTATGAATAATTAGGTGAGCTTTCGGATTTGTCTCTAATGACAATCGCTGAATAAAAAAAAATTTATGAAGTTAGAAATTAGAAGATGTCTCGACGGTGCCAAAACCGCTGATGGGATCACAGTGGTTATTGATGTATTCAGAGCAAGCAATACCATTATTGCATGCCTTGAGGGTGGCGTTGATCACATTATCCCCGTAGGAGATTTAAAAGACGCTTATAGCCTGAAAAGGGACAATCCTGAACATCTGCTTTTTGGAGAAAGAGGTGGCATCCCACCGGAAGGTTTTGATCATGACAATTCTCCTGCTAAAGCGACTAAACTAAATCTGAACGGAAAAAAAATTATTCTAACAACATCTGCAGGCTCACTGGGAATTGTCCATTCAAAAAATGCAGAAGAAATATTAATTGGGAGTTTTGCAAATGCCGATGCGATTGTAGAATATGTTAAAGACAAAAATCCAGAGAAAATAAGCCTTTTGGCCATCGGCAACGAGGCGATTGAATCGGCAACAGAAGATGAGGAATGTGCCAGATACCTAAAATCTCAACTGGAGAACAAGAAAATGGATCTAGATCTAATGAGGAGCGAAATTCTGAAATCGGATGGGGCAAACCGCCTTAGAAGATTAAGACAGCAAGACGATCTGGAATTTTGCCTTGAACTGAATACTTCTAAGATCATCCCAAAATTTGACCGGAAGACTGGAAAAATAACCGCCTTTAGGAACGGTCTTTAATAGTAAAATGAATTATTATTAAATCATGACTTTTGTTTGAAAAATCAGGTTTAATAATTTCTAACAATTATCGAGGAATTTAGGTGAATCCCAATAATTCAACCCTTACTTATTTCTTACGTCAGAATCAAGAATTGAATATTCAAAATTGTCTGACCATCCCGATTTTAAAGGTAATACTTGTCTTCCTCGGCCTTCCCTTATCATTCCTGCTTTTTCAAGAACTTTAATCGATCCAAGGTTATTTACTGCACATCCAGCTTCAATTCGATGTAAATTAAGGGTTTCAAATCCGAAAGAGATTACAGCTTTTAAGGATTCAGTTGCATAACCATTGTTCCAATAATCCGAATGTATTTTATACCAAACCTCTCCTCTATTATATTTTTCATTTCCGAGATTCAGTCCAAAAAGACCTATAAATTTTCCATCTGATTTCTGTTCAATTGCAAATGAATAATTATTTATGTCATAAACCTGATTTCTTATAATCCATTGCTCAATTATCGATTTAGTTTCTTCAAGATTTCCAGGGATACCCAAGGCATTAAACTCATCTGTTTCTGGTAACAAATGTAAATCGTGAATAGATTCTAAATCCGATATATCAATCAATCTCAGTTTAATTCTTTCTGCTAATATTTCAATTTCTTTCATTTCGACTTAGAATTTATTACTTGTTTCTACGATATCAGATTTCATTGGAAAATTTTCTATTTATTCGAAACGGATATTGTCTAATTGGATTTTATTGAATTTCTTTGATCTGTTAAAGTTCAAATTTTTCCAGCAAAATTGAACTGCTTTTTCGTTGATACCAGTCATTAAAAACCAGTTCTAATTCGCTTACCTTAAAATTTCCAAACTCATATTCTTTATATTTCTTTATAACTTCAATTAATTCTTTGCTATTCTGAAGTTCATTTCGAAATCTTAAGATGGTTGAGTGTGCAGTCTGAATTGTATATCTTTTATCTATAGATTGCTCCAAGTCAGAATTCTTAAAACTTGTTCTTAAATTATTTCTCAAATTACTTAATATCTCAGATTGTGTAAAACCTTGTATCATTATTCCGGAGTCGGAAGCTGTAATCCCTTGAAATTTAATGGAGAATCTGTCAAGTCCTTTAATACTCTTTCTTATCAATTTTTTATAGTCAGAAATTGAAATTCGATCTAATTGAAAACCTTCATAACAAGATATTATTGACATTACCGTAATATGAATGTCTGAATTGGGATAATAGTATTGAGATGAATCTACTTGCTTTAATTCTTTTAAAATTAGCTGAATTTGTTTTTTAATTTTTTCGGGAGGTCTTATCAATAAAGTGATTCCAAACCTTTTATCATTTGGAGAATCAATCAATGAATCTATTTGATAATCACCATTTTCTATTTTTTTAATTGAAGTATTATAAAGTTCGTTATAATGTTCAGTCAGATTCATTTCTTCTTCTTATGTCATTTTTCAGGCAATGCTGCTCAACGGCAGTCTATCTAAAACCTTAATAATTGTCATTTCAGTATTTCATTAGAGTGTAAACTTACTAAGTATTCACTACTGCTATCATATAGTTTTTGCATTAAAGTCATTTTATTTTCTTCTAATAATAAATCAGCATTCCAGGAAAGAGAATCCAGATAATCATAATACAAGTTCTTTAATTCTATAGGGATCCTTAATTCATCATTTAAAAATTGATCATTTATTAAAGAATCCGTTTCAAACAAATTTTGAAAGTCCTCATATGTCAATCTAACAACCATTTTTCCCGAAGGCTTCTTTCTAAAAATTTTTTTATATATAATACCAAACAATTGATAAATATTTCCCCGAGGATTTAATTTTGTGTAATGAAAATCATTTTCAGATTTATCTTTTTCAATTAATATTCCGAGTTCTTTCGTGTATTTCCTAGGGTTAAATTCCTTATTGAAACTAAATAAATTAACTTCATTCAAGTTGTTGATAATAATTTTAAGTTCAAGCACTATTGGTTCCTCAAAATCCTTTGGGCCCACCACCAAAATAAACTTCTCATAAGATATAGAATTAAAGATTATGGAATCTCCAGTCTCAGCTTCTATAGTAAAGTAGCCTCTTTCATCTGTTTTTTCTATAAGTTGCTGAGTTTTATTCCGAATTTCAAAACTGGGCACAATTCCCTCAGAGTCATATAGGATCCCTTGAATATTTTGAGAAAATATGCTGGTAGAAACAAATAGAAATAGATAATAAGATAAACGCAAGGTTAATCAGGTTTTAAAGTAATTCAGTCCAGCTTTTAAAAGTTTTGCGCTGCTGGAAAATCGTTAATTCTTCGGAATTATCAATTTTTTTACCGAATTGTTATTCAGTTTAAATGTAAGCATAATATTTTTGAGGTATTATGATTGGTTTACACTAAATAAACTGGAGTATGAAAGTTAAAATTATTCCTCCTACAGTAAAATACAATCCCTTTTTAAAAACTGTGGTTTTGGGTAAAAACATAAAAAATGCTGAAAAAACAAAAAAGAGTAATGAAATTCCGAAAAAGATATTGAGAAAAAATAACTGGTCACTTAATTTGGCTTTATGAAGTATGGTTAATTTTTTCAATATATAGGGAAGCTCCTTGACCGTATATTCTGCTGTGCCTGTATTTTCTTCTTTAGTAGAAATGCATTCATCTAAATCTCACTAATTATGTCCGGATATAAATTCACTCCTACCTGGTTCAATTTCTGTTTCGACAAGCAGAGAATGAAATTATTGAAGCGGTTCTATTTGAAAGAAACAGAATTGGCAGCAAAACTTATGTGATCACGAATTTGGCTCCGGTGGAAATTTCCGAGAAATATGGCCCACGCTTAGGAGATCGTTTACCTGAGATGTTTAACATCCAAGCGTGGGAAAGTTTTAGATAATAACATCTTACCGGAAATAAAAAATCAGATAATTATCATTGACATTTTAGTCCTTTATTTCAGATTTAAAAAATATGTTTAATAAAATCCATTTAGAAACTCATCAATTTCAGATTTGGAAATTTCTGGATTTGCCCCTTCATATTGAGCTACAATTGCCCCCACAGCACAAGCAAAATTCAAGGCTTCTTGTGGATCAACTTCATTAAATAATTTTGAAATTAAAGATGCCAAAAAAGAATCTCCTGAACCTACAGTATCAACTACATCAACCTTAAAACCACAGTTATTATAAAATTCACCTTTATGGTATAATACTGCACCATGACAACCTAGTGTAACACAAATTGTATCAGTATTAGTTTCATTAGCTATAAACTTTATATTTTGTTCTAAAGATTTATGACTTGAATTTAAGTATCTAGCAATTTCAAACAATTCATCATCATTAAATTTGATGAAATCTGCTAAATTCATTAATTCTACCAAGGTTTTTTCGGTATAATTGGGCACTCTTAAATTAACATCAAAAATTTTATATTTGGCAACTTCCAGGAGTTGCAATAAGGTTTTTTTTGTTGATTCATCACGGGAAGCCAGACTTCCATAAAGAAAGAAATCAGCGTTTTTAACCAACTTTGTATCATCAATAGACAACCTTATTTTATCCCAGGCAGAAGGATATGTAATATCATAGGATGCATTTCCTTTTTCGTTAAGGCGAACATTTACAACTCCGGTTGGATAGTTTTCTTTTACTTGAATTGAGCCAGGATCAATATCCAATTTTTCAAAATATCCTATTAACTCCTTTCCATTATCATCATTACCTACTGCACTAATCATGGATACATCTGTTCCAAATGATTTTAATCTTGAAGCCACATTTAAAGGTGCTCCTCCTATTTTTTTATGTTTTGGGAAAACATCAAATAATATTTCTCCAAAACAAACAGCTTTCAATTTTTCGCTCATTTTTCGTTTATTTTTTTAAATAAATACACTTAGGCAAGCTAAGGTTAATTTGACCAGTTTAGAATAAAAAATAGGCAGACAAAGGTCTGCCTATTTAGAAACTAATTCAAACATTAATATAATTAACCAAATATTTCACTAAGGTTTAAATTTTAATATCCAGGATTCTGTAGATATAATCCTCCTGTAAAATCGATTTCCCTTTGTGGAATTGGATAATACTCATCACGTCCTGCAGTAAACTGAGCATTAGTGAGAAAATCTTTTCTTGTTTTTTCAACAGCTAAATACGCGTTAAGCACAGGTTCTGCCATTCCCCATCTTACTAAATCAAAGAACCTTGGTCCTTCCATACCGAACTCTAATCTTCTTTCAAACATTAGCGCTTTAAATGCATCAGGTTTAGACATTCCCATAGGGTACATACCAACAATGTAAACGTTTGAAGCCCCAGCATCTATTTGCCTTTGCGTACTCGCCTTTGCTCGCGTCCTAATTTGATTAATAATAGCTATGCCGGCATCTACCTGACCTAATTGAATTAATGCTTCTGCCTTAAACAATAACACATCGGCATAACGTATAAAGTCAATATTTTTAGAAGTTCCAACAAATGGACCTTCTTTTACATAACATGAACAATCTGGTGCTTGTTGTTCTTTCATATTACCAAAATAGCCATAAACTCCCGGGTCTCTGGCCCAACTAAAATTGTAAATCATATCACCGGCTTCATTTACAGTGTTTCTGTATTTAAATGGACGCCCTGGGATACCAACCGTATGGTCAATTCTTGGGTCTAAAGTAATACCGGAAGCAAGAGGCGCTTTCCCCTCATTATTTATGGTGTTAAAAATATTAGTATCATTAAAAGTATCCAATAAAGGAAGCCCATTAGCATCAGTTTTAAATGCATTTACCATATTCTGGCTAGCAAGGTGAAAGCCGCAGCAACCATAAAGGGGTGTTCCATGAGGTGAATTTAATCCTGTTACATAACTCACTCTACCTACAGTGGTACCATCATTTATTGAAAATTGCACAGCCCAAATAGATTCTGGCCCATTATCAAAACCATCTAAATAATTATTTCCATAATCAGCTTCTAAAGCACCTGTCACATCATCGGCATAATCAATAACTTCTTGTAATCTTGAAGCATTTATATTGGTTACCTGATGTGTGTCATTTTGCTCATAAGCTTGATATAAACGTAATTTAGCTAAATATGCTGCTGCTGCATTTTTATCGGCTCTACCAACTTGATCTTGAGCCTGTGGCAAATTATTATAAGCAAACAAGAAATCATCAGCAATAGTATTCCATAAAGCGTCATTATCAACATCATTTGAAGTTAGAGCAATCTCTTCTGCAGATAAACCTTCTGTTATATAAGGAATTTTTTTAAATAACAACTTAAGCATAAAGTGTGAATGTGCTCTTAAGAAACGCAATTCAGCTTGTCTTATAGTTTTATCAGCATATTCAGCATCTGGAATTTCATTAATTACAGATAGTGCAAAATTAGCTCTTGAGATCGCTTTATAAAAGTCTGTCCAGGTTCTCGGTGCCATAAAATCACCCATGTCTGGTACGGTTAGGTTGTATTGCTCGTATTTATCTATTTCCCCAACATCACCTCTACCACCACCACCTTTATAGGCATCATCGGAGCGTACACTACCATAAACCCACATATGGGTTAATGGCCCAATCATTTCATCATTGCCTATTCCCGCGTAAGCAGCTATTACCAATGCTTCTGCATTCTCCGCAGTTGCAACATTTTCATTGGATAACACCCCTTCTGGTTCGTATTCTAAAAAATCTTTGCTGCAAGCAACCAAAATGAATGTTGCCAAAATGCAACCGATTATATTTATATTTTTTTTCATGATTTTATTATTTAAAAATTAATATTTAAACCAACAGATAATGTTGTAGGTACCGGAATTCTATTTACATCTATACGTTCCGGATCTGAACCGATATAATCTTTAGGTGTAAACCAAAATAAATTCTCTCCCTGACAGTAAACACGTAAGCCTGTCATTCCTGCCCATTTGCTAATTAAATCTTCAGGAAAAGAATAACCTAATTGCATGGTTCGTAATTTAAAATAGGAATTCTTTCTATAAACATAGTCGTTATCACCTCCAATATTATTAACCAGTGACAATGAAGGGATATCGGAGCTGGTATTGTTTGGTGTCCAGGCATTTAAAACACCAGGAGCTGCATTATCACGACCTTGAACAAAATTATTCCAGAAAATATATGGATCGGTACCTATTCTGCCGGCAACTCCTGACCCAAACACTGAAAAGTCAATTTTCTTATAAGTTAAATCGATTCTAATACCATACTCTAAGTCTGGCAAAGTATTACCAATAAAATCGCGATCATCACCATTTATCTTTCCATCATTATTTAAATCGACAAACTTAATGCCTCCGGGCCTGGCATTGTTTGTTTGTACACCTCCATTTGGATGTGCATCAACCTCAGCCTGACTTTGAAATAATCCATCAGTTTTATAACCAAATATTGAAAATTGTGAGTGTCCCAGGATAGAATTATCTGCGGTACCAGGAAAACCTGCAAGAACATCTGCTGGTAAAAAGGTGATTTCATCTTTAAAAGCTCCAAAATTTGTGGAAACACCAAAACTAAAATCGTTTGATATTGATTTTGAATAATTTAAAGCTAACTCCCAACCGTTGGTTTTGGTAGTGGCACCATTTAAAACACGTTGCTGCCCTTCTCCTAACACAGATGGAATTGGTGGTGTGGTTAAAATGTCACTGGTTTCCCTGGAAAAATAATCGAACGAACCAATTACGGCATTATTGAATAAACTAAAATCAACACCGTAGTTCCATTCTTTAGTTGTTTCCCATTTTAAGTCTGGATTCTCTGCTTGTGTAGAAACAAATCCAGATGGTAAATTACCGGTGTCATTACCATTTATGTCATAAGCCGTACCCACATTGTAATAAATTTCAAAAAAACCACCTGTAAGTTGTGCCTGGTTTTGCCCATATCGTGCTTCATATAGTCCAAAACGAGCTACATTTCCAATTTCCTGGTTACCAACTTCACCATAACCAACCCGAACTTTTAAATCTGAAACAATTCCTTCTTCTGGAAAAAAGTCTTCGTTACTAATTTTCCATCCCACGGTTGCTGCAGGAAAGACCCCATATCTGTTATTTTTTCCAAATCGTGAAGAACCATCTCTACGTAATGTAAAAGTTGCCAGATATTTATCGGCATAAGAATAATTCAACTTTCCAAACTGAGAAAATAAACTATATTGGGTAGAAAGCCCATTGGTTGTTCGTGCGCCTGTAGCTGCATTCAACACAAAATAAGATTCAGACTCTACCGCAAAATCATCAGCTTGAGCAAATACTGTATCGAAATCTTCTCTAACCGATTCTATTCCTAAAATTGCTCCAAATTTACTTTCTCCAAACTCCAAATTATAATTTAGAACATTAGAAAAAACAAGCGATGAGAATTTATTGGTATCATAAATAAGTCTATTATTACTCCTGGTAATAAATCCATTAGATACTTTTGTCTCAATATCTTTCTTTTTAAAGTCACTAAAATCTATACCCAATGTAGATCGGAATGTTAAGTTCTCCAAAATTTGTAATTCAGCATACACACTTCCAAAGAAATTATTTTTTTCGGCATTATCCCATCTGTTTAGATATTGCATCAATACTGGATTGTTACGATCTGAATATCCAGCTCCTAATGGCCCGGCAAAATCACCATTGGCATCATAAACCGGAATTGTTGGTGCCAAAGTAATGGCTAAACCTGGAGTTGGAGCACTACCAACATCAGGAGTAGCTAAGGTTTCATCAGAAGTAGAAAATTGAGTATTTACACCAAACTTAAGTTTATCATTGAACAACTTGGTTGAACCATTAATTTTTGCTGTATACCTGTCATAATTAGTATATTTAAGCATCCCTGTATTTTTTAGGTATCCCAAATTAATAAGTAAAGACGATTTTTCACTGCTTGCTGACACCGTTACCTCATTGTTGAATACGTATCCTTTTTCATAGGTAGCATCTTGCCAATCTGTATCACCAGCCGGAACATTAGGGTCTCCTCCAACAAAAGGTTGTACAGTTACACCATTCAGAACAGGGTTATTAAAATCCCCATTCCAATCAAAATTGTAAATTTCGCCATATCCACCGGTTGGGTCAGCTCCATCATTTACAGAAGCGCGCCAAAGAGCCTCTCCTCTTTGTTGAGAATTTAACATATCATAACGTTGATTTTTTTCTGATTGAACTGATATATTAGAGTTTATACTTACAGTTAATCGTTCTCCTTTTGATCCAGATTTTGTCGTAACCACTATAACTCCATTTGCAGCTCTTGAACCATACAATGATGACGCTGAGGCATCTTTAAGTATTTGAATTGATTCAATGACATCAGGATTTAAGCTTGCAAAAACTTCCTGACGTTTAGTTGGGACACCATCTATAACATACAATGGGTCATTATTGCCTAATGTAGTAACACCACGAATTAATATTTTGCTATTTAACCCGGTTGGATCTCCAGATTTTTCAACAAACAAGCCAGGCACTCGCCCTTGAAGTGCTTGCATGGCATTACCTGAACTTAAACTTTGCCCTTCTACAGGGGCAAGATCAACAACGGTAATGGCGCCCGTAATATCCACTTTACGTTCTTTACCATACCCTGTTACTACAATTTCGTCAAGCGAAGCTGCATCTACAACCATTAACACGTCTATTGATGAACGTCCATCAATTTGTATTTCTTGAGTTTTGAAGCCTATGAAGCTAAAAATTAATGTCGCATTTTCATCAACATTTTCCAGGACATAATTTCCATCAAAATCGGTAATAACCCCCTTGTTTGTATTTTGCACTTGAACGGTGACTCCGCCTAAAGGCATATTATCATCGACCGAAACTACATTACCCGAAACTTCAATTCCCTGTGCCCAAATGCATACAGGCAGAAGCAGGAATAAAATAAATAAGAATTTAGTTGTCTTCATATTAATTAAATTTTAGTTGGTTAATCTGTAAATTTTCTATTTTGAATTTCTTATCACCCCCTGCAGAAAAGCTTTCGAAAGGAGCATTAGGGAAGAATATCTCTGTCATTACGGTTTCTCCATTATCAAAAAACAGTTCAATGGATGTTTTGTCCAGAACGATTTGAACTGATATCTTTTCAGATATTGATGTCCGCGGGGCCGTGGACACTTTATTTGCAAAGTCGTTGTTAAAGCTTGTGATCCCGGATTTTTTACGATCTATATAGAACTGATTTTTTGATTTGTCAAATCCGAATTTTAAAGTATCTCCTTTTTGATTGCTCAGACTAAACTCATAGTTCTCATTTTGAGAAAGTGCGAACTCATATTTAATAATTGCTTTTGCTAAATCTATTTCGGCAGAAGTGGCAATTTTCATCGTGTTTTCAACCTCAATCAATTCTTTATCAAATGTTTTAGATATATAATTTCCTAATTCTTTAACCGGTAGCGAATAGACCCTGTATGAATCCCCAACTTTTTTCAATTTAAGTTCACGGGCCACGGTCATTGCACTTCGCCAGGTTTCGGTTGGGACCTTCTGCCCGTATAGCCAATTGGACATCCAGCCCATAAAGAGTGCACGCCCATCAGAATCGGGGATGTTGGACCAGGTTACCCCTGCGTAATTATCTTTTCCATAATCTATCCAATACTTGTGTTTTTCAGGAAGGTTTTCCATTGATGGATCTAATTTGAATTTTTTTCCGTCAAAATCACCCACAAAATATTGAGTACCGGAGCCTCCATTGTAACCACCGGGATTTAAGCTTTGAATAAGAACCCATTTCACTTTTTCTGAATTTTCTACCTGAATAGGGAAAAAATCAGGACATTCCCAAACCCCACCATGAGCGCCAATTCCTTTTCCAAATTCAGAAAGCAAATCCCAATCCTTTAAATTTTCTGATCCATAGAACATAGTTTTATCACCGGAAGCAAGTACCATAAGCCATTGCTTATGTTCCATATCCCAGGTGATTTTAGGATCCCTGAAATCTTTTATTCCGGGGTTGTCAATAACTGGGTTTCCTTCATATTTTGTCCAGGTTGTTCCTTCATCCA
>Ga0307486_1000233_pt1 | contig 55752 bp, 52 predicted proteins | sample CBIW02metaG_FD_203663 | JGI IMG/M metagenome (GOLD analysis project Ga0307486, IMG submission 203663) | Sea-ice brine microbial communities from Beaufort Sea near Barrow, Alaska, United States - CBIW 0.2 | ecosystem: Environmental > Aquatic > Marine > Coastal | place: USA: Alaska | collected... | reverse complement strand
GGCGATCATTCAGGTAATTCGTGGAGGTATTTATTTAAATAAAGATATCACCGAAAAATTAAACTCAGGTGTTCTGAAAAGTAATGGCCTTATTTCAAAATTCAAAAAACTTTCTACAAGAGAAACCGAAGTTTTAAATTTGCTCTCTACTGGAAAGCGAAATAAGGATATTGCCGAGGCATTAACTATCAATGAAAAAACTGTAAGTACTTATAAAACCAGGTTGTTAAAAAAGCTGAAGGTAGATAATGTAGCAGATTTAATTCATCAAACAAGATTACTGCAGTTGCGCACTACATAACGCGGTTAAGTTTATTGGACAAGACCTTTTTTAAGTTTAAATAATCCATAATATCCTCTATCATTTCTTTCGAATCTGTTTCAGGAGATTCTTTTATTGTTTGTGAAAGTTCTTCTATTTTTTGAGTGATAAGAAACCTGCGTAAGGCCAAAATAGTTTCGTTAACCAGTCTGCCAATGGTTGAATCCTTTGCCTTAACAAAAATATCCATTCGTTCCCAATCGTGTAAACTATACTGCTCTTCTTCCATTAAAATTGTGGTTACCTCTGCTGAAAGTTCTGAATTTAACTGATTAATAAAAATTTCAAGACTCAATCCACCTTCCTGATTTAAACCTTCAATAACCCTGGTGTAAAGTTCCCTGAAGAGTTCATTGGTAAACGCAACTTCATCTTCCTGAAGATCCAGAAATATTTTTTCAAAAACTTTTGCTTTTTGAATTTCAGGTTCCAAAATCAATTCGCCCTTTTCATTTTCCTTCAGGACCAGATCCTCAAATTCCTCTTCCACAGTCCCGTAAAGCAAGAGCAAACTTATAATTTTGCGCTCTAATTCAAATAATTCGTTAACCTTGACTTTTGAACTATCAGTATTTCTGACAACTTCTAAGGACTTATTTTTAGCCGGTTTTGCTGGTCCGGTTTTACCTTCTTTCGCAAGAAGTTGTGTCAAAGTAGAGAAAAGCACTTGCTCCGAAATATCCATAATCCTTGAACATTCCTGGATATAAACTTCCTGTTGGATCTGATTTGGGATCTTAGCGATACTGGAAACCATATCATGAATAAGGTTGGCCCTTTTCACAGGATCATTTTTGGCATCTTCATATAATAATGACGCCTTATATTCTATAAAATCTTTTGAATTTTCCTCTAAGTATTCCCGCAATTCATCCTGAGAATTCTTTCTGGCGAAACTATCCGGATCCTCACCATTGGGGAAAACGCAGATTTTCACATTCATTCCTTGTTCTAAAATAAGATCTATACCACGGATGGAAGCCCTCATTCCTGCTGCATCTCCATCAAAAAGCACAGTGATGTTTTTTGTGAGCCGGTTTACGAGACGAATCTGTTCCGAGGTGAGCGAGGTACCGGAAGATGAAACTACATTTTCAATTCCGCTTTGATGAAATTGGATCACATCGGTATATCCTTCAACCAAAAAGCAATTATCTTCTTTTGCAATAGCTTGCTTAGCGTATGAAATTCCGTATAAAACCTTGCTTTTATGATAGATCTCGCTCTCCGGGGAATTAAGGTATTTTGCCGCTTTTTTATCGTTTATCAAAATTCTTCCCCCAAATCCCAACACCCTCCCAGACATGGAATGAATTGGAAACATCACGCGTCCTTTAAATCTGTCAAATTGCTTTTCACCTTTTACAATGCTCAAGCCAGTTTTCTCGAGATAATCCAGTTGATATCCTTTCCTGATGGCTTCAGAAGTAAACGCATCCCAATCGTCCAGACAATAGCCCAGATCAAATTTTTGAATAGTTTCGGGAGTAAAACCACGTTCCTTGAAATAACTAAGCCCAATGGCTTTTCCTTGCTCTGATTTTAATAATGTTTTTTGAAAATACTCACTTGCAAATTCAGAAACCAGGTACATACTTTCCCTTTCATCTGCGTGTTGTTTCTGCTCGTCACTTTGCTCGGTTTCCTCAATTTCAATATTGTATTTTCTTGCAAGATATTTGATAGCTTCGGGATAAGTAAAATGCTCATGCTCCATCAAAAAAGCCACAACATTTCCGCCTTTGCCACTTGAAAAATCCTTCCAGATCTGTTTTACAGGAGAAACCATAAAACTAGGACTGCGTTCGTCGGTGAATGGACTCAAGCCTTTAAAATTGCTGCCCGATTTCTTTAGCTGAACAAAATCACCTAGAACCTCCTCTACCCTGGAGGATTCAAATACCTGATCTATAGTGTTTTTTGAAATCAAAATTGTTGAAAATAGTTTTGTAAGAAAGATCAAATGTAACAATAAAAAAAAGAGAACAGTTTTCAAATAAATGAAATCCATCCTCTTTCAACATCTTAGCAGAATGTTACTTATTTTTAATCAAAAGCTAAGCCATTATTCAAATGAGAAATAACATAATATTCTGATTTCCATAGTTTAACATATTTCATTCACTTTTCGAATTTTAGCCTAGTAAATATAGAATCCTTATAAAATAAAAATTACTAAATTCAATTAATTACTAATTAATCTATATCAAATCTCAATCCTAGAGAAATATTGTTTAACTCCATATTGGGATCTTTAAATATAGGATTTAGATCATATTTCATATAAATTGAAGTTCCTCCCCAGCCCATATAAGCACTTAATCCATAAATTAAATCGTTGGTGTTATAATCACCCTTCAATTTTTGTTTAACATTATTATTTTCCTCTTCAAATTTTAATTTTTGACGCTCCCCGATGTTCACACCCGCATATCCACCCAATCCTATTGTAAATTTTTTGTCGGTGTAAAACCAGGTTCCACGGTCTGTTGTGGATTTATTGGAAGGACCAAACTCAAAGTGAATGGGAATTACAATATTATTCATTATAAATTTTGATTTTTTGAGATCCAAAGGATAAACTTCTAAATCCGTCAAATTTCCATCTTCTACAAAATAGCGATTATCTGTAGGTTTTAAACCATTGAACTGAAAAGAAACTCCATATCTAAATCTTAACCAATTGGAATCTTCAAAAACACGGGTTCTCCAGGCAATTCCTAATTCAAAGAACCTGCTTCCGGCCAACTTAAAATCTGAATCGTTTAAGGATTGTCCATCTTTTACTGCATTATTCAGACCAACTGCAACTACAAGTTGAGATGTGGTCCGTTTATATCGACTATTAAATTCGTCGTCTTTTCCCTTCTCAGAACGATTGTCTTTTTCATTCTTTTCTAAGATTTCATCCTCATTTCTTAATTGCCATTCATTTTCATTTTCTGCAATTGCAAGTCTGTTCTCAATATTTAACGCGTGTTTCTTTGCCGCTTCCTCCCTTAATCTATCCGCTTCAACTGGGGAAATTTCCTTGTTTTCCAACCGTAGGCTTATTGCTTCCAAACTCTTTTTTAGTGCGTCTTTTTCCTCAGTTATAATTTGCTCCTTTTGTTGTTCCAACTTTTCTGTTTTCTGAGTTACATTTTCCTCCTGCGCATGAAGCGCTTGCAATCCATAATTCATTAATAGAATGCAAAGACAGATAGTAATGGTTTTCATTTTCTTAAATTTTTGATTAATATTTTAACTTTATTGAAATGTTGGATTTGCTATGAAAATTTATTAATTCCTATTGACAACAGCAGTTTTGGCCTTAAAATATCCCTCCTTCAGAACATCAAAAAGCTTTTCCCGCATTGATTGATCCAATTCCCGCTCCACCTCCAAAAGCAGGCTATTGGCATTTATATTTTGCGAGCCTGAACTTTCGCTCTTCTCTTTACTTATTTGATTAGCAGCCAGAGCCAACATTGCGTCCACTTCGGCATCTGTTATTTTCCCAGTTTTAGTTTTATCTGCTGAAGCCTGAGCGACAACTTCTTTAGAAATTTTTGAAATTTTTGGCTCCTTTATATTATCAACATCTTTCTGAAGCTGATTATCTTCCGTTTTTGATCTTTCTTGTGGTTTTCCAAAAGAGGCAAGTTTTGAATTGTCCACCTGTTCTTTTTTAGAAATATTACTTTCAACAAGTTCTACAAAAGCTTTTTCCTTCCCTATCACTTTTTCTGAAGCCGGCTTTTCAAAAGATACTTGCTGAGATTCAGTTTTTTCCTTGATAATTTCCTCTGAAGGAGCATTGACAATTACCGGAGTTTTAGAAATAGGATTATTGAACAAAAGGCTAAAGATCAGGATCCCTCCAACTAGTGTCGCTGCAATTCCCATCCACCAAATTATTGGCCTTTTGCTTTTTTGTTCATAATTTAATCTAGCGCTGAGTTCTTCCCAGTTTCCGGCTGTCGGCTCTATCTTCCGCTTGTTCAGCTTGTCACTGAAATCTTTTTCAAATCTTAACTGTCCCATAACCCGAAATATTTTGAGTTCTCAATTTATCCTGTAACATTTTTCTAGCCTTAAACAACTGTGATTTCGAAGTTCCAATCTTGATATTGAGCATTTCTGAAATTTCCACATGCTTATAACCTTCAATGGCATACATCACGAAAACAATTTTGTATCCTTCCGGCAAAGAATCTATAAGCTGCTGGATTTCATCAACATTCATCTTAGATTCTATATTGCTGAAACTTCCGTTATAATCTTCAAGTCCATCCTCTTTAAATTCCAGCACTTTTTCACTTCTTAAAAAAGAGATGCATTCACGGATCATAATTTTTCTAATCCATCCTTCAAAACTTCCCTGATTCTTAAAATCGGCCAGGTATTTAAAAACTTTAAAAAAGCCGTTGAGCAACACTTCTTCTGCGTGATGAAGATCTTTTATGTACATCCTGCATACGCTGAGCATCCTACCGGAATGCAAATCGTAAAGGCGTTGTTGAGCGCCCCGGTCATTTTTAATAGCCCGTGCGATTAGCTGAGTTTCGTTTTTATTAAGCGGTATTACCTTCACGGGTTTTAATTAAAGCCTTCTATTTATAAAGACGCATGAAATTTACAAAAGGTTGCCTGAAGATGTGAAAAAAATTTAAGATTTAAAATTCAGTATTCAGAATGAATATAATATTTTGGTCCCGATACTTCAGGGTTGAATTTTGAATTTTCCACTAAAAAAAGCTATCTTGAACTTCCTAAATTTTATATACCCCATGAGACAAATAATAATTCTAATATTTTTTATTTGGGCAGTCCCCCTTCAGGCTCAGGAAAGGTTTATCGAAGATATTTTTCAAGTAGAAAAGCCCATCACCAGAACATATGCAACCAAAGAAGGCGAAGATTTAAAACTGGATATTTATCAGCCAGAAAATGATTCCTTGCAAGCCCGTCCGATAATAATATTTATGCACGGCGGAGGTTTTTCAGGAGGAATGAGAACTAATGGATCAGAGGTTAAATTTGCAGAAGCCGCAGCTAAAAAAGGCTATATTGCCGTTCAAATTTCCTATCGTCTCACGAGGAAGGATCAATCATTTGGCTGCGACTATAAGGCTTCTGGCAAATTGCAAACCTTTAAAATGGCTGCTGAAGATTTTTTGGATGCCGCTAAATTTATGCTTGATCATAAAAAGGAATATCGAATTGACACCACCAAAATTATCGTTGGAGGTAGTAGTGCAGGTGCTGAAGCCGTTTTAATTGCAGTTTATAACGATAAACTGATGTTCGATGATCTTTCAGCATATGAAAATATTGATTTTGCTGGTGTTTTTTCACTGGCTGGGGCGATCGTAGATGCGCGTTATATCATTCCGGAAAATGCAGTTCCCGGAGTTTTCTTTCATGGAACTGAAGATAACTTAGTTCCTTATGGAACTGGACCTCATCACTGGTGTAAACCAAGTGATCCCGGCTATATTATGCTGGACGGCTCCAAAACCATAACTGAAAAACTCAGAAAACTCAACACCTCTTTTATGCTATATAGCTTTGAAGGTGGTAAACACGAACATTCAGGAATGCCATTTGATTATCTACCGGAAGTTTTCAGCTTTTTTAATCAGGTATTTTTAAATGGAGAGAAAAAACAAATTGAAGTTTTAAAATAAAGGGACAATTTTGCAGGCTTACTTAAATCCTGGCATTGAAAAGAAATCGTACAAAATTGGTGCAGTTGAGATTTTCTTGAAATTTGAAGCAATTTCGAATTTTAGGTGAATTTAAAAATACTCAGAAAAGTCTGTACTTGATATTAAAAAAAAATTAAATAATATAATTCAGATAAAAATGAGAAGGATTGTTTTTCTTTTAGGCAGTTTCATAATTATTTTCCAGAGCTGTAAAAATGAAGGAGGAAAAGAAAGTGAGACAAAGATGGACTCGAATTATGTGATTCAGGAAAAACCCAGTGATATTGTAACACCGGAAGGAATGGCTTGGATCCCCGGAGGTATTTTTCAACAGGGTGCGGTTGCAAATGATAATATGGCAATATCCCATGAGAAACCTGCTCATCCAGTGCTCGTGGATGGATTTTACATGGATCTCACCGAGGTTACAAATGCAAAATACAAAGAATTTGTTGAGGCCACTGGATATGTGACTGTCGCTGAACGCCCTTTAGATTGGGAGGAAATTAAAAAACAAGTACCTCCAGGAACCCCAAAACCCCATGATTCCATTTTACAACCCGGTTCCCTCCTATTCAATCAACCAAAAAGCAAAATTATTGATCTTCAAGATTATTCACAATGGTGGGTCTGGAAGGTTGGAGCTAATTGGAAACATCCGGAAGGTCCTGAAAGTTCCATTGAAGGAAAAGATAATTTTCCTGTTGTACATATAGCTTATGAAGATGCTCTAGCATATTGTGAATGGGCAGGAAGACGATTACCAACAGAAGCAGAATGGGAATTCGCTGCAAAAGGAGGTTTGGTTGATGCTATCTATTTTTGGGGAAATGACGATTCCAAACTGAAAGAAATGGCCAACACCTGGAATGGTGATTTTCCTAATACAAACTCGGAAGCAGATGGTTTTGAAAGAAGTTCACCTGTGAGCTCATTCTCACCCAATAATTACGGTTTATTTGATATGGCGGGAAATGTTTGGGAATATACAAGTGATTGGTATAATGCAGATTATTATAAAAATTTATTGAACCAGGAAATGGAACATAATCCCACTGGTCCTGATAAACCTAGTACATCAATTCCAGAAAAAGTAATAAAAGGCGGTTCGTTTTTATGCAATGCTTCCTATTGCGCCAGTTACAGGGTTTCTGCGAGAATGGCTAATTCCTTGGATTCATCACATGAACATTTAGGTTTTCGTACCGTCGCAACCCCTAAAATGCTGAAAAAATAAAAGGTTGGTTTTTATATCTATTAGAAAGTCAAAAATAGCTTTTTTGTATTATCAGAGGAGATTTTAGAAACTAAAAAAAATCGGAAATAATCGATCTATTTGCTAAGAGTTTCGCTCAGGTCTTTATCCATTTCTGATGATTAAAATAAAAGATACAATATTGTAATTTTAATGAACTCCGATCGCGTCTCATAAACAATTAGGGCTTCGAGCTAATATTTGCCCTGGAGTTTTGAGTTTTGAATTTCTCCCCCTTCGGGGGTTGGGGGGATATTTATTTCTTACGTTCAATCACGTAATTTACCATTAAAGTCAGCGAATCCTTATATGCAGATTCCTGATAATCGTCTAGAATGGAAAGTGCTTCTTTCTGAAATTCCTTCATTTTTGCAACCGAGTAGTCCAGGCCACCACGGGATTTTACAAAAGAGATTACTTCATTGACCCTTTTTTTATCTTTATTATGATTTTTAACCGAATTGATGATCCATTTTTTCTCTTTTGAATCACAATTATTCAGCACATAAATAAGTGGAAGAGTCATTTTTTGTTCCTTAATGTCTATTCCGGTAGGTTTTCCAATTTTTTCCTGGCCATAATCAAAAAGATCATCTTTTATTTGAAAAGCCATTCCAATTAATTCCCCAAAGCGGCGCATTTTTTCAATCTCATCTGATTTGGGCTTTACCGATGCTGCTCCGAGACTGCAGCAAGCAGCAATAAGTGTAGCCGTTTTTTGTCGGATAATCTCATAATAAATGGCTTCAGTAATATCAAGTCTTCGGGCTTTCTCAATTTGAAGAAGTTCACCCTCACTCATCTCCCTTACAGCTACTGAAATGATTTTTAGTAAATCAAAATCATTATTGTCTATGGAAAGCAACAATCCTTTGGAAAGCAGGTAATCTCCTACCAGAACCGCAATTTTGTTTTTCCAAAGGGCATTAATACTAAAAAATCCGCGCCTTCTGTTTGAGTCATCTACCACATCATCGTGAACTAGTGTAGCAGTATGTATAAGCTCTATCACGGCAGCTCCACGATAGGTACGTTCATTTACATTTCCTTCAGAAATCATCTTAGCCACAAGAAACACGAACATGGGCCGCATTTGCTTGCCCTTTCGATTAACTACGTAATGTGTAATTCGATTTAATAAGGCCACCTTGGAAGACATGGACTCCAAGAACTTTTTTTCAAAAAGCTCCATCTCCTTGTCTATCGGTAATTTAATTTGTGAGATGACCTTCATAAGGATTTTAAAGATTGCCTAAGATAATAGTATTTTAGTGGTTTGGCCAATTGCTTAAGAAGATTTATTAGCCAGTTGACCACAAGCGGCATCAATATCTTTTCCCCTGGACCTTCTCACTGTAGCCGTAATCCCGTTTTGCTCCAGCATAACTTCATACATATGAGTTGCCTGGGATGAAGCTTGTTGAAATTGACCATCGTCTATTGGGTTGTATTCAATCAAATTCACCTTACAGGGCACATATTTACAGAATTTTACCAGGGCTTCAGCATCCTTTGGGGAATCATTTATTCCTTCCCACACAATATATTCGTAGGTGATCCTGCTTTTGGTCTTTGAGTACCAATATTCCAGTGATTCCCTTAAATCTTGTAATGGAAAAGTTTCATTAAATGGCATAATTCTGGTCCGGATCTCATCGATAGCTGAATGCAGGGAAACGGCAAGTTTTATCTTTGCCTCATCATCTGCCAATTTTTTAATCATTTTTGGCACCCCTGAAGTTGAAATCGTGATGCGTCTTGGAGACATTCCCAAACCCTCCTTGGAAGTGATCTTTTCGATGGATTTCATCACATTATTATAATTCATCAATGGTTCTCCCATTCCCATAAAAACAATATTTGACAAGGGTTTATCAAAATATAATCTGCTTTCGTTGTCTATTGCCACCACCTGATCGTAAATTTCATCGGGATTCAGGTTACGCATCCTCTTAAGCGCCGCTGTGGCGCAAAATTTACAATTTAAACTGCATCCTACTTGAGAAGAAACACAGGCAGTTGTCCTTTTAGGAGTTGGGATTAAAACCGATTCAACCGTCAGGTCATCATGCAATTTCACAGCATTTTTTATTGTACCATCGCTGCTACGTTGCATTACGTCTACCCGAATGTGGTTAATCACGTAATTATCCTGCAACATTTGTCGTGTTTGCTTTGAGATATTCGTCATATCCTCAAAACTATGTGCGCCCTTGTTCCAGAGCCACTCATACACCTGGGATCCACGGAAGGATTGATCTCCCTGAGTTACAAAAAAATCCTGAAGTTGCTGTTTGGTTAAAGCACGTATATCTTTTTTCTCATTTTTCACGTTGCAAAAGTAAGAATATTATAATGATTTATTCAATGAAGAAAAAAGAGGAGCGAGTAGAGAGAAAAGACTAAAAAAAACAATAGTGAATTCGTGGCTAATTACCTTAGGTGTTCATTTCAAATAAAAAAGCCACGAACTCACAAAATAAAATATTGTGTATTCGTGGCTTTAAAAACTTTAAAAATGTCTTATTAAATGATCAGCATGGCATCTCCATAAGTATAAAACTTATATTTTTCCTTGATCGCTTCAGCATAAGCTCTTTTCATAAAATCGTGCCCAGCAAAGGCCGAAACCATCATCATCAAGGTCGATTTAGGGGTATGAAAATTAGTGACCATACAATTGGCAATACTGAAATCGTAGGGAGGAAAAATAAATTTATTAGTCCATCCGCTAAACTCATTCAAAGTATGATTTGTAGAAACCGCACTTTCAATAGTCCTCATTGCAGTAGTCCCTACAGCGCAAATTCTGCGTTTTTCCTTAAGCGCATTATTAATGATCTTAACAGCATTGCCATCAATAAACGCTTCTTCACTGTCCATTTTATGTTTAGAAAGATCTTCCACCTCAACTGGGCTAAAAGTTCCCAAACCAACATGCAAAGTTACTTCTGCAAAATCAATTCCTTTAATTTCAAGACGCTTAAGCAGTTGCTTTGAAAAGTGCAAACCTGCTGTGGGAGCCGCTACAGCACCTTGTACTTTAGCGTAAATGGTTTGATAACGTTCTTTGTCTTCCGGTTGTACTTCTCTTTTGATATACTTTGGAAGTGGGGTTTCGCCCAATTCTTCTAATTTTTTTCTGAATTCCTCGTAAGAACCATCGTATAAAAAACGAAGTGTTCTTCCTCTGGAAGTTGTATTATCTATCACTTCAGCCACAAGACTTTCGTCTTCGCCAAAGTAAAGCTTGTTTCCAATTCTAATTTTTCTCGCCGGATCAACCAGCACATCCCATAATTTTGTTTCCGGATTTAATTCGCGCAGTAAAAAAACCTCAATACGGGCGCCGGTTTTTTCCTTGTTTCCATAAAGCCGGGCAGGAAAAACCTTGGTGTTATTTAGAACCATAACATCATTAGGTTCAAAATAATCCATTATATCTTTAAATAACTTGTGTTCAATAGTTTGTTCCTTCCTGTTTAAGACCATGAGCCTTGCTTCATCCCTAATTTCCGCAGGATATTCAGCCAAAAGTTCATCTGGAAGTTCAAAATTGAATTGTGAAAGTTTCATTCCCATAGTTGCAGTTTTTTTAAGTTTGCAAATATACAACCTCAACATAGGGGTTGTCAAGTAAATACCCGTTTATTTAGAAAATGAGTTATTGAAAAATATTTGAAACGTGAAAACCCAGGAATTCCATATCTTTCCAAAACGTGGGATATGACTTTGAAACAACACCCGCATCCTCAATGTTCAACGGAACTTTAAGAGCCAAAGGGGCAAAAGCCATCGCCATCCTATGATCGTTATAGGTAGATACAGAAACATTTTCATTCAATGTCTTGGCGGGAAATAACTGAAGACTGTCATTTGTAATTTCGACCTTTGCTCCAAATTTTTCAATCTCGGTTTTCAAAGCCACTAATCGATCTGTTTCTTTGATCTTTAAGGTGTGTAATCCAGTTAATTCACATTCAATGCCCAATGCCAAACAGGTAACAGCAATGGTTTGAGCAATATCAGGTGAATTTCGAAGATCTTTAACGATACGTTCTGGATTTTTACAAGATTGTTTTTCCAGATTAATTGAATTATTCAAAAATTTGGTAGTTACTCCCAGTTGTTCATAGATATCCACGATACTAGAATCTCCCTGAAGGCTATTTTCCCTATAGTTTGAAAGATTTATACTTGTGGTTTCACTAATTGCCGCAAGGCTATAGAAATAGGACGCCGAACTCCAATCAGATTCAATATTGATAGTTTTCAAAGGCAATTCTTCCTGATGTTCGATCAGGATTCTATTATCTTTAAAACCACCTTTAATACCCGCAATTTGCATAATTTCCAAGGTCATGTAAATATAGGGCGCCGAAGTGATTTGCCCATTCAGAATAATTTCCAATCCTTTAGGGAAGTATGGAGCAATGAGCATTAAAGCCGAAATATATTGACTACTCATATCCGCCTGCAAACAAACCTGATTTTTACTTAGCCTTTTACCCTTAATCCTCAAAGGTGGATAACCCTCATTTTTTTCATAAGAAATATCTGCGCCAAGGCTTATTAAAGCATCTACCAATAATTTAACTGGCCTTTCTTGCATGCGCTCACTACCAGTAAGAACTACATCCGAATCTTTTTTAGAAGCGAAATAGGCAGTTAAAAAACGCATCGCAGTGCCAGCGTGATGAATATCAATTAAGCCTTTTCCATTTTTAAGGGATTCCTGTAAAACTTTTGTATCGTCACTGTTGGATATGTTCTCGAGTTTTATATTTGGATTCAATGCCTGTAAAATCAAAGCCCGGTTAGATTCGCTTTTCGATCCCGTAATTTTTAATTCTCCGGAAAGTTGATTTCCTGGATGTGAAAGATGAATATTCATGAATGTGTTTTATTGTTTTATTTATCTGAATTAATACTTATAATTGCTCCCTATCTTCCTTTTTTAACTTCGCTATAAATAAACCGTAAGACACAATAAATCCATATACAAACGAGGATAAAATGGTCCCCACTACCAACCTGATCCATCTCAGTCCAGCTATTTTTTCATCAAAAAATGCTGAAAAATTAAATCCGCCAAATTCGAACAACATAGTGATGATATGATAAACAATGGCAAAGGCAATTGCCATGAAAGCCACAGACCTCCAAAAAGCCTTATTTTTGACTATTTTCTTAAATGCCATTATTGTAGTTTTTTATTATTTTGGTGTCTGTCGTGATCACGTTTGGTCTTTAAATCCAATTTTTTGTCAAAAGCCTCCTGAAGATTAATTCCGGTTTGATTGGCAAGACAAAGAACCACAAACATAACATCTGCCAATTCCTCACCTAAATCTTTATTCTTATCGCTTTCTTTTTCACTTTGCTCACCGTAACGTCTTGCAATAATACGAGCAACTTCTCCAACTTCTTCAGTTAATTGCGCCATATTGGTCAACTCGTTAAAATACCGGACACCATGTTCCTTGATCCACTCATCTACCGCAAGTTGTGCATTTTGTATGTTCATTATTCCTTGTTTTTTGAATCTAATATAATTGTAACCGGGCCGTCATTTAAAAGAGTAACTTTCATGTCAGCTCCAAAAACTCCCGCACCTACATTTTTGCCCAATATTTTCTCAAATTCTAATATAAATTCCTCGTATAATGGGATTGCTACTTCAGGTCTGGCAGCTTTAATGTATCCGGGACGATTTCCCTTTTTGGTACTGGCGTGGAGTGTAAACTGGCTAATGATAAGCGCTTCTCCATCTATATCTTGCAAAGAAAGATTCATCACTCCATTCTGATCATTAAAAATTCGCATTTTCACGATCTTATTGCAAAGCCAGTTAATATCTTCAGAAGTATCGGCATCTTCAATTCCAAGAAGGATAAGAACTCCTGCTTTTATGTTGGAAATTATTTTATTTTCTATGCTTACCGAGGCTTGTGAAACCCTTTGCAAAATTATTCTCATTGTTCGCTGAATTCATCGATCCTGTATTGCTGCTCATCTTCTCCTTTAATTATCTGCTGATAACTTTTATAGCGGGACCACGCAATTTCCCCTGCTTCCAAAGCATCCTTTATCCCGCATTTAGGCTCCTCCAGATGAAGGCAGTTGTGAAATTTGCACTTGTGTTTTATAGCAAAAAATTCGGGAAAATAATTCCCCAATTGCTCTTTCTCAATATCCACAACTCCAAAACCTTTGATCCCTGGAGTATCAATAATTCTCGCATCAAAACTGAGATCATACATTTCGGCAAAAGTGGTAGTGTGCTGTCCCTGTTTATGCTGTGTACTTATTTTGGCTGTTTTTAAATCAAGAGTTGGCTCAAGGGCATTGACAAGAGTAGATTTTCCCGTTCCACTGTGTCCTGAGATCATACTTGTTTTGCCAAGCATCATCGCTTTTACCTTATCTATATTCTTCCCGGTTTTTGCTGAAATTCCCAGGCATTCATATCCAATTTCGCGGTATAATCCTGCCAAATATTTAATTTCGTCAAGCTCATCACCATTGTAAGTGTCAATTTTATTGAATAATAAAATGGTTTTAATATGATAAGCTTCGGCCGTAACCAAAAACCTATCTATAAAGGTGGGGAAAGTTGGCGGGTTGTTCAGAGTGACCAATAAAAATGCCTGATCAATATTCGATGCAATTATATGGATTTGTTTTGAAAGATTCACCGATTTGCGAATGATGTAATTGTGGCGATCTTCTATTTCCGTGATTACGCCCAAGGTTTCATCCCCGGCATCTTCCAGATCAAATTTCACTTTGTCGCCCACTGCAACAGGATTGGTGCTCTTGATGCCATGCATCCTGAATTTTCCCCTGATGCGGCATTTGTAGGTTTCCCCATTTTCTGACTTCACCTGATACCAGCTGCCCGTAGATTTGTATACTATTCCCTTCATTACATTACTGATCGTTCATACATATTCAAATACAAAATTTAAAAATTCAGGATCTGCCTATGAGACTTATTCTGCTAAAATATAAAAAGCCAAAGTTACAACTTCAAATTATCTAATAAAATAAGGAAAATTAGCCTTAACAGAAATATTTTAAATATTTAAACCTCACAGATCTATGAACTGTGAGGTTTAAAATAAAACTAACAAGGCTTATAAAATTATCTTTTTTGATGATTAATTGATTCCAAATGGACAGCCTTAAACAATTTTAGAATAAACTCTTCGCTTAAACCTTGCTCTTCTCCTTTTAGGATCATTCTACCAAGAATTTCATTCCACCTTTGGGTTTGAAGTATAGCGACGTTTTGATTTTTTTTGATCTTTCCAATCTCATCAGAAATTTTCATTCTCTTGGAAAGAACTTCCAACAATTGTTGATCAGAGATATCTATTTTCGCCCTTAAATTCTTCAAACTGATCGTAAAATCTTCACTTTCTGAAACTACTTTTTTGATCTTTAAATCTTTCATTATCTGGATCAAAGTATCAGGAGTAATCTGTTGTGCTGCATCACTCCAGGCATTGTCAGGATCATAATGAGTTTCAACCATCAATCCGTCAAAATTAAGATCCAATGCAGTTTGACTTAGATCAAAAAGAAGTTCCCTGTTTCCTGCAATATGTGAAGGATCTAAAATAAGTGGTAAATCTGGAAACTTGGTCTGTAGATCAATTGGAATTTGCCATTCAGGATTGTTCCTGTATTTTGATTTTTCATAGCTGGAAAAACCTCTGTGGATCGCACCCAGATTTTTAACTCCTGCAGTGTAAAAACGTTCAACCGCTCCTAACCATAAGGAAAGATCTGGATTAATTGGGTTTTTAATCAGAACAGTTTTATCGGTTCCTTGAAGTGCATCGGCTATTTCCTGCACATTGAATGGGGAAACAGTTGTGCGTGCTCCAATCCATAAAATATCTATATCGTGTTTAAGGGCAAGTTCAACGTGAGCTGGATTTGCTACTTCGGTGGTGGTCAATAAACCTGTTTCTTTCTTAGCTGTATTCAACCATTCCAGACCTTTTTCTCCAACTCCTTCAAAATTTCCCGGTCTTGTTCGCGGTTTCCATATCCCTGCACGAAGCACGCTCACATCACTATCCTTGAGTTGGTGTGCGATTTTTACTAATTGATCTTCGGTTTCGGCGCTACATGGCCCTGCTATTACAAGCGGATGGTCTAAACCAAAATCGTTTAACCAGTTCCTGAGTTCTTTCTTGTTTTCCATTTTTTTTGATTTAATTAATTATTAGATAATTCCGTTTAAAATTGATTTTATATGATTTGTCTTTTCCATTTCCTTGTAAACCTCCTGAAAATTATTCTCTTCCATGAGATTTTTGAATTGGGTCAAATTGCTGATATATTCAGTTAAAGTTTCCAATATATTATCCCTGTTTTGCTCAAATATGGGTGACCACATTGCCGGAGAACTTTTTGCAAGCCTTACGGTAGAAGCAAATCCGCTTCCTGCAAGATCAAAAATATCCCGTTCATTTTTTTCTTTTTCCAGTACCGTTTTCCCAAGCATGAACGAACTTATATGCGACAAATGTGAAACATAAGCTATATGTTTATCGTGTGATTTTGCATCCATATATCTTATGCGCATCCCTAACAGTTTAAAAATATCAAGGGCTCTTTCCTGTAATTTGAAGGCTGTCTTCTCAACTTCACAAATTATCATGGTTTTATTCCTATAGAGATCGAGCTGTGCAGCCTCAGGCCCTGAAAATTCAGTTCCGGATATAGGATGAGCCGCCAGAAAATTTCTCCTTTTTGGATGGTTTTTCAGAGCTTCGCAAAGCCCCGTTTTGGTGGAACCAGTATCAATCACCAGGCAATCGTCATTTACTTGATCCAAAACCTGTCCCACCACTTTAATGTTTACATCCACAGGAATTGCGACAATCACAACATCTGCACTTTCAATCTCTTCAATTGTTGATATATAATCGATCAATCCAAGGGATTTCGCTTTTTCTAAATGCTCTCGGTTTGCATCGATCCCAAAAATCTTTGCGTCGGTATAAGCCGATTTAATATCTAAGGCAAAAGAACCTCCTATTAATCCAATGCCAATTATATGAACATTCATTGTTTTATATGTTTAATTGCACGTTCAATGTTCTCTGTAGTTTCACATAATGAAAACCTTACATATCCTTCTCCCTGGCTTCCAAAAATAAACCCGGGCGCTATAAAGATGTTATATTTGTGCAACAGATGATCCACAAATCCTTCAGAAGTTGATCCCTTGGGAACCCTGGCCCAAACGAACAAACCTTTCTGATCTATTTCCGGAGTGCACTCCAATGCTTCTGCCAGTTCAAGGATTTTTCCTTTTCGGATTCCATAAATCTCATTTTGTGAGCTAAACCATTGTTTTGGCAAACGCAAAGCGGCAGCGGCAGCAGCCTGGATTGGGTAAAACATTCCGCTGTCCATATTGGTTTTTACTTTTAATACGGTTTTTAAATGTTGCTCGCTTCCGCAAAGCATTCCTACCCGCCAACCGGCCATATTAAAGGTTTTGCTCAATGAATTTAGTTCCATGACCACCTCTTTGGCTCCTTCAGCCTTTAAAATACTCTTCGGATTTTCATTCAGAATAAAACTATAAGGATTGTCGTTTACGATTAAGATTTGATTCTTTATTGCAAAATCAACCAGTTCTTGAAAAACACTTTCATCTGCCGATGCTCCCGTAGGCATATGAGGATAATTTACCCACATCAGTTTTACCTTGCTTAAATCAGTTTTTGCAAGTTCTTTCAAGTTGGGCAACCAATTTCCCGCTTCATTTAAATCGTAATAAACTGCCTCAGCACCAACTAATTTAGTAACCGAAGTATAAGTAGGATATCCAGGATTAGGAATTAAAACCTCATCGCCTTCATTTAAAAATGCCAGGGAAATATGGGTGATCCCTTCCTTACTGCCCATTAGCGGCAAAATTTCATTATCAGGATTTAAATCTACCTGATAATGATTCTTATAAAATTCCTTTATCGCATTCCTGAAATCGGCAGTTCCTTTATATGGCTGATATTGGTGCGCTCCTGGATTCACGAGTGCCAGGTTTAAGGCTTCAATTACCTTCGGCGATGGAGGCAAATCCGGGCTTCCAATTCCAAGATTGACTATATCCTTTCCCTGTGCTTCGAGTGCACGAACTTCTGCCAATTTCGTAGAAAAGTAGTATTCACTCACCTGATTTAATCTGTTGGCCTGAATCATATTAAGCTGTTTTTGTATGTTCCTAAAACTTTTAATTGTTCTGTCATAACTTCAAGAATTTGAAGGGCTTTTTGAAATTCTTCATAATCATCAAAAATTACATCTACAAAAAAGGAATATTTCCATGGAGTTTCTATTATTGGCATAGACTGGATCTTGGACATATCCAGATTGTAATCCCTCAAAATATTTAATACAGAAACCAAGCTTCCTCTGCGGCTTTCCAATTCGAATTTCAAGGACGCCTTGTCAATTTTTACTCCATTTGGCTCCTTTTTTTTCATACTTAAGATCAAAAATCGGGTCGCATTGCTTTTTTTGGTATGAATGCTTTCTGCCAGAATTTCCAGTCCAAAAATTTGTGCTGCCGATTTACTGGCAAGGGCAGCGATTCCAATTGAACCTTTTTGAGAGATTCGCCGTGCAACCTCAGCAGTATCAGCATCTTCAATTAATTTTATATGCGGATAACTTTCAAAAAATTCTTTACACTGTAATAAAGCCATCGGATGGGAGTAAACCTTCTTTATGTTTTCGATGCTTTGTCCCTGAACTGCCATTAAATTCATATTGATTGGCATATAATGCTCTCCAACTATCATTAAGTGATGCTCATCTATCAACGCGTAATTAGGCAAAATTGAACCTGCGATTGAATTTTCTATTGCCATCACTGCTTCCTGTGATTCTCCGGAAACCAAGCTCCTTACCAACTCAGGAAAGGACATACATTCCTGAACTTCCACATGTTCTCCATAAAATTCCTGCGCCACCAAATGGTGAAAAGACCCCTGAATTCCTTGAATTGCAACTTTTTCTATCATATTTTATGTTAACTCTTCCCAGGATATTAAGCCTTACAGGATTGATTAAAATTAAACCCAAAAAAAAATCCCGATGTTGCCATCGGGATTTGAAATATAATTTATTGTTTAATTACATGGCGTTCCCGATCTTATCTCCGCTATAGAAATAAAAATAATAGAAAGCGTTCCAGGTAATAATGTTTTTCATTTTCTTTTTAAGATTTCGCTAATTTAGAATTTAATTTTAGAATGGAAAACAAATTTTAATCTTTTTTTAACTATTTGAAGATATTAACTCTAAAACTTTCCCCAAAGTTCCAAAGTTGGGATAAGTTAATCCCTTACTTTTGAAAAAAGCAATTCTATGTCCATAACTGTTGAAGGAATATCTAAATTTTACGGGAAACAGAAAGCCCTGAACAAGATTTCATTTTCTATCGAAAAAGGTGAGATAGTAGGATTTTTAGGTCCAAATGGAGCCGGAAAATCTACTTTAATGAAAATCCTTACCGGCTATCTGATTCCTTCAGAAGGTAAGGCAAGTGTAAATAACATCCCACTTTCAGGGAATTTGTTAGAGGCTCAGAGAAACATAGGCTATCTGCCGGAACACAATCCTCTTTATATGGAAATGTATATTCGGGAATTTCTTTCCTTTAATGCATCCATTTATAATATTGATAAAATGCGCATCGAGGAGGTAATTTATCTAACCGGACTTACTTCTGAAGCCAATAAAAAGATAGAACAGCTTTCCAAAGGCTATCGCCAGCGCGTTGGCCTTGCTGCAGCCTTGCTACATGATCCATCAGTATTAATTCTGGATGAACCTACCACAGGTCTTGACCCGAACCAGTTAGTGGAAATCCGCAATCTTATTTTGAGCATCGGGAAAGAGCAATCAGATGGAGGTTCCAGTAAAACCATTTTTCTGTCTACACATATCATGCAGGAAGTCGAGGCGATTTGTGACCGGGTGATCATTATCAATAAAGGTAAAATCGTAGCAGATAAAAAGATGAATGAGCTGCGAGATGAACAGGAACAAATAATCCACGTAGAATTTGATTACCTGGTAGAAATTAAAGCACTTCAAAATTTTCCTAAGCTTATCTCAGCAAGAAATATTGGCGGTTTTCATTATGAGCTGAGATTTGACTCCAAAAAAGATATGCGACCTGCAGTTTTTGATTATGCTCATGACAATGGCCTAAAAACCCTTCAGTTAAATAGAAAAACAAGGAATTTGGAAAGTTTATTCGCAGAACTGACAAAGTCCCCCCCCGCCCCCGAAGGGGGAGTTTAAAATGTCACCCAAATCAGTTTGTTTTATTCCCCTAAAGATTAGAGGATTTTTTATTCCCCCTTCGGGGGCTAGGGGGAGGGGCTTACTCAAAAATTAGTTTTCCGGTATAAAAAGTTTTCACATTTACAATGGGCGGACGGTTTTTGGCAATTAGGTTTCCGCTACTTCTTATTTCACCTTTGATAGATTGAATTGGATTAAGGATCATTTTATTGGTTCCCCGATGAAATATATCAGCATGCTGCACAATTAAATCTCCAGCCTCCAATCGGCCATCACCGGCAGCGAAAAATGCATTAAAATTTTCCACTTTCCCAGTAAGGTAATAGTTGGAAATATTATCGTTGGTAATGCGCAAATTTTCAACTTCAAGCTCAAGTATAAAATCTCCATCCGTATGAATGTTGGGATCCTTTTCCTGGTTAAAGGAACGCAGCCAAAGATTCTCGAATTTCAGTCTTTCAACGCTTTCTATGGCAATTCCACTGCTATTTTGCAACCAGTTTAGTGTTGGAGTAGTTACATAAACTTTGGTAATCGCATAATCCCGAAACAAATTACAGGAAGTGGCATTTCGGATGCTCAGTCGATTATTTTCTACTTCAACAGTGATTCCATCGATTAAATTTTTTCCGGTTTCAACAACGACTTTATATTCTTCTCCCTGTTCAATAAATAACTTCACGCGTTCGTAAACAATGATTTCCTCAAAAGCTGTTACCGCAATTTCTTCTCTAACGATTGCTCCATCTGATTTGAAACAATCGGGGACATTTTCGGTATCACAACCTAAGGCTGTTAAAAACACCAAAATTAAGAAGAAAACCTTTTTCATAATTTATTGTTCCGATTTAGAATACTTAAATGTGATATAAATTTTTAGAAAGCTCAATAGTTATTTTCGTATCAATCTTCAAATTTATAACAAGTTTGTCAGGATAAGCCGAATCAATATATCCAATAGTTTTCGACTGCGCTCGAACTGAACCTATCAAAGTCTATAACCTATAGAGAATTCCGCAGCTTCAGCATTGGCATAATGTGAGCGAATGGTTACCGAACCCCATAAATTTTTAGTAATTCCATATTGAAAACCTATCCGGTTGTACAATCTTTCTACATAATGTTCGTAGGGAAAATACACGTAATATCCCAGTTGTGTAATTAGTGATAATTTATTGAAAGTGAGTTGGTGACCTAAAAAAACTCCAACTCTTTTTGAGTCTTCATTTCCTGTGGTTTTGCCTTCGGGAAATGCCACCGACTGATAATAAATACGCTCTTCCAATGCTTTAGAAAAAAACAGTTCTGTACCCGCCTCAAGTGTACTTCTGTGACTTATCACCTTATCGGCGAAGGCTAAAATTGTCAAAAAAGGAAATTGTTTTGAACCAATTATCCCCATAGTATTTACTCCTCCTCGAAGTGCAAAATTAAAATGAATGGGTTCAGTAAATTTTTCACCTTGCGCCTTCGGAATAAACTCCGGTTGAATTTCCTGATTCATCAAATAATTCAAGCCGATATTGAATGCGAAGGTGTTTGTACTGTTATTGGGAGATTTAAAATCGGCATTGGAATAATGTACCAATGAAATCCCGCCTTGAATCCCGAATCCTTTAAAAATATTCTCCTTCTTGTAATTAGCCATTATAAAAGGGGAGATCAAAATATGGGTGCCATAGGCTTTGTTAAAGTAATTATTATCCGGATCATAAGGATTTGTGGCATAAGCAAGACCACTTCCCATCCTCAACATGAGATTCCGCTTGAAAATATAGAAATTCAAATGGGCATATAAGCCATAATTCTCCCCCAGATGAGGGTTTCCCATATCCTGATAAATAAAGGAAAGACCCAGGTCTGGATAATTGTATCTCCTTTCCCAGTTCTTAAAGCCAAAGGTTTTTTGATTTAATCCCAGGATTAGCCCTGTTGGATGATCGGTAATAAGATGTGCAAGATCCGGGCTGTGTTCAATAACAGTTCCGTAAAAATAGTTGACATCTAAAGTATAAAACTGTTTGATCTCGTTTTGGGAAAAGGAAATCGCAGCGGAAAAAAGAAAAAGGCAGAGAATTATTTTCTTCATAGGCTACAAATGTAACCCAATAATTTAAAAAATTGCTGCAGCTATTTTCTGGATATTGGAACTTTTTCCCATGGAGTAATAATGCAAAACCGGAACCCCAGCTTCCACTAACTCCTTGCTTTGTGCAATACACCATTCTACTCCAATCTGGCGCACCTGGATATTGTCTTTACACTTTTCAACTTCAGAAATCAGTTCATCAGGCATATCCACATGAAACCTATGCGGAAGCACACTTAGCTGCGATTTAGTTGCAATTGGCTTTAATCCGGGAATAATTGGAATAGTTATCCCCTGCTCCCTGCATTTATCGACGAATTCAAAAAATTTAGCGTTATTAAAAAACATTTGGGTAACTACATATTCTGCGCCGGCAGCTACTTTAATCTTTAGGTTTTCAATGTCCTTTTCTAAACTCGGAGCCTCCATATGTTTTTCAGGATAGCCAGCCACTCCCACACAAAAATCGGTTTTGTGACTGTTTTGCAAAACTGTATCAAGGTAAATACCCTTATTCATATTAGTTGTTTGCTGTACCAGATTGTTCGCGAAACAATTCCCATTCGGTTCGGGTTTAAAGTAAGTTTCACTTTTGACCGCATCCCCGCGAAGTGCCAGTACGTTTTTAATCCCAAGGAAATCCAGGTCTATCAGAAAATTTTCGGTGTCTTCCTTGGTAAATCCACCGCACAGAATATGCGGGACGGCATCTACCTTATATTTGTTTTGAATTGCAGCACAAATTCCTACTGTACCAGGACGTTTTCGAACGACTCGTTTTTCCAGCAACCCGTTTTCCTGTTCGATGTAAACATATTCTTCACGATGATATGTGACATCAATAAATTGTGGTTTGAACTCCATTAAAGGATCGATTCCATCAAAAATTGATTGAATGTTCTGGCCCTTTAGCGGAGGTAATATTTCAAATGAAAACAGGCTTTTCCCTTTTGATGCTTCAATATATTCGGTAATTTTCATCGGTCTTTTATTGTTCTGCAATTGCAGGATTTAGCCATTTTTCGGCACTTTCTAAAGATATTTCTTTTCTCGTGGCAAAATCTTTTACCTGGTCTAAGGTGATTTTCCCTACCCCAAAATAACGGGCTTCGGGATTGGCAAAATAATATCCGCTTACGCTTGCTGCCGGCCACATCGCCAAACTCTCTGTAAGTTTTACACCGATTTTTTCTTCAACATTTAAAACTTCCCATATACTTATTTTTTCCAAATGATCCGGACAAGCAGGATAACCCGGCGCGGGTCGAATCCCTTTATAGGTTTCTTTTATTAGTTCTTCATTGCTCAGTTTTTCATCAGATGCATAACCCCAATCCTCAATTCTTACTTGTTTGTGCAGATATTCGGCAAAAGCTTCGGCCAATCTATCGGATAAGGCTTTGATCATTATTGAGTTGTAATCGTCATTATCAGCTTCAAATTTTTCAGCAATTTCCTGGGTGCCAAATCCGGTAGACACACAAAAACATCCCATATAATCCTGAACTCCCGTTTCTTTTGGCGCTACAAAGTCTGAAAGTGCAAAATTTGGTTTACCCTGATGTTTTTTTAATTGTTGTCGAAGTGTACGGAATACCGCAGTTTTTTCTTCTGAAATTTCCCCGTAATTTATCTCAATATCATCGCTATTGACCGTATTGGCAGGGAACAATCCAAATACCGCTTTTGCCGTAAGTAGTTTTTCGTCGAAAATTTGATTCAATAAAACTTTGGCATCCTTAAACAGGGAAGTAGCTGATTCTCCTACCACTTCATCATTTAAAATTTCAGGATATTTGCCGTGCAATTCCCAGCTTCTGAAGAAAGGAGACCAGTCTATAAATTTTTCCAATTTCTTTAAATCGAGATTTTCAATTACCTGAATTCCCAATTTTCGGGGTTTAGTTATTTGAGTAGCTTTCCAATTAATCTGATAGTTATTTTTTCTGGCCTCCTCGATTGTTAAGTATGATTTTATTTTGCCACGCTTCAAAAAGTTTTTTCTGAAAATATCGTATTCAACTTTTAAATCTTCCCCATATTTTTTGTTGGAATCTTCTTTCAGCAATTTGCTTACCACAGTTACTGCCCTGGAAGCATCATTTACGTGAACAACTGTATTTTGGTATTGTGGATCAATTTTTACAGCCGTATGCGCTTTGGAAGTTGTGGCACCACCAATCAATAACGGAACAACGAAATTTTGTCGTTCCATCTCTTTGGCAAAATATACCATTTCATCCAATGACGGTGTAATTAATCCGCTAAGTCCAATAATATCCACATTTTCAGATTTGGCCCTATCTATAATTTTTTCTGCGGGAACCATTACTCCGAGATCGATAATCTCATAATTATTACAAGCCAAAACTACTCCCACAATATTTTTTCCAATATCGTGAACATCACCTTTTACGGTGGCCAGGAGAATTTTTCCAGCCGACGATCTAACGCCGGACTTACTAGCCTCGATAAAAGGCAACAAATAAGCCACAGCCTTTTTCATTACCCGGGCAGATTTCACGACTTGGGGCAAAAACATTTTTCCGCTTCCAAACAGATCGCCTACCACGTTCATTCCTATCATCAACGGGCCTTCGATAACTTCAATAGGTTTTTCGGCTTCCAATCTCGCCGCTTCAATATCTTCGAGAATATAGGCATCAACCCCTTTTACAAGGGCGTGGGTAATTCTCTCCTGCAAGGGTTTTTCCCTCCAGGAAAGGTCAACTTTATTTTCTCGTACAGCTCCTACAACTGACTCGGCTAGAGCAAGCAAACGCTCGGTGGCATCTTCCCGCCTATCTAGAATTACATCTTCCACATGATCCAGCAAATCTTTGGGAATATCATCATAGACATCCAATAATGCCGGATTTACGATCCCCATGTTCATACCGGCCTTTATGGCGTGATACAAAAACACCGAATGCATCGCTTCCCGCACCGGATTATTACCACGAAAAGAAAATGAAACATTGCTCACTCCTCCACTCAGGCTGCAAAGTGGCAGATGCTGTTTTACCCATCGGGTAGCCTCAATAAAATCTATCGAAGCTCTCCTGTGCTCCTCCATTCCGGTGGCTACAGGAAATATATTCAGATCGAAGATGATATCTTCTGGCGGAAAATTCGCTTTTTGGGTTAAAACGTCAAAAGAACGTTGGGCAATTTCAATTCGCCTTTCATAATTATCAGCTTGTCCTACTTCATCAAAAGCCATTACCACAACGGCGGCTCCGTATCTTTTTATTTTTTTCGCCCGACTTATAAATTCTTCTTCGCCTTCTTTTAAGCTGATGGAATTCACCACACATTTCCCTTGTACTACTTGCAAACCAGCTTCAATAATCTCCCATTTGGAACTATCAATCATTATCGGAATACGGGCGATATCAGGTTCAGACACGATGAGGTTAAGAAATTTGACCATTACTTCCTTCCCTTCTATAAGGCCATCGTCCATGTTCACATCCAAAATCTGCGCACCACCTTCAACTTGATCACGTGCTATGCTAAGGGCCTCTTCAAATTTTTCTTCTTTAATAAGTCGAAGGAATTTTTTAGAACCTGCTACATTGGTTCGTTCACCAATATTTATAAAATTGCTTTGGGGAGTAATTATCAAAGGTTCCAAGCCCGAAAGTTTCAGAAAAGGGCCTTCTGAACTCTCGGAAAAGGAGGAAGTATCTTCAGAAAAATCTATTGTATCAGCCATTTTTCGTTTCATGTTTATAACTCTCAAACTATAAAGTCAAAGATTTCTTGAATAATAATATTAAAGCTCTATTCCTACTGATATTTATACAGTGAGAACAGGAATTTTTCTTGGCTTATAATCCTTGACTATTTCAGCAATGGCACTTATATGAGCTGGAGTGGTACCACAACAGCCTCCAATAATATTGACCAAACCTTTTTCCAGATATTCCTTAATTTGGGAGGCCATATCTTCCGGGGATTCCTCATATTCTCCAAATGCATTGGGCAAGCCGGCATTTGGATAAGCGGAAACTGCAGCCTGTGATTTTTGGGCCAGAGTTTCCAGATAAGGAGTCAATTGTTTTGCCCCCAACGCGCAATTAAAGCCAATACTCATTAAGGGAATATGTGAAACCGAGATCATAAAAGCCTCGGCAGTTTGCCCGGAAAGGGTTCTTCCCGATGCATCGGTAATTGTGCCACTTATCATTACTGGAATACTCAGATTCAGTTCTTCCTTTAATTCATCAATCGCAAATAAAGCCGCTTTTGCGTTTAAGGTGTCAAAAACTGTTTCCACCAGTAGTATATCAACTCCACCATCTATCAATCCTTTTGCCTGTTCCCTGTAAGCATCCCGGAGTTGGTCAAAAGAAATTGCCCTGAATCCAGGATCGTTGACATCCGGGGACATGCTTGCCGTTTTATTAGTAGGACCCATGGCTCCTGCCACAAATCTGGGTTTATCAGGATTCTCCAGGCTAAGCTCTTCTGCAACTTTTTTGGCAATTTTAGCCGACTCGTAATTTAGTTCATAAACGAGTTCTTCCATCCGGTAATCGGCCATTGCAATGGTAGTCCCGGAAAAAGTATTGGTTTCAACGATATCAGCCCCGGCCAGAAAATATTTTCTATGAATATCGGCAATTGCTTTGGGTTGGGTTAAAGACAATAAATCATTATTACCCTTCAAAGATACTGGCCAATTGGCAAAGCGTTCTCCTCGAAAATCTTCTTCGGAAAACCTATATTCTTGCAGCATCGTGCCCATGGCACCATCTAAGACAAGTATTCTTTCTTTGAGGATTTCTTCTAATTTTGACATGTTGTTGTATAAGATTCACTATCAAAAAAGAAGGAAGGAAAAGCATTCTCTTGTTATCTATCTGCGCAAAATGCGGAGTAGAATGTAGCACCTTCTCCTTTTTAGAGGAGGGTTGCTAAGGTTTCATTGGGTCTATCCCTCAACCTTTCTTGATAACGATGTTAAATATATGAACTTGAAAGTGCAAAGATAAGGCGATACCTAATGCAATTCCAACTATTTTAAGGGAATTCTGACTAATTAAGGATTTCTCCGTTTAAGGATATTTCATAGGTAATATTCGCAGTTTTCTCCAACATTTTTGCTACAGAACAATATTTCTCTAAAGAAAGTTCAACAGCCCTACTTGCTTTTTCTGGTGAAAAATCTCCTTTTAGGAAAACTTTCAGTTTTATTCCGGTAAAAACATTTGGAATAGCTCCCTCCTGGCGGAAACCTTCTACCTCCATCTGAAAATCCTCCAGTTCTATATGCTGCTTTTTCAAAATCAATACAATATCGATACCGCTGCAACCGGCGATACCCATAAGCAACAATTCCATAGGACTTGATCCTTGTGGGTCGGGTTCCGATTTATTATCTAAATGAACTACATTTCCTCTATCATTTTTGGTTTCAAAATGATAATCCTTATTCAATCTTTTTAGGCTAATTTTCATTTGATTTGACTTTTGGGCAAAGTTAGGTAAAAAGGAGGTTTTAAACCTAACAGGCCTCAAAGACCTGTTAGGTTTTTATATATCTGGCAAGTTTTCATTATTTCAATAGCTCCCCCTATGGAGATGGGGGCTTTACCCAATACTTTGCACTACTTCCCTTTTGGCTTGCTTTTTACTTCCATCAAATCCTTCAACCCCACCCACTGTAGTATATTTTAGAACATATCTTTTATCCGGGTGAATTCTTTTATAAGCGCTCTGGCACATAATCGCTGCTTCATGAAAACCGGATAAGATCAACTTGAGTTTTCCTTTATAGGTATTCACATCACCAATGGCGTAAATTCCCGGGATATTGGTCTGATAATCGTAAGAATTATCAACCTTGATCGCATTTTTCTCAATCTCCAGTCCCCAGTTTCCCATTGGACCCAACTTGGGCGAAAGTCCGAACAATGGAATAAAATAATCGGCATCCCTGAAGGCTTCTTCTCTTGCGATGTCCTTGTAACGGATCACAACTTTTTCAAGCAGATCCCCTCCACTCAATCCAACAACTTCCGCATCAGTAACCAGTTCTATTTTTCCTAGTTTGGATAATTCCGACACCTTTTCTACCGAATCCAAAGCTCCCCTGAATTCGTTTCTTCGGTGCACCAAAACCACCTCTGAAGCAACATCGGCCAGGAAAATAGCCCAATCTAAAGCTGAATCACCTCCGCCTGAGATGACCACTTTTTTATCCCGATAAGCTTCCGGGTCTTTAATAAAATAAGACACGCCTTTATCTTCAAAATCAGCAATATTTGGAATTGGCGGTTTTCTGGGTTCGAAAGATCCAAGTCCGCCGGCTATAGCAACTACGGGGGCCTGATGCTTAGTGCCTTTATTCGTGGTGACAACAAAACTGTCGTCCTCCTGTTTTTCTATAGTTTCTGCACGCTCTCCAAGGGTGAAACCGGGTTGAAACGGTTTAATTTGCTCCATTAAATTCTTCACCAAATCACCCGCCAATATCTCAGGAAAGGCCGGTACATCATAAATTGGTTTTTTTGGATAGATCTCTGCACATTGTCCCCCCGGTTGTGGTAAAGCATCAATTAAATGTGTTTTCAACTTTAGCAATCCCGCTTCAAAAACCGTGAATAAACCTGTTGGGCCGGCACCTATAATTAAGATATCTGTTTTAATCATGACTCTCTCTTTTGAATTAATGTTTGGGTAATTTCATTGAGTTTAGTTACTTTTTCCCCAAAATCTCCCTTAATTGTTTTTCTGTATTCATTTAAATTTTCAACCATTTGACTTATATCCTCAGGGATCACTTCCTCAAAAAACTGGCGCAGGCGCTTGGCCGTGGTTGGTGATTTTCCATTTGTGGAAATCGCTATTTTTATGTGACCTTTGTTTACAATGCCTCCCATATAAAAATCACAGTATTCCGGCGTATCCGCTATATTGGCAAGCAAATACCGCTTTTTGGCATTGATATAAATTTTCTCGTTTAGCTTCCTATCATTTGTAGCGGCAATTACAAGGTGTCGTTTCTTTAAATAACTCCGCTTATAACCTCTTTTGATCAGATTCACACCGTGTTTTTTGGCAAGTTCTACTGTTTCGGGTAGAAAGCTTTTTGCCAAGACCTCAACATTCGCATTAGGACTGGATTTCAACAAAAAACCCAGTTTTTCCAGGCCAACATTTCCTCCACCAATAATGAGGATATTCAGTATGTTCACCTTCAAAAAAATTGGATATAATTCGTTTCTTTCCATTTCTTAAGCTGAAATATATTTTGCATCTGAATCTTTCGGAAGGCTATTGAGATTTTCAGAAACTAACTGGAACTGAAGTCTTTCCTGAACCACTTCTCCAATTACAATAATTGCGGGTGATGCAAGTTTTTTCTCTGCCACAATTTCTTCAATGTTGCTAATCTTCCCAAATCCGGAACGTTCATTATCTGTTGTTCCATTTTGAATAATTCCCACCGGGGTTTCTCCTTTTCCAAAATGTTTAAAGGTTTGAACAATTTCTGCCAATTTCCCCATACCCATCAAAATAACGACAGTGGCCGAAGATTGGGCTGCCAGGTTTACATCTGCAGAAAGTTTACGATTTGAAGTGGTTCCGGTGATCACCCAAAAACTTTCCGAAATTCCACGTTGAGTCAATGGAATCCCAACATTGGCAGGTACTGCAATTGAAGACGTGATCCCAGAAACTACATCGGTTTCCAAACCTTTGCTTCTGGCATATTCAATTTCTTCAGAACCACGTCCAAAAACAAACGGATCCCCACCTTTTAGCCTTACCACATGTCCTCGCTCATAGGCATATTTCACGATTAACTCGTTAATATCATCCTGACTAAAAGTATGCAGGTCTTTTCGTTTGCCTACAAAAATATGTTCCGCCTGTGGTGCATATTCCAGTAATTCCCTGTTGATAAGTGCGTCGTATAAAACGACCTGTGCAGTTTTTAATGTGTTCACCGCTTTTATAGTGATCAACTCCGGATCGCCCGGACCTGCGCCAACAACACTAAGTTTTGGTTTATTTTTCATTTTGTACCTCCTCTGTTCTATATGCATCCACACTATTAAGAAACAACTGCGCGTCATTTAAAAATTTATTCGCAAAATCCTCTGTAGGTTCATTTTCGTTTAATTGATAAGCGAATTCCTTAAATGAAGTAGAAAGTTCAATTTTCCCTGTTGCAATAAAAAATTCATCAAAAAGGGAGATAATCCCCGCCTGAGTATTGGTGGTTTGATTTTCGGCTAGTAAAAGTGCCTTCGCCGAATTCACTATTGAAGTATAAGAATGATAAATACTGTCCGCCCAGGCTTTTCTTTCCAGGGCACTTTTTGCATTCTCTATTTTCTCTTCGCTTTCAAACAGCAGGGTCGCAATCAAATCAATGATCACTCCGGCACATTCTCCTACTCCAATTGCGTTGATATAACTTTTTTCGTGACCCCAATCTATAAAATCACTTTCTTCTAAATTCGTTGTATCCGCTAGTACTTTCAACAAGTCATAAAAATAGGTTTTGCCTTGCCTGTCATAATATTCCGAAAATTTCTCTTCTGGATTGGAAAATGCCTCAAAATTGTTTAATAAAAACCGTAAGGCTTCAGGTCCTCGTTTACTGGGTATCTTAATTACTTTATCTGAAAAACGGCCTTTCCCGTCTCCCAACACTCCGCCGCCAAGCAAAATTTGCAAGGCAGGGGCCACAGTTTTCCCAACTTTTATGGACATTCCCTGAAATCCAATCTCAGCCATACTATGCTGTCCGCAAGCGTTCATACATCCACTAATTTTTATAGTGATATCTTTTCCGTTGATATATTCCGGATATTCTTCCTTTAAAACATCTTCCAAAGCAGCTGCGATTCCTGTGCTGCTGGCAATTCCCAGGTTACAGGTATCTGTTCCCGGACAAGCAGTAATATCCACAGTTTTGTTGTAACCGGGTTCAGCAAGTCCCAATTCAATTAATTCGGTATAAAAGAAAGGCAGCAATTCTTCCCTCACATGGCGTACTAAAATATCCTGTCTGAGGGTAAACCTCAACTCATTTCCTGCATATTTTTTTATCAGATCGGCTAGTTTTACAGCTGCATCGATATAAAAATCACCTAAGGCAACCCTAATCCCAATGGCAAATAATCCTTTTTGCTTCTGAGGAATTACATTCGTGCTTTTCCAGGTTTCATATTCTTTTATGTCCTTAATTTCAACTGAAGGAACTTCAATATTTTGCAATTCTGGCTCTTTTTCGAAAGTTGCAAGATCAAATGCTACTACTTCTTTCGAAAGTGCTTTTTTCTGCTGAGCGACCAATTCCATAAAAGCATCTTTTCCGATGTCTTTAATTAGATATTTCATCCTGGCTTTTAGCCTTTTTGATCTCTCTCCATACCTGTCAAATACCCTTAAAACTGATTCTATTAAAGGAATTATCTTTTCGGCTTCAATAAACTCAAAGAGTTCATCGGCGTGTCTCGGCTGTGAACCCAAACCTCCACCAATCATAACCTTAAATCCGCGTTTTCCGTCTTGAAGTTTTGCAATAAATCCCAAATCGTGGATATAACTTAAGGCTGAATCTTCTTCGGTAGCAGAGAAAGAGATTTTGAATTTTCTTCCCATTTCCTGACAAATTGGATTTCTTAGGAAAAACTCAAATGCCCCGTGAGCATAAGGAGAGACATCAAAAGGCTCATTAACGTCTATTCCGGCTGTTGGCGAAGCCGTAACATTTCGTACTGTATTTCCACAGGCTTCCCGCAAGGTAACATCATCTTTTTCCAGTTGGGCCCACAACTCGGGAGTACGATCCAAACTAACGTAGTGGATCTGTATATCTTGCCTGGTTGTAATGTGCAATCTTCCGGTTGAATATTCTTTAGAAACTGCCGAAATTCTTTTCAACTGTTCGGAAGTTACTTTTCCAAATGGCAATTTTATACGCACCATTTGCACACCAGCTTGTCTTTGTCCGTAAACGCCTCGCGCGAGTCTTAGACTTCTGAATTTGTCCTCATCGGATTTTCCTTCCTTGAATTCCCTTATCCTTTTCTCTAAATCCAAAATGTCTTTTGCAACTATTGGATTTTCAATTTCGGTTCTAAAACTTTGCATGATCTACAGTTTTTATTGGTGAGCCCATAGTGGGTATTTATATGAAAAAAGTCCTTTTAAGTTGGATACTTAAAAGGACTTTTATAATTTAATATTACAAAAATGCTCTCAAGTGTAGGGTTTGTGGCACATACACATCATAATTAGGATCATTATGTCTTTGGTGATTTCCATTTACTTTAATTAATAAAACCCACGCCGGCGGTTGTATTAGTTTGATTATCAATTAATATAAACCTGCCATTTTCTTTATTGTTTTTATACTTATCTGTATAAATTGCCTTGCTCAATTTTATCGATACCTGGCCAATTTCATTTAAATTAAGAGAAGAAGCCTGAATGGCTCCACTAAAATCTGTGGAAATATTTGTATCTATTTTATCTATTTTTACAAGTACGCTATTCGTGTTATGCTGAAGTACATATTTGTTTCCAGGCAAGAGCGCTTTCCCATCCATCCAACAAATTGTAGCATTCAGAATTTTAGTTTGATCTGGCAATTCGTCAGATTTTACGAGCATATCACCTCTTGCCACATTGATATCACCGGCAAGCGTAATTGTTACCGAACTTCCCGCTGGTGCCTCATCGTACTTTTTATCAAAAAGGTAGATTTCCTTAATTGTTGACGTAGTGAGCGATGGAAGAACAGTTACATTATCGCCAACTTTAAGGCTATTCCCGGTAATTTTACCCGCATATCCCCTGAAATCGTGATATTTTTCGCTTTTGGGCCGTATTACGGTTTGCACAGAAAATCTTGCCTGACTTATTTCATTAAAATCTTCAGCCTTAATTTTTTCCAAATGTGACAACACGTTCTCTCCTTCATACCAGGGCATTGCATCCGACTTTTCTGCGATATTTTCACCCCATAAGGCACTAACCGGTATAAAAGATATGTTTTGATCTTTAAACTCACTTTTGGTTTGCATTTGTTTAAAATCGGTGACAATTTCATCAAAAACAGATTGCGAATAATTGACCATATCCATTTTATTGACGGCCACCACCACTTCTTTGATCCTAAGCAGATTATTTATAAAAAAGTGACGATAGGTTTGTTCAATTACTCCTTTTCTGGCATCTATCAGAATGATCGATACTTGCGAGGTAGAAGCCCCGGTTACCATGTTGCGAGTATATTCCACATGTCCCGGAGTATCGGCAATGATGTAACTTTTCTTTTTGGTCGAAAAATAAATATGCGCTACATCAATGGTAATACCTTGTTCTCGTTCGGCGACTAGGCCATCAGTTGCCAATGAAAAATCAAGATAATCAAATCCTTTTTTCCTACTGCTTTTTTCTATGGCTTCCAATTTATCTGAAGTAAGTGAATTTGTGTCGTAAAGCAGTCTCCCTATCAAGGTGCTTTTCCCATCATCCACGCTGCCTGCCGTTGCTATTTTTAAAACTTCCATTCTTTTCTTTATTCTAAAATCTATGTTCCTTATTCTATGATAAATTCAACCTTTGGGGGTTAGGGGGCTAAAAATAGCCTTGCTGTTTCCTCGTCTCCATTGCTGCTTCCGAGCGTTTGTCATCGATTCTTGCACCACGTTCCGAAATTGAAGAATCCCTGATCTCCTGGATCACCTCTTCAATTCCAACTGCATCAGATTCTACTGCAGCGGTACATGTAATATCTCCAATTGTCCTAAACCTCACATTGCGCGTTTCAATAAGTTCTGCTTTATCCCGATAAACATGTTCAGAAGCCGTCCATAATAAACCATCCCGCTCAAATATCTCCCGTTCATGAGAAAAATAGATAGATGGGATCTCAATTCCTTCCAGTGCTATATAGTTCCAAACATCAAGTTCTGTCCAGTTAGATATTGGAAAAACCCGAACATTTTGACCATTTTCAATCCTTCCGTTAAGCATATCAAACACCTCTGGGCGCTGGTTTTTTTCATCCCATTCCCCAAAATCATTTCTCACTGAAAAAATTCTTTCCTTGGCGCGGGCTTTTTCTTCATCTCTTCTTGCACCACCTATACAGGCATCAAATTTAAATTCTTCAATAGCGTCCAAAAGTGTGGTAGTTTGCAGTATGTTCCTGCTAGAATACCTTCCGGTTTCCTCAATTACTTTACCATCATCAATAGCGTCCTGTACATATCTCACAATAAGTTCAAGTCCCAACTCCTTTGCCAATCTATCCCTGAATTCAATAGTTTCAGGAAAGTTATGTCCTGTATCTACATGCAAAAGCGGAAATGGAATCTTTGCCGGAAAAAAAGCTTTTTGGGCCAGTCTTACAAGACTAATAGAATCCTTTCCTCCCGAAAACAGCAACACAGGATTTTCAAATTGCGCAACCACTTCCCTAAAAATATAGATGGCTTCACTCTCCAATGTATTATTAACTAAAATCTCTTTCATTTTAAAATTTATTAGGAGTGCAAACCACATTCTCGGTTCGACAATACTTTTGTTGGATCAAAATATTTAAACTCATTGGGAAGTTCATTTTCCAATAGATAAACATCTAATTCCTGATCACTCCAATGATAAAACGGACTCACTTTTAGAATCCCATCTTTGCTATAGCTTAAAATATCTATACTGTCCCTAAAAGTTGTTTGGCCTTGCCTTAAATTGGTGAACCAAACATCGGGTTTTTGTTCCTTCATAGCTCTGTTAAAAGGTTCCAGTTTTACTTGCTCGCTAAATTCCTTAAAATCTAAGCTGTCCAAATGAGGAATTCCTCCCATAATTGCCTCCCTATAGGCTGCAGTTTGTTCTGGGTTATAAAGCTTAACATTCAGATTTAGAATATCTATTAGCTCGTTAGCGTGCTTATAAGTTTGAGGCGTGTTATAACCAGTGTCGCACCAAATCACTTTGAAATCCGGTTCAATTTGAACACAGGCATGCAAAATAGAAGCTTCGTAAGGTCTAAAATTAGTTGTAACAACTGGACGTTGCTTATCCTTGATCGCCCATTTTATAATTTCAGAAGGTCGAACTCCTTTCAATTGCTTGTTCAGCGCTTCTAATTCTTTATCGGTATAATTCTTCATGATTTTTCCTTTCCCAATGTAATTTTATTCCAAATTCTTTCGTGACCAAAATAGAGTAGCATTTTTGAAATTACTTCTACAGATCCAATTGCCACGGCAGTTTTTATTTCGCCTGTCAACAACCAGGAAATAAATATGGTATCTGTGGTTCCAACTATTCGCCAGCTTATGGCCTTTGCAATACTTCGCAAAGGTTTTTCGGTGCTCTTATCTTTAGTAAAACTTGTTTTTGTTACGGATTGGTCTATTAACATAACTCTTGTTTTATAATTAAACATAATACCCTATCGGGTTACTAGGTTATTCAGCAAATGTAAACCTCAAACCTTTAAAAGACAATTAAAATCGACTTAAATTTCTAATTTTAACATTGTTTATTTCATATAACACTACTTTCCAGCAATATCTGCCAAGGAATTATCACCTAATACCCTTAAAGTACAATCCCGAACCTGGATCATTAATCTATTTACGGAACACAAAGTTTCATCCGGACAATCGGCACATTTTTCATAATAATTCAAACTCACGCAAGGTAACATCGCGATTGGGCCTTCAAGAATCCTTATAACATCGGTCATTATAATATCTTTGGGTTCTCTTATCAAATAGTATCCCCCGCCTTTTCCCTTTTTTGAACCAAGAAATCCCGCTTTTCTCAAACTTAATAAAATACTCTCCAGAAATTTGAGTGAAATATTCTCAGATTCTGAAATGATTGTTGTTTGAACAGGTTTTTTATCGATTTGTCTCGCGAGATAAGTCAAAGCTTTGATCCCGTATTTTGTCTTTTTTGAAAGCATATCACGAATGTAATTAATTAAACTCTTTTTGAAGTTTTTAATTAATTACAAAAATAAAAACCATTTCATATCTATTTATTTAATGTTTCAGAAATTTAAGGCTTGTTTTAGATCACCAATAATATCATCTACATGCTCCAGTCCCACCGAAACTCTCACTAATCCTGGTGAGATTCCGGTTTCCATCCTTTCATCTTCACTTAGTTTACTGTGTGTTGTTGAAGCCGGATGTGTAACTATGGTCCGCGTATCACCCAAATTAGCCGATCGCGAACAAAGCTGAATGGCATCTATAAACTTTCTTCCTGCTTCAATTCCGCCTTTAATTTCGAAAGAAACTATATTACCTCCCTGTTTCATTTGCTTTATGGCAATTTCATATTGTGGATGAGATTTCAAAAAAGGATATTTTACATTCTCAGCATTGGAATCAGCTTCCAAAAATTCCGCTACTTTCATGGCATTCTCACAATGCCTGTCTAATCTCACGGACAAGGTTTCAAGGCTTTTTGAAAGAATCCAGGCATTAAAAGGTGACAATGCAGGGCCGGTATTTCTTGAAAAAAGGTAAATTTCTCGGATCAATTCGGCATTTCCCACTGTTACTCCACCTAAAACTCTTCCTTGTCCATCTATTAATTTTGTTGCAGAATGGATAACCAGATCGGCACCAAATTTTATTGGGTTTTGCAAATATGGCGTGGCAAAACAATTATCGATGATTAGGATCAGATGATGTTTTTTAGCAATTTTTCCCAATTTTTCTAGATCCAGAATATCCACGCCTGGATTGGTTGGGGATTCTGCAAACAGAATTTTGGTTTCAGGTTTTATCAGACTCTCAATTTTATCGACTTCGGTTACGTTAAAATAACTGTGTGAAATATTCCACTTGGGGAAAAATTTAGTGAACAGTGCGTGAGTAGAACCAAAAACCGATCTGGATGAAATTATATGATCCCCGCTGTTTAGCAAGGCCGCAAGACTTGAAAATACAGCAGACATTCCGGTAGCAAAAGCAAATCCAGTCTCGGCCCCCTCCATTTTTGCGATTTTTTCTGCAAATTCGGAGGTGTTGGGATTGGAAAACCTGCTGTAAATATTGCGTTCTTTTTCTTCTGAAAAGGAAGCCCGCATATCTTCTGCATCATCAAACACATAACTCGAAGTCAGGTAAATAGGCACCGAATGTTCCTGAAATTGAGAACGTTCAGTTTGAGTTCTTATGGCTATTGTTTCGAAATTTTTATGATCCATCTTTTTGTTAGAATTTATATGTTGTTGGTGTTTTCCTCATTCTTTCTAATCCCTTTTTTTTTGAATAATGGAATTAATTCTTATCTGCCAATCGTAAAATATCCCCAAAAACGCCTCGTGCTGTAACAGCTGCTCCAGCGCCAGCGCCCTGAATTACGAGTGGTTTTTCGCCATACGACTCTGTATAAATTTCAAAAATTGCATCGGCGCCCTGTATTTGCCCTAATGCACTGTTGTTTGGAACTGAAATCAATTTAACTTCTAGATTCCCTTTATCCTCCTGCAAATTTCCAAATAAATTTCCCACATATCGCAATACATGATTTTCTTTTTGACTGTCTTTTATTTTTTGATAATACTCATCCATTTCATCCAATTTTTCTAAAAATTCAGATGCAGTTCCATTTCTTAATTTTTTCGGAATCAAATTTTCGATAATAACATCTGAGAACTCATTTTGCAAATCTAACTCACGCGCCAGGATCAACAATTTCCGTCCAACATCATTTCCGCATAAATCCTCACGAGGATCCGGCTCCGTAAAACCCTGTTCAACAGCTTCCCTCAATACTTCGCTAAACGGCCTGTTTTCAACGGAATACGTGTTGAACAAATAACTCAACGAACCTGAAAACACCCCCCTTATCCCCGTAATATTTTCCCCGGAATCATGTAATAATTTGATGGTATCAATGAGTGGTAATCCTGCACCAACATTTGTTTCATACAAGTACGATTTTTTGTTTTCCTTAATTTTTTCGCGCAATATTTTATAAGAAGCATAATCAACCGTATTTGCAATTTTATTTGAAGAAATTAAATCGAATCCGTTTTCTGCCAGTTCAAGATAATTTTCAATAAAAACACTGCTGGAGGTATTGTCAATCGCGATCAAATTTTCCAAATGGTTATTTTCGGAATATTCAATAATATCTTTTAACCTGTAATTATTTGTAGCTAAAGTTTCAAATTCCTGTTTCCAATTTTCGCCAACTCCCTTTCTATTTAATAACAAATCTGAAGAATTGGCCACAGCGAAAATATTTAAATTAATATTTTTCCTTTTTAATATATTTTCTTTACTCTTTAATATTTGTTCAATTAATGTTCCTCCAACCAAACCCTTTCCAAAAATGGCAATATTGATATTTTTGGAAACTCCAAAAATCTCCCCATGGATTACATTTACAGCTTTTTTTAATTCTGTTTTTTTAACCACCAAACATACATTTTCGCCGGTCACCGTATTATTTATTAAAATAGGCGTGATATGATTTTTGATTAACGAGCTGTATGGCTGATTGAAAGAATGCAAACTTTGTCCGATAATTGAGATAACCGCAACATTTTCGGTGACATATATTTGGCTAACATCCTTATTTTGAAATTCGTCTTTAAACTCGTTTTCGAGAACGATTTTCGCTTTATGTCCATTTTTTGCAGCCACTATAAAACCAATCCCGCGCTCAGACGAACCTTGAGAAATGATGCTTACGCTAATATTTTCTTTTCCTAAAGCATTGAAAATTCTTCCATCCACCCCAACATTTCCTAATAAACCTCGACCAATTAGATTTACCAATGCAACATTATCATCTACAGTCAAGGATTTAATGCCTCCGCGTTCCGTTTCCGAACCTATTAAAGTTCCAGGATTTTCAGGATCGAAAGTATTTAATATTCTCAGTGGAATATTTTTTTCAATCAATGGAATAATTGTTTTGGCATGTAAAATATTAGCTCCAAAATTGGCCATTTCATTCGCTTCCTGATAAGAAAGTTTTTCAATTTTTTTCGAATTTTCAACCAAATCAGGATTCGCGGTATAAATTCCGCTCACATGTGTGTAGTTTTGGAATTCTTCCGCATTTAAAAAATTGGCAAAAAGCGCAGCTGTATAATTACTTCCATTTCTACCCAAAGTGGTGGTTTCACCATTTAAATTCGAAGCAATAAAGCCAGTGATTATTTGTATTGCTTTTCCATTATTCTTTCTGAAATGTTCAACAACATTTTCTTCGGAAATACTTTCTAACGGCAGTGCTTTACCAAACTGATTATTTGTTTTAATTAAAGTTCTGGAATCTACAAAATTTGCTTCAACTCCTTGTTTATTCAACATATTTGCAACCAACTTTGCCGATAATATCTCACCCTGAGCAAGCACCTGGTCCTTAACTTTTTCACTGTAATCACCCAGTAAATTCACTCCTCTGAAAATTTCATCGAGTAATTTAAATTCAGATTCTAAATCAATTGTTTCATCAACTTCAAGCTGGTATTTTTTTAACGCTGAAAACTCTTCAGTATATGGCAAACTGTTTTTAGCTTTTTCCAAAATAGACTCCAGATAGTCTGTGGTTTTACCTCGCGCGGAAACTACCACCGTAATTTTTTCGCCGTTTTTTATTTTATTGACAATAATTTTTAGGCTGCTTTCCAATCCAATTCCGTTGGCCAATGATTTTCCACCAAATTTCAGGACCTTTATTTTGTTTATTTTAGTATTTTGATTAAAAATGGGTTCTATTATATTTTCCAATTGTTGATATTCCATTAAAAAGGCGTCATGGCCGTGAACCGAATTAATTTCATTGTATGTAACATGGGGGTTTGTCAAAGCCAAATGCTTATAAGTCTCCCTGTTCTCTTCGGCTGTGAAAAACAAATCTGAATCCACACCAACGATATGGATATTTGCTTTTATACTATCTAAAACATGTTCATTTCTACCTTTTGTGGCATCAATGGTTTTTAACAGCTGATTCATTAATTTATAAGCAGAAAGTTGAAAACGCTCCTGCAGTTTATTACCGTGATGCATCAACCAACCTTCAACATTGAATATCTCCAACTCTTCATTTTTAGATCGCTGAAAACGTTCTTTAAAAGATTTGGGAGTTCTGTAACAAAGCATGGCATGCATACGGGCATCATGCACGGGATTGCTGGAATTCGACAAAAATTGTTCTTGAATCTGACAATTGGCTATTAACCAATCCGTCGATTTCCAATCTGTAGCGACCGCGATTAAATGTTTGGTGACAGATGGATGTATCACTGCCATTTCCCAAGCTATTCCGCCTCCTAAGGAACCTCCAACCATAGCAAAAAGCTCCTTTATTTTTAAGGCTTCTAAACCCAATAAAAATATTTTCGCGATGTCTCTCGCTACAAAATCTTTATAATTTTCAATAACAAAACCATCATAACCATTTCCCGGAATGTTAAAAGCTAATATGGTATAGTGTTCAGTGTCAATTACTTTGTTTTTTCCCACTAAATCCTGCCACCAACCATTTTCTCCTGCAACTTCAGAATTACCAGTTAAGGCGTGGTTGATTAATATAATAGGTGCAGAATATAAGTCCTTTCCAAAAATTTGATAGGAAAGGTTGATCTGTTGAGGTTCCCTTCCTTTTTCAGGAATAAAATCTGTTATGCTAATGTGTTTCAATGATTTCATAATACTATTTTAAACATTGCCACAATCACAATTTTTGATTTGGCATTAATTGATAGTATTATTTAAGAAAGACAGAATATTACGCAAAGTAATTTCGTTTTGTTATCTATCCAAATTGGTAGAAATTAGCACCTTCTTTGCAGAACAAAGGGTTGCTAAGGCTTCAACGGGTCCAATCCCTCTGCCTTTCTTAATAACACTTTTTAATAAGTTTATGATCTGGGCCGCAAATTAATGCATAAATTTTTCTTAAACAATTCTTCCGTAAACATTTGAAAATTTGTTTTATCATATTTTGCTAAATGCTCCTTTAAATCCTGGATCAAATCCGAGATGTCTTCTATCCTGGCGGATACTCCCCTTAGAATCCCTAGTTAAGCATCCTGTAAACTTTTACATTTACGGCCCACATTTTTAAATTGTCTTTAGGTTTTTAATATTTTTAAATGCTGACTTTAAATCGGCTTTTAAGTCTTCAATATCTTCGAGTCCAACCGAGAGTCTGATCAAATCTTTTGTAACTCCTGCTGCCAATTGTGCATCATCAGGTAATTGCTGGTGGGTGGTACTTGCGGGATGGATTATCAGGGATTTGGTATCACCAATATTGGCCAAAAGCGAGAATACCTGGGTTTCATCTGCCACAACTTTGGCCGATTCAAAACCACCTTCTACACCAAAGGTTACTACTCCACTTTGTCCTTTTGGCAAATATTCTTGTGCAAGTTCATAATATGGACTGTCCTTCAATCCGGGGTAATTTACCCAGGTAACTTCCTCTTGTTCCTGAAGCCATTTTGCCAGTTCCAATGCATTCTCACTGTGTTTCTTAACACGAATTTCCAAAGTTTCCAGTCCCTGTATAATTTGAAATGCGTTAAACGGACTTAGTGCAGCGCCTAGATCACGCAAACCTTCTATTCTCACTTTCGCGATAAAAGCGGCTTCCTTTAAGGCATCGTGATAAACGAGGCCGTGATACCCTGCAGATGGCTCGGTAAATTCAGGAAATTTTCCATTTGCCCAGTTAAATTTTCCTGCATCTATAATTACACCGCCAAGCGCTGTACCATTTCCATTAATGTATTTTGTAAGGGAATGAATCACGATATCGGCGCCGTGAGCAATAGGATTGAGCAAAGCAGGAGTCGCGACCGTATTGTCCACTATTAACGGAACTTTATGCGCTTTGGCAGCTTTGGAAATTTCCTTGATATCCAAAACATCCAATTTTGGGTTCCCAAGGGATTCAATAAAAAATACTCTGGTATTTTCTTTAGCAGCCTTTTTAAAATTTTCAGGATTTGAGGGATCTACAAAAGTGGTGGTAATCCCAAAACGCGGCAGGGTAACGCTTAAGAAATTATAGGTTCCGCCGTATAAACTGCTGGAAGCCACAATATGGTCTCCAGATCTAAGCAATGTTAGTAAAGCGGTGCTGGTAGCCGCTGTTCCGGAGGCAGTTACAACCGCTGCGATCCCGCCTTCAATGGCTGCCAGGCGTTGTTCCAGAATGTCGTTTGTAGGATTGTTGATCCTTGTATAAATAAAACCAGGTTCGGCTAGCGAAAATAAATTGGCTGCGTGTTCCGAATTATTAAATACATAGGAAGTGGTCAGGTAGATTGGAACCGCCCTGGTTCCTCCGTTTGATTTTACATCGTGTCCTGCGTGCAGTGCGTTTGTTGCTAATTTTTGAGTGCTCATGTTGTTTGTTTTTAGTTTGTTGTTTATGGTTTGTTGTTTATTCGTTGATTTGTTAATTTGGGATTCGTTGATTTAGGTTATTATTTCTGTTTAATTAACCAGGAATGCACGAATATTTTTTCTCTTCAATCCTCTTTCTTAATTTTCTTACTCTTATTGTCTTTTCTCTTTTCTCTTTCCTCTATTTTCTAACTGATCTTGATTCTTGTCACTTATCTCAATTCTAATATCTCAATACTCACATCTAATTCAAAAAAAAATCCCTTCAGCTATTTTTGCCGGAGGGATTTAGGATTTAAAATATATAAATTGAATTTATATCCAGAATCTTTGGCAATAGCAGTTTGCTGCGATCATCATACACATTTGCATCATTCCACACATCATTTTTTCTATTGTAGGATTAATTTTCATTTATCAGTCTTTTGTTTTCGGTTTTGCTTTTTCGCTTTTTATCTTGGTTCTTGTCTCCTTATTCTATTCCTCTTTTTCTCCTCCTTCGGAGGTTGGTAAGTTGGCATGAAAAAAGCCGCTGCGGGTGGCAGCGGCTTTAGTAATTCTTATATTTTAAGTATTACGCAAGAGTATCCGCTGCAGGCTTTTCCCACATCATATAACACATCTTACACATTACTTGATTCATTTTATTTTTTTTGTAAAAACAAATATAACAACAGAAAAGGATAGGAAACAAATTTTTTTTTATTTTTTTTCAATAAAACTTTAATTTCAGATAGAATACAGGCAGGTATTTGGGAAAATATTATGTTATGAATGATCTGAAATAAATTTTCTCCACGATTAATTGAATTTTAGCGCAAAAAAATTTAAATGTATTTTCTTCTGAAATGTTGGTTTCTTTTTGCGCTAAGGATTGAGCGGTTGTTTGAGCTCTTTTAGACTTTTTCTGGCTAAAAAGCGAGCCGCGAAAGCCTGACGCGAGCGCGCCTGACCTGAAAGGGCAGGCTTTAGGGCGAAGCGGAGCGCCCCAATCTTTGTAATATAAAGTTAAAACAAGTTGCTATTCATTCAATTTGTATACATTTGCCACTGATTGATCACAGGGAATAATTTGACTGATTGCAACCCTTAAAAAATGCTAAAGCAGTGTAAACTCCTCTAGCCTTTCACGTCAAAGCCCATCAGTACTATTAATTTAAATATAGAACATGGCTTATTTATTTACTTCTGAAAGTGTTTCTGAAGGACATCCCGATAAAGTTGCAGACCAAATTAGCGACACTCTTTTAGATAATTTTTTAGCATTCGACAAAAATTCCAAGGTTGCTTGTGAAACTCTTGTTACTACCGGGCAAATTGTATTGGCCGGGGAAGTGAAAAGTGAAACTTACCTTGACTTGCAGCAAATTGCGCGAGAAGTAGTGAACGATATTGGATATACCAAGAGCGAATATAAATTTAGCGGGGAATCCTGCGGGGTTATTTCGCTGATTCACGAGCAATCCCAGGATATTAACCAGGGAGTTGATCGTGAGGTCAAAGAGGAGCAAGGCGCAGGTGACCAGGGTATGATGTTTGGATACGCTACCAACGAAACCGAAAATTATATGCCTCTGGCACTGGATATCTCTCATAAGATCCTGATAGAATTGGCAAAAATGCGCAGGGAAAATAAGGATGTCACCTATTTGCGTCCCGATTCAAAAAGTCAGGTAACTATTGAATACAGTGATGAAAATGTACCTCAACGTATAGATTCTATTGTGATCTCTACCCAGCACGACGAATTTGATACCGATGATGAGAGGATGCTACTGAAGATCAAAAAAGATATGATAGAAATCCTGCTCCCAAGGGTAAAGGAACTTTTTCCTGAATATGTTCGAAAATTGTTTAATGACGATATTACATTTCATATAAATCCTACCGGAAAGTTTGTCATTGGCGGGCCTCACGGGGACGCAGGACTGACGGGAAGAAAAATAATTGTGGATACTTATGGTGGAAAAGGCGCGCATGGAGGCGGAGCATTTTCAGGAAAAGATCCGAGTAAAGTAGACCGTTCTGCCGCTTACGCTGCAAGACATATCGCAAAAAACCTTGTTGCTGCTGGAGTTGCACCGGAAATCCTGGTACAGGTTTCTTATGCCATTGGCGTTGCCAAACCAACTTCAATTTACGTTGATACTTATGCAGCTAAAAATGTGGCTCTTAGCAATGGTGAGATCTCCAAAAAAGTAGCCGAAATATTTGATATGAGGCCTGCCGCAATAGAGGATCGTCTAAATTTACGCAATCCTATTTACCGGGAAACGGCTGCTTATGGCCATATGGGAAAAGAACCTAAAATGGTCACCAAAATTTTTAAAAGTCCATATAACGGAGAAATAACCAGGGAAGTTGAATTATTTACCTGGGAGAAACTGGATTATGTGGACAAAGTCAAAAAGGTGTTTGGATTGTAAAGGCCCTCTAAAATCCCCCTAACCCCCGAAGGGGGAACCAAAAATAAGCCAAACAGGTTTTTGATCTTAAATCATCCTGAGACCTGCTTAGTCTGCAGGCAGACCCGAAGGGAATAAAAAATAAACCTAACAGGTTTTTGAAACCTGTTAGGTTTTGTGATTCACTGATTCCTGCCTTGCAGCGCGAAAGGAAAAATAATTATCCGCAGAGTCTTTAAAAATTCTGGGGTTTGTTGTTTACCTGTAATCCGAGTATTACATTCTGTAAGCTTTAGAACTTCTACGTTTGGAAACAGATCCTTTTTCCATTAACTTCTTAAATTCCTTAAGGTCATTCTCAATTACTTTTTTAAAGGCTGGATTTAGCAATTTTGCCCCTATTTTTCCTGCTTTACCAAACTGTGGTCTATAAGAAATAGTGGTTTCTACAATGGTGCTTTTCCTGTTACCTGAATCCTGAAATCTCACTTCGCCGGAATTCTCTATTTCAGAATCTGGAAGAGATCTCCATGCGAGCAATTGATTTTCTTGTTCCCATACAATTTCGGCTTCCCATTCGATATGTCCCATTCCTCCTGGAACTTCTGCCACCCAATGAGATCTTTTATCATCTATTTCATCAATCTCCTGAATGTGACTCATAAAGTTAGGCAGGTTTTCAAGATTTCGCCAATAAGAATAAAGTTCTTCTTTTGGTCTGTTTATAACTACTCTACTCTTAATCTCTATGTTCGCTTTCTTGTTAGTCGCCATTTTTCCTGCACCGGTTAGTGCCTTTGCTGCTTGATAAAGCAAGGCCCCGCCTGCAACAATTCCTAAAGCGGTAAGTAACTTGTTGCTACTACCATCATTTAATGAATCTTCATGGCTGGTTAGGTTGCCCATACTGCTTCTTTCTTTTTGATGTTCTGTTGTTCCTCCGGATACTGTTGATCCTTTCTGTTCATTTTGTGTTTCCATCATTTCAATTTTTAAATTAATTTATTGATTATTTTAAATCTTGGGGAAATTATACAGATTCTGGAAGGTTTCATTTTGCCCAGAAAATCTAATCAATCTAAATTAAAACTTTAATAATGAACGAATTACAAATGAGGTTATAAATATTTATTAATATTTTGACTAATTTCCTAAAAAATTAAAAAAGAAACATCCATTATAATATCAGCTATAAAGTTAGAATTAGCAGTGAGTGGATTAGTCTTAAGCCTCTACTATTCTTTAGAAATCTTTAACAAGTGGATGCTGATAAAATCCCTATTTTTAGAAAAAATCAAAACATCCCCAATGTCAATTTTAGAGAAAGTTAAAAATACTATCAATTTATTAAGATCTGTTGATTTGGACCAACTGGCGAAGATCAATGAAAAAATAGACCTGGCTGAAGCGATGAAAGCTTTGGGAACATTGGACGAACGCCAATTGAAAGGCCTGATGAAAATGTTAAAAACCAAGCAACGAAAAGGACAGCATGACCTTCCTCCTATTGACGGGGACTTTTACAATTTGGATTTAAAACTCACCCCTGAGCAACGTGAACTTCAATTAAAAGTGCGCAGTTTTATGGAAGATGAAGTGCGGCCTTTGGTAAATGACCATTGGAATCGGGCAAAATTTCCGTTTGAAATCATTGAAAAATTCGCTAAACTTAATATCGCAGGTTTGCCATACGAAGGTTATGGATGCCCAAATCTTTCATTTTTAATGGAAGGAATTATCGCGCAGGAAATTGCCCGGGTTGATGTTTCTATTTCAACATTTTTCGGGGTTCACAGCGGTTTGGCAATGGGTTCTATTTATATCTGCGGCAGCGAAGAACAGAAACAAGAATGGCTCCCATCTATGCAAAAACTGGAAAAAATTGGAGCATTTGGACTTACCGAACCCAATGTAGGTTCTGGAGTAGCGGGAGGAATGGAAACCACTTGTAAATTTGATGGCGAAAATTGGGTGATCAACGGTCAGAAGAAATGGATAGGGAACGCCACATTTGCCGATGTTATTATAATCTGGGCAAGGGATGAAGAAAGCAATCAGGTAAAAGGATTCCTGGTGAGAAAAGGAAATCCGGGTTATAAGGCCGAAAAAATGAAGGATAAGATGGCTTTGAGAATTGTTCAAAACGCCCTTATAACTCTAACAAATTGCATCGTCCCTGAAAGCGACCGTCTCCAAAAAGCTGATTCATTTAAAGATACTGCCAAAGTTTTGAGAATGACACGCGCCGGAGTGGCCTGGCAGGCAGTTGGCTGCGCCCGCGGCGCTTATGAAAGCGCACTTAAATACACCAAAAAACGCGAGCAATTTGGCCGGCCAATCGCATCCTTTCAGTTGGTGCAAAACCATTTGGTGGAGATGTTATCCAATCTTACTGCTATGCAAACTATGGTGTTCCGACTTTCGGAAATGCAAGATCAAGATATGCTTACCGATGAGCATGCATCGCTCGCGAAAGTTTTTTGCAGCATGCGCACACGTGACGTGGTAAGCCGTGCAAGGGAAGTGCTGGGTGGAAATGGTATTCTGCTTGAATATGACGTGGCTCGATTCGTGGCAGATGCCGAAGCAATTTACAGTTATGAAGGCACCAAAGAGATCAATTCACTTATTGTTGGCAGGGCAATCACCGGTTACAGCGCTTTTGTGAATTAAATATTAATTTTAAAAAACATAAGATGTCAGTTTTAGTGATCAGTCCGGGCAGGGATCCGGAAGCCTGGGTAGAAGCCTTAAAAAAAGAATCTCCCGGAATAAATGTTTATGCATATCCCGAAGAACACGACCCTGAAGAAATTGAATATGTGATTTCGTGGAAACACCCACGCGGGATCTATAAACATTATCCAAACTTGAAGGTGATCGCCTCCATGGGAGCGGGAGTTGATCATATTACCTGTGATCCCGAAATACCTGAAAATATTGCAATTACCAGGATAATTGATAAGCAGTTATCTGTGGATATGAGCGATTTTGTTTTGGCATTAGTGATGAATCACATCCGAAATATTTCTTTTCATCATAATTCTCACAGCTGGAAACCCCTACCATACAGGAGAATTGAAGAAGAGCACATTGGGATTATGGGACTCGGAATCATGGGGAATGCCGTTGCACAAAACTTACTCAAGAACAGATTTAATATTTCGGGATGGGCCAAAACTTCAAAGAAATTAGTTGGTATAAATACCTACAGCGGAGAAAAGCAATTTGAAAAATTTTTGAACAGATCTACAATTTTGATCTGCCTTTTACCTTTAACTCAAGAGACTGAAAATATCCTCAACAAGGAATTATTTGAAAAATTGCCGAAAGGAGCTTACATTATAAACGTAGCACGAGGCCAACACTTGATGGAGTATGATTTGCTTGAAATGATAGACAACGGCCACCTCTCTGGAGCAAGTCTTGATGTTTTTAGGATTGAACCCTTACCGCAGGAACATCTCTTTTGGGATCATCCAAAAATCAATATCTCGCCTCATATTGCCAGTATTACCAATCCCCATAAAGTAGTTCATCAGATTATGGATAATTACCGAAGAATGAAAGAAGGAAAGAAACTTAAAAACACCATTGTAAGAAAATTGGGATATTAGGATGGTTTGATGGTTTGATGATTTATTAATTTGATGGTTTGATGATTTGATGATTTTAAAATTTGGAATTTGGAATTTGGAATTTTGAGCTTTGAATTTTTTCCAATTGAAAGCACAATACTTAATATCAACCTTATTTAAATAATTTCAGATGAAAAAAATAAACAATATTTTGGTAGCAGTAGATTTCAATGACAACATTGGAGATTTGCTCGGTTATGCAGAGAGCATTGGCATAAAATTCGGCGCAAAAGTTTGGCTGATCCACGTTTCGGCTCCTGATCCCGATTTTGTTGGATATGAGCCTGGTCCGCAATATATCAGGGATTCCAGGGCAGATGAATTAAAGGAAGAACACAGAAGATTGCAGGATTTGCGCAAAACCTTTTTGAGCGAGAATTTAAGATCTGAAGCACTTTTAATTCAGGGATCTACTGTTGAAACCGTATTGGAAGAAGCAAAAAAATTAAATTCGGATCTTTTGATCGTGGGCACGCATAAATACGGTTTTATGGAGAGTTTCTTTCTGGAAAGCGTTTCATTAAAATTATTCAAAAACGCGAATATTCCGCTTTTGGCCATCCCGATAAGTGAAGAATAAAATTGTGGCAGAACTGCCCGCTTTGGGCGACTCTGCCATTAAAAAATCAAAAAGAACCAAGCACTCAAAAAACCTTTGGTTATTTTATTCTTGATGTCTTTATTTTAATATCGGCTGTGGCCCAACTTTTTTTAAGAAGTTCCTCAACCTGTTCTGCTTTTTCCCAATCATTCATTTTTTCATAGGCAAGTTTTAAACCATGCTGTGCCCAACCATTCTTTGGGAATCTTTTTAGATCTTCCTGATAAGTCAGGATCGCATCCGAATATTTTCCTGCTTCTATTTGAACCGCTCCTAAATGATGTCGTACCGAAAAAAACCAGTCCGGTGGTTCCTGATAGTTTAAGGAATCTTCAAAATCAACAGCTTGCTTCAAAAACCGAATACTTTCATCAAAACTTCCCTCACTGGCTAAAATTTCCCCTTTCAAAACTCCCCTTGCAATTTGCGCTAAGGTATAAGCAGAATTAATTTCCCATATTTTCATTTCTTTCAAACCTTCATCTTTGGCTGACAGCTCAAGTTTATCTAATTCAAATTTTGCCTTTTTTAAATCCTTTTTACCCAAATATGCCATTCCTTTAGCATAATGAGTTATCAGCAGAGGGTATTTTAAGGTGTCATCATCCAACTTCATTTTTAAAATTTCATCCCACCTTCCAAACTTAACGGCCACATAATAAGGAATCATATAAAAATGTTGCAGAGTGAACCAACCTGGCTCTTTCATTATATCCGGGTGAACATGTTCTGCCAGTTTATTAGCGCCAATAATTGCCCATTTGCTATTTCCTTCCAGAGTTGCGGTTGCAGCCATAAAATGGTAATTGTGCGGGAAATACGCAAGCGGATAAGCTCCCTGGGCATGACAGGCGCTAACGTAAGAACTATCTACCTTTACCGCATTTATATTAGCAAGAGTTCCCTTGTGATAATCCCCAGTCCTGATGTAAGTATGTGAAGGCATGTGAATAAGATGTCCCACACCCGGGACAAGTCCGTCATCAAATTTTTTAGCGCTCAATAGCGACCTTTCAGGGCTGTTTGAAGCCTCAACGGCATGTATATAGAAGTGGTGCGCTCCAGGATGATCAGGATTTTTTTTCATTAATGTTTCCAATAAGGTTATTATTTCCGGTGTCCATTCTTTTTGATCTCCCTTTTTGTCATATAGATCCCAGGGATGTAAATCCATTTTTGATTCTGCATAAAGCGCTGCAATTTCCGGATCATCGGGATATTTAATATAAAGCTTTTTCATTGCGCCGGAATAGGCAAAATCCAGTTCATTCCGGTCTTCAACAGGTACTACAACATAGCGGGTGGCCAATGCATTTATTAAGGCTTTTTCCTTCTCGGTGGCATTTGAAGATAATTCAATAGCTTTTTTAATGGCATTATAGGCCCTTTCATAATTATCGGATTCCATTCCGGCATTGTAATTCGGGCCAAGTACATATGCAAATCCCCAGTAGCACATTGCACATTCCGGATCCAATTTAGTAGCATAGTAAAAAGACCGGGCGGCTTCCGCGTGATTGAATCCATAGGATAGCACCATTCCCTGGTTAAAATACTTTTGAGCTTCCGGGTTTGTGGTGGTGATGGAATATTTAATTACATCCAACCCGTCAATTATTGGGGCAATATTATCTTCCTGATACCAGGCGGTATCTGAAGTTTGTGGCACACATCCATAATTGGATTTTGGCGGATATTTAATTCCTAAAACCTCTGCTTCCTGAGGTTCAGTTTTACAGGAAAAAGTGAGAATAAAGGTGATCACCAATAGGAATAAGTTTTTTTTCATGATGGCCCAAATCGATTTATGCAAATTGATTGATTGCATTTGTATTTGTATTAAAATACAAAATTCAGGATTTTACATCAAGTAGGGTTTATACCTAATTAATGAAGAATAATTTGATCAATTTCTTCCACCGACTTTCTAAGATACTTAAAGTTCAAAATAAAATAACCGTACTTTGCTTTTTGAAAATACTGCAATTTCTTTATAAACTTATTTCAAATTATTTGATTAAATTTCTACATTAGAAGAAACTATGGCAACAATATAGATTATGAAAAATTCATTTCTGACACTGATGATTTTCCTCATTGGAAGTTTAATTCTCCAAGCACAAAATACCATTGAGGTTGAAATAATCAATTTTGAATCAAATAAAGGTGTTGCACAAGTAGGCCTTTTTAATACCGAAACTTCATTTTTAGACAAGGCTTACAAAGGAAAAGCGGTGAAGATCAAAGACCAAAAGGCAATTGCCATCTTTACCGATATTCCCGATGGGACCTATGCAATCTCTGTTTTTCACGATAAAAATGAGGATGAGAAACTTAATACATTCCTTGGGATTCCGACAGAAAATTACGCCGCTTCAAATAATGCTCCTTCTAAATTTGGGCCACCCAAATGGAAGGATGCGAAGTTTGAAGTCAATAATGGGAAGATTTTGAAATTAAAGATCTCTTTGTAGCCAAATTTTGTTATCGCATAACGCTTCCTTCCTTGTTTACATAAAAGGCTGATTTTATTCAATCTGGAATTCTACGAACAAAGTCGCATTTATAATTACAGTTCCTTTACTTATGGCAATTGATTGCTTATTTGCTGCGCGAGACTTAAATGATTCGTTGACAGCTTCCTGCTCCATTTCGAGAGTTTCTGGCACCGATGCTGAAATTTCCACATTGCCAATTTTTAATACTTCTTTATCAGTTTCAGGAAGTTCTCTCAATAACTTGTCGGCTAAAATACCTGCTTTTTTGAATGCGTCCATATATGCCTCATTCTCTAGACTATCAATTTTGGAATGGGAATATGAAAGTCCGTCAAGATTCAGATTTCTATTCTCTAAAAGTTCTGAATAAATTTCATCCAGTTTATTAATATCATGAATAGTTACAAACATTCTTGTAGAACTATTATAACCTTGAAACACCTGCATATTATTAATCCACTTATAATTTTTGTTCATATTAACGGCAGTGGTGAGAATATCTTTTTTATCAATTCCGAAAGAAAGTAATTTACTGTTCAATTCGTTGGATTTATTGACCAGGCATTTTTTTGAAATCTTGACGGAATTTTCAAGACAATCAAGACCTATATTGAAAGTAGCCAGATCAGGTAAAGTCTCCGTTTGACCTTGAGATTTAATCATGATCGTCTTAAATTTGGACCTTTCTCCAGGCGAAGTTTTCTGACAACCAATTAATATAAAAACGCTTAAAACTCCGAATATTATTTTCATAATTATATTTTTTAATTGCTTATTGTACTGAGGTTTTATACTTTATAAGTCCTTTTTTAGTTTATTCGGATTTTGTCTGGAATCAAATATGGTAAGAATTTTAATTTGTCTGGAATCAAATCTATAATACAAAGTCGTTTGCTTTGTAATTACACATTTTCGCAATCCAGGATCCTTTTGAGATTCAGGAAAAGTTTTTGGGTTTAGTTTTATAAGATCAAGATTGTGGTCTAGCTTTTTAATGAAATTATATTTTACTTTTTCAGACCAATTGTCAAGTAGATATTCAAATAGTGAGCTTAATTTCTTTTCTGCTGTTTTTGAAATAATGACTTTTCTACTCATTACCTGTGCTTCGCCATAAAGGTTTCATAATCGGTGAAATTTCCTTCCCTTATTTCTACTGAAGCTTTTTTAATTTCAGCTATTTGCTCAGAATTTAAGTCATCTAAAAAGTCAGTGGCCTGCTCTTTCTTTAGAAGTTTTTCAAGCCTGGAAATAGCTTCCTCACTCTGAAGTTTTAAAAACTCCTGAACAAACTCTATTTTTCTTGACTGTAAATCCATTTCGTTTAGCTTTTAATCAAAAATACAAATTCTAATTTAATGTATAATGTTCTTTTATGGAAATGGGAACTACTTGTGGCTAATGTCAGCCTTTGCTGCTAAGTGATATTATCTGCGTATTTTACGCCCGATTTAAATATCAACTAATAATTTTATATGACCGCCCAATCCTTCTCTAATTATTCTCATAAGGGTGGAAAGCCGAATATCACTTGCATTATTTTCAATTCTTGAAATATAATTTTTTGTAGTGCCAACTCTTTCCGCAAGTTCTTGTTGAGTAAGTTTTTGTTTTTTTCTGGCTTCTTGAATCAAAACTCCTATTTTAAAAGTTTCAAATTCCTCTTTAAAATTTTCTCTTGTTTCAGTTCCTTCTTTTCCATATTGTTTATCAAGATGGTCATCGAAAGATGTCAATTTTTTATTTATTTTCATAATATTCCTTTTTAAGTTTTTCCGCTCTTCTAATTTCCTTTTTTGGAGTTTTTTGTGTCTTTTTCTGAAATGCGCTTAATAATATTATCATATTCCCTTTTTCAAAGAAGCAAAAAATACGAAAAATCCCATTTCCTGCGGATATCCTTACTTCCCAAAGACCGTCTGTATTCGTCAGGTGTTTAAGATATTTGTCTGGAACAATTTGTGTTGTTTTGATTAATAAAATTGTCCAGTCTATTTTTTTTCTGACTATTAAGGATTACTTTTTATAGAAATCGATAAAATGATTTTCGTAAAAACTAACCTGCCTATTAAATTCCCCCAATTCTATTCTGCTTTTTTTGATTTTCATTAAAGTTACCTAATTAGGTAACTTTAACCAAATAAATTTTGAGCTTTCAAATTTAAAATTGATTTTGATTAAATCTTAATGCCAAAGGCAGGCAATCTAAAAAACAATTTAACATACAGTTAAGGACAATAGCAAACTATTAAACTGGAAATTAGCGTAGAAATTAAGTTTTACGGGATAAGTAATTAAAATGCTTTATAATCACTGTTTAAGACAGATAAACCACTCCTGTTAACCGATTCGGTCCTTTATTGCTTACTATACTTGAACATTGTGGATTATTAATTGGTCCCTATTGCGAATTTTAATTTTGCATGTTCCTTTTTAACCGCAAAGGTCGCCAAGAAAAAAAATCGCAAAGGTCGCAGGGAAAAAACAGGCACTGAAAATGCAATCGAAAATAAAACTATCAGTTTAATTATTAAAGGGAATAGGAAAATCTACCTATCTACATAAAAAATAGTAAGCATATAGACAGATAGCAAATCTTTGTGTCCTTTTCGTAAACCTTTGCGCCCTATGCGGTTAATTTTTTTTCTACAATTTTATAAAACAGAACCTATTTTTTTTATTTTGATCCAATTTAGTGGGAGACGTTTAGTATAATTTGTGTTTTAATGCATTTGTAATACTTTCACCGTACTTTAAAAGCCATATCCCACTCCTACCTGAATTCCAAATTCAGTAAGTTTTTGATGGTTGTTTTCCTTTTCGAACGTAATAAGCGAATGCCTTTTGTAATTGGGATTCACAAAGATTGAAAATTTATGAAAATCATATTTCCCTCCCACTCCAATGCTGTATCCAATTCCGGATTGAGTGTCGAAAGATTTTTTGGAGTTTTGAAAATCCTGGATCGGACCTATTTCAGTCAACGAATGTTTCCCGAATTACATCTTTTAATTTTTTGATTTCCGAATTTGACAGTTTTTCAAAAATTTTAATAATTCGGGTTTTGTCAATTGTCTGAACCTGGTCAATGGCAATCATCCCTTTCTTTTTATTGGATTTTATCGGAATTCTGGTCGGATATTTATTGAGGTTTGATGTCATAGGAGCTACAACAATGGTTTTTAAATATTTATTCAGTTCATCTGGTGAGATTATAACACAGGGGCGTGTTTTCTTAATTTCACTCTCAACGGACGGATCTAAATTCACCAGAACTATCGCATATTGTCTTAACTCCATTCTTCAAAATTTTCATCCTCAAAAACATCATTCATTAAGAGTTGGTCATCTCCCTGATCTGCCATTTTTTTAAATTTTTCAGCCCAATCTTCTCTTGGGGATTCTATCGGACGGAGAATTATTTGTCCTTCTTCCAGGATAAGTTCAACCTTGTCCTTTATATTATATTTTTCAAGAATTGTCTTACTCAGTCTTAAACCTCTTGAATTTCCGATTTGTATAATTGAAGTTTCCATAACTCGTTATTTTGTAAGTACAAAGTTATTACTTTATATTAGATTTCAAAATTTAGTTAGAACCGATATTGGCTACAGTAACTTTTAATTCCGTATGTCTTATCAAATATTCCGAAAACCATTTTAAGTCGTCAAGAACATATTTTTCATTTTCGTCGTCAAAGCCGAGTATTTGATGTTTTCTATCATCTTGGTCAATTAAATACAGGCTTCCCTCGTAAGTTTCCTTATCAATTTGTTCAGCCGAATATTCAAAATCTTTTATGCTATTTGAATCAAAAGTATATTCACCAAATTCGTTATTCACTTTTATAAGCTTGTCGCCTAAAGTTTTTAGATTATCATTTGCTTGCTTTTTTGACTTAACTCTTGAAAGATTAAATAATCCGGATCCAAATAGAAAAATAATTCCAGCAATAATTTTTCCATAATTGCCTCCAATAAATTCCAAATTGGTCCAAATCAATAGGGCACAAATTCCAAGAGTAGAAAAAATCGGCAACGCAACCAGTCCGATTAAGGTCATATAATCAGTTTGAGGTTTTCCAATTATTATTTTCCCATTCTCATTAGAATAAGTAATCTTATGTCTTTTCAGTTTAGACTCTAGGATGGAGATATTACTTTTCGTCATAATCGTTGCCAATGGTCTCGGTTAAAACAAGTTGGCGCAGTACGGACGCTTCCGATAGCTACCGGGATTGCCGGTTTAGTTGTTTGTTACCTGGTATCTATAATATCACTTTTTAGCAGATTGCCCGCTATTTGTTGGTAACCGATGTGATAACTGTGTGTTATTTAACGTAAGCAAATGATTGAGGGGGATTTAAATTATAATCCTTTCGTAAACATTTTGGAGTTTTATATTTACGCTTGTTTTTTATTTTTATAGCAAAGCCTTTTTCCTTATTCGAAAAGTACTTATAAAAAAAATCCTTTGTTATTCCGGATTGATCTTTAGTCAATTGCCATAACTCATCTAAATT
>Ga0307486_1000232_pt1 | contig 55760 bp, 64 predicted proteins | sample CBIW02metaG_FD_203663 | JGI IMG/M metagenome (GOLD analysis project Ga0307486, IMG submission 203663) | Sea-ice brine microbial communities from Beaufort Sea near Barrow, Alaska, United States - CBIW 0.2 | ecosystem: Environmental > Aquatic > Marine > Coastal | place: USA: Alaska | collected... | reverse complement strand
GCCGGCACCGCCGAGCTTCCCGCCGAGATCTTCGACGTTGTCACGAACATCCCACTGATTCACCAGGTTGTCGTCGCACAGCGCGCAGCTACCCGCCAGGGTACGCACGCCACGAAGACGCGTGCCATGGTGGCCGGTAGTGGTCGCAAGCCCCACAAGCAGAAGGGAACCGGTCGCGCTCGTCAGGGCTCGATTCGCGCACCTCAGTTTGCTGGCGGTGGAATCGTCCACGGACCGCAGCCGCGTGACTACTCGCAGCGCACCCCCAAGAAGATGAAGGTTGCCGCTTTGCGCGGTGCCCTGTCGGACCGGGCCCGTGCTGACCGCGTGCACGTTATCCAGGGCGTCGTCTCCGGCGACGTTCCCTCGACCAAGAACGCTATTGCCGCTATCAACGCGGTCACGGCCGGACGCCGCGCACTCATCGTGCTAGAGCGGACCGACGATGCAGCCTGGAAGTCATTGCGCAATGCGCCTGACATTCACGCGGTCTCCGTTGGCCAGCTCAACACGTACGACGTGCTGATCAACGAGGACATCGTGTTCACGGCTTCTGCGTTCGACGCGTTCCTAGCTGGCCCCGTCAAGGGAGCATCGGCTAAGGCCGTAGCGACCGAGTCAGAGGCCGCCGCTACCAATGCGGAGGAAACCAAGTGAGCACTCTGAACAAGAACCCCCGTGACATCCTTATCCGACCGATCGTGTCGGAGAAGAGCTACTCGCTCATGGACCAGGGCAAGTACACCTTTGAGGTGGACCCCCGTTCCAACAAGACGGAGATCAAAATCGCCGTCGAGCAGATCTTCGGCGTGAAGGTGTCGTCGGTCAACACCATCAACCGCAAGGGTAAGACGCGTCGTACGCGCTTCGGCCTTGGCAAGCGTAAGGATGTGAAGCGCGCGATTGTCACCATTGGTGGCGGCGAAGCGCTCGACATCTTCTCCGGCCAGGTCGGCTAGGTAAGGACAGGAATCACTCATGGCTATTCGTAAGTACAAGCCGACAACCCCGGGCCGTCGTGGCTCGTCAGTTGCCGACTTCGTTGAGGTGACTCGCTCCGAGCCCGAGAAGTCACTGGTCCGCCCCCTTCACAAGAAGGGTGGCCGCAACAACACCGGTCGCATCACTACCCGTCACCAGGGTGGTGGCCACAAGCGTGCCTACCGCGTCATCGACTTCCGTCGACACGACAAGGACGGCGTGCCGGCGAAGGTCGCTCACATCGAGTACGACCCCAACCGCACAGCACGTATCGCTCTGTTGCACTATGCAGATGGCGAGAAGCGCTACATCATTGCTCCCGACAAGCTCCACCAGGGTGACGCGATTGAGGCCGGCGCTGGCGCCGACATCAAGCCGGGTAACAACCTCCCGTTGCGCAACATCCCCGTCGGTACCGTGATCCACGCTGTGGAACTCAAGCCGGGTGGCGGCGCTAAGTTCGCTCGCTCAGCCGGTGCATCGGTCCAGCTCGTTGCCAAGGACGGTCCCTACGCTCAGCTGCGTATGCCGTCTGGCGAAATCCGCAATGTGGATGCTCGCTGCCGCGCGTCGATCGGCGAGGTCGGTAACTCCGAGCAGTCGAACATCAACTGGGGTAAGGCCGGCCGCATGCGCTGGAAGGGCAAGCGCCCGACCGTCCGTGGTGTCGTCATGAACCCGGTCGACCACCCGCACGGTGGTGGTGAGGGTAAGACTTCCGGTGGACGTCACCCTGTTAGCCCTTGGGGTAAGCCTGAAGGCCGTACCCGTAAAAAGGACAAGGATAGCGACAAGCTCATCGTCCGTCGTCGTCGTACTGGCAAGAACAAGCGTTAAGGAGCCTGACTAATGCCACGCAGTCTAAAGAAGGGCCCCTTCGTAGACGGTCACCTGCAGAAAAAGGTGGACGCCCAGAACGAGGCCGGAACGAAGAACGTCATCAAGACTTGGTCGCGCCGTAGCGTGATCACGCCCGATTTCCTGGGACACACCTTTGCAGTGCACGACGGCCGCAAGCACATTCCTGTGTTTGTGACTGAGTCGATGGTGGGACACAAGCTCGGTGAGTTTGCGCCTACCCGCACGTTCAGGGGCCACATCAAGGACGACCGCAAGGGCCGCCGCTAAGGCGCCCCAGCGAAGGTAAGAGGAGTTTAGAGATGGAAGCCAATGCGCAAACGCGATACGTTCGCGTCACCGCTCAGAAGGCTCGCCGCGTCGTGAACCTTGTCCGTGGAAAGAACGCTGTTGAGGCTGTTGCCTCACTGAAGTTCCAGCCGCAGGCAGTGTCCGAGGACGTCCGCAAGCTAATTACATCGGCAATCGCCAATGCACGTTTCGCAGCTGACAAGGCTGGCGAGCGTTTTGACGAGACCGAGCTCTACATCAAGGCGATCACCGTGGATGAGGGACCGACCATGAAGCGCATCATGCCGCGTGCTCAGGGTCGTGCTAACCGCATCCTTAAGCGGACGAGTCACCTCCAGGTAACAGTGGCTACCCGTCAGGGCGCCGTGAAGGAAGGGGCCAACTAATGGGTCAGAAGGTTAACCCGCACGGCTACCGCCTGGGTATCACTAGTGACCACCGTTCGCGCTGGTTCTCAGACTCGACCAAGAAGGGCGAGCGCTACAGCGACTATGTGGGCGAGGATGTCAAAATCCGCGAACTCATGAGCAAGGGCTTGGAGCGCGCAGGCGTCTCCAAGGTCGAGATTGAGCGCACCCGTGAGCGAGTTCGTGTGGATCTCCACACCGCTCGTCCCGGAATCGTCATCGGTCGCCGTGGAGCCGAGGCTGACAAGCTTCGCTCCAACCTTGAGAAGCTCACGGGCAAGCAGGTGCAGCTGAACATCCTCGAGGTGAAGAACGCCGAGATGGACGCACAGCTCGTTGCCCAGGGCATCGCAGAACAGCTCGCTTCACGCGTGTCGTTCCGCCGTGCCATGCGTAAGGGTATGCAGTCCTCCATGCGCGCAGGAGCTAAGGGCATCCGTGTCCAGTGCTCCGGTCGTCTTGGTGGCGCGGAAATGTCCCGTTCCGAGTTCTACCGCGAAGGCCGAGTGCCGCTGCACACGCTCCGCGCGAACATCGACTATGGCTTCTTTGAGTCCAAGACCACGTTCGGCATCATCGGCGTCAAGGTCTGGATCTACAAGGGCAACATGACCGAAAAGGAATGGGCTGCCGAGCAGGCCAGGAACCCTCGTCCCCAGCGCGGTCGTGGCGACCGCCCGACCGGCCGTGGACCGCGCCGTGAAGGTGGAGCCCCGCGCTCCAGCGCCGATGCCCCCAAGGCTGACGCTCCCGCCGCAGCAGAGGCCCCCAAGGCTGACGCTGGGAAGGAAGGCAAGTAATGCTTATCCCTCGTCGTGTTAAGCACCGCAAGCAGCACCACCCCGGTCGTTCGGGAGCTGCTACCGGTGGAACCGCCGTTTCGTTCGGTGACTATGGCATCATGGCCCTCGAGCCCGCGTACCTGACCAACCGTCAGATCGAGGCCGCTCGTATCGCTGTGACTCGTCACATCAAGCGCGGTGGAAAGGTGTGGATTAACGTCTACCCCGACCGTCCGCTCACCAAGAAGCCTGCTGAAGTCCGAATGGGTTCAGGTAAGGGTTCTACCGAATGGTGGATCGCCAACATCAAGCCGGGTCGCGTGCTCTTTGAGCTCGCCGGTGTCGATGAAGAGTTGGCCCGCGAAGCTCTGCGTCGCGCCCAGCACAAGCTGCCCATGAAGACCCGTTTTGTAACCCGTGAGGGTGGTGACATCTAATGGCTATCGGTACCGATAACCTCGCTGCAAGCGAGTTGGACGCGATGGAAAACGAGCGCCTGCTCGAGGAGCTCAAGAAGTCGAAGGAAGAGCTGTTCAACCTGCGCTTCCAGTCGGCGACGGGGCAGCTCGAGAACCACGGCCGCCTCAAGGCGGTCAAGCGTGACATCGCCCGTATCTACACGATTCTGCGCGAGCGCGAGCTCGGCATTCGGACCGCTCCCGCGGCCAAGTCCGAGTAAGGAAAGAAGCTATGTCGACTGACAAGAAAACGACGGAGACGGAAGACCAGCGCGCATTTCGCAAGACGCGCCGTGGCTACGTCACGTCAGACAAGATGGACAAGACGATTACCGTCGAGGTTGAGGAGCGCGTCAAGCACCCTCTCTACGGCAAGGTTCTTCGTCAGAGCACAAAATTGAAGGCACACGATGAGGCCAACACGGCCGGCATTGGTGACCTCGTCGTGGTGATGGAGACCCGGCCGCTATCCGCTTCCAAGCGGTGGCGTCTGGTTGAAATCGTCGAAAAGGCCAAGTAACTACGTTCGACCAGGCTCGCTTTAACGAGCGAGAACCAGACGACAGGAGACAGACATGATTCAGCAGGAGTCGCGACTTCGCGTCGCCGACAACACCGGTGCCAAGGAAATCCTTTGCATCCGTGTTCTCGGTGGCTCCAAGCGCCGCTACGCCGGCATCGGTGACACCATCGTTGCTACCGTCAAGGACGCAATTCCCGGCGGAAATGTTAAGAAGGGCGATGTGGTCAAGGCCGTCATCGTGCGCACCACCAAGGAGCGCCGCCGTTCCGACGGTTCCTACATCAAGTTCGATGAGAACGCTGCGGTGATCCTTAAGGGCGCCGACAGCACCGACCCTCGTGGAACCCGCATCTTCGGCCCGGTTGGCCGCGAGTTGCGCGACAAGAAGTTCATGAAGATTATTTCTCTGGCACCGGAGGTTATCTAATGGCGAAGATTAAGAAGGGCGACCTCGTTGTCGTCATCGCCGGCCGTGACCGCGGTCAGCAGGGCCGCGTACTCGAGGTCAACACTGACACCGAGCGCGTCATCGTGGAGGGTGTGCAGCGTGTGACGAAGCACGTCAAGCCCGGCACGGTTCGCGACAATCAAGAGGGTGGCATCGTGCAGGTTGAGGCGCCGCTACACATCTCGAACGTCATGCTCGTTGACCCTGAGACCAAGAAGGGTACCCGCGTGGGTATCCGTTCCGAAGAAGTCGAACGTGATGGCCGCAAGCGCACCCAGCGTGTGCGTGTTGCCAAGCGTTCCGGTAAGGACGTCTGATGGCTACCGAAGTTACGATGCCGCGTCTCAAGGTCAAGTACCGCGAGAACATTGTGTCGAGCCTCCAGGAGGAGTTCGCACACCCCAACATCAACCAGGTTGCCGGCCTCACCAAGGTCGTCGTCAACATGGGTGTGGGTGACGCAGCTAAGGATTCAAAGCTGATCGTCGGCGCGATCTCGGACCTTACGGCCATCACCGGCCAGAAGCCGCAGGTCACCAAGGCGAAGAAGTCAATCGCACAATTCAAGCTGCGTGAAGGCCAGGAAATTGGCGCTCACGTCACGCTGCGTGGCGACCGCATGTGGGAGTTCCTCGACCGCTTGCTGTCCACCGCGCTTCCCCGTATCCGCGACTTCCGTGGGCTTAGCCCCAAGCAGTTCGACGGCCACGGCAACTACACGTTCGGCCTCACGGAGCAGTCGATGTTCCACGAGATCGATCAGGACAAGATCGACCACGTGCGTGGGATGGACATCACCATCGTCACCACCGCGTCGACCGATGCCGAGGGCCGCTCGCTGCTAAAGCAGCTGGGCTTCCCCTTCAAGGAGAAGTAAGACATGGCCAAGACTGCGCTGAAGAACAAGGCCGCAGGCAAGCAGAAGTTTGCTGTGCGCGCCTACACCCGATGCCAGAAGTGCGGACGTCCGCACTCCGTCTACCGTAAGTTCGGCCTCTGCCGCATTTGCTTCCGCGAGATGGCTCACGCAGGTGAGCTTCCCGGAATCACCAAGAGCAGCTGGTAACTACTACGCCGCAGGTCCGCTGGCGCGGAAACCACGACGAGGAAGAGTAAATCACTCATGACAATGACTGACCCCATCGCAGACATGCTCACGCGTCTGCGCAACGCAAATTCGGCATACCACCAGACCGTTTCGATGCCTCACTCCAAGCTCAAGGCGAACATCGCCACGATGCTTGAGGACGAGGGATACATCGTCGGCTCAGAGGTTGTTGACGCGGAGGTGGGCAAGACGCTCACACTCACGCTGAAGTACGGCCCCAACCGCGAGCGCTCGCTTGCCGGTGTGCGCCGCGTATCGAAGCCTGGTCTTCGCGTTTACGCGAAGTCGACCCACCTTCCTAAGGTGCTCGGCGGACTTGGCGTCGCAATCCTGTCCACGTCCTCCGGTCTGCTCACTGACCGACAGGCAGAAAAGAAGGGCGTCGGCGGCGAAGTCGTCGCGTTCGTCTGGTAACCGGAAAGGTACTCAACAATGTCTCGCATTGGCAAAATTGCCGTTCCGGTTCCTGCCGGAGTGGATATCAACATTGACGGCGCTGCCGTGACGGTTAAGGGCCCCAAGGGAACTCTTAACCTGACCGTCAAGCAGCCCATCACCGTCGCAAAGGCAGAAGACAGCATCGCCGTCTCGCGCCCTAACGATGAGCGCATCTCCAAGTCGCTTCACGGACTAACCCGCACGCTGATCGCCAACATGGTGCAAGGTGTCACGGAAGGTTACGAGAAGAAGCTTGAGATCGTCGGTACTGGTTACCGCGTCGCGCTTAAGGGTAAGGACCTTGAGTTCGCTCTTGGCTTCTCACACCCCGTATTTGTCCCGGCCCCCGAGGGAATCACCTTCGCGGTCGAGGCTCCGACCAAGTTCTCTGTTGCTGGTATTGACAAGCAGCAGGTGGGCGAGGTTGCCGCCAACATTCGCAAGATTCGCAAGCCTGAGCCTTACAAGGGCAAGGGAGTCCGCTATGCCGGCGAGCAGGTTCGCCGCAAGGCCGGAAAGACGGGTAAGTAAGCCATGGGTATTGCAATCAAGGGCAAGGGCAAGTCGGTTCAGCGTAAGCGTCGCCACTTCCGCCTTCGCAAGAAGATCTCCGGTACGACGGCACGTCCCCGCCTCGTGGTGACGCGCTCTTCGCGCCACATGTTCGCGCAGCTTGTCGACGACACCGTCGGCAAGACGCTGGTGTCGGCATCGACCCTCGAGGCCGATGTCCGTTCACTGGACGGCGACAAGACCGCTAAGGCTTCCAAGGTCGGACAGCTAGTCGCTGACCGTGCCAAGGCTGTCGGCATCGACACTGTGGTGTTCGACCGTGGCGGAAACCAGTACCACGGCCGCGTTGCCGCGGTTGCAGACGGCGCCCGAGAGGGTGGCCTGGCTCTGTAGCCGGGACCACAACATTTAAGGAAATTTGATGGCTGAACAAAACAGCGGCCGCCGCGACAACAACCGTCGTGGCAATGAGCCGGAAAACAAGTTCATTGAGCGCGTCGTCACCATTAACCGCGTCTCCAAGGTCGTGAAGGGTGGTCGTCGCTTCAGCTTCACCGCCCTCGTGGTCGTTGGCGATGGCGAAGGTAACGTCGGCGTTGGTTACGGCAAGGCGAAAGAAGTGCCTGCTGCGATCTCCAAGGGTGTCGAAGAGGCAAAGCGCGCGTTCTTCCGCGTGCCGCGCATCCAGGGCACCATCCCTCACATCGTGCAGGGGGAGGCCGCCGCTGGTGTGGTGTTCCTTCGTCCCGCGTCACCAGGTACCGGTGTTATCGCCGGTGGTCCTGTGCGCGCCGTGCTCGAATGTGCTGGTATCCACGACGTCCTGTCCAAGTCACTCGGTTCCTCGAACGCGATCAACATCGTCCACGCCACAGTGGACGCGTTGAAGCGTCTTGAGCTTCCGGAGGCGGTTGCCGCTCGTCGCGGCAAGTCCGTTGAAGAGGTAGCGCCTGCAGCAATGCTGCGCGCACAGGCTGCGGGGTCAAAATAATGGCACGTCTCAAGGTCGTTCAGAAGAGGTCGGGCATCGGCACTAAGCCGCGGCACCGCGAGACTCTTCGTTCGCTGGGCCTTAAGCGCATCGGCGACATTGTCGTAAAGGAAGACCGGCCGGAAATTCGCGGCATGGTCCAGACGGTGCGCCACTTGGTCACCGTGGAGGAGGTTGACTAATGGCTGACGAAAAGAAGCCCGCCGACAAGGCAGAGGCAACAAAGAAGCCTGTAACAAAGACTGCAGCGGCTAAGAAGCCGGCTGCCTCCAAGGCCGCCGCTGAAAAGCCGGCTGCTAAGAAGGCACCTGCTAAGGCACCTGCAAAGGCACCTGCTAAGGCACCTGCTAAAGCACCTGCTAAGGCACCTGCAAAGGCTGCTGCGAGCAAGCCCGCCGCTGCGAAGAAGGCACCTGCAAAGGCACCTGCTTCGAAGACGGCTGACAAGCCCGCGGCCAAGAAGGCTGCCGATGCTAAGGCTGAGGAAGCTACCGAGAAGGTCTCTACGCTGAAAATGCACCACCTGCGTCCCGCAGAAGGTGCTCACAAGCGTAAGTTCCGCATCGGTCGCGGTGAAGCTGGTCGTCGCGGTAAGACTGCTGGTCGCGGTACCAAGGGTACTGGCGCGCGTTACCAGGTGTCCGAGCGCTTTGAGGGCGGTCAGACCCCTATTCACATGCGTATCCCCAAGCTGCGTGGCTTCCGGGCCCCGTTCAAGATTTACTACCAGGTGGTGAACGTCTCTCAGATCGCAGAGCTGTTCCCCAAGGGTGGCAAGATCACTAAGGCCGACCTCGTCGAGGCCGGCGCAGTACGCAAGAACCAGCCCGTCAAGGTGCTGGGCGAAGGCGAGATCTCCGTCAAGGTGAACATCGTCGACGCTGAAAAGGTTTCGCAGTCCGCGAAGACAAAGATCGAAGCCGCAGGCGGCTCGGTCAACGAGGGCTAGAGTCGAGGCTGGGCCCGTTCCTTGTGAGCGGGCCCGCTTCGATTTTCTTCGTTTTACATAGCCCTAAATCTGTGGAGGATTCATGCTGAGTGGCTTCTTGAGTGCTTTCCGTACTCCTGACCTGCGGAAGAAGATTCTCTTCACGCTGGGCATTATGGCCATCTACCGGTTGGGTGTTTCTATCCCCACGCCAGGTATCCATTACCAAAACGTGCAGCAGTGCATTGACACCAGCACAACGAACAGTGCTTTTCAGATTCTGAACCTGTTCTCTGGTGGCGCGCTGTTACAACTATCAATCTTTGCGCTTGGCATCATGCCGTACATCACGGCGTCGATCATCGTGCAGCTTCTCCGGGTACTCATTCCCCGTTTCGAGGCGCTGCACCAGGAGGGGCCTGACGGCCAAGCCAAGCTCACTCAGTACACCCGTTACATCACATTGGGCTTCGCAGCGCTGCAGTCCGCCTCTTATGTGACGTTGGCGCGTAACGATGTGTTCTTCCCGGGCTGTGCTCTGCCGATCATTCCTAACGACTCGTGGAACGTCATCGCAATGATGATTCTGACCATGACCGCCGGAACGATCTTCATCATGTGGCTCGGTGAGCGCATCACGGAACGCGGTATCGGTAACGGAATGTCGCTGCTGATCTTCACGTCCATCGCGGCATCGTTCCCCGGAGCCATGGCTTCTATCTGGAACTCGTCGAACGGTGTGACCAACACGATCATCGTGGGAATCGTCGTACTTATCGTGATCGCCGCCGTGGTGTTCGTGGAGCAGTCGCAGCGCCGCATCCCGGTACAGTACGCCAAGCGCATGGTTGGCCGAAAGATGCTGGGTGGGTCATCGACCTACATCCCGATCAAGATCAACATGGCTGGAATTATCCCGGTGATTTTCGCGTCGTCGCTGTTGACGTTGCCGACCGTGATCGTGCAGTTCTCCGGGGACAACCCCGCGAGCTGGGTGGTCTGGCTACGCGACAACGTCGCGAGCCCCGGCTCTGCGCTGAACATCATTCTGTACATGGTGCTGATTATCTTCTTCGCGTACTTCTACACTGCGATCACGTTCAACCCGGACGAAGTCGCGGACAACATGAAGAAGTATGGTGGCTTCGTTCCCGGTATCCGTCCGGGCAAGCCCACCGCAGACTTCCTCAGCTACGTGTTGTCGCGCATCACGGCGGCGGGTGCTTTGTACCTGGCGATTGTTGCGCTGGTACCGACCGTGGTGTTCGTGGCTCTTGGACTGAGTACGAATATCCCGTTCGGCGGGGCATCGATTCTTATTCTTGTAGGCGTTGGGCTTGACACCGTCAAGCGCATCCAGTCTCAGCTTGAGCAACGCCACTACGAAGGGTTCCTTAAGTAATGCGAGCAGTACTCCTCGGCCCACCCGGTGCAGGTAAAGGAACGCAGGCTGCAAGGCTCGCGGACCGACTCGGTATCCCCGCCATCTCGACCGGAGACATCTTCCGTGCGAATGTGAAGGGCGAAACTGAGCTTGGCCGCAAGGCGCAGGAGTACATGTCCGCCGGAGCACTCGTGCCCGACGAGGTCACCAACGCGATGGTTCGCGATCGCTTGGCTCAGGAAGACGTTCGCGCTGGATTTCTGCTCGACGGCTACCCGCGTAACCCTGAGCAGGCGGTTGAGTTAGAGACGATGCTGGGCGATTTGGAAGTAGCGCTCGATGCCGCCATCGAGATCACCGCGGACTTTGAGGAGGTCACCAAGCGCCTGATCAAGCGGGCGGAACTCGATGGACGCGCTGACGACACCGAGCCGGTGATCCGCAAGCGCCTCGACGTGTATGCCACCTCGACTGCGCCTCTGACCGCTTACTTTGAGGGTCAGGGTCTGCTTGTGCAGGTGGACGGTATGGGCGATGTCGATGACGTCACGGCCCGTCTGCTCACCGCCGTCGAATCAAAGTAGGTTCGTGGCGTGAGCGACAACATCGAGTACAAGACGCCAGCGCAGATGCGGGTGATGGCTCGCGCCGGCCTCGTCGTTGAGAGCGCGTTGGCCGCAGCGAAGGCTGCCGCGGTCGTGGGTGCCACGACGTTCGACGTCGACACGGCTGCCGCAAAGGCGATCGCCGACGGCGGAGCAACGTCAAACTTCTTGGGCTACCACGGCTTCCCGGCCTCTTGCTGCGTGTCCATTAACGAAGAGGTAGTGCACGGCATCCCCGGCACCCGCGTGATCGAAGACGGGGACATCGTCTCTATTGATTGTGGCGCGATCATTGAAGGCTGGCACGGCGACAGCGCAATCTCGTTCATCGTCGGCACCCCACGTTCGGACCGCGACGTCGAGCTGGTGGAAGTCACCCGTCGTTCGTTGTACGCGGGCATCGCGGAAATTGCTTCTGCCTCGCGTATCGGCCAGATTTCCGCGGCCATCGAGGACGTCGCCGATGCGGCGGGCCTGTACCCCCTCGAAGGGTACGTGGGTCACGGAATTGGCACCGCGATGCACCAAGCGCCCGATGTTCTTAATTACAGGACGCGGTCACGCGGAGCAAAGATTAAGCCCGGTATGTGCATCGCGATTGAGCCGATGCTGGTGATTGGCACAGGCGACTCCAACGTCCTAGCCGATGACTGGACTATCGTGTCCGCGGACCGCTCGCGCGCCGCTCACTGGGAGCACTCCATCGCTATCCACGATGCGGGGATTTGGGTCCTGACAGCCACCGACGGCGGCGCCGCAGGGCTTGCCGAATTCGGAGTCACGCCCACTCCCCTCCCTTAGCCTGAGCCTAGGTTCAACACTCTAGAGTTCTGCCCCGCGTTGCTTGCGGCAACATTGTGGTGACATGCCCGCAATCAGTGCGGACTAGGTTGGGGTTGCGATGGTACCCCCCGACTGTGGGGGTCTGTGGCACTGGGGGTAGACGTGGCACGAGGGTTTTCTTACGCACCGGGCGCAAGCGCCGAGGTGAGTGAAGCGGCATCGGAGGGCGTGTCTCGCGCTCGCCTGATGGAACTTGGCACGTCACACAACAAACTGGTGCGGGAGGCCGTGGCGGCGCGTGGCGACTGCCCGCTGGGCTTACTCGTGGCACTGGCTTACGACAAGGTCGTCGAAGTGCGCATTGCGGTGGCGGCAAATCCTGGCGCGGCCAGGACGGTCATGGAGTACCTCGCCACCGACAAAGCCGTGGACGTGCTCGTCGCGCTCATCGGCAATCGCGCGCTACCGCCCGACATCCTAGAATCGCTCTCATTACATCGCAAGGCACCGGTGCGCGACGCGGTCGCAACGCGAATGAACTCCGCAGACGAGCAACCGCACGCTCAGGATGAATACGAGCACACCCCCGAGCTGCGGGACTTTGTTGAGCCCGGCGGCGTTCTCGACGAGCCGCTGCCCGTAGTACGTGAAGAGTCCCCACTGGCGGATGCGCCCGCGGTGCGGGAACAGGCTCCGGTGCCAGCACCTCCCGCGGTGCAAGCACAGTCCGCTGCGACACCGGATACAGTCAGCTTCGCCCCTCAGCAAGACCCGCCGTTTCCGATCCCGGTGGCATAGGGCAACTCGGATTCTCTACACCGCCACGTAACTCACGCAGTCGCTCCTCAGTACCTTTCACCGATGGACCTCCACACCGTCAGGCCCCGTCAACCTGGTCTTTACCCGGGGTTCATGCAGGCGTCATAGCCTCGGGTGCAACGACTCGGGGGGTGGTGCGAATGGCTGAGGACACGGGTTCGTGGTCGCGCGCCTTCATGGCCAGTTCGGGCGTCTCAGTGACGCCAAGCAAAACGCAGCAGCGCGAGAAGTCCGCGGAGTGGCACGAGGCCATCAGTGCGCGCCTGCCACGGGACCGGCTACGCGAACTCGCAGGCTCACGTAGTTCCGCGGTCAGGGAGGCGATCGCCTCAAGGTCCGACTGCCCGCTAGGTATGCTCGCTACCCTCGCGCACGATCACCGTGTTGCTGTGCGGATCGCGGTCGCCGCCAATACGGCGACGACGCGCGCAATCGTGGAGCACCTGATGGGAGACCGGGACGCCAGCGTAGTGAAGGCGCTGGCCCGCAACGACTCCACGCCGGTGGATCTCATTGAACGCATCGCAACGCACCGCAAGGCCGACGTTCGCCGTGTCGCGGCCCGGCGCCTTGATGCCATGTGGGCGCGGGCGGCACTTCCGGATGCCGGGGGACCGGCCGCCGCCGACGTGTGGGGATTCGCCTCACCATCAGAATCCACTTTGTCCAACGACCGCCCGTCGCTCGCCCATGCCCAGTTTCCAGGTGGTGGCAACTCCGCCGGCGCCCCGCCAAAGGATCCAGAAACGGGGGAGTCGAGCCCCACCGCCCCGACGCGCCATCACATTCCGGCGATGCTCGCGCCCCGGCCGGAGGTCACACCGACGGCGCCAAGACGGTGACAGCGAGCCGAAGATTCCCTGCTAAACAACAAATGTCGGGTTTCTCACACAGATGTGCGCACTCGGGTGTTAGAGTCGTACAATCTAGTTCGAAGCAACCGATGACGGGCAGGGGGAGACATGACCTTGGGATACACGCCAACTCGCGGACCCTCTGAGGCGTCTCCAGATGTATTGCGAGCACGCGACCCACAGGTCACCGGCCCGGAACTCATGAAGCTCGCGGCTCACCGCGATCCTTATGTGCGGGCAGCGGTAGCGTTCCGGGGCGATTGCCCTCCAGGTGCGTTGATCTCGCTTGGCCACGACCAGCAACTGATCGTGCTCGAATCCCTGATCTCGAATCCCAAGACGCCGTCGTCAGTGATCCGCAACCTTGGTGATCACCGTAATCCGCAGGTAGCTGGGCTCGCAGTCCAGCGTCTTCGCAACAGCTTCCGCTAAACTCGGAACAACTGCTCGGTCACTCCCGCCACTCGCGGTTGAGTACCACTCCAGCATGGAGTATAGTCATTAGTCGGGCGTTTTTGCGCGCCCGAATGTACTGTCAACCAACGTTAGCGGAGTTTATGGCCAAGAAAGACGGCGTAATTGAGGTCGAAGGCACCGTGGTCGAGTCACTGCCGAACGCGTCATTCCGAGTGGAATTGACCAACGGGCACCTCGTCCTAGCCCACATCTCAGGGAAGATGCGCCAACACTACATTCGGATCCTTCCTGAGGACCGCGTGGTGGTGGAGTTGAGTCCTTACGATCTGTCACGCGGCCGCATCGTCTACCGCTACAAGTAATCGTCGTCGCTGGCGTGTCTGACACGTTTGCGCCCCGACGGCGAAGGAAAGAACCATGAAGGTTAAGCCCAGCGTCAAGCCCATCTGCGAAAAGTGCAAGGTAATCCGTCGCAATGGCCGAGTTATGGTCATTTGCGAGAACCTGCGCCACAAGCAGCGTCAGGGTTAGACAAAAAAAGAAGACCGCGTTTGATCACCGTCCCCGGATGGAACCCTTGGCTCGGAGGCCGAGGCCCGCACATGAACAGCGGGAAGATCAGGCGTCAGACCTCCGACTACTAATGGAGTAGAAGAATGGCACGTATCGTTGGTGTCGACCTTCCGCGCGACAAGCGCATGGAGATCGCCCTTACTTATATCTATGGCATCGGACACACCCGTTCGCTCCAGATCCTCGCCGCCACTGGCGTGAGCGCTGATCTGCGAGTGAAGGATGCTGGTGACGCCGAGCTGGTCGCACTTCGCGACTACATCGAAGCCAACTTCATGGTGGAGGGTGACCTCCGCCGTGAGACCGCAGCCGACATTCGCCGCAAGGTGGAAATCGGTAACTACCAGGGCCTGCGCCACCGCCGCGGCATGCCTGTGCGCGGTCAGCGCACCAAGACCAATGCGCGTACCCGCAAGGGCCGCAAGAAGACCGTCGCCGGAAAGAAGAAGTAAGCCATGGCAGCTCCCACGCGTAAGCCGCGTAAAAAGATCAAGAAGACTGTTGCGCACGGTCAGGCTCACATCAAGTCGACCTTCAACAACACCATTATCTCGATCACGGACCCCTCGGGTGCCGTGGTGTCCTGGTCGTCGTCAGGCCAGGTTGGCTTCAAGGGTTCGCGCAAGTCGACCCCCTACGCCGCTCAGATGGCAGCAGAGGCCGCCGCTCGTCGTGCACAGGATGCAGGCATGAGCAAGGTCGATGTTTTCGTCAAGGGACCTGGTTCGGGCCGCGACACCGCGATCCGTTCGCTGACTGCAGCTGGCCTCGAGGTGACTTCCATCAAGGACGTCACGCCGCAGGCTCACAACGGTTGCCGTCCCCCGAAGCGCCGCCGCAACTAGTCGATTAGCCTCGGGCAGTCTTTAGGGCCGCCCCCGCGCAAACGTCGAGGAGGGAAGCCGATGCTGGCATCAGCATCGGCCCCCTTTTCATCTCCCAATTTCAGAACTTAGACCCTGACCAAGACAGATCCTTGGCAGGAACCTCGAGCATCAAATAGCGGGTGCTCGGAAAGGAAAGAACCGTGCTGATCGCACAGCGTCCTACGCTGACCGAAAAGGTCATTTCGGACAACCGTTCGCAGTTCTCCCTCAAGCCGCTCGAACCGGGCTTTGGCTATACCCTCGGGAACTCTCTCCGCCGCACGCTGCTGTCGTCCATTCCGGGCGCTGCAGTAACGTCGGTGCGTTTCGATGGAGTTCTTCACGAGTTCACGACGATCGAGGGCGTGAAGGAAGACGTCACCGAGATCCTCCTGAACCTGAAGAACCTTGTCGTGTCCTCCGAGAATGACGAGCCCGTTGTGATGTACCTGCGTAAGTCCGGCGCTGGCGCCGTGACCGCAGCAGACATCGCTCCTCCTGCTGGTGTTGAGATTCACAACCCCGACTTGCACATCGCCACGCTTAACGCGAAGGCGAAGTTCGAGGTCGAGCTCACCGTAGAGCGTGGACGTGGCTACGTGCCCGCCGCCCTCAACAAGAGCTACGACGCAGAGATCGGACAGATTCCTGTCGACTCGATCTACTCGCCAGTGCTTAAGGTCACGTACAACGTGCAGGCAACCCGTGTTGCTCAGCGCACCGACTTCGACGAGCTCATCATCGACGTGGAGACCAAGTCCTCCATCTCGGCACGTGACGCGCTCGCCTCGGCCGGTTCGACCTTGGTGGAGTTGTTCTCGCTCGCTCGTGGCCTCAATGAGGCTGCGGAGGGCATCGAGATTGGCCCGTCGGACACCGACGAGTCGCTCGAAGAGGACTACAACCAGCCCATCGAGGAGCTGAACCTCACTCAGCGTTCTTACAACTGCCTCAAGCGCGAAGGCATCCACACCGTGGGCGAACTCACTGCACGCAGTGAGACCGACCTCATGGACATCCGTAACTTTGGTCAGAAGTCGATCACCGAGGTGAAGGAAAAGCTCGCAGAGCTGAGCTTCTCCCTCAAGGACGGTGGCGTCGAGTATGACGGCACCTCCGCGGCCGGTGTGTACTTCTCCGGTAGCGAAGAATAATCAAGGAGAACACCGAACATGCCTACTCCCACTAAGGGCGCCCGCCTAGGCGGCAGCCCGGCCCACCAGCGTCAGATCCTGGCCAACCTTTCGCAGAGCCTTTTTGAGCACGGTCGGATCACGACCACGCTCACCAAGGCAAAGCGCGTGCAGCCCCACGCCGAGCGTCTTGTGACGTTCGCCAAGCGTGGCGACCTCGCCTCGCGTCGTAAGGTCATGGGAATCATCCCGGACAAGTCCGTGGTGCACACCCTCTTCACCGAGATCGGACCCGGCTTTGCCGACCGTGAGGGTGGATACACCCGCATCACCAAGGTTGGTTTCCGCAAGGGCGACAACGCGCCCCTCGCTGTGATCGAGCTCGTTGAGTTCGGTACGCCTGCCAAGAAGGCCGTCTCGAAGGAGGCCGAAAAGGCCACCAAGAAGGCAGCCCCTAAGAAGGCAGCGAAGAAGGACGAGGGCGTAGCTCCCGAGGCCGTTCACGCCGATGCGCCCGCTGAGGGTGCAGAGGACGCTGGCGCGCCTGTCGAAGACATCGCTGCCGTCCACGCTGACGCCCCTGCTGAGGGCGCCGACGTGACCGAGGGCGACAAGAAGTAACGATTCTGTGTGACGCGAAGCGTCATTCACTCGTACAAGGCGGATTCTCATGACTGAACTGGACTCCAGTGATGTCGTGAGGGTCCGCCTTGACTTTTCTTACGACGGCGGAGGCTTCCAGGGTTGGGCGAGCCAGCCGGATTTCCGTACCGTGCAGGCCGTCATGGAAGAGGCGCTCACCCGCGTGATTCGCCGCGTAGGGCACATTCGACTGACCGTGGCGGGCCGGACCGATGCCGGCGTCCACGCGCGGAACCAGGTGGCACACTTCGACGTCCCCAGGGAGGCGTGGGAGCGTTGCGCTAGCCGTAGCGTGACCGACCCCGAGCAGGCGCTGCTGTACCGCCTGTGGAGTGTGCTCGAGCGCGACATCGTGGTGAAACGCGTGAGCGTGGCCCAGCCAGGCTTCGACGCCAGGTTCTCCGCTATCGCGCGTCGTTACAGCTACCGGATCAGCGACCGCGCCGAGACCCGGGACCCGCTGCGACGTGACCACGTGCTGTGGAACCGTAGGGCGCTCGATATCGACGCGCTCAACGCCGCAGCGCTGACGGTGACCGGATTACGCGACTTCGCCCCGTACTGCCGCCCCCGCGAGTTCGCGACCACCATCCGTGAGCTGCACCGGTTCTCCTGGGAGCGCCCCGCTTCAGGTCCCGACGCCGGACTCGTGGTCGCCACCCTCGAAGCAGACGCCTTTTGCCACTCCATGGTGCGCTCGCTCGTGGGCGCCGTAAAGGATGTCGGTTCCGGACGGCGTGACCTCGCTTGGCTGGCTTCCCATAGCGACTTTAGCGAGCGTTCGCCAGGCGTTTCGGTGGTCCCACCCCACGGGCTGATTCTGGAGTTTGTGCAGTACCCGGACGAGGCAGAAATGGCCGCAAGAGCCGAGTCCACTCGCCGCCGGCGATCCCTAGATTGACCGACCCGCGATTCAGCCGGTATGATTAGTCCTCGTTGTGCGTTCCACGTGGAATGGTGTATCCCACTCGCCTATCCCCTAGGACCCGCCGACCGAATACTTGCGGTAATTCGTTACCGCCCATCAGACAAGAGAAGGCTTTCAAGTGCGCACGTATTCTCCCAAGCCAGGTGACGTTACCAACAACTGGCACGTCATCGACGCTACTGACGTGGTCCTCGGTCGTCTGGCCTCCCAGGCCGCTTCGCTGCTCCGCGGCAAGCACAAGGCGACTTTTGCTCCCCACGTCGACGGCGGTGACTTTGTCATCGTCATTAACGCCTCCAAGGTGTCCCTCTCGGGTTCCAAGCTCACAGACAAGATGGTGTACCGCCACTCGGGTTTCCCGGGCGGCCTCAGCGCTGTCCCCATCGGTGAGCTTCTCGAGAAGAACCCGCAGCGTGTGATCGAGAACGCGGTCAAGGGCATGCTGCCCAAGACCAAGCTCGGTGCCGTGCAGCTGACCAAGCTCAAGGTCTATGCAGGTTCCGATCACCCCCACGCCGCGCAGCAGCCGCAGGCATTCGAGATTTCCCAGGTCGCGCAGTAAGCGCGGAGAAGAAGGACTGACTAGTGGCAGATGAGACGACGACTGACGTCGAGACCGAGATCGAAGTTGTGACCGAAGTTGAGGGCGACGCTCCCACGGAGTACACCTCCGAGTCCGCGCCTGAGCGCGGCAAGGGAACGTCCACCGTGGCTCCTGGAGCTGGCCTTGGCCGACGTAAGCAGGCTATTGCCCGCGTACGTATGGTTCCCGGAACCGGAAACTGGACCATCAACGGTCGCGACCTCGCGAACTACTTCCCCAACAAGGTGCACCAGCAGATCGTGAACTCGCCGTTCGCACTGCTGGACATCGAGGGCAAGTTTGATGTGCACGCTCGGATCACCGGCGGAGGCCCCTCGGGCCAGGCCGGTGCGCTTCGCCTTGGCGTTGCACGTGCCCTCAACGAGATCGACGAAGAGACCAACCGCGCAGCCCTGAAGAAGGCTGGCTTCCTGACTCGCGACGCACGTGTCGTTGAGCGCAAGAAGGCCGGTCTTAAGAAGGCACGTCGCGCACCTCAGTACTCCAAGCGCTAGCCTCGAGCGCATGCCGCGCTTATTCGGAACCGACGGAGTTCGGGGACTCGCTAACCGCGATATCACCGCAGAACTCGCTGTCGACCTCGCCGTCGCTGCCGCCCATGTTTTGGCGGAGCGCGGCGAGTTTTCCGGGCACCGTCCCCGCGCCATTGTTGGCCGGGATACGCGTGTTTCTGGACAGTTCCTTGGAGCCGCGGTATGCGCCGGCCTAGCCTCAGCAGGCATCGACGTCCTTGACGTCGGTGTACTGCCCACGCCGGGGATCGCGTACCTCACCGGTGCACTCGAAGCCGATCTAGGCGTGGTGCTGTCCGCCTCGCACAACGCGATGCCAGACAACGGCATCAAGTTCTTTGCCCGTGGCGGGCACAAGTTGGACGATGCGGTCGAAGAAGCCATCGAGGCCCGCCTCGGTGAGGAATGGGACCGGCCCACTGGAGCCGCTGTCGGTACCATCACGGATTCGCACCAGCTGGGGGACCGCTACGTCAACCACTTGGTTGGCGCCGTGGCAACGTTCGCAGGGACCGCGCACCCGCTCGAAGGCCTATCGATTGTGGTCGATGCCGCACACGGAGCCGCGAGCGCAGTAGGACCCGCAGCGCTGACCGCAGCCGGAGCTAACGTGATTTTGATTAACGCGGAGCCCGACGGGTACAACATCAACGATGGCGTCGGTTCAACGCACCTCGAGGGCCTCCAGGCCGCAGTGCGCGAGCACGGCGCGGACATGGGAGTGGCCTTCGACGGCGATGCAGACCGCTGCCTTGCTGTTGACGACCGCGGCGACGTGGTGAACGGCGACCAGATCATGGGGCTGCTCGCCCTCGCGATGAACGCCAACGGCACGCTCTACCACTCGACGCTTGTCGCGACGGTGATGAGCAATCTTGGCCTCCACCGAGCGATGCGCGCAGCAGGCATCGATATTGTCGAGAGTGCGGTCGGTGACCGCTACGTGCTCGAGGCGATGCGCGAGGGTGGCTACACGCTGGGCGGTGAGCAGTCGGGTCACGTGATCGTGTCCGAGTTCGCGACCACCGGTGACGGCGTTTTGACGGCGTTGCTCATGGGCGCACAGGTAGCCGCAGGCGCCTCGCTACGCGATCAGTGCTCAAGCATTCACGCGCTCCCGCAGGTATTGCTCAACATCCCCGGCGCTGACAGATCGCGCGTGAATACGGATGAAGTGCTGCAAGAGGCAGTGGGCGCTGCGCGCAAGGAACTTGGTAACGACGGTCGCGTGCTCTTGCGCTCTTCCGGAACTGAAGCCCTCGTCCGAGTCATGGTCGAGGCAGGCACGAAAGAGGACGCCCAACGTCACGCCAGCGCGCTAGCAGCGGTGGTTGCTGACAGACTGTGCCAGTGAGCGATCTCTGGAGCACTATCCTCGGCCTGTCAGGCCAAATCGAAGCGTGGATTCTTGACCTGACTGGCTCGCTCTGGATATACCCGGGCATCTATGTGCTGTCGGTTATTGATGGATTCTTTCCCGTGGTGCCGTCAGAGTCAGTCGTCATCGCATCTGCCACCGCGTGGTCGCAGACCGGTTCGCCGATACTCGTCGGCATCTGGCTCGCCGCCGCGCTAGGAGCGTGGTGTGGCGACCAAGTGGCCTACCTCATTGGTGCCCAGTTCAAGGTCACCCGCTGGAGGCTCTTTAAGACCGATAAGGGTAAGGCGCTGCTCGGGTGGGCGGACGACATGCTTGAGCGGCGCGGTTCTTCATTCATTATTGCTGCACGCTTCATCCCGATGGGTCGCGTGATTGCCAACATGTCTGCTGGCGCGCTGCGTTACCCCCACTCCCACTTCATGAAGATGGATGCGGTGGGTGCTGCTATCTGGGCCACTTACACCGTGCTGCTCGGTATGTCTGCCGGTCAAATCTTTCAGGACAACCTGCTGGTTTCCATCGTGGTTGGCGTCGCCGCGGGCATCCTCATGGGGTTCGTGATTGACCGCATTATGCAGCGATTCGGCTTCGCTAAGCCCGAGCTGCCTGATCTCGCCGACCAGATTGAACTGAACGAGGCTAGCGCGCTCGCGCGGACGGAGCGCCGTGAACAACGGGTCGAACACCGCGTCGAGCGTCGCGAGCTTCGCCATGGCAAAGAGGGCGCCGATGGTGACCAGCCGGATGGAGACGGTGCCGGTTCAGACCCGGACTCGGATACGGCGGACGCCCCCAATGACGGCAACCACGCTTCGTAACTTGCGGGTGTCGCGCGTGGCACGTCGGGACGCGACTCTCTCTCCTAGCTTGTGGCGTCGGAGCCAGAGCGTTCGCTGACGGCCTTGTCAGCGTCCACGGGGCCGCCGGCCGCCGCAGACGAGTACATGTGAGGCGGCTTCACAAAGAAGAACGCGAGCACGGCTCCCACGACCAACATGATCGCGGGCAGGTAGAGAGTCTGGCTCATGGCAGAGGTGAACCCCTCCTTGACCGCCTCAGGCAGCCCCGACATGGCGCTGGACTCGCTGATGTCCATGCCGTCCGGCGTCGCGGGCAGGTTAGCTGCCAGCCGGTTCGCCATGAGGGTCGCGATGGCCGCGGATCCCAGCACCGCGCCTACTTGGCGCGTGGTGTTGTAGACCCCGGAGCCCGCTCCCGCGGCGTTCATGGGAAGGTTGCGCGTGGCTGTCGAAGAGATAGGTCCCCAGACGAAGGCGCTGCCGATGCCGAGCAACGTGGGCGGGATGAGCAGTAGCCAAATCGAGATGGTCGGCGAGAACATCGCGGCACTGAGCCAGATCGAGAAGGCGGTGAGCAGCAGCCCGGGCACCACGAGTAACTTGGGGTGCACCGTATCCGCGAGCTGTCCGGCGAGCCGGGCCAGCACAAGAGTCATGAGCGCGGTGGGCACCGTCATCAGCGCAGTCTGGGTGGGCGTGAGTCCGCGCACCAACTGGAAGAAGTAGACCATCGGGATAAACATCGCCGTGATGGAGAAACCCACCGTACTGATTGCGCCGTTGGCAAGTGAGAAGTTGCGGTCTTTGAACAGTGTGAGCGGAAGCAGCGGTTCGTATCTGTTGACTCGCTGCCACCAGATGAACACCGCGATGGTGGCGGCGCCGGTCACGATGGACGCCCAGACCCAGCCGTTCCAATCCTGGGTGGAGCCCTCTTGAAGGCCAAAGACCAACAGGAACATGCCCACCGACGACAGGGCGATGCCCAGCCAGTCCATCTTGTGAACGTGAGTCTCAAGACGCGGGACCAACCTCCATGCCAGCACGAACGCAACAACCCCAATAGGAACATTGACGAAGAAGATCCACTCCCACCCGGGCCCGTCCACCAGCACGCCGCCCAGCAGCGGACCGATCAGTGTCGCGACTCCGGCTGTCGCGCCCCAGAGCGCCATCGCGGTGCCCCGCTTGTTCGGCGCGAAGGTGCGCGTAATGACGGCCATGGTCTGCGGCGTCATCAACGCGGCGCCGAGTCCCTGGACGGCACGCGCGGCGATGAGGTTTGCGATGCCGCTACCGGGCAGCATGTCTGCGAACCCGCACCATAGCGACGCGAGCGTAAAGACACTCAGGCCAACCATGTACACGCGCTTGGGTCCGAACATGTCGCCTAGGCGTCCGGTCACGAGGAGCGGCACCGCGTAGGTGAGCAGGTACGCGCTGGTGACCCAGATGACACCCGTGGTGGAGGTGCCCAGACCCTCCTGAATGGAGGGGTTGGCAACCGACACGATGGTGGTGTCGATCAGGATCATGAAGAACCCGACGACGAGCGCTCCCAGCGCTGGCCAGGGGCTTCTTGTCTCAGTCATGGGTGTCCTCTGTAGGTGACGGGCGAGGCCCGATGCTAGTCAGAACGCGTCCGTCTCCCGGGGGCGGCGGACGGTCAGAGCTTACGTAACAGCACCGACTCGACCTGGTGGTCGGCGCCCTTGTTCAGAATAATCGTGGCGCGTGAGCGCGTGGGGGCAATGTTCTGCTCGAGGTTAGGTGCGTTGATCGAGTCCCAGATCTGGCCGGCGCGCTCGCGAGCCTGATCATCCGACAGCGTGGAGTAGGACTTGAAGTACGAGTCTGGCTGGGTGAAGGACGTCTGGCGTAGCGCCAGGAAGCGATCAACATACCAACGTCGCACGTCCTCTTGCTTGGCATCAACGTAGATCGACACGTCAAAGAAGTCGCTGATTGCCTGCGCCAAGCCGCCCGGCTCGCGTTGGGCAGCGGGCTGAAGCACGTTGAGTCCCTCGACGATCAGCACGTCTGGCTTGCGGACCGTGATGACTTCACCGGGGACGATGTCATAAGTGAGGTGTGAGTACACGGGCGCCTTGACCACCGCATCGCCGGACTTCACTGCGGCGATGAACTGGTGTAGAGCGCGCCTGTCATAGGACTCGGGGAAGCCTTTGCGCTCAAGCAGGCCGCGCGCCTGGAGCTCCGCGTTGGGGAAAAGAAATCCATCGGTGGTGACGAGTTCAACGTGCGGCGAATGCGGCCACCTGGCCATTAACTCCCGCAGCACCCGCGCAGTGGTGGACTTGCCGACAGCAACGGATCCGGCGACGCCAATCACAAACGGAGTGCGAGACGTGTGCTCTCCCAGGAACCGACTCGATGTGTTGTGGAGGTGGCCCACAGCCTCCGAGTACAGGTCCAAGAGGCGCGACAGCGGGCGGTAGATCTGGTCGAGTTCGGTGAGGTCGATCGGGTCGCCCAAGCCGCGCACGCGCGCGATGTCCGCCTCGGTAAGAGGCAGGGGTGTGGAATGTGCGAGGGCGGCCCATTCGTCGCGGGTCAGGGTAAGGAACGGGCTGGCTGCGCTGTCGGTCACGAATCCATTGTGTAGCACTCGCGGCGCCACGCGGTACGTGGATACAATCGCGGACTCTCCAAGTAGACTCTTGCGCATGTGTGGAATCGTCGGATACGTAGGTTCAGGGGCGCCAGACTCGCGCCCGCAACAGGTTGTCATGGGTGGCCTCGCTCGCCTCGAGTACCGGGGTTATGACTCCGCCGGTCTCGCGGTGGTAACGGAAAGCCGCGAACGCGTCGCCATGGCCAAGAAGGCGGGCAAACTCGTCAACCTTGAAAAAGAGCTTGAGCGACGCCCCCTCGAGCCAGGAACGGTGGCCATCGGTCACACCCGGTGGGCCACCCACGGCGCACCGACCGACGCGAATGCGCACCCTCACCTTGCCGCGGGCGGTCGCATCGCGATTATCCACAACGGCATCATCGAGAACTTCTCGTCGCTGCGAAAGGAACTCGCGGAGGAGGGCGTCGACTTCCTGTCCGACACGGACACCGAAGTGGCCGGCCACCTCCTGGCGCGCGAGGTAGCGCGTGGCAATCTGCTCCCCGCCGCGATGCGTGCAGTGGCGGCCCAGCTTGAGGGAGCCTTCACGCTTCTCGCCGTCGATGCGCTCGAGCCACGGACCGTCGTGGGCGCGCGTCGCAACTCGCCACTCGTCGTGGGGATTGGTGACGGAGAGAACTTCCTCGGGTCCGACGTGGTTGCCTTCATTGAGCACACCCGCACGGCACTCGAACTCGGCCAGGACGAGGTCGTGGTCATTACGCCCGATGCCGTGGTCGTCACCGACGCGGATGGCAACGTCGTGGAACGCGAGCCGTATCACGTCGATTGGGATGCGGAGGCGGCAGAAAAGGGCGGCTTCGCGTCGTTCATGGACAAGGAAATCCACGATCAGCCGCAGGCTGTCGCTGACACACTGCGGGGACGCATCGACGAGCACGGTCGCCTGAAGCTCGACGGCGGCATGATCGCGGAGTCGGTGCTGAACGCCGTCGACAAGATCGTCATCATCGCGTGTGGAACTGCATCGTATGCGGGCCTGGTGGCGCGCTACGCGATCGAGCATTGGTGCCGCATCCCGGTTGAGGTGGAGCTCGCTCACGAGTTCCGCTACCGCGACCCCGTGGTCAACGTGAAGACGCTGGTCGTGGCGATCTCGCAGTCCGGCGAGACGATGGACACGATCATGGCCGTGCGGCACGCCCAGCAACAGGGCGCCAACGTCATCGCGATCGTGAACACCCAGGGGTCGACCATCGCCCGTGAGGCGGATGCGGTGCTCTACACCCGTGCCGGCCCAGAGATCGCCGTCGCCTCGACCAAGGCGTTCCTGGCGCAAATTACGGCCTCGTACCTCTTGGGGATCTACCTGTCCGAACTGCGGGGAAACAAGTTCCCTGACGAGATTGCGACCCTGCTCGCCCAGCTCGACGAGATTCCGTCCAAGATTCAGCGGGTCCTGGACACGTCCGCACCCATCCGAGCGTTGGGGGCCGCGCTGTCGAACGAGCGCACCGTGCTGTTCCTCGGTCGCCACGTGGGATATCCCGTGGCACTCGAGGGAGCTCTCAAGCTCAAGGAACTCGCCTACATTCACGCGGAGGGTTTCGCGGCCGGAGAGCTCAAGCACGGGCCCATCGCACTGGTCGAAGAGGGCCAGCCGGTGTTCATCGTCCTGCCCAGCCCCGGTGGTCGCGAGTCGCTCCACTCCAAGGTCGTGTCCAACATCCAAGAGGTGCGCGCACGCGGTGCCCGTACCTTCGTGATCGCGGAAGAAGGCGACACCGACGCTGAGAACTACGCGGAGCAGGTGTTCTACGTACCCGCATCCCCCGTACTCATGTCGCCGCTGTTGACCGTTGTCCCGCTGCAGATGTTCGCGCTTGAGTTGGCGACAGCCAAGGGGCTCGACGTCGACCAGCCGCGCAACCTGGCAAAGTCAGTCACGGTCGAATAGGCGACCGTGGCGATCGTTGGCCTGGGCATCGACGTTGTCGCGATTGAGCGCTTCGAGGCTGCGCTCGAACGCTCGCCCGGCTTCCTAGCGCGCGTCTTCACGCCTGCTGAGCGCGAGCTTGGCACGCACTCTCTTGCCGCGCGTTGGGCGGCCAAGGAGGCGCTCGCGAAGGCACTCGGTGCCCCGGGGGGGCTGAGCTGGCAGGATGCCGAGGTGGTTCGCGAGGAAAACGGACGCCCGCGTCTGGAAATCCGCGGTTCTGTAGCCGACCGCGCCGCAGCACTTGGCATCACCTCATTTCACCTGTCGCTGTCGCACGACGCGGGGATTGCCTCTGCCGTGGTGATCGGCGAGTCCTTGCCATGAGCGGTCCAGCCGCTTCAACCCTCGTACCCGTGAAGGGGATCCGATGAGTGCAATTACGGTCAGCGTTGACTACGACGCGATCGCCACCAACGTCCGTACGCTCGGGTCGATGGTGGGCTCCGCCAAGGTGATGGCAGTGGTCAAGGCCGATGCCTACGGGCACGGGCTGATCCCCGCGGCCAATGCGGCGCGCCGCGGCGGCGCCGCGTACTTAGGCGTAGCGCAACCGTCCGAGGCGATCGCGCTGCGCGACGGCGGCGATGGCGGACCTATCTTCACCTGGCTGTACGGCCCCGAGGCTGACGTTGCCGCCCTCCTGGAGCGCGACATCGACCTCTCGGTCGGTTCGCCTGAAGTGCTCGCAGCGATCATGGAGGCCGCGCGTACGACGGGCCGCACGGCTCGCGTTCACGTCTGCGTCGACACGGGGTTGGGGCGCGAGGGCGTCCCGATAGCGAGTCTCGAGGCGCTCTTCGCCCTCGCCTCCGCCGCGCAGGGTGAGGGGCTTATCCGCATCGTCGGAATGTGGTCGCACCTTGCCTGGGCCGACAAGCCCGGTCACCCGACCGTCGATTCGCAGGCGACGAATTTCCGTGAAGCGCTCGCGATGGCATCGGGTATGGACCTTGATATAGAACTCGCACACCTGGCGAACTCGGCGTGCACGCTGACTCGACCGGACCTGCATTTTGACATGGTGCGACCCGGCATCGCGATCTACGGCCTGCCCCCGGTCGAGGACCCCAAGGGCAATAATTACGGCCTTACGGCTGCAATGTCCGTGACGAGTTCGCTCGCCCTCGTCAAGGAACTCCCCGGTGGGCACGGCGTGAGTTACGGGCACGAGTACGTCACGCCCTTTGACACGTGCGTGGGGCTCGTGACGGTCGGCTACGCCGATGGCGTGTTCCGTTCGGCGGGTGGCGTGGCGCAGGTTGAGGTGCGCGGTCGCAGGTATCCCATCGCTGGACGAGTATGCATGGATCAGTTCGTGATCGACTTGGGCGCTGCCACGGAAGCGAGGGCGGGCGACACCGTCACGCTCATTGGTCCAGGTGGGCCCACGGCGCGCGATTGGGCGACTGCCGCCAACACGATTGACTACGAGATTGTCTGCCGATTTGGTGGGTTGCGGCCCAAGACGGCCCGATGACGAGCGGGGAGGCAGGCGTGCCGGAGCAGCATGATGAGGTCGTGTTGGCGGCGGACACCGCCGAGCAGATGCGTGCCATTGCCACTGACGTGATCGCACCGCACTTGCGAGCCGGGGATCTGCTGATTCTCACCGGTGACCTGGGCGCGGGCAAAACCACGTTCACGCAGGGGCTCGGCGCGGCGCTCGGAGTGCGCGGTCCCATCGCCAGCCCTACCTTCATCATTGCTCGGACGCACCCCAGCGAGGTGGGCGGCCCGGCGCTCATCCACGTGGACGCGTACCGCCTCAACTCGCTCGCGGAACTGGATGACTTGGATCTGGACACGACCCTTGACGATTCAGTGACGGTGGTGGAGTGGGGCGAGGGCAAGGCCGAGTCCCTCGCGGCGGACCGGCTACACGTACGCATTGCCCGCGAGCGCGGCGGCACTTTGGACATGGCCAACCCTGAGGGTGGCCGGCGTGAGCTGCACATGAGCGCTTACGGACCTAGGTGGTTAGGCATCGACTTAACGCGCGGGCCCGTGGGCGATCTAGGCTAGTGCCGTGATACTCGCCCTAGACACCTCCTCCGCCATCTCCGTCGCCATCGCCGAGGGTGATGCCCCCATCGTGGAACTCTCGGAATTTGCGCCTCGCGGTCACGCCGAACTACTGTCCGCGATGATCAGCCAGGCGCTTAACGCGGCAGGCATTGCGGGCACTGACATCGAGGCGATCGTCGTCGGCACCGGACCTGCGCCGTTCACTGGGCTGCGCGTAGGCCTCGTCACCGCGCGCACACTCGCACTGGTGTGGGACGTCCCAGTACGCGGGGTGTGCTCGCTGGACGCGATCGGCGCGAAGGCGACGGCGGAAGGTTCCGGCGAAGTCACGGTGGTTGCCGATGCGCGCCGCAAGGAGGTCTACTGGGCCACCTACGCGAGCGGAGTGCGCCAGGGCGAGCCGCGAGTGAGTGCGCCGGGCGACGTGGTCACCGCCGGCACTGTCGTGGGGCGCGGCGCGCTCTTGTATCCGGATGTCTTTGGTACCGCGGTGAGCGCGGATCCGGAGCCATTGTGGTTGGTGCGGGTCGCGAATCGCATGCTCGCGACGGGGCACGGTGAGTTCCCCACGGAACCGTTGTATCTGCGCCGCCCAGATGTCCACGGGGTTCCCGGAGCGTGAGTGACGCAGCGCCAGCGGACGGCTCTGGGCGCCCAGGCGAGCCCATCCTTCGCGACATGGCCATGAGCGAGCTCAAGTGGATGTCGGTGCAAGAGCGAGAGATCTTTGGCGCCGCCGCGTGGTCACTCGCGTTGGTGACAGATGACTTCGCCTATGGAGGCAAGCGCTACCGCGTAATCGAGCTTGACGGGGTGCTGGTGGCGTACGCCGTCTACGGCTACGACGGGGACGCGTTCAGTCTCATGAACATCGCGGTGATCGAATCGTCCCGTGGCCAAGGTCACGCGCGCGTGCTGATGCGGGACTTCCTCGCCGAGGCCCATTCCGAACAGGCGCGCGACGCGTGGCTAGAGGTGGCGGTGACCAACCAACCGGCGCTCGCCCTGTATCGGTCGTTCGGGTTTGAGGACGTGCGCATCCGTCCCCGCTATTACCAGCCGGAGGACGTCGACGCGATGGTGATGCGCGTGAGCGTCCAGCCCTCGTTCGCCTCGGCGCCCGCGGAGTAAGCGGGTCTACAGCGTCTTGACGCCCACGTCGGCGGCGACCCGCCCCTTGCGTGGGCCCGCACCGTGGTCGGCATCGGAGGGGTAGCCCACCCCTAGCAGCATCATGGAACTCCAGCTGGTGCCCTCGAAGAGCGACTGATCTAGCCCGGCGGCGTCGAAGCCACCGTAGGGGCGTACCGCCAGTCCCGCGGCGCGCAGGCCCACAATCAGGTATCCCCCCTGAAGCCAAGAGCCCGAGGTCGCCATCGATACCCGGCGGTCAGGCGCATCCTCTAGTCGCTGGGCGGTGGCTTCAGACCCTGGCGCCGTCACCGAAAAGTGGTCGTGGAAGCGGTTATCGCGGGCCACGACAAGCAACAGCGGTGCCTTCTCTAGCTTTGCGCGATTACCCTCCGCGGCGTTCGCGATGACAGCCGCGCGAGCCTCGTCCGAACGGGCTATCGCTACCCGCAGGGGAACCGTGTTGTTGGCGGTGGGGCCCCACTTGATGAGGTCAAACACGTCCCTAATGACCGTGTCGGGTACCTCGCGCTGCGTGAATCCAGTATTGGAGCGCGCATCCAAGAACAGTCGACGCTGAGTGGTGTCGTCAATTTCTAGACCATCGATGGGGGAGGCAAGGTCGGGGGAAATAGTCGTTTCAATCATATCTAGTGATACGTCTGTCGCCGTGAAAGTATTCCCGCGCATAGGCTTGCCCCGTGGACCCACTTGTACTTGGAATTGAGAGCACCTGCGACGAGACAGGCGTAGCACTCGTGCGCGGCAATGAACTACTCGCGGATGTGGTCGCGTCGTCGATGGATGAACACGCGAGGTTTGGCGGAATCGTCCCGGAGGTCGCGTCTCGCGCGCACCTTGAGGCGATGATCCCCACGATCGAGGAAGCGCTCGCGCGCGCGGGCCACTCGCTCGCGGATGTCGACGCGATCGCCGTGGCCTCGGGGCCTGGCCTGGTGGGGTCGCTGACCGTTGGCGTCTCTGCCGCTAAGGCCCTCGCGCTGGGGCTGGGAAAGCCGCTGTACGGCGTGAATCACGTCATTGGGCACGTGGCCGTCGACCAACTGGTCCACGGCGAGTTCCCCGAACGCATCATGGCGCTCGTGGTCTCTGGCGGGCACACCTCGCTGCTGCTCGTGAATGACATCGCCACCGATGTAGTCGAGTTGGGGCACACGCTCGATGACGCCGCCGGCGAGGCGTTCGACAAGGTGGGGCGCCTGTTGGGGCTTCCCTACCCGGGCGGCCCTCACGTTGACAAGCTCGCGCACCAGGGCAACCCGAACGCCATCGCGTTTCCCCGCGCCCTGACCAAGGCGAAGGACCAGGCTCGTCACGCCTACGACTTCTCGTTCTCAGGGCTCAAGACCGCGGTCGCCCGGTGGGTGGAGGCCTGCGAGGCGGACGGCAGGGAAGTGCCCACCGCCGATGTTGCGGCGAGTTTTGCCGCGGCCGTTGCCGATGTGCTGGTCACTAAGACCATTCAGGCCTGCCACGAGTATGGGGTCGCCACGCTAGTCGTTGGCGGCGGTTTTAGCGCGAACAGTCAGCTTCGTGAGGAGGCCACCGCGCGGTGCGCCGAGGCAGGTATTGAGATCCGCATCCCACCCATTCGGTTCTGCACGGATAACGGCGCGATGATCGCGGCGCTCGGTAGCGCCGTCGCTACGCGCGGTATGACGCCAAGTGCGTTGAGCATTGGCGTGGACTCCTCTATGCCCCTCACCACGGTCCTCGTGTGACCGGGACCCCAAGGAATGTTCTCTAGGGGAGTAGGCGTAGCGGTCGCAGCCGTGGCGACTATCGCCATCGGCGGGGTGCTGTGGGCGACGTCGCTCACCAACCCGAGCGCCCCGCTAGGCGCCTCGGGCTCCCCGTCACCCACGTCGAGTGCAACCCGTAGCCCGGCGCAGAGTTCCTCGCCTGAGCCGTCCACGAGCGCACCGGTGCCTTCGCCTGAGCCCACCGCATTCGCCTGGGAGCCTTCGCAAGCGGACTGGGACCAGGCTCTCGCGCAAGCGCGCCAGTTGACGGTTGAGCAGGCCGCGGGCCAGGCCATCGTGGCCTCGTACTCAGGAACGTCGCCCACCAAGCTGACGGCGTTCATCGAGGCGCGCGACCTGGGCGGCGTCATGCTTCAGGGCGATGCGACCAAGTCAAAGAAGGTGACGGAGTCCCTGACCAAGGCCGCCAATACCGCGGGCGGGGATCGCGACTGGCCGGTCATGGTCGCGGTGGACCAGGAGGGCGGCACAGTGGCGCGCCTGCGTGGCATGATCCCTGGCATGCCTGCGTTTATGGCCGCGGGCGCGACCACGGACAAGGCGGCCGTACACGAGGCCTACGCGGATCAGGGCTGGTACGTGCGCGACATGGGCTTTAACACCAACTTCGCGCCAGACGCCGATGTCACGGTGGGCCTGAGCGACCCGGTGATCCGCTCACGCTCGGCGGGCTCCGACGCGCAAAACGTCGCGGCTACCGTGGACGCGGCGGTCGCCGGCTACACGGACGCGGGGGTCATCTCTACGGTCAAGCACTTCCCCGGTCATGGGTCGGTGGACGTGGATTCGCACAAGGGCCTGCCGGTGCAGGCAGCAACGGTGGCGCAGTTGGAAAAACGGGACTTTGTGCCGTTCGCGAGCGCGATCGATGCGGGGGTGCCCTCGGTGATGGTGGGCCACATCGCATTGCATGAGTGGGGGGATGTGCCCGCGTCGGTCGCCCCCGCTGCCTATGCCTACCTGCGCGACGACCTGGGGTTTACGGGGGTGGCGATCACCGACGCGATGAACATGGGCGCGATCGTCGACCAGTATGAGCCGGGTCGCGCCACCGTGTTGGCGCTCGAGGCGGGTGCGGACCTGGTCCTTATGCCGGCTGACGTCGACGCAGCCATCTCCGGCATCGTCGCCGCGGTCAAGAGCGGAGAGCTGCCCCGAGAACGCCTCGACGAGGCCGTAGCCCGGTCAGTATTGATGATGCGCTGGCAGGCGGGGTTGGTCCCCACCTCGACCGATGCGCCGCCAGCTCACTATGCTCGCGACTTCGCCGCACGCGCGGTGACGGTGGTGACCCCGACCTGCTCCGGGGAGCTCGTGTCGGACACCGTGACCGTCACGGGCGGCTGGGAGCACGAGCGCACTACGCTCGCGGCAGCGCTGGCCAAGCGTGGCATCGGCGCGGGCGACGAGTCTCACCCCGGCACCACGGTCCGGCTCGCAGGCAACTCCAGCACCGAGGTGGAGGGCGACGTCGTGGTCGCGCTCGACGGCCCCTGGATACTCGACAAGTCGAAGGCCACGACGTATATCACGCTTTACGGACGCTCGGACGACGCGCTAGAGGCGCTCGCGGACATCCTCGTAGGCAAGGTGACGTCTGGTTCCTCGTGGCCCGTCACGCTCAAGAACGTGCCCGGCAAACCCTGCTAGCTGACGGCCGGTAGTGGCTCCACGATCAGCGCTTGATGGCGACCGGCCAGCCGCGTCAAAATCACTGTGGCGCGGGTGTCTCCGCGCAGTTTGAGCTGCGGCCTGAGCTTCTCCGGCGTGATGTCGATGCCACGCTTCTTGATATCGACGGTGCCCACGTGGCGCGCGTGAAGTGCACTCGACAGGCGCTTTACCGAGTAGGGCAGCGACTCCAGGACCCGGTAGCCGCGGGCGTACGTGGTCTGAACGTGCGCGTCGCTCGTGAGGTAGGCGATCGTGGGGTCAATGAGGTGGGCGCCGATGCGGTCAGCCAGTTCGCCCACCAGGCCAGCCCGGATGATCGCCCCGTCTGGCTCGTAGATATAGGCGCCGAGGGGTCCGTCGGGCGCGCGATGAGTGTCGCCCTCGATCAGTGCCGAGGAGCCGTGGACAATCACGAGCGCCGTGTGTCCGGCGGCGCGGGCCAATCCGCCGAACCACAGGGCGGCCTCCACGACGGTGCCGTCGACGCTCACCCACTGCGCCTCGACTCCGGACGGGAGGGCGTCGTGGTCGATCGCGGGGCCTATTTTGACGCCAAGCTCCGGGGTCGCGGAGCGCAGCGCCAGCACCTCGTCAAGCGCGGGCGAATAGTCCTTGGGGTCGTGGCGACGGCCTCGTGCATTGCGGCGGGCCGGGTCCGCGAACATCGCGTCGATTCCAATCTTTGCGATGGCCCCGGGGGGGCGCAGAGTGGCAATCGAGTCCGCGTGGACCACGGTGGAGTCCGGCCAATGCCGGAGGTTGTGGTTGGCGATGATCGCCGTCGCCTCGTCCATCTCGAACGCGACCACAGGGAGGCCAAGCGCCGAGGCTGCTATGGCATCGGCGCCGATGCCCGCGGTGAGATCGGCGATGCGGGTGGATCCCACGTCCCGATAGCGGGCCGCGTGCAGCGCGGCCACCGTGAGCCGTGTCGCCTGTTCCAGGCCGTCCTGCGTGAACAGCATGCCCGCGGCAAACTCGCCGAACTTTGAGTGCGCACCGGCCCGCAGTCGGGACTGCGTCATGGCCGCGGCAACCAGCGCGCCATCCGCGCCTGCTTTGCGGAGCTTGGCCCCCAGGGATAGCGAATCTGCTTCGACGTACGGGGGTAGCGAGTCGATTAGCGAGAGTCCTTCTGCGCTGGTGATGAGGCGCGCGGTTGAGGGGTCCATAGACCCCATGATTTCACGTGTAGCGAAGAGGCGGCGAACAGTTAGCACTCGATGTACGAGAGTGCTAAATTGGGCATGTCCCCTTAGGGGACGCGCGAAATGTGCCGGTGGCCTGACCCCCGCGACGGCGGGTCATGGGCAGTTCGTGCTTCATACGTTCGGTACACAACTCGATGGAAGGTGAGGTCCGCAATGTCGGTCTCTATCAAGCCTCTTGAGGACAAGGTAGTGGTGAAGTCGGCAGCAGCCGAAAAGACCACGGCCTCTGGCCTCGTCATCCCGGACACTGCCAAGGAGAAGCCCCAAGAGGGCGAAGTCGTGGCAGTGGGACCGGGTCGCATTGACGACAATGGCAACCGCATTCCCGTGGATGTCAACGTTGGCGACAAGGTGATTTACAGCAAGTACGGCGGCACCGAGATCAAGTACGCGGGTGAGGATTACCTGATCCTCTCGGCGCGCGACTTGCTCGCAGTCATCGACTAAATATCGTCTGCTCTCACCTACCGGCTTGACCGGTGAGTGACACTAGGCAACACGAAGGCCCCGGGACATCCGTCCCGGGGCCTTCGTGTTTTGAGGTTCTATCGCCGGCCTAGCGGAGTATTAGCTCGCCTTCTTGAGCCGGCCGGAGAGAATCGCGTGCCGCTCGTCTTCACTGAGCCCGCCCCACACACCAAAAGGTTCTCGCGCTTGAAGTGAGCGTTCCCTGCATAGGTCCAGCACCGGGCATCGTTCACAGAACTTCTTTGCGGACTCTGCGCGCCGGCGCCGAGCCGCTCCGCGCTCGCCTTCTGGGTGGAAAAAGAGGTCGGTGTCTGCCTCGCGGCAGGCGCCCTTGTATTGCCATTCCCACTGGTCTTGCGTAGGTGCGGGTAACTTAGCGACCGTGTCCATTTGCTGCCCCCTATGGCGTACAAGCTGGTCATCTCGAGTCGCCGATGACTCGAGTGATGGGTTGGTAGATTTAACCTAATTCGGACATCGCGACCAGTCAAGCCCCTGGTTTTGGCCGCATTGCTTACCTCTCTTTGTACCCCTTTGCGAGGCGCTTGACTAGCCCCCAATATGGGGGGCACAGGCCAACAGCGGGTTCGCATCACCGTGCTTTGGGCCCGTGCCGGGAGTGCCCTGGGGGGCACGTAGACTAGCGCAATGGCGCCAGCAGAACACGACCCTTTCGCTTTGACCGGACTCACCTACGACGACGTGCTCTTGCTCCCGGGGCAGAGCGACGTGATTCCCTCTCAGGTAGACACCACTACTCGCTTCACTCGCGAGATATCTCTTCGCATTCCGCTACTGAGCGCGGCGATGGACACCGTGACCGAATCCCGCATGGCAATCGCCATGGCGCGCATGGGCGGCATCGGCGTGTTGCACCGCAACCTCTCCATTGAAGATCAGGCCCATCAGGTCAAGATCGTCAAGCGCTCTGAGTCGGGCATGATCACGGACCCCGTCACCATCAGCCCTGATGCGACGCTCGCTGAGCTCGATGAGTTGTGCGGCAAGTACCGCGTCTCCGGGCTCCCCGTAGTGGACGGCGCGAACAAGATCGTCGGGATCATCACCAACCGCGACCTGAGGTTCGTGAATCACAGCGACTTCGCCTCGCTCCGGGTGAGCGAAATCATGACGCCGATGCCGCTGATCACCGGCCCCGAGGGCATCGGCAACGCCCAGGCCGCCGAGCTGCTCGCCAAGCACAAGGTGGAAAAGCTGCCCTTGGTTGACGCCGCCGGCCACCTCACCGGGCTCATCACGGTGAAGGACTTCGTCAAGACCGAGAAGTACCCCAAGGCGACTAAGGACGGCGAGGGCCGCCTGCGAGTCGCGGCGGCAGTCGGATTCTTTGGCGACGCCTGGGAGCGTGCCACGGCACTGGTTGACGCCGGAGTGGACGCGCTTGTGGTGGACACCGCGCACGGACACGCACAGGCCATGATTGACATGATCCAGCGCCTCAAGACGGACCCGGCGACCAGCCACGTGCAGATTGTGGGCGGGAACGTTGCTACTCGCGAGGGCGCTCAGGCGCTCGTGGACGCCGGCGTGGACGCGGTCAAGGTGGGCGTTGGCCCAGGCTCCATCTGCACCACCCGGGTGGTCGCAGGAGTGGGCGTGCCCCAGGTGACTGCCGTGTATGAGGCCTCCAAGGCGGCCAACCCCGCGGGCGTGCCAGTCATTGCAGATGGCGGACTGCAGTTCTCTGGCGACATCGCGAAGGCGCTGGTGGCTGGCGCGGAGTCAGTCATGCTCGGTTCGCTGTTCGCGGGTTGCGAGGAGGCGCCTGGCGACCTGGTGCTGGTCAACGGCAAGCAGTTCAAGAGCTATCGCGGAATGGGCTCCATGGGGGCCATGGCTTCACGCGGCCGCGTGAGCTACTCCAAGGACCGCTACTTTCAGTCCGATGCCCCGAGCGATGACGACATCATCCCGGAGGGCATCGAGGGACGGGTTCCGTTCAAGGGGTCGGTCGAGAACGTGGGCCGTCAGCTCGTGGGCGGCCTCGGCCAGTCCATGTTTTACGTGGGCGGGCACACCATTCCGGAACTACGCGAGCGTGGACGGTTTGTGCGCATTACCCCCGCCGGCCTCAAGGAGAGCCACCCGCATGACGTGCAGATCACTGTCGAGGCGCCTAACTACGCCGGCAAAAAGTAGTTTTGAGGCCACGGCATGACGACCTTGCCGTCGCCTCACTTTGAGGCGGACGATGCCACCCTCGCCGCCGCGCAACAGGTCGGCGAGGATTTCTCCCGTTTCATGCTTAACTACCGCTTCGCCTTGGATGAGATCGAGACCAAACTCAACATCCTGAAGCGCGAGTTCGAGCACCTGCACGACTACAGCCCTATCGAACACGTGAAGTCGCGTCTCAAATCCGTGGACAGCATCGTTCACAAGGTGCGGCGCACGGGCGGGTCGCTCAGCCAAGATATGGTCCGCGAAAATGTGCGTGACATTGCGGGCGTGCGCGTGGTGTGCAGCTTTGTTTCCGATGCGTACGCGGTCGCGGACATGGTTTCGGCGCAAGCCGACATCACGGTGGTCGAGATCAAGGACTACATCGCGCACCCCAAGCCCAATGGCTACAAGAGTCTGCACCTAGTGATCACGGTGCCGATCTTCCTGTCTGGCTCAGTTGAGGATATGTACGTGGAATTGCAGATCCGCACGGTCGCCATGGATTTCTGGGCGAGCCTTGAACATAAGATCTACTACAAGTACGACCAGGAGATACCGGCGGACCTGCTCGCGGAATTGACCGATGCCGCGGCTGTCGCCAACAACCTGGATGACAAGATGCAACGCATTCACGCCGCAGTGCGGGCGCTACCGCCTCGAGACATTTAGTCGCGAGGCGCTCTCCACGCGCGGACGAGGTCCTGTGCCATCGCGCTAGCGCAAGTGCACGGCGGGGACGATCGGGAACAACGCCGATAGCCCCCGTCGTTTTGCGTTCCCGTCACCTGGCAGAGTGTGTCCTGTGGATCTCACTTGGCACGCACTCATCGTTCTGGCCTTAGTGGCCCTGGTGGCGGGATTTCTCGACACGCTCGCCGGTGGCGGTGGGCTGTTGACGGTGCCTGCACTGCTACTCGCGGGGTTGCCTCCGCTGCAGGCGCTCGGCACCAACAAACTCCAGGGCGCGTTCGGCACCGGGATGGCGAGTTACCAGGTCATCCGCAAGAGGCGGGTTCACTGGCGTGAGGTGCGATGGCCGATGCTGTGGGCGTTTGCAGGCTCCGCGGCGGGAGCGATTGGCGTGCAGTTCATCGATGCCGACTCGCTCACGGTGATTATCCCCGTGGTGCTCGCCGCGATCGCCGCGTACTTTCTGTTCGTGCCCAAGTCGCATGTGCCGCCCCAGCACGAGCGCATGTCTCACCGGGCATACGAGGCGATCGTAGTGCCCGTCATCGGCGCCTATGACGGCGCCTTTGGGCCAGGCACGGGTTCGCTCTTCGCGCTCGGTGGGGTGGCGCTACGCGCCAAGCCGCTCGTGCAGTCCACGGCGATAGCCAAGACCCTGAATTTTGCCACCAACGTGGCAGCAGTGGTCATCTTCCTTGTTGCCGGTCAGATGCTCTGGATGGCGGGAGCGGTCATGATCGTGGGCCAGCTGATTGGCGCGTATATCGGCTCGCACGTGCTGTTCAAGGTGAATCCCCTGGTGCTGCGCGGGTTGATTGTGGTGGTCTCGATCTCGATGTTGATCAAGGTCCTGGTCAGTTAGCGGCTGGCTAATTCAAGGGTAGAGGCCGCGCAGTTCGTGAGCCTCGACCACTCGCTGCACGGCAAGCGCTGTGGCCGCTTGACGGTAGGTGAGTTGATGCGCCCCTGCGTACTCGATCACCGAGTACCACGCGCGGGTCATGCGCTCCTCGAGTCGCTCGTTCACCTCGGACTCGCGCCACTGATAGGCCTGATTGGCCTGGACCCACTCGAAGTACGAGACCACTACGCCGCCGGCGTTGGCGAGGATATCGGGTACCACCAGCACGCCGCGGTCGCCCAGAATCGCATCGGCCTCGTTGGTCGTGGGACCGTTTGCGCCCTCAACCACGATCCTGGCCTGAACGAGCCCGGCGTTGTCTGCGGTGATGACGCCCTCGACGGCCGCGGGCACCAAGAGGTCCACGTCCAGCGTGAGCAGGTCCCCAGGGTCGATACTCTCTACGCCTTCAAAGCCCACGACGGATCCGGTGCGTTCCACGTGAGCCGTCAGGCCAGAGATGCTGAGCCCGCGCGGCGAATACACCGCGCCGTCGACGTCGCTGATCGCCTTCACGCTGACGCCCGCCTCGGTGAGGAATTTTGCGGCGTCCCGGCCCACCTTTCCAAAGCCCTGCACCGCCGCCGATGCGGTGGCGGGGTCCAGCCCCCGGCTCGACATGGCCATCAGGGCCACATGGGCGACGCCGCGGGATGTCGCGCTGGCGCGCCCCAGTGAGCCCCCCAGAGCAACCGGCTTGCCCGTGACGACGCCGGGCACAGTGTGCCCCTGAGTCGACGAATAGGTATCCATCATCCAGGCCATGGTCTGCTCGTCGGTCCCGATGTCGGGTGCCGGGATGTCCACCTCCGGCCCGATGACGGGGAGGATCTCGGCGGTGTAGCGACGCGTGATGCGTTCGAGTTCCCCCATGCTGTGTTGACGGGGGTCGACCGCGACACCACCCTTTGCTCCGCCATACGGAACGTCGACGAGCGCGCACTTCCACGTCATCCACATGGCGAGGGCCCGGATCTCGTCAATATCTACCGAGGGGCTGTACCGCAGCCCACCTTTCGCGGGGCCGCGAGAGAAGTTGTGCTGAACGCGGTACCCCGAATAGACCGCCGTAGAGCCGTCGTCGCGGCGCAACGGCACGCTCACCATCAGCTCGCGGCGTGATTGGGCGAGCATCGCGTGCATGCCCGCGGAGAGGTTGAGGTGACGCGCGGTGCTGGCGAGTTGCGCGAGCGCATCGGTCAGCGGGCTGGTGTCTTCCATGGGTGCTTCTTGAGCGTTCATCCGGACCTCGTCGTCTGTGTCAGCGCTTGGGGTGTGGCCTGGTTCGAGACTATCGCGCGAGGTGTCTCGCGTGCATGACCTGCGCCGCGCACGGTGCGTTCAGCACCCTGAGGCCTGGGGGAAGGACGGGGACTCAGCTCGACGCTAGGGGCCACGCGGGCGATGGGAGGTCGTCGACCTTGCCGTTCTTGGTGAGCCACGCAGAGAACTCTGTGGCCCAGACTCGGTGCGCCTCGACCTGCTGATCGTGCAGGTCGCTCAGCTCGACAGTACCCAGCGCCGGGTAGCGAACCGCCATCGCCTGGATCACGTCGAGCGTGGCGAGCACGTCTGCGTCTGCGGCGTGAAGATCGTCCGCGACAACTGATACGCCGTAGGTCTCACACATGTTGACCAACTTGCGCTTGCCGCGGCGCCAGCGGTCGAGGTGACGGTCGAGCACCAGAGGGTCAACGACGGGTCGGATGTCGTCAGTGGTCAGGCGCGAGACGAGGGAAGGGAGTCCGTGGCGCGCCAACTCAGACTCGAGAATCGAGATGTCGAACTGCGCGTTGAACGCCACCACCGGAAAGCCCGAGCTCAGGGCGCCGGCCAGCACGTCAGCGATCTCGCCCAAGGCATCGCCCGGGGCCTGTCCGTTCTGCTGAGCCTGCGCATCGGTAATGCCGTGCACGGCGGTGGCGCCGGCGGGAATGGGTACGCCGGGGTTGATCAGCCACGTGCGCGCGCTGGTCGCGGCGTCGGGGCCTATACCCGTGCGGGTGATTACTGCCGCCGTCACGATGCGGTCGGAACCGGTGGAGACACCTGTCGTTTCAGTGTCGAAGCCCACCATGGTCTGCTCAAGCCAAGTCATGGATCTACTGTGCCACTACCCACTGACGTGGGACGTCAGGCGTGCCGCGTAGCCCGCGCCCGAGCAATGGGGCGGGCAGGCCCTATTGCGTGTCCGCTACGCCCGGTAGGCTGTACGGGTGAGCAACGAAATCGAAATTGGCACTGGCAAGCGCGGGCGTCGCGCATACTCGTTCGACGATGTGGCGATTGTGCCCTCGCGGCGTACACGCGACCCCAGGGACGTCAGCCTGAATTGGCAGATTGACGCCTTCCAGTTCACCATCCCGGTGATCGCTGCGCCGATGGACTCAGTGATGTCTCCGCAGACCGCGATCGCGCTCGGCAAGCACGGCGGGCTTGGAGTGCTGGATCTCGAGGGTCTGTGGACTCGCTACGAAGACCCCACCGCGCTACTCGCGGAGATCGCAGCCATGGGCAGCGACGACGCGACCGCACGCTTGCAAGAGATCTACTCGGAGCCCATCAAGGACGAGCTGATCACTGCACGGCTCCAAGAGATTCGCGCGGCCGGGGTGACGGTCGCCGGAGCGCTCAGCCCACAACGCACTCAGGAACACTACGAGACGGTGCTTAAGGCAGGCGTCGATCTGTTTGTGATCCGAGGCACCACTGTGAGCGCCGAGCACGTGTCTACGGCCTCCGAGCCGCTGAACCTCAAGAAGTTTATCTACGACCTCGACGTCCCCGTGATCGTGGGTGGCGCATCCACCTACCAGGCCGGACTGCACCTGATGCGCACCGGCGCTGCTGGCGTACTCGTGGGGTTTGGCGGCGGCGCGGCACACACCACACGCACGTCGCTTGGCATCCACGCGCCCCTGGCCACAGCCGTGGCCGATGTTGCTGCGGCCCGCCGCGACTACCTGGACGAGTCCGGCGGTCGCTATGTACACGTCATCGCCGATGGGGGTTTGGGTAACTCCGGCGACATGGTCAAGGCCTTCGCCTGTGGCGCGGACGCGATCATGGTGGGTGCTGCGCTCGCGCGTGCCTCCGAGGCCCCCGGCGCCGGCTACCACTGGGGATCAGAGGCTCACCACCCCGAACTCCCGCGCGGCGAGCGGGTACACGTGGGAACAGTCGGGACCCTCCAGGAACTGCTGTTTGGCCCCGGCGGCCGCGCAGATGGCACCACCAACGTGATGGGCGCCCTGCGCCGTTCCATGGCCACCACCGGCTACTCGGACCTCAAGGAGTTCCAGCGGGTCGACGTCGTGGTGAGCCCCTACCAGGCTCGCTAGTCGCGCGACCGCGGTTCAACACCTTTCGCGCGTCACGCCTTTCGCGCGTCACGCCTTTCGCGCGTCACGCCTTTCGCGCGTCACGCCACTCGCGCGTCACGCCACTCGCGCGTCACGCCACTCGCGCGTCACGCCACTCGCGCGTGACGTCCGCACCCGAACCGCACCGTATTCACGGACTGACGATCCCTGGTTAACCGGTGCCTTCCTCGGGTGTACTGGAGAGAGCATCCTGGAATCACCACCTCAGGAAAGGAACCCAGAATGACCAACACATCACTGGCAGTAATCACCGGCGGAAACCGCGGTCTCGGTCGTGCGACCGCCATCGCGCTCGCGCACGCAGGGACCGATGTTGTCGTCACGTACCGTTCCGGTGCGGACGAGGCGGCGGCCGTCGTAGACCAGGCTCGGGCAGCAGGCTCGCGTGCGGTAGCCCACCCCCTCGACGTGAGTTCACCGGAAAGCATTGCCGGATTTGTTGCGGCTTTACCCGCGGCGCTCAAGGAGGCTTTCGGCCGCGACTCGATCGACTACTTGGTTAACAATGCGGGCAACTCCATCTCCACCACACTCGGGGACACGCAGGCTGAATCGATCGACTCGCTCTATGCCGTGCACTTCCGTGGGCCGTACCTGCTTACCCAGGGGCTCGAACCGATGCTCGTGGACGGTGGAGCGATCGTCAACATCTCCAGCGGTCTCGCGCGATTCGCGGTTCCTGGCATGTCCGTTTACGGCGCGATGAAGGCCGCCATCGACCACCTCACCAGGTACTGGGCAAAAGAGTTGGGCGGACGTAAGATCCGCGTCAATTCCGTCGCACCGGGACCCGTTGCCACCGACTTTGGTGGTGGCCGCAACCGCGACAACGAGGTCAGCCGCGCCTTCCTTGCGTCCCAGACTGCGATGGCGCGCGTGGGTGAGCCGGACGACATAGGGCCTCTCATTGCGTCGCTTCTGACCGGCCCTACTGGCTGGGTGACGGCGCAGCGCATCGAGGCGTCCGGCGGCATCTTCCTGTAGGGGGAGGACAATGGCCGGTATGGAACGCGTAGCACTTGCTGGATTCCTGCGAGCGCGTCGAGAGGCGCTCTCGCCGGAAGACGTCGGCATGCCGCGCGGTCCACGCCGGCGTACCGCGGGCTTGCGCCGGGAGGAGGTGGCCGTGCTCGCGCAGATGTCCACGGACTACTACTCGCGACTCGAGCAGGCGCGCGGTCCCCAGCCTTCACTGTCGATGCTGGCGTCCATCACCCGCGCGTTGCGGCTGGGGCTCGACGAGCGTGACTACTTGTATCGAATCGCGGGCCAGGCGCCCCCCGCGCGTGCTCTGCGCACCGATCACGTCTCGCCGGGGTTGATGCGGGTGATCGATAGGCTCCAGGACACCCCGGCTGAACTCATCAACGTACTGACCGAGACGTTGTTGCAAACTCCGCCCGCCATCGGGCTTCTGGGGGACCGGTCCGCGCTCACGGGACTCCATGCGAGCACGGTCTATCGGTGGTTCACCGACCCCGCCGCCCGCGCCCTCTACCCCGAGGAGGACCATGGCTACCTTTCGCTCGCATTCGTATCGGACCTGCGCCGCGCCTCCTCGCTGCTGCCGGGAGATCCTCGAGTCGCGCAAACAGTGCGTGTGCTCACCGACGAGAGCCAGGAGTTCGTCAAACTGTGGGAGACACACGAGGTTCGCCTTCACCTAGAGCACAAGCGCATCGTGCACCCCGACCTCGGGGTGATCTCGGTTCAGTGCCAGCATCTCCATGATCCCGGGACTCACCAGGCTTTGCTCGTGTTCACCGCGACTCCGGGAACTGAGGACGCCGAGAAACTTCGCTTCCTCGCCGTTACCGCGCGCGAAGCGGTCGGCTAGCGCAACCGGTCGCCCCAATCCCGCTGATGTCAAGCGCTTCGTCGCTCATGTGCGTGCAGCGGCACTAGAGTCAACGCATGAAATGTGTTGCGCTGCGCCATGTGGCGTTTGAGGATCTAGGACTCTGGGAGCCTGAAATCCGTGCCCACGGGTACACCATTGAGTACGTAGACGCGGGAGTCGACGACCTCGCTCCGGTGCGCGACGCGGACCTGGTGGTGGTGCTGGGTGGGCCCATCGGCGTGGGGGACGCCTTGCTCTTCCCCAACATCGATGCGGAGACGGCGCTCATTCGTGAGCGACTCGACGCGGGTCTGCCGGTGCTCGGGGTGTGCCTGGGCGCTCAGCTCATCGCACATGCGCTGGGGTGGACCGTTGCGCCGGGGGAACTCGAACTCGGATGGGGAATCATCGATGTCAACACCGCTGGATTGGCTACGCCCTTGCGTCACATCGCCGGGGTGCTGATCTTGCAGTGGCACGGCGACTCGATCACCGCACCGGCAGATGTAGAGCTGCTCGCCTCAACTGCCGTGACCGCGTGCCAGGCGTTCCACATAGGTAACTCGCTGGCGATTCAGTTCCACCCCGAGGTGGACCCAGAGTCCTTCGAGCGCTGGCTCATTGGAAACCGGGTCGAGTTGCGCGCCTTCGGCATCAGGATTGAGGAGTTTCGCGCTCAGACGGCCGCGGCCGCCGATGCGGCATCAATGGCCGGCATCCGCTTCATCCGCGAGTACCTCCGGGGCCTCTAGCCCAGCAGTTCGGACAACTGCAGCCACGACTCCTCGAGCTTGGCGGTCTCCGCCTCGAGGTCGCGCAACTGCTTGTTCTGCGCGGCGAGGCCGTCGTAGTCGGACTGGTCCTGGGTGGCCATGTTGGTGTGGATGGCGGCCATCAGAGCGGCCACCTTCGCCATGCGTCGCTCAACGCTCGAGAGCTCCTTGGTCGCGACGCGGTGTTCGGCGCCGCTCAATGCGGACGCGGCGGGTTTCGCGGGAACGAACGATGCCCGCGAATCTGCCGTTGCTGCGTCGCTAGAGCGAGTGCGCTTGCGCTCGCGGCCACCATCGGCGCTGTCGCTGGCCGATGCCTTGGCCGGCTTATCGTCAGCCGCAGGCTTGGCATCGGGAAGATGCGTGGTGCCCGCCTGGCCGCCGAACGAACCGACGCCGCCGGTCTTGGTACGGCGCTCGCGCGACAGGCGCACGTACTCGTCGATACCGCCGGGCAGGTGCTGCAGGCCGCCGTCAACGACCGCGTACTGCTGGTCGGTGACGCGTTCCATGAGGTACCGGTCGTGACTGACCACGATGAGGGTTCCGGGCCACGCGTCGAGCAGGTCCTCCATCGCGGCGAGCATGTCAGTGTCAAGGTCGTTAGTCGGCTCATCCAGGACGAGCACGTTGGGCGCATCGAGCAGGATCATGAGCAGCTGAAGGCGGCGGCGCTGACCGCCGGATAGTTTGCCCACCTGCGTCTTGAGCTGCACTGCGGTGAATCCGAGGCGCTCAAGAAGTTGCTTGGGGCTCATCTCCGTGCCGTCGGAGAGCTGGACCGCCGAGTAGCGCTTGACGACCGCGCTGACACGCTCGTTCTCAAACTCGTCGAGTTCGGCCAGTTGCTGCGAGAGCGCCTGGACGCGGACGGTGATGCCGGTCTTGACGCGTCCCACGGTGGGTTCCATCTCGCTGGTGATGAGCTTGAGCATCGTCGACTTTCCGGCGCCGTTCTCACCCAGGATGCCGGTGCGTTCGCCGGGACCAATGTTCCAGTTGACCTCGCGCAATACCTCGCGCGCGTCTTCTCCCTCGCCATAAGTGACACCGCAACGGATGAGGTTGACGACGTCCTTGCCTAGGCGCGATGCCGCCATGCGGGCCAGCTGAACCTTGTCCCGAATGGGCGGGACGTCCGCGATGAGCTCGTTCGCGGCGTCGATGCGGAACTTGGGCTTAGCCGTGCGCGCGGGGGCACCGCGGCGCAGCCACGCGAGTTCCTTGCGCATCAGGTTCTGGCGCTTGGACTCCGTGGCGTTAGAGATACGGTCGCGCTCGACGCGCTGGAGCACGTACGCGGCGTAGCCGCCCTCGTATTGCTCCACTTCGCCATCGTGGACTTCCCAGGTATCGGTGCAAATCTCGTCCAGGAACCAGCGGTCGTGTGTCACGACCATGAGGGCGCCCTTGGTCGACGCCCAGCGGCGCTTGAGGTGCTCCGCGAGCCACACGACACCCTCGACGTCCAGGTGGTTAGTGGGCTCGTCAAGGAAGATGACGTCGTGGTCGCCCACGAGTACGTGCGCGAGCGCCACGCGGCGCTGCTGACCACCCGACAGGTTGCCCACAATCGCGTCTGCGGGGAGGTCGGGAACCAGCCCGGCCATGATGTCGCGCACGCGGGGGTCCGATGCCCACTCGAAGGTCTCTGCCTCGTCGCCAACGATCGCCTCGATCACGCTCATGGAGGTGTCGACGTGGTCGGACTGGTCCAGGACGCCGATGCGTGCGCCGCGCGAGATTGTCACGCGACCGCCGTGCGGTTCGATGCGCCCGGCGAGGAGCTTCATGAGCGAGGACTTGCCCGCTCCATTGCTGCCGACTACGCCGATGCGGTTGCCTTCGTCAAGGCCCAAGGAGACCGAGCCGAGCACGGTTCCCATGCCGAAGTCGAGATGAAGCGCTTCCGCGCCAAGTAGGTGAGCCATGCCCCAAGGGTAGTTGCGTTACGTGAGCTTCAGGACTGCGCAGGGTCTCGCCGCTAACTAACGGTGAGGACAACCTTGCCAAAGTGGTCCCCGGAGGCGACTCTGGTGACTGCCTCACGGGCCTGCTCGAGCGGCATCGTGGAGTCGATCGTGGGGCGCAGTCCGGTGCGCGCCAGGAACGCCAACAGTGCGGCGAGGTCCTCGCGGGCACCCATCGTGACGCCCTGAATGCGGATTTCCTGAAAGAACACGCGCGTGAGACTGGCGGGCTCGGGATCGCCGGTGGTGAGTCCCGCCACGGCGATGGTGCCGCCGGCCTTGACCGACGAGACGGAGTGCGCCCAGGTGGCCTTGCCCACGGACTCGATCACGGCATCGACGCGCATGGGCAGGCGCGCCCCGGGCTCAAAGACCGCGGCGGCTCCCAGCTGCAGCGCCCGCTCCCGTTTTTGTGGCGAGCGGGACGTGGCGTAGACGTCGAGGCCCGCGGCCGCGCCCAGGGCGATGGCGGCGGAGGCGAGCCCGCCCCCGGCACCCTGGATCAGCACGCTGTTGCCAGGGCGCAGATCGGCAGCGACGAAGAGCATTCGGTAGGCGGTGAGCCACGCCGTGGGCAGGCACGCGACCTGTTCAAACGACAGCTCGGCAGGTTTGGGCAAAAGGTTTGCAGTGGGGACGCTGACGCGCTGAGCAAAGGTGCCCTGGTAGCGCTCGGACAACATGCTCCGCGTCTCGTGGGGACCCACTCCGTGCCCGTCCGCGCCGATGACCGAGTGGATGACTACTTCAGTGCCGTCGGGCGCGATTCCCGCGGCGTCGGTGCCGAGGATCATGGGCAAGCTTTTTGGTGACAGCCCGACTCCGCGTAGCGACCACACGTCGTGGTGGTTCACGCTCGCGGCGCGCACCTCGACCGTGGTCCAGTTTTCGCGCGCCAGTGGTTCGGGGCGTTCTCCGATCTCAAGGCCGGACATGGGATTCTCAGCGCTCAAGTGCGCGATGTATGCAGCAAGCATGATGTCTCCTCCGTACGTGGGGCGGGACGCGCCATGGGGACGCGTCCCGCCCCACGGGTGTGCGGGAGGGTCTACTCGTTGTCGCCGCCGGTAGCAACCGCGCCGGTGAACTCGGCGTGGTTGGTGCCTTCTGCATCGGGCCATACCCAGTTGGCGACGACGGGAATGTCGCTACCGTGTTCGCGGGCGTAGCGGCGCGCTGCAAGGCGACGGTCAAACAGGTCTTGACGGAGGGCCGCGGCACGAGTGCCTAGACCCTCGACACGGTCGATGACGTCCATGACCAGGTGGTAACGGTCAACGTCGTTCATCATGGCCATGTCGAATGGCGTGGTCGTGGTGCCCTCCTCCTTGTAGCCGCGCACGTGCAGATTTGCGTGTCCATTGCGGCGGTACGTCAGGCGGTGGATCAGCCACGGGTAGCCGTGGTAGTTGAAGATGATCGGCTTATTCGTGGTGAATAGCTGGTCGAATGCCCTGTCGGACATGCCATGCGGGTGCTCCTTCTCCGGCTGAAGGCGCATCAGGTCAACGACATTGACCATGCGTACCTTCACCTCGGGAAGCTCCTGACGGAGGATGTCGATAGCGGCGAGGACCTCGATGGTGGGGGCGTCTCCTGCGGAGGCCATCACCACGTCGGGCTCTTCGCCATCCGGCACGTTGGACGCAAACTCCCAGATGCCAAGACCCCTGGTGCAGTGGTCAATGGCCTGATCCATGTTCAGCCACTGTGCCTGAGGCTGCTTGCCCGCAATCACGACGTTCACGTAGTCACGTGAGCGCAGGCAGTGGTCGTACGTGCTTAGCAACGTGTTCGCGTCGGCAGGCAGGTAAACGCGAACCACCTCGGCGCTCTTGTTGATGACGTGGTCGATGAACCCGGGGTCCTGGTGAGAGAACCCGTTGTGGTCCTGGCGCCACACGTGGCTGGAGAGCAGGTAGTTGAGAGAGGCGACCGGGCGGCGCCACGGGAGTTCCCGCGAGACCTTGAGCCACTTGGCGTGCTGGTTGAACATCGAGTCGACCACGTGGATGAACGCCTCGTACGAGGTGAACAGTCCGTGGCGGCCGGTGAGCGTGTAGCCCTCAAGCCAGCCCTGGCACTGGTGCTCGGAGAGCATCTCGATGACACGGCCGTGGCTCGCGGTGTGGGTGCCATCGTCTTCACGATCGCCCTCCCATACCTTGTCCGTCACTTCGAGCACGGACTGAAGCCTGTTCGAGGCAAGTTCATCGGGCGCGAAGACTCGGAAGTTCGTGGGGTTGTTCTCGATGACGGCCTTGAGGAAGATACCGAGCTGCTTGGTCGCTTCGATGGGGCCGCTACCGGGAACCGGCACGTCGACCGCGAACTTGCGGAAGTCGGGCATGCGTAGGTCGGTCAGCACCAGCCCACCGTTGGCCTCGGGCCGGGCAGACATTCGCAGTTCACCCTGAGGTGCGATCTCCGTGGTCGAGGGGAGCAGCGCGCCCGCCTCGTCAAAGAGTTCCTGCGGGTTGTACGACTGGAGCCAGGACTCGAGCGTGTGCAAGTGCTCGTCGGTGTCGCGGGCGTTGGACAGCGGGACCTGGTGCGAGCGCCAGGAACCCTCAGTCTTGTTGCCGTCGATCTCCTTGGGGCAGGTCCATCCCTTGGGGGTGCGGAACACGATCATGGGCCACATTGGGCGTTCCATGTCGATGTCCTCGGCGGCCTGCGCCTTGATGGCCGCGATCTCGTCCATCACGTCATCCAGAACCGCCGCCATGCGACGGTGGATGTCGGCGTGCGACTCGTCATCGAAGCCGGCCTCGAACACGAACGGCTTGTGGCCGTAACCGCGCATTAAGGCGTCGAGCTCGTCATCGCTGATACGTGCCAGCACGGTGGGGTTGGCGATCTTGTACCCGTTGAGGTGAAGGATCGGCAGCACTACGCCGTCGGTGGCCGGGTTGATGAACTTGTTGGAGTGCCACGAGGTGGCTAGCGGGCCGGTCTCGGCCTCGCCGTCTCCCACGATGGCCGCGACCAGCAGGTCGGGGTTGTCGAAGGCCGCGCCGTAGGCATGCGACAGGGCGTAACCCAATTCGCCGCCCTCGTGGATTGAGCCCGGGGTCTCCGGTGCCACGTGGGAGGGGATTCCGCCGGGGAAAGAGAACTGCTTGAACAGGCGCTGAACGCCACGCTCATCAAGACCAATGTCCGGGTACGTGTCGGTGTAGGTGCCGTCCAGGTAGCTGGAAGCCACCAGCCCGGGGCCGCCGTGCCCAGGGCCGATGATGTACATCGTGGGCTGCTGGCGCTCGCGGATCATGCGGTTGAGGTGGGCGTAAAGGAAGTTCAGCCCGGGGGTCGTGCCCCAGTGACCGACTAGCCGCGGCTTGACGTGTTCGCGGGTGAGGGGCTCACGGAGTAGGGGGTTGCCGAGCAGGTAAATCTGACCCACTGACAAGTAGTTGGTGGCGCGCCACCAACGATCGATTGCGCCGATTTCTTCATCGCTTGCGGCTTCGCTCTGACGGGCTAGCCAAGGACCTGACTGCATCTCTGCCTCCACTGTTGTACGTGCTGCTTCCATTGAAGCGTGACCTACTGGGAAATTGTTGGGACCTCAGTCCTTTGCCTCTCGTGGACTGCTATAGCGAGGTGATCAGAAGGGGATCAACTGACCGCAGCGATGGACTGCAACGCGATTTCGCGTTCCTCGTTGGTCGGTATTACCCATACTTGCACCGGTGAGTCATCGGTGCTTACTAGGGTTGCGGACTTCTTGCGCCCGGCGTTGCGCTCGGGGTCCAGGACGATGCCCAGTTCAGACAGTCCTTCAAGGGACTGGAGTCGCACCACGTCGGAGTTTTCGCCCACGCCCGCCGTGAAGACGATCGCGTCGAGGTGGCCCAACTGTGCGTAGTACTGGCCGATATAGCCGCGGATGCGACGGCAGTAGATCTCGAGGCCCAGTTGAGCATCGTGCGCGCCCTCCTCTGCGGCCTGCTCTACGTCACGCATGTCTGAGTAGCCGGTGAGGCCAAGCATGCCTGACTGGCGGTTGAACAGGTGATCGATCTCTTCGAGGCTCATGCCTGCGCTGCGGCCCAGGTGGAACACCACCGCGGGGTCAATGTCGCCCGTACGGGTTCCCATCACGAGGCCAGCCAGAGGGGTCAAGCCCATGGAGGTATCGATGGCGCGTCCGCCGCGCATTGCGCATGCCGATGCGCCATTGCCCAGGTGCAGGGCGATAACGTTGATCTCGCTCTGCGGCTTGCCGATCACGCGTGGGGTCTCGTGAGAGAGGTACGCATAACTGGTGCCATGGAAGCCGTACTTGCGGATCGAGTGCTCGGCGGCGACGTTCTTGTCCAGAGCGTAGGTGTAGGCAGCCTCGGACATCGTTTGGAAGAACGCGGTGTCAAAGATCGCGACGTGAGGCTTGTTGGGGAACGCCTCGCGTGCCGCTGCGATACCCGCGAGGTTCGCCGGGATGTGTAGCGGGCCCAGGGGGGACAGCAGCGCGATCTTGCGCTCAACCTCGTCATCGATGATGGTGGGGGCGGAAAACTCCTCGCCGCCATGCAGGACGCGGTGGCCTACGGCCGTGATCTTGGTGAGGTCGACGCCCGAATCGGGGGCACTCAGGCGCTCAATGACTTCGCGAATGGCGAGCCCATGATCCGTCACTCGCTCGATCAGCCCGGACGCCAATGGGGCGTCCAGAGTCGTGTCCACCACCTGGTACTTGACCGAGCTTGAGCCGCAGTTGAGGACCAGTGCAAGCCCCATGTAGTTGACGCTCACGCGTGCTCCCTTGTCTGGTTATCGCTCGAGTTTGACTCTTCGAGCTGTTGTGCCTGGATGGCGGTGATTGCGACGGTGTTCACGATGTCTTGCACGAGTGCACCACGCGACAGGTCATTGACTGGCTTCTTCAATCCCTGCAGAACGGGCCCGATGGCGACCGCTCCCGCGGAGCGCTGCACGGCCTTATACGTATTGTTCCCTGTGTTGAGGTCGGGGAACACCAGCACGGTGGCGCGCCCCGCGACAGGGGAGTTGGGGGCCTTCGACTTAGCAACCGAGGGCTCGACCGCAGCGTCGTATTGCATCGGTCCGTCCACGAGCAGGTCGGGGCGGCGCTCGCGAACCAGCTCCGTCGCGCGCCGAACCTTGTCGACGTCGTCGCCGGTACCGGACTCGCCGGTGGAGTACGACAGCATCGCGATGCGCGGCTCAATCTTGAACTGCCGAGCGGTCTCGGCCGACGAGATCGCGATGTCGGCGAGTTGCTCGGCGGTGGGGTCCGGGTTGACGGCGCAGTCGCCATAGACCAGAACGCGGTCGTCCAGGCACATGAAGAATACGGACGACACGATCGAGACGCCGGGAGGGGTCTTGATGACGCGGAACGCGGGGGTGATGGTGTGTGCCGTCGTGTGTGCGGCTCCGGAGACCATGCCATCTGCCAGGCCTTCGCGAACCATCATCGTGCCGAAGAAGCTGACGTCCTGCACAAACTCACGGGCGGCCTCGACCGTCATTCCCTTGTCTGCGCGGAGCTCGGCGAGCTTGAGCGCGAACGGCTCCACAAAGGCCGGATCGTCAGTGGAGACGATGCGCGCGGCGTCGATGTCAAGGCCGAGTTCTGCGGCACGCGAGCGGATTGCAGGCTCGGAACCCAGGATGGTCAGATCCACCACGTCACGCGTCAACAGTGTGGATGCGGCGCGCAGAATGCGATCGTCGCTGCCCTCGGGGAGCACAATATGGCGGCGGTTGGAGCGTGCGCGATCCAACAGGTCGTATTCGAACATCAGGGGGGTGACCACATCGGTCCGGGCCACGTCGAGCCGCGCAAGAAGCGCATCAGTGTCGACCAAGCGCTCGAACAGGGAACTGGCGGTGTCGACCTTGACCGCACTTTCACGCGAGAGGCGGCCGCGGGTCACGGAACACCGCGCTGCGGTCTCGAAAGTGCCTAGTTCGGTGGTGATGATGGGCAGGTTGGAGCTCATGCCCATGATGAGGCGCTCCACCGAGGGGGCGGTTTCGAAGCCTCCGTTGAGGATGACGCCCGCGAGGGTGGGGAAGCCTTCGGCGCCATGCGCGCTCAGGAGGGCCAGGAGGTTGTCAGCACGGTCGCCGGGAGTGATGACGACTGCGCCCTCTTTGAGCCGGTCGAGGAGGTGCTCGGCGTTCATCGCGCCTACGGTCATGCCCCGCACTTCGCGTGCCAAGAGGTTGGGGTCGCCGGAAACCATCGTTCCCTCGACGGCCGCGACGAGCGCGCTCAGCATCGGCGCAACAAGGATCGGGTCCTCGGGTAGCGCTCCCACTCCGAGTCCCTCTGGCAGCGCGGCGCGGATCGCGTCGAGCTGGTCGGGGTCGCAGCGGTTGACAAAGACGGCCGCGACCTTCGCGTGGCTGTCCGCCATCTCGGCGCTGGACTGCTCGACCACCTGGGCGATCTCGGCGGGGGTGCGGTTGATGCCGTGCACCACGAGCGCTACTGGCGCGCCGAGGTTGGCGGCGATGCGCGCGTTGTATTCGAACTCAGCTGGACCGGACACGTCGGTGTAGTCGGTTCCCACGATCACCACAGAGTCATTGCGACGCTGGATCTCGTGAAAGCGCGCCACTATCGTCGCGAGCGCGGCGTCGGGGTCTGCGTGAACCTCGTCGTACGTGACGCCGATCGACTCTTCATACGTCTGATTGATGCCATCGTGTCCGAGTAGCAGCTCCAGGACGTAGTCGGTGCCGTCGGAGACGCGGGCCACGGGTCTAAAGATGCCCACGCGGCCCACGGAGCGCGTGAGCAGGTCCGTGATCCCGAGCGCGATAGTTGATTTACCTGAGTTGCCCTCAGCGGATGCGATATAAATGTTTCTAGCCACGTCTTCAGCATTACACGTCAACTGCTGTTGTGTCACCGGTATTTGGTCCTAGATCAGGGCGTTTCACCCGTGTGTGAGGCAGGCAATTAGCCCCTCTGTCGCCGTGTCCACATAGACTCTGCAGGAATGTAGTTGCGTCGCGGCCGTAATGAGCGGCCAGCCAGCGGGGGCTGTGAGGGCATCCCCACGGGAGGTGGTGCAGTGTGACGAAGCCAAAAGTTCTCGCGCCGATTCACCGGGCCTGGACAGTTCTGAGCTTTCGCGGGGTGCCGCGCGGCAACCGGGTTGAGGCCCGTGCCGTGATGAGTGCCAACAACTTCTACTTCCTCACGGGGTTAGCGAACCTCCCCTGGGTGATCACTCTCATGGCGCGCGACGGCGGGTCTTACGCGTGGCCGGGCGTGACTCACCTGCTCATGATCACCGTCTGGTTCGCGGCCTATCTGGTCAACAGGCGTGGCTACACGCCAGTGGCCTCCGCGGTGGGGTTGCTTGCCACAATCTCGCAGTTCACTTACTTGGCCTGGCAGTTCTCTGGTGCGGCTGGCTTCCAGTTCGCGCTCCTCACGGTCCCGTCGCTGACGTTCCCGATGTTTGCGCCGCGGCACTGGTACCTCAGGGTGGCCCTGTCGTCACTTGCCGTCGCGGCCGCAATCTGGGTGTACCTCAGTCCCGAGTTCGCCGAGCCCAAATTAGACGTGAGCGAGACCTGGGTCGAATGGGCCGGCGCAGCCATGGTCGTCTCGGCGGCCACGTTGATGATCGCGCTCGCTTCGTTCAACGACTTGTATTTCTTGCGAGAGAGAAAGCGCAACGGTGACTTGCTGGCCGAGGCTCACGTGGCGGCGCAGACCGACGCGCTGACTCATCTGCTCAACCGGCGGGGAGTGGAGCCGCACCTAGAAAGCGCGGCGGAGAGCGGCGAGTATGCCCTGGCGATTGCGGATCTGGATCGGTTTAAGCGGGTCAACGACAGCCTTGGTCACGGCGCGGGCGACACCGTTCTGGCTAGCGCTGCGCAGGCGCTTGAGTTGTCAGTAGGAAACTCGGGAGTCGTGGCGCGGTGGGGCGGCGAGGAGTTCCTGGTCGTGATGCCGGGGCTCTCTCTCGCGGACGCGGAGCTGTTGATGGAAGGCGTGCGGACCGACCTTGAAAAGCATTTCACCGATGATGGCGCCTCCGTCACTGTGTCGGTAGGTGTCGCCCACGGCACTAAGGGCGCGTCCCGCGATGCGGTGCTGGTTTTGGCCGACACCAAGTTGTATGAGGCGAAGGCATCCGGGCGGAACATCGTCGTGGGCGGACACCTGGGTGCCCAAACCTGAATCTATTTCTGGCGCAGATAGGGCCTCGCCCCGTGGGAAACTGGGGGCGCGCCCGGGAGGGCCCAAGCCCATGGATCACGCCCCGTAGTGAGGGGTCGCGAAGGAGTCGGTTGTGGTGAGTACAGAGGTGTCGCACCGTCGGCAAATCCACCTGCCCGCCATCGCTGGCGCACTTTTGCTCACGCTCGTGGTGGTCGGGGTGTGTGGGGCGCTGGGCTGGTGGCAGTGGACCCGTTCTCACGAGCAGTCGATCAGCGTGGCCCCTGAACCCAGTGTGGAGCTTGCCGAGGTGCTGGCCCCGGCCTCCCCTCCCGGCAGCGGCATCGGCCGCCAGGTGTCCGTTTCAGGCACGTGGGCCGATGCGGACGCTGCGATCGTGCCCGGCCGTGAGGTCGACGGCACGCCTGCGGAGTTCCTGGTACGGCCTCTGATTGTCGACGCGGATCTGACTGGAACGGGTGAGCCTGCCACCCTCGTGGTGGTCGTGGGGTGGCGTGCCTCCGGCGACCTCGTTGGCCCTGATGCGCAGACGGGCACCGTCACGCTCGAGGGGTACATCCGCTCAGCGGAGCAGTCGATGCCATCCAATGCGCTTCCTGACGCTAACGTAGACGGCGCCTTCTTCACCTCTGCGGTGTCGGTGGCGCAGTTGGCGCAGGTCTGGCCGGGACCCTTCTACTCCGCGACGATGGTGTCCTATGAGGGGTCCGCGTCTTGGCAGCCACTGCCGCCACTGCCCAACAAGAGCAGCCTCAACCTCCAATCGCTCGCGTACTCGTTCGAGTGGTGGATATTCGGGGCTTTCGCGGTGTTTCTAGGCGTGCGTTGGATACGCGACAATGGTTTCACCCCCATGGACGACGGCCTCGATGCAAGTACGGCGCCGGAAACTGTGGATGACGACGACACCCGAAAGGACGATGCGTGAGCGACGTAACGAAGGCACGAGTAGACAAGATCCCCGGAGCCCTCGCGCGCTACCGCGTCATGGCGATCGTGACAGGTAGTTTTCTGCTCCTGCTGACGACAGTGACACTCATCAAGTACATCGGTGACTGGGCATTTGACTGGACCAATGCCTCGTTCCTGTCCGTCGCACTGTTCATCGGCATTGTGCACGGCTGGATCTATGTGGTCTACCTGCTGACGTGCGTGGACCTATGGACCAAAAAGAAGTGGAAGCTGGGGCGGCTGGTGTACATGGCGCTCGGCGGAATCGTCCCCGTCCTGGGATTCTTTATTGAGGCGAAGCTCGCCCGCGAGGTCAAGAACGGACTGAATTCATGAGCGACACCACCGCTACGGCCGACTCTTTGCAGCAGCGCCCTGTGCTCGTCGTCGACTGCGGCGCGCAGTACGCGCAATTGATTGCGCGCCGAGTGCGCGAGGCTCGCGTGTACTCTGAGGTCGTTCCGCACTCGATGAGCGCCGCAGACATGCTCGCCAAGAACCCCGCCGCCGTGATTCTTTCTGGCGGCCCGTCGTCGGTCTACGCAGACGGCGCCCCCCAGATTGATCCCGCGCTGTTCGACGCCGGCGTGCCCGTGATGGGCATCTGCTACGGCTTCCAGGCCATGGCGGCAGCACTCGGCGGAACCGTCGCCAAGACCGGGCTGCGCGAGTACGGCCGCACCACCGCACACGTGACCGATGCCGGCACGGCCCTCGCGGGCAGCCCGGCCGAGCAAGAAGTATGGATGAGCCACGGCGACTCTGTGCAGAGCGCGCCCGACGGCTTCACCGTGTTGGCCTCGACCGATGGCGCGCCAGTGGCGGCATTCGAGAACCTTGAGCGCCAGATGAGCGGCGTGCAGTGGCACCCAGAGGTCAAGCACTCGCCGCTGGGCCAGGCCGCGATCGAAAACTTCCTTTACAACGTCGCCGGCATCACTGCCGACTGGACCGCAGCGAACGTCATCGACGAG
>Ga0307486_1000229_pt1 | contig 56040 bp, 46 predicted proteins | sample CBIW02metaG_FD_203663 | JGI IMG/M metagenome (GOLD analysis project Ga0307486, IMG submission 203663) | Sea-ice brine microbial communities from Beaufort Sea near Barrow, Alaska, United States - CBIW 0.2 | ecosystem: Environmental > Aquatic > Marine > Coastal | place: USA: Alaska | collected... | reverse complement strand
TGAAGGGTTATATTGATGGAATTAATTTTCTTAGAAATAATGTGGGTTTAAATTCTGTTCCTATAATTATTTCAGAAGGAGGAACAGACGAAAGCTATATGGAATGTTCAAACTATGACCTTGATATTGTTGATAAAATGACATTGCCCTTTACAGGAGTTGCAGGGATAAACGCATGGTTTGCCTATACCCCAAATAAACTTGAATCTAAAAATGATGTTTTAACAATGCCTAGTTATGCTTACGATATGTGGGACAATACTATCCGGGTGAAAAACCACATGAATGGGAATGATGTGATTAATACTTTGAGTGATACTTGGGGTGGTTGGAGGCATGGAATGGGGAAAGGAAAATTAAAAGAAAATGATTATGATGACGTTGAGGCTGTTGAAATGCAATCATACATTTCAAGTAATAAAAAATTAGTTGTAGGATATATTAGAAATAGGACTTACAATGTTTATACTCAAAGCTCTGGAGGGAATTGTGATAATGTGGGATGGAAATTACCAGGGAATAAACCTGTAAATTCATTATTTAATTTTAAATGGGATGATATTAAAGACTCAGAACAGCTTAAAGTAGAAGGGCTATTAACTACCAAAAAATATAATGTTAATTTTTATGGAGATAATAATGGTACGATTGCACACATAGGGTATGATAGTAAATTAACTTCTGTATCTGGTAGGTTAAAGATTCGCTATCCAGAACTCTATGTTCAAGAACATTGGCAAAACCGACCCGTAATTTGGTTTGTGGCGAAGAGAGAAGGATACAATGGTATGACGCAAAACAATGACATCGCAGAAGATTCGACAGATGTGTTTTTAAAAGAATTTTTAGCTAATGAAAAAGATTCTTTATTTCAAGAGGCTTCCTTAAAGGTTTATCCCAATCCATTTGGAGATTATATTACAATTGAAAGTCCAGTTGATGATGAAATCCTCATTCAAGACCCAACGGGTAGAGTCGTATTGCAGAAAGAGATTTCAAAAGCAAAAAATCGAATTCAAACTGAAAGATTAACCAAAGGTATATATTTTGTTCGTTTCGTTAATCAAAGTCAAACCTTTAAACTAATCAAGCGATGAGAGAATTATTATTTATTTTCATTTGTTTTAGCTCTTTCTCCTCTCTCATGTCACAAGTTGAGTTAAAACCTGTTGTTTCCATTTCAAACACCAATTCATTTTATGTTAATCACAAAACCTTTAAGACAGATTATATTGAACGTTCATTTTTAGGTGTTAATACTAAGTTAGGTATGAACTTGTCAATGAGAAAAGGTGAATTTAATTTTTTTGGAAATTATCAACTATCAGGTAATTTTATACCTAGTGATTTTTTTGGTAACTTTTTAAATAAAAAATTTTTCAAATATAGAAGCCACTTCATAGGAGGAGGGATTTCTTATTGTTTTTTTAATAAAAATAAGCGATTCGCACCTTATATTTCATTTATCATTGCTAATGAGGTGTCAACAAACTCAAAGTTCGCTTATTTAAACGACTCTTTTGGTTTTAGGGATTATCCACTTCTTGATAATGGCTATCCATCACCTTATCAAGACTATTGGTCTTACTTCTATATTTCAACACCATTGATTTGCAGTTTCACAGGTGGTTATGCTTTTCAGATAAATAAAAATTTTAACGTCAAGCTTGGAGTAGGATACGGTTTAAGAAAAATGAAAACTAAATATGCAGAGTGGAAAGAAGATGAGGATGTTTATGTAAAACTAGAAACAATTCGCACAGAAACACATTACTTTCACATGCTTGAAGTTCAATTAGGTTTAAGCTACTCTTTCTCTTTCAAAAACAAATCCAAACCTCAATAATTTTTGTAAATTGAAATTATGAAACCTGCGAATAAAAATATTACACTGCGTTCAGTAGATGAAATGACCCTCGGCTTCACAGGTGTTGCAGGTTTCCATTTTTGGGATGGTAGGGATCCAGAATTAGACGGCTCTTACCACACAGATTTATGGAAGAATACTTTTAGAGCACAAAACCACATGGATGGGAATGATGTGATTAATACTTTGAGTGATACTTGGGGAGGCTGGTCGCATGGGATGGAAACGACATTTCTGAAAATTTCTACGGGTGTTTTTAGTAATGATAAACCAGAATTACTTGAACAGCAAAACTATGTTTCAAGTGATAAAACAAAGTTTGTAGGTTATGTTAAAAATCGTTCTTATAATGTTAGGACTAGAGGGTGTTCAAATATAACTTTTCAAATTCCATATGCTCCTCAATTTTATATTCCTCGTTCAATCACTTGGGTCGCTCCTCCTACGCTTAAAAGATTAAAGATTGATGGTTTACAAAACGGTGAACATTATTCAATCCTTTGGTACTCATTTATAAACGGAGACTATATGAAAACAGATTGTTTAAAAGCAACGAATGGGAATATTAGATTGGAATTCCCTATTCTTACAGCTTCCTCTAGTGGAACAATGGATAATCCTGTTTTATGGTTTGTAGCACAAAAAAGTAGCTGTAATCAAAATAAATCTGCAAACCTTGATGATTCTACTAAAACTATTCCTGATAGAGGCCAGATGAACGAATTAAAACACAATATGATTTATCCTAATCCTTTTAAGGATTACTTTATTGTCATCAGTCAGCAAGCCGATATTTTTATTCTTCAATCTCTTGAAGGGACGATTATCGGGGAGTTTAAAGTAGGGAAAGGAGAAACAAGAATAACTAAAATTCTTTCGATCGGTTTGTATATTGGTAGATTACAAAAACAGAGTCAAACTTTTAAAATCATCAAGCAATGAAAAATATCGTCCTCTTTTTTGCATTCATTTATATTGGTTTAAATATTTTCTCACAAGAAAAGTTACAATTGGTGACTGGTTTTTCAGGGTCTTTTGAAAAATAAGTCATAAGTAACTCTGCGAGTCAACTTTATGGTGGGGTTGGATTAGATGCTGGTTTGCGTTTCAATCGTAACAAAGGTAGCTTAGATGTTTTGTTGAATTATCAGTTTTCATCAAATGTTACTTATAGATATCCTTATGATAGTATTAGTATAGATAATAAGAAAACAGAGCATTACGATTCAGATGGTAATAAAATAAGATTTCCCTATAGGTCTTTGTTAAGGAGTCATTTTGTTGGTCTGTCTTTAAAATACAATTTCAAAAAAGAAAGAGAAATTGTGAAGCCATTTATAAGTATTCAAGTCCTAACAGAAGTAGGTTCAAACTTTAAAAATGGTTTCTTAATTTATGAAAGCTTCATTCCCAGTCAAACAAAAACTGGACAGCAATCTTATGGCTCTGGAAACATTTTTCTTGCATCAAATTTCTATCACTCTACACCTTTTGTAATCAGTGTTTTAGGAGGTTTTAATATCAGTTTCAGCGAAAATGCTAGTATAAACATTGCTGCTGGATATGCCTATAGGAGTATGAAGGTGAAATATGCAGAGTGGAAAGAAGACGAGGATGTTTATGAAAAACTAAAAACAATTCCAACTGAAAATATAAGTTCACAAATGCTTGACGTCCAATTAGGTTTTACTTACGTTTTTCCCCGTAAACCCAAACCCTAATGATTTTACTTAAATTGAAACTATGAAAGCATGAAATTTGAAAATACAAACATAAAAAACCCTTTTGAGAAGGATGTAATTCTTAGTTTTAAAACTGTGGTCAAATTTCATCTAAATACATTGGAAAACTATATTAATGTTGAAAAGCAACTTTGATAAAAAAACCTCATTCAAGAAGTTAGATGGAGGAATAACTCTACAAAATACTTTATTGATGAGGTTAACCTAGATAAACATATACTTCATTAGTTAAAGTCATTGGGCTTTTAGATTATAATCACTATTAATTCGACTTTTAGTAGTTAAAAATTAAAAATTACTTAGGTGTCGATTGAACGGTTTATTATCTTTGCGCTATGCAAGACACGATTTTAATTCTGGATTTTGGATCTCAATACACACAACTTATCGCAAGAAGAGTTAGAGAGCTGAATGTTTATAGTGAAATTCACCCATGGGATAAATGCCCAGAAATCACAAGTAATATTAAAGGTGTAATTCTTTCAGGAAGTCCTTTTTCTGTGAGGGATGAGAAAGCACCGAAAATCGATTTATCAAAAATCAAAGGTAAAGTTCCTCTGCTAGGAGTTTGTTTTGGTGCACAATACATGGCGCACAACTTTGGTGGAGAGGTTGCAGCTTCTGATACCAGAGAGTATGGAAGAGCAAATATTGTTTCTTACAACAAAGAAAGCGACCTTTTAAAAGGAATTGGAGAACAGTCACAAGTGTGGATGTCTCATGGAGATTCAATAAAAACGCTGCCTTCAAATTTTGATATTATTGCAAGTACAGCTGACGTTAAAAATGCAGCTTATTCAGTTCAAGAAGAAAAAACTTATGGAATTCAATTTCATCCAGAAGTATATCATTCAACTGATGGAGCAACAATCATATTTAATTTTGTAGTGAGCATTGCGGGTTGTCTCCAAGATTGGACACCAGATGCATTTGTTGAATCTACAGTTGATGCACTAAAAGAGCAATTAGGTGATGATAGAGTAATTCTTGGATTGTCAGGAGGAGTAGATTCTACTGTTGCCGCGACTTTATTACATCATGCAATTGGAAGTAACTTACACTGTATTTTTGTAAACAACGGATTGTTGCGTAAAAATGAATATGCTGAAGTTCTTGAAAGTTATAAAGGAATGGGGCTTAATGTGAAAGGCGTTGATGCATCAGAACTTTTTTATTCAGCTTTAAAAGGATTAACTGATCCAGAAGAAAAAAGAAAAGCTATCGGCAAGGTGTTTGTAGATGTCTTCGACGAAGAATCTAAACTCGTGGAAAACGCAAAATGGTTAGGACAAGGAACAATTTATCCCGACGTGATAGAGTCTGTTAGTGTCACAGGAGGACCGTCACAAACAATAAAATCTCATCACAACGTTGGTGGATTACCAGATTATATGAAACTAAAAGTTGTTGAACCTTTGAAATCTTTGTTTAAAGATGAGGTAAGACGTGTTGGAAAATCTTTAGGGATTTCTCCTGCAATTTTAGGTAGACATCCTTTCCCTGGTCCTGGATTAGGAATTAGAATTTTAGGTGAAGTTACACCGGAAACTGTTGCGATTCTTCAAGAAGTAGATGCTGTTTTTATAGGAGAATTAAAAGCAGCCGGATTATATGATGAGGTTTGGCAAGCTGGTGCAATTTTCTTACCTGTTAACACCGTAGGTGTTATGGGAGACGAAAGAACATACGAAAATGCAGTTGCGTTAAGAGCGGTGACGTCAACTGATGGAATGACTGCTGATTGGTGTCATTTACCTTATGAAGTTTTAGGAAAAATATCGAACAAAATAATTAATCAGGTGAAAGGAATTAATCGTGTTACTTACGATATCAGTTCTAAACCGCCTGCAACAATAGAATGGGAATAATGAGAATTTTAATAGCTTTAATTATATTTTTAAGTAGCTGTTTTGCTGCTTTGTCACAAGAGATCGGACAAGAAACCAGAGATGGTAAATTGTTTAAGATTCATGCTGTTGAGGCGGGGAATACTTTATATGGTTTACATGTGAAATATGCAGTAACCATTGAATCTATTATTAAAGCTAACCCTACTGCAAAAAATGGTTTACAAGTAGGACAAATTCTTTATATTCCTACGAACGAAACTACAGCTCAAAAACCTGCTGAGGAGAAGTTCATTATCCACTTTGTAAAAAGAAAGGAAACACTTTATGGAATTTCTCGAAAATACGAAGTTAACGTAGCTGATATCATCCGACTTAACCCAGGTTCTGATAAAGGGTTGGATATTAAACAAGAGTTAAAGATTCCTTTAATACCTAAAAAAATAGAGAAACCTTTAGTTGTTGATGATAAAAATCCACTTAATAAAAAGGAAAAAGTTGAGGAAGAGGTGAAAAAAGAATTTGAGCCTTATAATCCTTTTAAAGAAGATTCTGTAACCGTTAAAGATTATAAAGTTGAATTTAAAGATAGCATCGTAAAATACGAAGTTCAAAAAGGAGAAACATTATATTCAATTTCTAGACGATTTATGGTTCCTGTAGAGGATTTAATCGAGCAAAATGATTTGCAAGGAAGCTCTATTAAACCTGGGCAAAATCTAACTATTACCTTAAAGAAAGAGAGAATCAAAGAAGTTGAAGTACGTGAATTGGTAACAATAGCACCTATTAGCAAGTCTAATGTTAATCTGGTTAAGAAGAAAGAAAAGTATAAAGTGCTAGTCGTTTTACCAATGAAGCTTGGTGATAATCCTAAAGCACTTTCAGGAATGTATACTGAAACGACTTCTTTAAATAAGTTGACAGACCTTTCAGTAGAATTTTTAATGGGAGCTCAAATGGCTTTAGACTCACTTGAGAAACTTGGATTAAATGCTGATGTTGAGTTTTTTGATACAGGTGGAGATTTAAGTAGATTAAAAGAAAAATTAGATTTAAGTAATAAGAATAATTTGGATATGTTGATTGGTCCATTCTATCCTCAATTGTTAGAATATGCTGCTCAATGGGGTTTGAACAATAAAGTTCCGGTTATTGCTGTTACTAAAATCCCAACAAAACTATTGGAAAACAATCCGTATTTGCTGTCTATGGTTCCTTCCGAGCTTACAATGATTAGTGCTATGGCAAGGTATTTAGCCAAAGAGCATGCTGCAGATAATATTGTAATAATTGAGGGGGAAAATGCAGAAGTAAAGGAAAGAGTTCAGTATTTTAAAGATATTTTTGAAAAGAGTCAACCGATTGCAAACAGAACAACTGCGAAAATTACTGGTGTCGGTGATGCTTCGGGGAGAAGTTTGATGAATCAGATCAATACTGATGGAAACAATTTCATAATTTGTTTATCAAATGATGTTCAACAAATAATGAAGTTTGTGAACGCTCTAAATGCAGCTAAGAATTATAGTGCTACTTATGGTAGAGCATCTATAAACATGGTTGGTTTACAAAACTGGTTAGATATACCTGCTTTGAACAGCTATTATAGAAATCGTTTTGAATTTCATTTTGCAGCTTCCAATTTCTTAGATTACGAAAAAGCAGATGTTAAAGAATTTCAATTTGAGTACAGAGCAAGATATGGATCTGATCCTTCAAAATATGCTTTCCATGGTTTTGATGTAGTTTTATCTCAAGGAGCATCTCTTTTGTTGGGTTATGAAAGAAATATAGGTTTAATGGATTACTTCAGTGTTCATCCATTAGGACCAAATCATGGAAGTGAAAATTCCAGCGTATTTATTTCAAAACAGAAAGATTTTGAAATTCAGTTTTTAGAAATCATTTCAAATAACAATCAGTTTGATGTTAACCAAAGAGGAGGTAATTGATAGATTAAAGTCGGTTCAAGATTATATTTGCGAAAAGCTAGAAGCTTTGGATGGCCAAGCCAAATTCCATGAAGACAATTGGATTCGAGAGGAAGGTGGTGGTGGAAGAACCCGAATCTTATCTGATGGAGCAATCATTGAAAAAGGAGGAGTAAACTTCTCTGCAGTTCATGGACCTGTTTCTGATGTAATGAAGAAACAGTTAGGTCTTGATGGAAATGAATTCTTAGCTACTGGCGTATCGATTGTTATTCATCCAAAAAATCCTTTTCATCCAATTATGCACATGAATGTCCGTTATTTTGAAATGGATACAGGAGCATATTGGTTTGGCGGAGGGATCGACATGACGCCTCACTACATAGATTTTGATAAAGCCCGAATATTTCATACAGACTTGAAAGGAGTTTGTGATCAATACAATCCAGATTTCTATTCTAGATTCAAAACTTGGGCTGATGATTACTTCTATATACCTCACAGAAATGAAACTAGGGGAGTAGGCGGTATCTTTTACGATCATTTATCAGAAAAAGATGGTCTATCAAAAGATGAATTATTGAATTTTGCGATTGATTTAGGAGAGCTATTTCCAAAAGTCTACGCAGATCAAATCAATTCTGATCGTTCACCCAAATTTTCAGTTGACAATGAAGAATGGAGAAATTTAAGAAGAGGCAGATATGTTGAATTCAATTTAGTCAACGACCGAGGAACAAAGTTTGGACTTAAAACTGGAGGAAGAATTGAATCAATTCTAATGAGTCTGCCTAAAAACGCATCTTGGTTTTATGATTTTAAAGCCCAGGAAAGCTCTAAAGAAGAGGAGACCTTAAAGTGGTTAAAGAAGGATGTTGATTGGTTGAATGGAGCTGGTGAGTAAGCTTGAACATATAAACTTGAATGATCCACGTTTCTAATAACGCAAAACCCTTATTCTAACGAAATTTCATTGACTATTTCCAATGGTTTTATTGGGAGTGAAAATATTTTGTAGATTTAAGTCCATAATGTATTGAATTTGGTTGTGATTGTTTTGCAGATATATTTTTTCTACTCAATTAACTTATTTTTGATATTTAAGAATATTTGCGCAGAGCTATTCGTGGTCTGATTTTATCTTAGCCAGTCTAGCATTTATACGTTTGGTCTGATTTCACCTCATACAGCCCCGTTTTGATCATAAACTCATGATTTTATCACGGTAAAGTTTTCTTTTAGCAAATGTTCTAAGTTTCTCAAATACTCATTAAATTCGTGTAGAACCAAAAAAAATAGATCATTCAATTTAGAAATTGGTTCTTTAGAGATCACAATCTATTATAAATGAAAAAACGAAATTCATAGAATGAATTTCGTTTTTAAATATTTTATTTTTTAAAATTACCTACTACAGAAATCTAAAAGTTAATCCTGCAGAAATTGAAACTAATCCTGTTACATCTTTTGACTTCACACCATTGTGACTGTCATAAGTGTTGAATTGTTTAAACTGAGTAAATTGACTAACATCTAAATTAAGAGATAATCTAGAGTTTAAATGATATTGTGGAGTAAGTCCAACAATAATATGTCCTAAATTATCAGCGTTAAAGAGTTTTCCTTTATATTCACCTCCATTAGCTTCGATTTCGCGTTTCAAAGAAGGATTGTATATTGCAGTTAAACCAGAACCAGCATGAATGTTTAATTCGAATTTTCTATAGTTGTTAGGTGAAATCAATTCCAATAATCTAACCATAACTTCTAATGAAGCAGCTGCAGAACCTGATCTGTCCACAACATTTGAAGCACCATAAGAAGCGTTAAACTGATTATAATCTAGTCTTCCTTTAATTGCTATTTTCTTATTGAAAAAATATCCTAGTCCTGCATTACCAGACCATGCAAGATCAGTAGTTGCCAAATTTGATGTCTGACCAAGAAGACGAATTCCAGCATTACCATCTATGAACCATCCTGTTTTGTGCCAGTTGATTTTCAAGCTCCCCATAGACCTTCCAGATCTCATCTGAGAGAAGGCTGCTGTACTAAAAAGGGTAATGAGTAAAATTATAAAGATTCTTTTCATGGTTATATAAATTATTATTAATTGTTGTGTTAATTTGATACAAATGTATGAATTATAAATAGTTAATCAAATATTTTAAGATTAATTATTTTTATTTATTTACACACAAATTTTAAAATTGTGTAATAATTGCAAAATTAAATATAAATAGTGTGTAATTCAAAATAAATTTGTTAATTATATTCAAAAATAATTTTAGGTTTTCTTTAAAAAAGAAAACCTACTTTTCTTTCTTTCAGCAGATTCGTATGTGTCTCCATAGCCATAGCCATAATTACCGTATCCATAACCCACCTTCTTTCTTTCACTTCCATTTAAAATAAAAGCAATATTTTTCACTTTCTTTTCATTTAGAATTTTCAATGGAATATTCAAAGATTTTTTATGAGCAAAGTTTGCTTTAACTACATAGAGTAGAAGATCAGCGTGTTCTAATATTGAAACTGTATCAACTACTAAAGCCATTGGTGAGGTATCAACAATTACGTAATCATATTTTTGTTTAAGATCCTCAAAAAACTCAACCATTCTAGGTCTTGTTAATAGTTCACTTGGGTTCGGAGGAATATCACCTGAGAAAATATAATCAAAACTTATATCATCATTTGATTGATAAATTATTGATTCTAATGTAATATCAGGATTCGCTAGATAATTGGATGCTCCAAGTAAACTTTCTTCGTGATTCAAATATTGAGATAGTTTCGGCGCTCTAAGATCTAAACCAACTAAGACTACTTTTTTATCTGTGAGTGCTAAAGAATTAGCCAGATTTATGGAGGTAAAAGTTTTTCCCTCGCTAGGTAAAGTTGAGCTTAAGTATATCAGTTGACCCTCATCTTTCTTCTCGAGTAAAAACTTCATATTTGTTCTTAACATTCGATAAGCCTCTGAAATAACTGTTCTTTCCCCTTTTTTGGTAACTAAAGTTTCTTTTGATTTATCCATTGGGATATCTGCAACTACAGAAATATCTGTTGCTTCAAGTTCTTCGACTGAACGAATTTTATTATCCAATAAGTCTTTTAGATATATAAAGGCTATTGGAATAGCAATTCCTAATATAAAAGCGGCTAAAAATACGATGTTTTTCTTTGGACCTACAGGTGAACTAAGAGGGTATGCAATATCAATGATTTTAACATTACCTATAGTAGAAGCCATTGCGATTTCATTTTCCTCTCTTTTTTGAAGAAGGTATAAATAAAGTGTTTCTTTAATTTGTTGCTGACGTTGAATTTCTCTGTAACGTCTTTCAAATTCTGGAATATCAGCAATTCTCTTTTTGTATTTAGAAGATTGTCTTTGAAGTTCTTTCATTTTCATCTCCATGCTTTCTTGGGCATTTTTGAGACTTCTTTTAACACTCTTTTTTAAACCATTTAGTTGGTTTTCAATCTGAATAGCTAATGGATTTGTTTGACTTGAACCTTCAATCAATTTGTTGCGTTCCATTACTAACTTATTGTACTCTTGAGTAACCGTATTAATATTTTGGTCAGTAAACCCTAAATTAGCTGGTAGTAATGTGTTAACATCATCATACTTATCAAGGTATTCAACCATATATTGTGCTAAACTTAACTGAATGTTTGTTTCAATAATAATGGTTTCAATTGATCCTTCTTGCTCAAGAAACATTTCTGCATTCTTTTCAACATCAACTAATTTTCTGTCCGTTTTAAATTTCTCGTTAATACTTTCAACTTCAGATAACTCATCTTGAATAACGTCCATTCTTTCAGCAATAAATGCACTGGTGTTCTTCGTTATTTCGTTTTTATCTGAAATAGCATTTTCTTCATGTTCAATTATTAATTGATTTATAAAATCGTTATTTGCTTGTTTTATTAATCCTGTTGCAGATAATACCAGTACAGAGGCATCTTTATTTACTGTATTCACTTCAAAACTCGACTTCCATTTATTGGTAGCGCTAGAAAGTGAGTAAAAGTTATACGTGAATTTACTATTTATGTGATTTTCGTTAAAGAAATCAGTTTTTGAAATACTCACTTTACCACCAAGTGTTTCAAAAACTTGACCATACTTAAACTCTCCTAATAAATCATTGTTTTCGCTTAGATTATCATTGTACGTTTGATGAACTAAAAACTGATCTTCTTTTACTTTCGTCAATTCTAAAGCGAATGTTATGTTATAATGTTCGTCGGTAGTATCTTTAAATTTGAAAGTAAATGGAGCGTTGTCGCTGTAGTAATATCTATCTGGACTAAGTGTGTTGTTTTGTTGCGTGAGTTGAGTGTTCAGTTCTAGTTTTTTAACTACCTTCATTACCAGGTCTCTAGATTTAAAAACTTCTATTTCATTGTGTAGATTAGAATTCCCTTTTGATAAGCCTAAATCTGAAAATATATCTAATTCCGCACCTAAACTCCCGTTTTTCTCGTCTTTCACTAGGACTGTGGAAGTACTTTTATAAATTGAAGGTTGTCCTTTTAAATATAAATATGCAATACCACAGAACACAAACGTAAAAAGTAAAATCCACTTCCAATGCTGTAAGTATTTCCAAATAATTTCCTGAATATTTATATTTTCTTCAGGTTGTTGTTCAAACATTTGCTGTTGCATTTTGGCTATTTAACGATTAGGGTAATGGTTGTAATTACTAACGAGGTCAAAGATATTATTATTCCTCCAGAGGATCTCCAAAACGTACCTTCAGTTCTTTTGGCGCTATTTGGCTCAACGTATACAACATCATTTTGTTCAAGATAATAAACCGGTGAAGTAAGCACTTCATCAGTAGTTAAATCTACTCTGTATTGTTTTTTTTCTCCATTTTCATCTCGAATAACAAGTATGTTATTCCTCACACCAGTAATACCGAGATCACCAGACAGTCCAATAGCTTCAAGAATAGTAATTCTCTCATTGGGTATAGTGTAGGTACCTGGTTTAGTAACATCTCCTAAAACCGTTATTTTATAATTTTGAATCTGAATATTGACAACCGGACTTTTTAGGAAACTACTGAGTCTATTTTCAATAAGGTCAGTTGCTTCTGTTCTGCTTAAACCACCTAGTTTAACTTTTCCCAATATTGGAAGATTAACTATTCCTTCTGGATCAATTAAGTAACCCAGTTTCGCTGGTGAACCTGATGAATATCCTGATTGCGTAGTTTGAGTACCTCCAGTAGCTGGGAAGTTAAATGGAACAACACTTTGTAAATCGTTAGCTGTCACGACAACTGATATAAAGTCATCGGGCTTAAATGTTGGTGTATATTGTGAGTTTTGAACTTCAGTGCTGTCTTCTTGATGTGTTTGGAAATACACCATTCTTTTATGTGTACCGCAAGAGCTAAGCAATATAAGATTGATTAGGAGAATAGAAAGAGTAATTGATTTGTACATAAAAGTTATTTCAAGATGGCAAATATAAACAATTTTACTTTATAAGAATTTATTTGAACTCCTCAGTTTCTCAATAAGTTGAAAATGTTGTCAATATGTTCTGCTTAGTTATTAAAGGGTGTGATAAGTTTACTTAATGTATTGATCAATTATCTAAAATTAGAAGATTTAGACTTTTACCTAGAATGAAAAGGTTTTTGAAGGATAACAAGACCATTTTTATTAGGGAAATGGTCTTGTTAAATATCTATCAATCTCTAATTAGTTGATACCCTGGGAAGTTTTGTGGATTATAAACAAATTTGCTATCAGGAACCGATTTGTTTTTTTCAAATACGTCGATTGAGTAGGTCATTGTACTTCCATCCTTTGTTTTCATAATTGCTTTTAACAATTGGTTATTGCTTGCTTCAACGTATAAAACAATTGTATGATAGTTTACCTCACTTGGTTTAAGTGGGTAAAGACTTATTTGGTGAACCTTTTTACCGTTCATCGTAGTTTCTTGATCGTACTTGTTTTTAAAACCTTCTTCCCAAATAGTCATTAGTTTTTTAGGATTCATCGATTCGTCATTGTCTAAATCAACATCACTTTGATATGTTACTTTCTCTTCCTTAACAATGGTCCAGTTTTTTACAGCATTAGAAACCAAAGTGTTTTGACCTAGTGAAGCGTAGTATTTATTACCTTTCACATAACCTATTCCTTTTTGATTTGAATCTTCTCCCGTTGCTGGGTTTTTTACGTTCATTGTAAATTCAATATAAAACGAATTCATCTTCTTGATCTCATAAGACATTTCGCTAAGTATTTGCTCAGATTTTTGATCTGATTGCGCAAACATTGAACTTGTGATAAACAAAACTGCAATTAATAAGTATTTCATATTTTATAATTTTGAAATGGTTATGACATAAACTATGCCAAATTTAATGGTGATATTTTCTAAATAAATGACATTAACATCAATTAACGCAAACCTTTCTCGTTAAGGTGTTGATTTAGTGCTTCATCTGTCGGTATAAGTACGTCTCTGGCTTTACTTCCTTGGAAAGGTCCAATTATTCCATGTGCTTCCAATTGATCAACAATTCTTCCAGCACGATTGTATCCCAACTTTAATTTTCGCTGAAGTAAACTTGCCGAACCTTGCTGGTGTGTTACAATAATTTGAGCAGCATCAAAGAATTTTTCGTCAAGTTCGTCATCAACATCTAAAGTGGTTCCTTCAGCACCTTCTCCAACATACTCAGGTAGTATCATCGCTTCTGGATAACCTCTTTGGTTTCCTATGAAATCACAAATTGCTTCTACCTCAGGTGTGTCAACAAATCCACATTGTAAACGAATAACTTCATTTCCTGTAGAGATTAACATATCCCCTTTTCCAATTAATTGATCTGCTCCAGAGGTATCCAAAATAGTTCGAGAATCAATTTTAGATAATACACGGAAAGCAATTCTGGCTGGGAAGTTGGCTTTAATCATACCCGTAATTACGTTTACAGACGGACGTTGAGTTGCAACGATTAAGTGAATTCCAATTGCACGAGCAAGTTGTGCTAAACGAGCTATTGGATGTTCAACTTCTTTCCCCGCCGTCATGATTAAATCTGCAAACTCATCAATGAGGACTACTATATAAGGCATATAGCGGTGACCATTTTCAGGATTTAATTTTCGTTGAACAAATTTATCGTTGTATTCTTTTATGTTTCTCGTTTGCGCAAGTTTCAATAAATCATAACGTTCATCCATTTCAATACATAATGAATTTAGGGTATTCACTACTTTTGAAGTATCCGTTATTATAGCTTCTTCTTCTCCAGGTAATTTGGCTAAGAAATGACGCTCAATTTTATTAAATAGGGTTAACTCTACTTTTTTCGGGTCAATTAAAACGAATTTTACTTGAGATGGGTGTTTCTTATATAATAAGGAAACAAGAATAGCATTTAATCCAACAGATTTACCTTGACCAGTTGCTCCAGCTACTAACAGGTGAGGCATTTTAGCCAAATCAAAGGTGAATGTTTCGTTTGTTATTGTCTTTCCTAATACAATAGGTAGTTCAGCTTTTGAACTTTGGAATTTCTCAGAAGCGATTAAAGAACGCATACTCACAATCTCAGGATTACTGTTTGGAACCTCAATTCCAATTGTTCCTTTCCCAGGAATAGGAGCAATAATACGAATCCCAAGAGCAGCTAAACTCAAGGCAATATCATCTTCAAGATTCTTTATTTTAGAAATTCTAACCCCTGGTGCTGGAACAATTTCATATAATGTCACTGTAGGACCAATTGTCGCCTTAATCTTCGCGATATCAATTTTATAATTAGCTAAAGTATTTACAATGTTGTCCTTATTCTGTTCTAGTTCTTCTTTCGTTACACCTCCTTGGTTACTTTCAAATTTTCTTAATAAATCTATTGTTGGCGGAGTGTAGCTAGCTAGGTCAAGTTTTGGATCATACGGTCCAAAATCTTCAACCATTTTGTTTAAATCTTTATCGGTAAGCTCTTTTTCGTTTTTAGGAACTTCAACAGAAAATTCGTTTTCATCGGCCTCATTTTCTTCAATTTCACTTTGTGGCTTAACAATCGGAGATTCTTGTTCTTCTTTCTTTGTTATAACCTCAAAGTCATCGTCACTTTCAGCTTCTTCATTAATTTCAATGTTCTCCTCCTCATTTTCTTCTATATCTTCCTCGTCGTCTTCCTGCTCGTCTTGGCCAATATTGTCGTCTTTAAAAGAGACTTCATATTCTTCATCTTCTTCTAGATCTTCCTCATCGATTTCCTCATCGTCAAACTCGTCTTCTTCATATGATTCTTCTTCACTATGAGCAAATGCATTATTATTTTTGTCTGCGGAAGTTGAGTTTTCTTTTTTAGGAAAGTACTTTTGGAATATTGCTTTAAAATCAGGATTGAAAAGCGCTACAACAGCTACAAACAATAAAACAAGAATTAATAGGATAGCTCCGAAAAGTCCCAGAGCAGAGGTTAACCATTCCTTTATTGCATAACCAAATGATCCACCTAGATAATTAACACGAGAAGTCATCAATCCTAAAAAGGTAGAAAACCAAGTGATTCCGATGAAAGTTACAAGGTACGTTTTGCGAAGAGGTAATATTCTGATGTTAAGTAAAAGTCTAACTCCTGTAATTAATAATAAAAAGCTAAATGCAAACGATGCTATTCCAAACCATTTGAACATGAAAAGATGAGCTGTCCACGCACCAAATTTACCTAGCCAGTTGGTTACTTCGATATCTGGGCTACTAAAAATAAAATTAAAAAATGTTGTAGAAATAATTAAATCTTGATCTTCTTTCCAACTAAATAAGTAAGAAGTGAACGCGATAAATAAGTAAATTGAGAGCAAAAGAAGGATAGCACCACTTATTGATTTTGCTTTTCTGCGGTCAACTTTAGCGTAAAGAGAAGAGAAAGATCTGCTATTTTTAGATTTAGCAGTAGTCTCTTTTATCTTTTTCTTGTCTTTTTGTTTTAATACGTTTCCTTTTGCCATTCGATTTGCTGCAGATTTATTTTGCGAATATAAGGAATGAATTCGTTAGTTTATAGAAGTTCCTCTAAGGCTATTCACAATTTGCTGTTAGTCCTTTATTAAGTTGATGAACTCATCCAATGTGATGATTTCATATTCCGATGGAATTCCAAAAATATCAATGTCTATAGCGCGTTCTTCAATAGTTTTAAGTTGGTAATTGATCCACATTCCACTAGAGTTAATTGAATAGTTTACTGGTAAACCAGGCATTCCATCTATTGCTGTTGAATATTTAGCAGGAATTTCCTCCAAATAGTTCATAGTCATTGTAGTGTCATACATCGTATCGGTAACGTGAATATTCTTAGCCTTCCTGCCAGCAAATTTATCTTTTCCAAAAGCTTTCTTAAATAAATATCTATTATCGTTTTCTAAAGTATCAGCTATGGTTTGAATGGCCACTTTTTTCATTCCTATATCCATTAAAATATAAGCTTTGTTTTTCGGGATATGTTTAATGTAAACTTGTTTTCCGATAGGAGTGAAATTATCAATTCTTAGCATAGAATCCTTTGCATAAATCACTTGGTAGTTGATGCTGTCTGTTATGTCTGGATTATTTAGGTCCGAAGAAATAGTGTAAACCAATTTCCCTTCAAAGTTTTCAATACTTGGCTTAGGAGTAGAACAAGCGATGAAAATAAAAAGTAAAACTATGTATGAAAGTGCTTTTATCATGAAGAATTAAAGATGAATATTTCTTGACAAATTTAAAACAAATTTTCGCCTAAGTTTCAAATCTTCACAGAGAAGTTATTCGCGTCTCACTTTATGAAGAAATTAACTATGATTTTTTTATCTTTGCATTAATTCAAACTCAAAGAAAACATATTGTCATGGCAAAATCAATAGCATATATCATCAACGATTCAGAAATTTCAGCAGGAACACGTGGAGCAAGTTTAGGTCCTGGTGCGATACGTGTTGCAGACGATAATTCAGGAAATTTTTTATTTTCCAAATATCCTATTCATTACGTGAAAACGATGAATCATTTGTTGGATCAACCAACTATTTTAAAATGGGGGAAAAGAGCAGACGGATTGGCCACTGTATATAAAAATGTGGCTGAGGTTGTTAGTAGAGAAAGAAAAAAGAACGATTTTATAATTGTAATTGCTGGAGATCATGGTTCTGCAGGTGGAACAATTGCTGGGTTGAAAGTAGCAAATCCTCAAAATAGATTGGGTGCTTTATGGATTGATGCGCATGGAGATTTGCATACACCATACACAACTCCTTCTGGAAATATGCACGGAATGCCTTTGGCAACAGCTTTAAATGAAGATAATTTAGAATCAAAACAAAATGATCCACTTCCAGATACTATTAAATTTTGGAATGAATTAAAAAACACAGGTGGCATTGCTCCGAAAATATTAGCAGAGGATCTTGGTTTTATAGGTTTACGTGACCTTGAAACTCCAGAAGTTGAACTAATGGAGCGCAAAGGAATTAAGAATATTTCTGTTGATGAACTAAGGACAGTAGGTGTCCAGAAAGTCATTGATCGTCTGGAATTGAAGTATGCTGCATGCGATGAGATTTATATTTCTTTTGATGTAGACTCTATGGATCCAGATATTGTTTCTCACGGAACTGGAACTCCTGTTCCTCATGGTTTAATACCCGAAGAAGCAAGTGCATTATTAAGGTATTATGCTGCTCATCCAAAAGTGAAGTGTATTGAATTTGTTGAAGTGAACCCTTGTTTGGATGAAAAAACAAACCACATGGCCGAGGTAGCTTATCATTTAATGAAAGAAGTTTTAGAAGTTGCTGAAAAAAAAGCATAGATTAATTGAAAATGGAAAACAAAATTAAAGCATTATTGCTTGAGAATAGTCTGTCGGTTTTTGGAGTAAAGATTGACGAGAAATTAATTCAATTTCAAAAGACAAGAAAAGATGTAGATGGAGATATGACTTTGGTTGTTTTTCCATTTGTGAAAATATTGAAATCTTCCCCTGCAATAGTTGGTGAAGATATCGGACGTTTTCTAAAAGAAGAATTAGAAGAAGTTGAAAGTTATAATGTCGTAAGTGGATTTTTGAACCTTAATTTGACCAATGCATTTTGGAAGAATGAACTTTTTAAAATGACAGAGGACAAAAACTTCGGTTGTGCAGCAGCGCTTTCTGGTAAGATGTTTATGGTAGAATATTCTTCACCAAATACAAACAAACCATTGCATTTGGGTCACATGCGTAATATCTTTTTGGGATACAGTGTTTCTGAGATTTTAAAAGCAAATGGTCACGAGGTGGTTAAAACACAAATTATTAACGACCGTGGAATTCATATTTGTAAAAGTATGGTGGCTTGGGAGCAATTTGCAACGAAAGATGCAAGTGGTAAAAGAGAAACTCCTGAAACAAATGGAATGAAAGGGGATCATTTTGTAGGGAAATATTATATCGAATTTGATAAGCAGGTTACTCTTCAAGGATTCGAAATGACTTCTCAATGGAAAGAGAATAATTATTCGAATTCTACAATTCCAGAAGAAGCAAAAGAAAAATTACCAGGTTTGTTTACAGCTTACGAAGCTTCAGAAGACGACAAAAAGAAAGAAGGGATTTATCGAAAAATTGCAGCTTTTGCTGTTCCGTTTGCTCAATTGACCAAAGATGCAAGTGAAATGTTGTTGAAATGGGAAGCCAACGAACCAGCAGCAAGAAAACTTTGGGAAACAATGAATAATTGGGTTTATGTTGGTTTTGATAAGACCTATAACCGAATGGAAGTTGATTTCGATAAGATCTATTATGAATCTGAAACATTCTTGATTGGAAAAGATCATGTAACAGAAGGTTTAGAAAAAGGTGTTTTCTTTAAAAAAGACGATGGCTCTGTTTGGGTTGACTTAACAGACGAAGGTTTAGATGAAAAATTAGTTTTACGTGCAGACGGAACAGCGGTTTACATGACCCAAGATATTGGAACTGCAATTGATCGTTTCAAAGATTTTCCAAATTTGAATGGAGTAATCTATACGGTTGGAAACGAACAAGATTATCACTTTCAAGTATTGTTTTTAATTCTCAAGAAACTCGGTTACGACTGGGCAAAAAACTGTTTCCATTTATCTTATGGAATGGTCGATTTGCCAGATGGTAAAATGAAATCTCGTGAAGGTAGAGTAGTGGATGCTGATGATTTGATGGAAGAAGTTGTTTCAATGGCGAAAGAAAGCACGAAGGAACGTGGTCACCTTGATGGAATGACGGATGCCGAGCGTGAAAGTCTTTACGAAATGATTGGAATGGGTGGATTGAAGTATTATTTACTGAAAGTTGATCCACAAAAACGCATGAAGTTTAATCCAGATGAATCAATTGAATTAAACGGAAATACTGGACCATTTATTCAGTATGCTTATGCAAGAATTAATTCATTAATGACGAAAGTTGAATTGGTAAATCCTGAAAAGGAAATGGCAATTGATCATGCAGAAAAGGAATTAATTAAACAATTGAGTGAATTTCCAGTGGTAATTAAAGAGGCAGGACAGAATTACAGTCCAGCATTAATTGCGAATTATACTTTCGAATTAGTTAAAAATTACAATTCATTTTATCAGGCATTTAGTGTGATGAAAGAAGAAAATATAGCATTGAAAAATGCACGAATATTAATCAGTCAAAATACAGGGAAAGTAATCCATACAGCAATGCGTTTGTTAGGAATTAACGTTCCGAATAGAATGTGAAAACCAAAATCATGAACATCATCCTACACGATTTATCGAATCATTTAACATTTGCACCATTGTCACTCACACGTCCGGTTGGGAATCTCCGAACAGGAATGTGGACTAATGATGAACGTTGGCAATTTTATCTTCCAGAAGCTGAAATTTCGTTTAAAACGGAAGCGTATTTGTCGGATAAATTTCCAGTAAAGCAAACGAAAGATAATTTTTGGATAAATGCTTCTGTAATTCCAAATGCACGATTGGTAGAGTTGGTTCAGCAATTGGAGATGAATCAAACTTTGTATATGAAAGGAGTTTTTATGGCACATAGAGGAGAGCAATTTGAACCAAAAAACAGTATTTCAGAAACGATAAAAGATTTAGTGATTTTAGAAAACCGTTGGGATTTATATCAATTGAATGATGTTATTTTAACTGCCGATTTTGCAGCTTATACTAAAGGAAAGAAAAGTGCTCCACTTTCAGAAACGAATACATTAATTGGAGATGCTAGTCAACTTTTTCTTGAAGAAGGAGCCACTGTAGAATGTGCGATTCTGAATGTGAAGTCTGGCCCAATTTACGTCGGTAAAAATGCCGAAATAATGGAAGGAAGTGTTGTTCGAGGAGCTTTGGCAATGGCAGAAAGTAGTGCTTTAAAGCTATCAACAAAAGTTTACGGAGCAGTTTCACTAGGTCCACATTGTAAAGTTGGTGGAGAAGTGAATAATGTAATTTTCCAAGCGTATTCTAACAAAGGACACGACGGATTTTTAGGAAACTCAGTGATTGGAGAATGGTGTAATCTCGGAGCAGATACGAACAGTTCTAACCTTAAAAATAACTACGGAAATGTGAAAACCTATAGTTATTTAACGAAAGGAATGGAGCAAACAGAATTGATGTTTATGGGAGTTGTCATGGGCGATCATTCCAAAACAAGTATCAATACAATGCTCAATACTGCAACAGTAATTGGAGTTTGTGCAAATTTATTTACATCAGGTTTCCCGCCGAAGTTCGTCCCGAATTTCTCTTGGGGAGGTGAGAAAGATTCCCCGGTTTATGAATTGGACAGAGCAGTAGATGCAGCAAACCAGATGATGGTGAGAAGAGGGAAGCAAATCACAGAAATTGATTTGAAAATTTTGAATTATTTATTTCCGAAGAAATAGAGGATTCTAAAAAAAAAAACAAAAAAAAAACAAAAAATCAAATAATCTTTGGTCATTGGGATAAATCCCAATGCGGAAATACTTCATCCCGCTGGGATTTTCATTTAGGTAAATTTTAATTCGAAGTGCCTCAATACTCAAAACTCTTCCTCGATACTGTGAAAAACTGTCAAATTTGACAGTTTTTTATTATGGCATAAGTCTTGAACAATTACTTTCCACAATTATAGTAGGACATTTAATAAATATCCTTAGCTTAATTATAAGTACTAACTGACACATTGACGCAAAAGCGCACATAAGATATGAACGATATTTTTGATAAAGGCATAATTACAATGGGATCACCAGATGATTCAGATGCAGAATTCATCCCGCTAATTACACAAGAGGAGGAAGATGATATGCACAACGCAAAATTCCCTTCGGATATTCCGATTTTACCACTGAGAAATAATGTTTTATTTCCTGGAGTCGTTATTCCAATTACTGTTGGACGAGATAAATCAATTGATTTAATCAAGCACGCCAACGGAAGTGATAAAGTTGTGGGAGTAGTTTCACAAATGAATCCTGAAATTGAGGATCCAGAGGGAAAAGACCTGCATAAAATTGGTACTGTAGCAACGATTCTTCGTTTGCTGAAAATGCCTGATGGAACTTCTACTGTCATTATTCAAGGGAAAAGAAGATTTGAACTGGAAGAAATTACACAAGAGAAACCATTTTTACGTGGGAAAATAAAATTGTGTAAAGAAGCAAAGGCTCCTAAAAAGAGTAAAGAATTCACAGCGATTATTCAATCAATGAAAGAATTGTCGTTGAAGATTATTAAAGAATCTCCAAACATTCCTTCTGAAGCACAATTTGCAATTAAGAATATTGATAGTCCAAGCTTCTTGATCAACTTCATTTCTTCTAATATGAATGCTGACGTTGCGACAAAGCAAAAGATGCTGGATGAAATGGATTTGAAGAAACGTGCAATGTCTGTACTTCAACATTTAACTGTTGAAGCACAACAATTGGAAATGCGTAACGAAATTCAAACACGTGTTAAGGTTGATTTAGACAAACAACAACGTGAATATTTCTTGAATCAACAAATCAAGACCATTCAGGAAGAGTTAGGCGGAAATCCACAAGAACAAGATGTGGAGAAAATGCGTGAACGTGCTTCAAAGAAAAAATGGTCAAAGAAAGTGGAGGAAATGTTCCACAAAGAATTGAATCGTTTACAACGTTCGAATCCCCAAGGCGCTGAATATACTGTTCAGTTGAACTATTTAGACTTGTTGTTGGATTTACCGTGGGATGATTATACAAAGGACAATCTTGACTTGAAACGTGCTGAAAAGATTTTGGAACGTGATCATTACGGATTAGAAAAAGTAAAGAAACGTATTCTTGAATACTTGGCGGTATTGAAGTTGAAAAAAGATATGAAATCGCCAATTCTTTGTTTTTATGGACCTCCAGGAGTTGGGAAAACTTCTTTAGGAAAATCTGTTGCTGAAGCATTGGGTAGAAAATATGTAAGAATGTCATTGGGTGGAATTCATGATGAAAGTGAAATTCGTGGTCACCGTAAAACATACATTGGTGCTATGCCAGGACGTGTGATGCAAAACATTAAAAAGGCGGGAACATCAAATCCTGTTTTTGTATTGGATGAGATTGATAAAATTTCACGTTCAAATCATGGAGATCCATCAAGTGCAATGCTTGAGGTGCTAGATCCAGAACAAAACAATGAATTTTACGATAATTATATAGAAACGGAATACGATTTATCTAAGGTGTTGTTTATTGCAACAGCAAATGATTTATCGACAATTCAAGGTCCATTGCGTGACCGTATGGAGTTGATTGAAGTTTCTGGTTATACTGTTGAAGAGAAAATTGAAATTGCAAAAAGACACTTGCTTCCAGACCAAATTAAGGAACATGGAATTAAGAAATCAGATATTTCTATTGGAAAAGTTGCTTTAGAAAAGTTGATTGAAGAATACACACATGAATCTGGAGTTCGTGGTTTAGATAAAGCAGTTGCGAAATTGGTGAGAAACCGTGCACGTCAAATTGCAATGGAAGAAGAGTTTAAGAAAGCAATTACTGCAGACGATTTAGTGGATATCATGGGGCCTGGGAGACCAAAAACCAAGTACGCTAACAATAACGTTGCTGGAGTGGTAACTGGTCTTGCTTGGACTTCAATGGGAGGAGATATATTATTTATTGAATCTTCTTTATCTAAAGGAAAAGGTAAGCTAACGTTGACTGGAAATCTAGGAGACGTAATGAAAGAATCAGCAACGATTGCGTTACAATTCTTAAAAGCGCATCCACAATGGATAGGAGTTGAAGCAGATGTATTCAATAACTACGATGTTCACATGCACGTTCCGGAAGGAGCAACGCCAAAAGATGGACCTTCAGCTGGAATCACGATGTTGACTTCTTTGGCTTCATTGTTCACGCAAAGAAAAGTAAAGAAAAACCTCGCGATGACAGGAGAAATTACTTTACGTGGAGATGTTTTACCAGTAGGAGGATTGAAAGAAAAAATCTTAGCTGCAAAACGTGCTGACATTAAAGAGATTATTCTTTGTGATAAGAACAAGCAAGATATCGATGAAATTAAAGAGGAATATTTAACTGGATTAACTTTTCATTATGTGAGTCATATGAGGGAAGTTTTGGATATCGCTTTGACTAAGGTTAAGGTTGAAGATGCGGTTTTGGTTAATTGATAATTGATAATTAACAATTGATAATTATTTGGATGACTTTTAATTAAGATTTACAAATTATTGGAATTGTTTAGTACTGGGAGCTCCGACATAATCGTCGGAGCTTTTTTTGTTTGCTTAGTTTTGAAATTAGATAGGAGTGTATAGCGTTTAGATATGGTTTTACTTATTTTTATTGATTTCTCCATAATAGTTAATAAAACACTCGTGGATATGTTTTTCAGATACAAAATGTCATGGTTTTATATTTTTTTGTATAACATTACTAAGAAGCGTATTGGAAATATTTTATATTTACTAGCAGAATAATTTTTAACAGAAACTCTAATTAATAACACTATATGTTTGAAAAAATAAAGAAATTCCTAAATCCAGTTATTGAAGTTATAAAAACGATTATTGCAGGAATTGGAACACACAGCTTAATGACCTTTGCAGCAGCTATTGCATTTTATACTATCTTTTCACTTCCTGGACTAATTGTGACGATTATTGTCGTGGCAGGAGTTTTTCTTGGGAGAGAGGCGGCAACTGGTGAATTAACTATGCAATTAAGCGAATTTATAGGGCCAGATATAGCCAATTCTATTTCTGAAATTATCATTCAAGTTGATATGTCAGACGATAATACCTTTCAAACAATATTTGGTGTTGGAACATTGGTTTTCTCTGCAACGACTATTTTCATGAGTTTACAAGAAGGTTTGAATAAAATATGGGATGTTGTTGCTCAACCTAAAAGAGGATTTGTCAAATTTCTTATAAATAGAGTTTTATCACTAGGAATGATAGTAGGAATGGGGTTTATTTTAATTGTTTCTTTGATTAGTGATACCCTACTTGAGCTATTCTTTGGGAAAATTCAAAGTATAATTGGAAGCGAGCCAAGTTTGCTTTTAAATATAACAAGCAGTGTTGTGTCCTTCGCAATTGTATTTGTAATCATAGGAATGATATTCAAATTCTTACCAGATGTACAATTAAGATGGAAAGATGTTGGTTTGGCGGCTTTAATTACTTCAGGATTGTTCATTTTTGGTAAATATGCAATTCAATATTATTTGTCAACAAGTAATTTTGCCGAAACATACCAAGCTGCCGGGTCAATTGTAGTTTTATTGATTTGGGTTTATTATTCAACCGTAGTAATTCTGATTGGAGCCGAAATAACCAGAGCAATAATGATTTACAAAGGGAATCCAATTCGTCCGTCTGAACATGCCAAAAAGGTTTCTATTCAGCAGGTAGATTATGATACGTATAAGTCGAACTTTTACGATAAGGATAAATAAATAATGGTTAATTATTAATGTTTAATTGTTAACGTGTTCGTTCATTCAGTTTAGAACTAAACTCTTGGCTGAGTGAGCACCAGCGTTTTTATGTTAGAATAAATCCTGTTTTCATTTCCAAATAATTAGTTGGTATGGTTTAGGTTTTTTAAATTATAAATTCAAAAAAGTATTTAGTCTGCCATTCCTGAGTTTTTAAGGCTTGCTTACTTGTTGGAATATCCCAAGGAGGATAAACCCTGATTCCACGTTTTCCGTCTTTTTTATCGTCTGAAATTATTTTATTTTGATGTAAAACAGCTTTTGGAAATATAAAAACGCCGATAGAATCTTCTTTTTGAGTTAAGATAATCATAGACTCAAAATCATCTGAAATGCTAAAAGGAGCAGTAATTCCCTTTTCGTTGCGCTTCCAAATGGTAACGAACTGACCCGTTTTTGTTGGGGTAATTTTAGCTTTTCGGAAGATTACTTTTTGTCCGTCCAAATGAAAAGTATGTGCCAAATATTCTTTGCTTTCTGGTTCAATTTTAATATTGCTTAGCTTTCTTCCTTGTGGTTTAAAAAGCTGGGAATCGATGAGTTCTATTTCAGGAGTCTTCATTTTAAATTATCAATTATCAATTATCAATTATCAATTATCAATTATCTGCTTCGTTTCTAGATTTAACATGCACAATTACTGACATGACAATTGCTGTGAGTCCAATTAATAGAAAAAAGCCATGTAATAGAATACTAAAATTATCTAAATCACTTAAACTCAAAAACGTTAGAAATAGTCCAGATATTAAAAGTGTGGTTGCTTTGCTTAATTTCATTTTTTCTTAATGTGCTTAGTTGGCAAGTTTAATCATTTTATCAAAACTAATTCTCCTTTTCTTATAAGAAATGTTTGAATACCAATTTTGATTTTAGCTCCTTCTGCCAAGGGAATTGTAAAGTCAATATCCTCCTCAATTGTAAATAGTTTTCCACCCGAAATTCTAGCAATATCAATATATTGATAATTTATTCTGCCGCCAAGAGAACCACATACAATCACCGAAATAGGAATATTCTTTTCAATTAATATATCCAGAATTGCCATGTCTCTAACCGATGCAAAGTTATCTGCTATCAAAACTATATTTTCAACTTTCATTTCAGTTTGATCTACTCCTCGAATCATGGCTTCAATATCATTTTCAGGACCACGACCGCCATTTCCCTTGCGCATTGTAGCAAAAGCGGTTTTTTCTACATCGTTAATGCTGTCAGCGTAAACATTATACACACCATAAGATTTCCCAATTTTTCCATCTGGTTTGTTGTCGCCGTCATTAAAAAAAGCAAAATTATCTAAATTCGTGCTGGCGATTTTTAATCTTCTCCAATGAAATGTTTGTGTTAAATATGGATACATACTTCCCGTAACATCTTCAACTACCAATGCATTTTCCCAAAAATTATTGTTCAATGTTTGTTTAACAACAGTATCTGAAGCTTTAGAATCTCTTGATGCTGGACCAAAATAAGTGCTATAATCTCTTAGAATATCTTTGAGCGCATCACCGTAGCACTCAGATTTGATTCTAATCGTAATAGCGCGGTCTTTAATTATCTTGTATTCAGCTTCTCTCCTCCAAATGCTTTCTCTGTTTAATAACTTCCCTTTTGCTTTTCTTCTTGCATTGTTTGGCCAGTATTTACCTGAATAAACTGTCTGTCCTCTGTAGTTTATCAATGTATCCACACCAATGGAATCACAAATATTCATGCATAGTTTTGATAAAGCGGTTGAGGAATCTCTAGGTATCATTTCGCCTAATCCACTTTTTATGATGTTAATTTCATCTTTGGTTGTAATCGTGATCAGTGTTCCATCTTTTAATTCTATAACCGGCTCTCTGGAATAAAAGACGAAGCCGTGAAATAAATTTTGTGCTTTTGTTTTGTCTTCATTTTCGATTTGATTCATTAGTTTCCATTCAATTGCATTGTTTTCAAACACAAAAGGTAAAACTTGTCTTAAATATGCTAATCTTTTACTATTTAAATCTCTTTGAGAAAAACCATCTGATTCTTTGTAACTAGAATAGTAGAGTTCAACTTTATAAATCGTTTTATTTTCTAATTTTTTAATGCTTGCTGAATCCTGAATTTTAAATACATTAAAACCTGTTTCTAAAGCTGTTTGGTAAAATTTCAGTTTCTCTTTATTAAAATCTTCAATTTTCTCAATTTCTTGATTTAGAATGTAATCCGTTCCTACTATTTGTGAAAAACCAGCAGTGCAGAGGGCAAAAAGAATAATAAAAGTACTTATGAATCTCTTTCTCATTTTAATCTTCAAATTTTATCAAATATCTCATTCTATTTTGGCTTAATATTTTGGTAAATGGCTTTTAATATCCCTAACTTCATGAAGAACTCTAATTACTTCAATTTTATTTTCAATACTATTTACTTTGTAGAAAATATAGTGTGAATTTATTTTTGATTTATAATATCCGTTTTTAATATTACTATAATCATCTCCTTGAAAAGGGTTGTTACTTAAAAATTCTATTTTATCTAAAATTGAATTTATATAAATGTCAGCTTGTTCAATAGACCATTCTTCGAATGTATAAAGCCAAATTTCGTCAAGGTCAATTAAACCTCTTACCGATATTTTGTACTTCATTATTTACCGTATTTTTCATGAAGTTTTTTCATGTAAGTTGTTCGATCAAAATCTTTAATAAAGCCTGACTTCTCTCCTTGTTCCAATGCGCTTAAAAGTTTTTCTTTATGGGTTTCTTCATATTCCAGAAGCCTTAAAGCAGCTCTAATAACTTCGCTTGTTGAAGAAAACCTTCCAGATTTCACTTGATTTGAAATGAATTCATTGAAGTGATTCCCAATTGTAATTGAAGTGTTTTTAGCCATTTTTGTAAATTTATTTACTAAAATATCAATTTATGGTATTGTGAACAAATATTTTGTGTCTAGATATTAAAAAAATAAATTCATTAACTCTTACCGCTTATCAACCAACAATAATCGCCTTTTAAGTTTTTCTTTCATTCAGAACTACCCAAACCATAAAATTCTCACTAAACACAATTCAACATTCATCATTCAAAATTCCTCTTTGCTGACGTTAATCATTAATAATTTAACATTAATCATTAGGTTTTAATTATCAACTATCAATTGCCATTTCCCAGCCAATAATTGCCATCTTCCGAGTCGTTCCCCACATATATCCACCAAAAGCACCAGTCGCTTGAATGACTCTGTGGCAAGGAATCAAATATGCTATCGGATTACTGCCTATTGCTGATCCAACTGCTCTAGCTGCTTTTGGTTTTTCTATTTTTGCTGCTAATTCACCGTAAGTTGAAAGTCTGCCAGTTGGAATCTTTAAAAGTGCTTCCCAAACTTTAAGCTGAAAATCAGTTCCTTTTAAATGCAGTTTAATCTTATTTATTTCTGTCCAACCTTCGGAATAGATCTTCAATGCATTTTGTTGAATAGCATCAGATTGTTCAAGAAATTTAGCTTTTGGAAAACGATTTTCTAATTCTGAAAAAGCAATTTCATCATCATCTGAAAAACCCATATAACAAATTCCTTTATTCGTTGAAGCAACCAATATTCTTCCAAAATGACTGTCCGAAAAACTATAGTTAATGATGAGGTTTTCTCCTTTGTTTTTATATTCTCCCGGAGTCATTCCCTCAATCTTTACGAATAAATCATGTAGTCTGCCAGTACCAGAAAGTCCAGCTTCTGATGCAGTATCAAATAATGTAGCGTGATTATTCCCCAACATTTGTTTGGCATGTTGAACACTGATGAATTGCAAGAATTTCTTGGGACTCACTCCAGCCCAATCAGTAAATAAACGTTGAAAATGAAATGGACTCAAATTAACCTTCTTAGCAATTTCATCAAGTGTAGGTTGGTCTTTATAATTCTGTTGAATGAATTCAATTGCCTCCGCGATTCGCTCATAATTTAGGATTTGCCGTTCATTCATTTATCAGAAATTTGATTACCTCAAAAATAGGAAGGTTTTTAATTCTTCAAAACCCGTTTCTTGCTAAATATTGGATTAAATATTAAAAAGCACAAAATAAATTAAAGAATTATAGGGTAATTCTAAACCCTACATTCGTTAGAAATCCATTGGAGTAAATTGGACTTTTAACTATTTTATCTGCTCTTGCTCCTGTTCCAACTCCACCAAGTTCAAAATAGAATCCAATTTTAGAACTGGTTCTAAACTCAAAACCAAAAAGTCCGTAACCACCACCTCTAAATTCTTCGGAAGAAAATATTGAATTTGGGATCAATAGTATTCCTCCACCTTCTCCGTAGATGAAAAATTTGTCATCAATAATAAAATTACGACTTCTAATTCCTAATTGAGCATTTTGATAGGGAGTCCAAGTAGTTGAAGTTAATGTTGAGTGCTGCAGCCACTTTAAACTACCACCTATTTTTATTGCAACTATCGAATTCGCAAAATATGGACTGATGATATCTATTCCAATCCCAAAATCATTTTGAATTTGATTCACATGGAAACCAATCCCAATTCCGTTTTTCTCAGATTGTGCGTTTAAATTAATTGATAACAAGGTAGATAGGGATAATACTATAATCTTTGCTGAATTTTTCATTGTGTAGTTATTTGGCGTGTAATTTTCATTGTTATAAATATACCCTAAATAAATTTTCTAATTGATATCAAATATTTTATATAATGATTCATTTTCTAATTTCCATCTTTTAAATAGTAATCTTTGATTATCCCAATTGAATTATCAAGTATCCACAGTTTACCATTAACAATTAAATACCTACTCTATCAATTCAATCCTAACCGTCTTATCTCCATCAACCAAAATTTTACAATCTTCAAAATCTGGTTTGAAGAGTTTTAACTTTACATTATTTGAAAATCCATAAGGTTCTGAAGGTCTCAATAGGAAACTCAAATTACATTTGTTGTCTGAGTTGATATCATGATAAAGTGAAATTGCATACTCACCTTTCGTGAAGTCATTTAGATAGAATGTCAAAGTTTTTCCATCTGGACTTTCAGAATAGGTTTTGTATTCTTTTCCTTGATCTAAAAACGTTTTAGAACTGTTGAAAACGCCTAAACGAACCTTTCCTTTTTGTGAGTTAATATTCGTCACAATAACTTTGACGTCGAATGTTTCTTGAGCGAATAATGTAGATTGGTTGCTTAATCCAAATGTTGTAAATAGTATTAAAATTAGAGATTTCATGACTTTTCTTTTACTGCATATTTGTATGTATGCATAGTTAATGATTTGTGAATGTTCAAAAAGGTTGCCAAGTTTTATGGGTAATAGAACAGGTTTTAGTTTCGATTCTAAATTATTTGTATAAGTGCCTTGATTTAAAGTTAGTTAAAGGAATAATTGTGAGTAAAATTTAAATCAAAAAATTGATTAAAGTGAATGTTCTAAGTTAGAAAAGGCTTTAAGAACAAAATAGAAGAGGAGTGAAAGTGGACAATATTAGATTAAAAATAAAAATCTCTGTTGAAAGACCAAGGTTTCTTTGATAAATTCAATGCCTTATCTCCAGATTTAACACCAAAAGATATTCGTTTTTGTGCTTATATTAGAGTGAATTTATCTTCTAAGGAAATAGCAATTATGTTAGCAATTTCTCATAGTGCCGTCCAAGGAATTAAAGGAAGAGTTAGAAAGAAAATTCAATTGGATTCTAGCGAAGATATTGTGAAATATTTAATGAATTTGTAAAGGGCATCTCTAATAACTCTGTTGGAAAAAATAACAAGTTAGTAATCAAAGTAGAGTTTTTAGAGATGCCATAAACTAATAAGGACCAAACAAAACCGCAATTAAAGCTAAATCAAGTGATTTTTCAACTTTTGCAATACAATCTGTGAAGCTTGTTGAGTTTCCATGATATATTTCTCCTCCCGAAATGGTAAGCAAACAAGCGGTAAAACTTGATGAATTTCCGAGGTAAACCTTTCCGTCTTTTAAAGTATAGATAAAGTCTGTAAAATTCGTAGACCTCCCTAAATATACTTTATTGTCTTTTATAGTGTAAAGGCAATCGGTAAAACTTGTCGAATTTCCTTGGTAGACTTTGTTTTCAGAAATCGTAAAAATAATATCAGTAAAACTTGTTGAATTCCCGCGATAAACTTTTTCGTTCTCAATTGTGTAAAGACAATCAAAATGACTCGTAGAATTTCCTTTGTAAACTTTAGTTTGTGCAGAAAGCACAAATGAAAAGAGAATGAAGGTAAATAAGAGTATGTTTTTCATTATTTTAGTTTTTCTTTTTGTTACAAGTCTGAAGCCAAAGATAAAGTCTTTGTTGTTAAATAGAGGTAGCATATTTGTTTTAGAATAGCTTTCTCATTTTTTAAACGATATTTTGAGATGGTGATAAAACAATATTTTTTCTAACAACTAAATATTATTCCCCTAACTTTGCAGTAATGAAATATCAAGAGGATTTAGACATTGCCCAGGAGAATAAAGCTGACAATAAAAGGTTAGGAAAACAAATGAGACGAACTCCAGAAAGGAAGCTCGATGAAATTTTCCATGTAGAACACGAAAAAGCATTTCAAGATATAGATTGCTTAGAATGTGCGAATTGCTGCAAAACAACCAGTCCGATATTTAGAGATGTTGACATTAAAAAATTAGCTAAACGATTCAGAGTGAAGCCAATTCAATTTATCGATCAATATCTTAGAGTTGATGAAGACGAAGATTATGTTTTGAAATTAGCTGAACCTTGTCCTTTCCTTTTCGATGATAATTCATGTAGCGTTTATGAAGATAGACCAAGAGCCTGTAGTGAATATCCGCACACCGATAGAAAAAAGATGTTTCAAATTATCCCGCTTACTTTAACAAATGCTGAAATCTGTCCTGCTGCAAGTAGAATTGTAGAAGCAATGAGAAATATATAAATCGGAGATTTAAATATCAGTATTGAGCTAGAGTATTGAGTAGAGAGGCGCAATTTAGTAAGTTCTTCTTAATTGAAATAGATTCTCCATGCTTATCTTTATGTTGAAGTTCTATATTGAAAATCCCAGAGGGATGGTGTATGTCACCACGGGATGCAATCCTATGTTTATATGCATTCCAATATTCTAATTCAATAAAAAATCCCTTGCACTTTTCAGCACAAGGGAATTTATATTTCACTTCAATCTTTTTTCTCTCTTTCTCCTTTTAAAATCAAGGAAAGCGGAGATTTTATTTCCTCTCTCTAGCAATTGTTAAACAATCGCTTCCTCTTCTTCAGTTATCGGTTTTCTAAACACAATTTTATCACCTAGCAAATCAACAACTACATTCTGCGTTTTGTCAATTTTCTGTGCAAGTAAATCTTTCGATAACTCATTCAAAATGCTTTTCTGAATTACCCTTTTCACTGGTCTAGCACCAAAGTGCGGATCATAACCTGTTTCGGCAATCCAATTTACAGCTTCTTCTTTTACGACCAATCTGATATCGTGCTGCTCTAATTGCTTTTTCAAGTTGTTCAACTGAATTTCTACAATTTGACGTGTATCTTCTTTTGTCAAAGGAGTAAACAAGATTTGTTCATCAATTCTATTCAAGAACTCTGGACGAATGTGTTGTTTTAAGAACTCACTCATTTCCATCTTTGTTTTCTCTTTTATTCTTGGAAGTTCCGCTTCAGTTGCCCCTTCAAAGTTGTTTTGAATGATTTCAGCACCCATATTTGTTGTCATGATGATGATCGTATTTTTGAAATTCACCAATCGACCTTTATTGTCTGTTAATCTTCCATCATCTAAAACTTGTAGTAATACGTTGAACACATCTGGGTGCGCTTTCTCGATTTCGTCTAACAAAATAATAGAGTAGGGACGTCTTCGAACAGCTTCCGTCAATTGTCCACCTTCGTCGTAACCAACATATCCCGGAGGTGCTCCAACCAACCTGCTCACACTGTGCTTTTCTTGGTATTCACTCATGTCGATTCGCGTCATAGCGTTTTCATCGTTGAATAAATAGGCCGCTAATGTTTTGGCTAACTCAGTTTTCCCAACTCCAGTTGTTCCCATGAAAAGGAACGAACCAATTGGTCTGCTAGGGTTTTGTAATCCAGCTTTGTTTCTTCTAACAGCATCTGAAACTGCTTCTATTGCTTCTTCCTGACCCACGACTCTTAATCGCAATTCATCTTCTAATCGCAAGAGTTTCGCACGTTCACTTTCCAACATTTTATTGACTGGAATTCCTGTCCATTTAGAAACTACATCTGCAATTTCCTCAGCGTCCACTTCTTCCTTAATCATTTTGCTATTGGCTTGAAGTTTAGAAAGGTCTTCTTTTCCTTTTTCTACTTCCGCCTCTAGTTCTTTGATCTTTCCATAACGTAATTCCGCTACTTTTCCATAATCTCCAGCACGTTCTGCTTGATCTGCTTTCAGTTTAACTTGTTCAATTTCTTCTTTAGCATTTTGAATAACATCAATTACATCTTTCTCTGCTTTCCATTTCGCCATGAATTCATCGCGTTTTTCTGAAAGATTTGCTAACTCAGCTTTTAAACCTGCTAGTTTTTGATGATCATCTTCACGTTTTATTGCTTCACGCTCAATTTCCAGTTGCATGATTTTTCTTTCAATCTCATCTAATTCCGCTGGTTTAGAGTTGATTTCCATTCTCAATTTTGAAGCTGCTTCATCAATTAAGTCAATCGCTTTATCTGGCAATTGTCTGTCTGTAATATAGCGTTGTGAAAGTTCCACCGCAGCAATTATCGCTTCATCTTTGATTAAAACTTTGTGGTGATTTTCATATTTTCCTTTAATTCCACGGAGAATAGAAATTGCATCATCCGCTGTTGGCTCGTCAATTAAAACCGTTTGGAAACGGCGAACCAAAGCTTTGTCTTTTTCAAAGTGTTTTTGGTATTCATCCAAAGTTGTTGCTCCAACAGCTCTCAATTCTCCACGTGCCAAAGCAGGTTTCAAAATATTCGCTGCATCCATTGCGCCTTCTCCAGCACCAGCACCAACAAGCGTATGAATCTCATCAATGAAAAGAATAATTTCTCCATCCGATTTTATCACCTCGTTAACCACAGCTTTTAAACGCTCTTCAAATTCTCCTTTGTATTTCGCTCCGGCAATTAAAGCTCCCATATCTAAAGCATAAACAATTTTAGACTTTAGATTTTCAGGAACATCTTCCGAAACAATTCTTTGTGCTATTCCTTCCGCAATTGCTGTTTTACCCACACCAGGTTCACCAATCATAATTGGATTGTTCTTCGTTCTTCGCGTTAGAATTTGCAGTACACGACGAATCTCTTCATCACGACCAATAATCGGGTCTAACTTCCCGTTTTTCGCCATTTCATTTAAGTTATTGGCAAATTTATCCAAGGATTTATAAGTTCCATCCTTACCTTGTGAATCCACAGATTCTCCATCTCTTAATTTCATAATTGCGTCTTTTAAAGTTGATTTTTTGAACTTGTTGTCTTTCATCAAACTCGCCACTGTGTCGTTTCCGTCCATCAATGCATAAAGTAAAACTTCCAGCGAAAGAAACTCGTCCTTAAAGTTGCGCATTTCGTTCATCCCGTAATTGAAAACACGTTGTAGCGTGTTACTTAAATAGGGTGCGCCTCCACCTTGAACTTTCGGATAGTTTTTTATTATGCTATCCAAAGCACTTGTGAATATGGCTAAATCACTATTTAATTCTTTAAATATAAAGGGAAGAACACTATCATCGACCTGAATCATGCCGCGCAAAACATGTCCAGTTTCAATCGCTTGTTGACCACCTTCGAGCGCAATTTCTTGCCCTTTTTGCACAGCCATCTGCGTTTTAGTTGTCCATTTATTAGTATCCATATTTTTATCTTGTTTTGATGAGATAGTATCAAATAACTATCCAATGGTGAAATCGCTGCATCTCAATGACAATATGGCGTGTAGCGTTTGTTTACTCTGACGAATTGTCTTAAAAATGTATTTGTAAGGTAGTTGAAATGATTTGTTCTGCCAAGTGATTGGTGAATTTAAATGGTTTGTTGCACATCTAGGCTTTGCCTATTAGGACAAGCCTACATAAACAAACCATAAAATTCCTTTTTTAATACTATTTTTACCCGATGTTAACGCCTTTAAATTTCCCCAAAACACCATTAAAACTTTCTAAAAAAGGAGAGGAAATTTACGTATGGGATATTTTTAGAAAAAGGAAACTTTTACTCACACCAGAAGAGTGGGTTAGACAACATGTATTGCATTTCTTGATTAACAACAAGGAAGTTCCAGCACCCTTAATCGCTGCAGAATATCCAATCGAAGTCAATAAAATGGTACGCAGATGTGATGGTGTGATTTTTAACCGTGAAGGAAAAGCAATCGCAATCATAGAATGCAAAGCACCACAAATAAAACTCTCAGAAGCTGTTCTGCACCAAATAGCGCAATACAATTTCAAGTTACGTGTTAATTGGTTAATTCTTACTAACGGTTTACAAACCATCGTCGCTTTTGTAAATCAATCAACAGGAGCAATTCAATATTTTGAAGAAATTCCAGGATTTACTCAGATGAGTGAAATTCAGTAGGGATTTTTGAGCAAAGAGTCTTGAATTGAGTTACTATCTGAAGAATTAAATTAAATTTCAACATAAGCTTATAAAAAAAGAGCAACATTTCTGTTGCTCCTTAATTCTAAACAATTCTAATTTTATATTTAAAAGTATGCTGCCGCGAGTTTTCACTCGTGGTTAAAAGCATACTTTTATTTCCCTAAAAACTTCATTACCTCCGTTAAATCTGGAGATAAAATAATTTCAGTTCTTCTGTTTTTTGCTCTTCCATCCGCTGAATCATTACTCGCTTTAGGATCATATTCTCCACGACCTGATGCAGTCAGTCTATCCGGGTGAAGTTTGTGCTCATCTTGTAAAATTCTTACCATCGAAGTTGCACGTGCAACACTTAAATCCCAATTGTCTTTGTATTGTGCCGTTTTAATCGGAACATTATCTGTGTGACCTTCAATCAAAATTTGAAATTCTTTGTTTTTTGTTAAAACGCTAGCTAATGCTCTTAAAGCTTCTTGTCCCTTTTCTTGAACATTTGCTTTTCCTGATTGGAACATCAATTTGTCTGACATCGAAACATAAATCTTCCCGTTTTTGATTTCGGTTGTCAATTCATCTCCATCAAATCCAAGTAAAGCCTCACGCAATAAAGAATTTAATCTGTTCGCAATTGAATCTTGACGAGCGATTTCGTCCTCCAATTTTTTGATTTCTCTTTCTCTCTCCGCTAAATCATTTTCTTTTCCAGCCAAGTGACGCTCTTTTTCTTTTAATCTTTCATCATATAAATGACCTTGATTTAGCTTTTCTGTAATTGCTTTTGAAAAACGCTCACTCAATTCTAAATGCTCAACTTCAAGATTTTTCAATTTCTTGCTAGAAATAGCATTTTCCTCATTCAGTTTTTTATTTGTAGTAGATAAACTATCATTAACAAAGCCCAATTTTTGATTGTTCTTAATCAAGAATTCATTTTCTTCATTTTTGATACCTAAGTTTTCGCAAAGTTCATCACGCTCAACTACCACATCGTTCAATCGGCTACTTCCTGCTATTCCTCCTTCTGGTCTTGGTTCTCCACATTTGTAAACGGGAGCACAAGAAGCAAGAGTAAATAAAGCACCCATAATTAGGAATGCGAAATTTCTATTTTTCATAGTTTATTATAAGTTTATTATAAGTTTATTGTTCTAATTGTATCAAATATACAGAATTTGAGAGTATTGAAAGGGTTTCTAATGATTAATTATTAATGTTTAATGTTTAACGTGGTTTGCGCTGTTATAATTATTAATGTTTAAGGTTTAATGGTTAACGGGTTTGCGCTTTACACTACTTTCGGAAAATTAACCATAATTTCTACTGTGTATAAATTCAATATCCACGGGCGTTAAACATTAATAATTTACCATTAATAATTAATTCAACTCTTTCATCAAAACCCCATACAACTCCATCATTGCTTCAATATCACTCAAGAAAACCTTCTCAGTTGGAGAGTGAACATTATCTTCTGGCGCTCCAATAAAACACCAATCAAACGGTAAGTCTGTGTCCTGTAACATCGATCCATCACTTCCTCCAGCCGACTCAACTTCCAATTGAAACTGAATGTCATTTTCTTTTGCAATAGCAATAATTCTATTTAAAAAACTCTTTCTTGGAACAGCTTTATCACGCATTGAAATCGCAACTCCTCCGCCATGTTGAACTCCTTCTGTTACCCAAGTAATATCAGAAATTAAAGCTTGATGAATATTGTATTTGTCATATAAAAAGCGACCTAAGAATCCAACTGATCCTCCGCCATGTTCTTCATAAGTGGAAAAAACAATTGCTCCATTTTCTAAATCTTCAGCAATAGTTAAAGCATTTAAAACACCCAAACGATTATCTAAATAAGGCGTTTGAACATATTGCTCAGTTAAATTAAAATTGGGTTTGAATGTTAAATCTGTCCCTCTGTCAATTTCTCTATCGAAAACGTATTTCAAACTTTTATGACCTTCATCGTCCTCAATAATCATTAATTCAGTTTCGATTTCTCCTTGACTATCGCTACCCACGAGTTTCATTCCGTCAATGGTTTTTGGACCACCAATTTTAATGAGATTAAAATCATAAGCTGTTGTGAATCCTATGGTGTCAATATGTGCGAAAACAGCCGTTTTTGGTTTTCCGAAAATCAAGACAATTGCATCCTGAAATCCTTCTCCAGAATGAATGGTAACTTCGCTTTTCCACGATTTTTTGTTTTTCTCAATGTAATCAAGAATAAAATCTCTGATGTTTTCTTCGTTTCCTGAAGCACCGCGTACTTCAATCAGTTGTTCTAATAATTCTGGTTTAAAATGTGCCAATTTTTTTAATTTTTAGTGAATCAAATGATTCTAATTTTGATAATAATAATTCTGTAGATTCTATTTTAATCGCTATTTTTAAATAACAATCGTTTTCAAAAATTTGTTTATTGATAAACGCATCGCTGTCTTTTACAACATCCATAATCAAAGCCATATCTTGATAGCTAAAGAACAATTCAAATCGGTCTTTTACAACTTCTTCAATGATTCTTCCGTTTTCGACCGCTTCTTTTGCAGTAGTTCGGTAAGCGTTAATTAGTCCACCGACTCCCAATTTCGTTCCGCCATAATAACGCACAACTCCAATTAGAACATTCGTTAAATCAAAAGATTGAATTTGTCCTAAAATGGGTGCACCAGCAGAATTACTCGGTTCTCCGTCGTCATTTGCGCGATAAACATCCTTATTTATACCAAAACGATATGCATAACACAAATGCCTGGCTTGATGGTGGTCATTTTTCCACTTAGTCAAAAGTTGCTTTGCTTCTTCTTCGTCCTCACAATTGATAGCGATTCCAATAAATTTGGATCCCTTCTCCTTATATTGACCTTCAGAAGTGCCTTTTAATGTTTTGTATGTTGTGGGTATTTTCAGTATTTTTGATTTTTATGCAAATATAATAAAGTAATCGCTGAATTTATGAAGACCAGATTAACGATGTTTCTAGTATTTACATTATTGATTTTCTCCTGTAAGAAAGAAGAGCAATCTTGTTCCGATGGTATTTTTACACCCGAAAAAGAAGTAAAAACAGATTGTGGTGGTGTTTGTCCGCCATGCGATTTTGTGCCAACAGTTGTTGATACTTATTTATCTGCCAAGATAAACGGTGAACTAATTTCATTTTCTGATTACAGTTTGTCAAAAGCTCCAAAATGGATTTTAACTTTCCAAAATGACAGTTTATACTTTAATGTGAATTTTGGTGACGGAGATTCTTTGGGTGGTCGACCAATTATTTCGAATTATTCTTTTGGAACGATCAATGGAGTGAATTATCCTGATTTACAGAATGGAACAGTCGTTTTGGCTGAAATAGACAATACAGAAAATTACTTGTCAGGATTTTTTACTTTAAATTTCAATAAAAATGGAAGTGTAATTGATACTTTAGCGGTTACAGATGCACAGTTTTCAAAAATTAATTGGTAGAAAAAATGAAATTGAATTTTCGCGTTATATTAGGATTAGGTTTAGTGGCTATTACAGTTTATGATATTATCGTAGCTGGATTTCATTTTAAACATGCCATCTTTCTAGGAATTGCAGCCCTTGCAATTTTCATGGCCTTGAATAAAAACAAGGTCTAAATAACTCCTCTTTATTTATAAGAATTGATCCAAAACAAATCTATTTTAAAGTTGTTGTGGTTAAGACCAAGCAATAATGATAATAAGCTGAAAGAAAACCTATGAAATTGGATCTACAAAACAATCTTAAAAAATACAAGCGACCATTTCTGATTGCTGGACCTTGCAGTGTTGAAAGTGAGGAGCAAGTAATGAATGTTGCAAAAGCTATTGCTGCGGAAACAAAACCTGCTTTAATTCGTGGTGGAATATGGAAACCAAGAACAAGACCAGATTCTTTTGAAGGAGTAGGAGCGATTGGTTTGCCGTGGTTGGTGAATGCCGGAAAAGAAATCGGTGTTCCGGTAACAACAGAAGTGGCCAATGCAAAACATGTTGAAGCCGCATTGAAAGCTGGAGTTGATGTTTTGTGGATAGGAGCGAGGACTACCGTAAATCCTTTTGCTGTTCAAGAAATTGCGGATGCGATAAAAGGAACGGAAATTACCGTAATGGTAAAGAATCCAATAAATCCAGATTTAATGTTGTGGATTGGCGCTTTTGAACGTTTGCAAAAAGCGGGAATTAATGATCTAGTAGCCATTCATAGAGGTTTCTCAGTTTACAAACATCCACGCTACAGAAATGTACCCAATTGGGAAATTCCTATTGGATTAACAGAAGAAATGCCAGATATTCCAGTGATTTGCGATCCAAGTCATATTTCAGGAAGAAGAGATGGATTGCTAAATGTTGCCCAAAAAGCAATGGATTTAAACTTTGCCGGATTAATGATTGAAACGCATAATAATCCAGATAAAGCTTGGTCGGATGCTGAACAGCAAATTACGCCAATTCAATTAAAAGAATTATTAAATCAATTGGTGCTTAGAAAAGCAAATATTCAATTAGAAGGAGTTGACTTTATTGGAATTCAGCGCGGAAAAATTGCTGAAATCGACAATCAAATGTTTGACTTGCTGAAAGAAAGAATGCAAATTGTAAGAGATATTGGTGTCTATAAAAAGGAAAATAACATCACCATTCTACAATCTGAACATTGGAAGAAAATGATAGATCAACGCTTAGCAAAAGCCAAACAGCTTGAATTAAGCATTGACTTTTTAAGAAGCATTTTAGATGCCATTCACCAAGAATCTATACGCCATCAAACGAAGGTGATGAACCCCTAAAGATAATTGATAATTACAATTAATAATTGATAATTACGAATTCTAGTTTTTTAACTCTTTTGCAAAACCGTTACGTGGTAACGGTTTTACTTATCTCGTCGTAGCGATTTTATATCCCCCCTAATCCTTTACAATCCTAAAAACACGATTTACATCCTCCGATTCAACATGAATCATATAAACCGTTGATGTTTCAGGCAGATCAATCTCAACCATACTCGTGTTTTGTGCAGTCATTTTTGAAATCAGTTGACCCAAAACGGTATAAATCTGAATATCAATAAATTCTTTTTCAACTCCAAACTGAAGTGTTACATTATTCTTAGTGGGATTTGGGAAAATATTAATGCTGTCGCTGGCATAATTGATATACGGCGGAAGAATAAACTCAAAGCATTCAGACCTTTCAGTACAACCATTTTCAGTAACTTCCAAAGCATAACTTCCATTTTCTGAAGGAGTGAAAATATTATTGGTATCTCCAATTATAGGCAGAGAATCATTGAAGCAATTTATCCATTGATATTGAGCATCAATCGCCACAGCATTAAGTTGATCTTCAATTTGTGTAATTCCCACTTCTACATCAACATAAGCAATGCTCAAGGTGTCAGAATAAACTTTACAATTGCTATTTATAGAATAAGAAATAAATATTTCATCGTTTTCAACAGCATTTTCGAAATAATATGAAGAGTCTGTTCCAGAATAAACAACACTTCCATTCAAATAATATTCAACGAACATACCTCTGTTATTTGCCTGAATAATTATAGAATCGCTACTACAAAAAGGATTTCCAGAAAGTTGAGGCTGTTCTTCCCAAACATAAATAAAGTCTGTAAAGCTTAATCCATCATCTCCATTAGTATTTGAAGCAATAAGTTCAATAGAATAAAAACCAGGAGCATTGAAACTTACTTGTGGATTAATCGAATTATTATTCGTTCCTGCCTCATAATTTACTGTGTTTGGTAGGAAATTCCATTCGTAAGTATCAGCATTAGCCGATGTATTTGAAATCGTTATAATCTCATCAGCGCATAATTTTGTCTCGTTCACTGAAAAATCAGCAATAGGCAATGTCGTAATATTAATATCGTCAATAGCTAAATCAGAATACCAACTATTTGGCCCATTCGAACCTCGAATAATCAATACAACACTTTGATTACTGAATTGCGAAAGATCTACAACTTGATTTATCCATTGGTCGCCTTTCTCTCCAACAATAGGAGTTATTATATCTTCATAAAACTCGCCGTTTGCTATAGCATCAACATGTAATTCTCCAATCGAACTACCAAATGCGTGATACCAAAATGAAAGCTGAGCATTGTTTATTCCCGTTAAATCTATGCATGGAGAATAAAGACGCGCAGAACTGTTATTACAAGGCCCCGAACCTTCAATGTATAAATATTTACCTGATCCAGAAGTATGGTCTGATGAAGGTCCTGTTCCAGAAGATGGCGTCTGCCCAGTTATTGTTCGCCAATCTATTTCGTCACCTGATCCATTTGGAATGTTGTACCAACCGTCTTGTAAAACACAACTAGTTAACTCGCAATTATTTGCAGTGCTGCAATTAGAAAAGTTATCGAAATCTTGCATTAGATTCGCACTTGCGCCCACACTCTGATAAACCATTATGTTGCTTATTATAGAATCATTCATCGTAATCAAATCTCCGTTTAAACCAGTCCAGACTTCTATTGTGTTGCTTCCAGTTAGAAGATTGAAAACAGGAGTGAAGGTAAAATCATATTCACTAGCCGATGGAACGTTTACAAAAACGGTATCAATATTTATAATCCCTCCATTTAAGCGGTAACTAACGGGCAAAGTGTCAATTGGATTTACTCCCCAATTTCTTAGTTTTATTTTGATTGATACTCCTGAACTCATACAACTTGGATAATTGTTTGATCCTGGAGTTAAAATTTGAATGACACCAATATCGTTTTCGTTACAATTCAAATTTGATGGAGCTCTCTCAACTGCAATAACTCGTCTGCTAATGATTCCATTTTCAACTGCTGCGATGGAAACATATTCAGTTGCTGTTAATGAAAGTCCATTAAGAATTACTGCATTTGTAGTCGTGTAATCTACAGAATCCATATAGTCTCCAACAATTCGATAAACAATATAGCCATCTGCATTTGGCAGCGCATCCCATGAAAACAAGGAAGAATCAGCGCAAGTCCAAGCCAATGAGAAATCAACTGGTTGTTGAGAAATAATGAAAGTAGCATCGCTTTGACCTACTAAATTTCCTCTCTCAATTCTAATAAGTGCATCGTTTGTTAAATCTTGTGGTACATTCCAATCATAATAGCGGTCATTTGATCCAACTCCAGCGGCTATGCTGCTCCAAGAAGTTCCGTTATTATTACTGTAAAAAATGTTGAAATTTTGTCCTGTACTCTTAGCATCCCAACGAATGCGCTCTAAACCGCCAGGAACAAATTTTTCACCTCCATGTGGATGAGTTACTATAACTTCATCATAAACAAACTCGTAAGTCATATAATAAGTTTGTGGACCTTGCGGTACCATTGTTCCTTGAACGTTTAATTGATATGATCCCGATTGTGGATTATCAATTGTTATTTGCTCATTATTGTTTAAGGTGTCTGTGGCACGCACTGCATTTTGATCTAAAGTAACAGTATTGAAAGTTGGATTCAAAACCCAAGGTTGAAAACTAGCTGAACTTGGATCTGTTAACGTAATGTCTAAATCGTTGACAAGTGTTCTCGTTGAAATCCCTGCAGAAGCTTCCCAATCCACCCAATAAACCATCACTTTCAATTCTTTCACATTTGCTGGAACTGAAATATTGTGGTTGTTATTTGCGCCATTTGTTATTGATGCTTCAAGATGGTTTCCTTCATTCACTACTTCATAAGCGCGTCTTGCATTTACATGTCCAAATCCAGTTTGAAAATCTGGTCCTGGATTGAGCATATCGTCAGCGGTATTCATAATTATCGCTTTTAAAAGTCCAGCATCAGGAGTAATGTTATTGTTATGAAAGCGATACGCTTCAATCAATTGGGCAAATACACCTGCCAAATTGGGAGAAGCATAAGATGTTCCACCTTGACCAGGAGAAACAATATGCGGCAATAATCTTCCGTCTTTGGCTGGTCCTCTGCTACTAAAATCGGTTAATTCTCCATTATCACCAGAAGAGCCAACGTTGAATATGTTTTTTGCCATTTTAGGCATTCCTGTAATGTTTCCCCAGCCTAGTGATCCAGCATAACATGTGCTTTCACCAATATTTCCTGCTGAATGTGTAATTATAAATGTAGGATTTGTACGCACATAAAAATCATAATTGGCAGAAGTTCCGTTATAAGTTTCTGGACCTGTTGGACATCCCCAACCATAAGATCGATTCACGATGTTTATTCCATTTGATGCAGCATCTTGTGTACTAAATCCACCAGAATATAAAGTTGCTCCAAAAGCTGTCCCTTGTTGCGTTGGATCAATGTTGCCTGCTTTTGCCATTCGCATTCCAACATTGGTTTTGTGTCCACTTGGAGCTCCAGGGGTTTCAAACGTTCTGTCAATTCGACTTCGTAAATTAGGATTTTCTATTGGATCGAAAGTTCCACTTTCATCAACTGCTATATTGGCTCCTGAACCATTGAAGAAGTAATTCTTAGCCTGATTATTTGAAATATAAGTACTCATAATGCGCTCCGATTCTTGAAGAATAGTTTCATTCTCAATCGGTGGTTCAATAAATTCAATGTATTGAACAAATGGATGCGCTGATAATTTAATCAATTCTGATGCAGATGCACTTAGTTTAACACTATTCAATGTATTATCGACTTGACCAATTGTTACTTCATATTCACCTAAAATAGATGTGAAGGAAGCATTTTTAGGAGTAGCAAAAAACAGGATTCTCACTTGTGCATTATCATTTGTACCTGAGTAGGAAGGAATGTTTCCAGCTTTTATAGCAGAAGAGATTTTCCATTCAGATTTAATTTCAGAAATATTACGAACGTTATTTGCCATCAGTATTTCAGCTGTTGCTGTAGGTTTTACACGAGCTACCCAACTGAAATTAGGAATGTATTTTAACAATTCTATTCCGTTCGATAACAATGTAGCTTTATTTTCTTCTGATGGAATAGCATTGAACTGAACCAAAACAATTAAGTCTCCTTCAAATTCATTATTAGTATTTTGAATATTCTCCCAATTTTGAGCAATAGAACCCTCAATTTGAAAAGGCTTTTCTCCCAAATGAATAATGTAGTTTCGAGGTGAATCTTGAGCTAAGATTGAAAAACAAAATAAAAGTGCAAAAAGTACAGACGAAAGTTTCTTCATAACGAATAGTATAATTTTCCGTTAAAATAAAGAATAAAGAACCCAATTGAGACTTTTGCACCTTGAAAGTGGAATTTATGTCGTCAACTGGTTGTTTTTGGACACAATTGGGTTTCCCGTTGGATGATATTTATTGGTCTCATAAATAGTTAAAACTATATACTTTAGTACATATAGTTTTAGCTTATAAAAAGTTTCATATCAAACAATAGATTTTAGATTTCTGGCATTGACAAAAAGTCTAATGTCTTTTTGTCTAACATCTAATTATTCTCATAAGACGAAATTTTCTTGAATTTGAATATCTTTATTTTATCCATTTCACAAGATCACTCCTTCTTACAAGTGTGTCTATACAATCGATGGTCAGTAATTTCTTCTGAAGAACCTCCAGGTGTATAGGTATCTGTGCCACTTCGAGTAAGCGTAAATGAATTTTTTTTCCAATCTAAATCATAAGTGCGTGTTGAATTATATTCATAGAAATCTAATATTAATTCAGTTTCAGAATTTGTGTATTTAAAATTTAATTTTTGGGCATCATATCCGTCTGAGTCTAACATCCATCCTGTTCCATCTTTTTCAAATTGTAAGATTCCAATATTTTCGTTTACTTCATTCTTCTCATTTGCTGGCCAAGTTGAAGTTACAATTTCTTCATATTTTACGATGTCCCATTTACCTCCATTCTTCCAAAGGTTTCTTTCAATTTTCTTTTCTTTGCTACACGAGAATAATACGAATAGCGCAAGCAGTATAAATAATAAACGTTTCATGTTTAATGATTTTAGTGTTTGAGTATTACTTTTTCTCACAATTAAATTTCAATGCATAAACAGTTGTTTCTTTTGATCCAGGAATTGTGTCATTATTTTGATCAAGATCATAATGAACTTTAGATTCATTGTAACTGTAAGTCATTTTGTCTTTTTCCCATTCTAAATCAAATGCTGCACCTTCAACATCTGTGAAAATAAAGAAAATCGAATTTTCAGTAAAGTGATAAGTAAATTCAGCGTTGATTTGCTCTTCGTAAATAACATTCTCCAAATATTCCGCTAATTCTGCAGAGTAGTTGAATTTTCCAGTACCGTCTTTATTAAATTGAATAGAACCACCATTATTTATTGTACTAGAATAATCAAATTGTGAGGCGGGAATTTTATAGTAAGATTCTTCAAATGACTTAATTTCCCATTCACCTCCTTGTTTCCATAAGTTCTTTTCGATTTTCTTTTCTTTCTTACAACCCAATGCAAGGAAAGTAATGAGTAATATAAAGAGTAGATTTTTCATATATGTAGTTTGATGCAAAATATGAATTTACAGTTTATTAATTCAAATGACAAATTAAACCTTGCTAACTTGTTCAATTTCCAATTACTAGGTTTTTAATTATTCGCGCTTCAACAATTGGAAATAAACCTATTCAGTTTCAAATTTGTCTGTTTTATAAATATCCGTCTCCTTCCATCACTTTTTAAAATTACCTAGCAAAACCAATCACTTTTCAAGTTAAACTCATTATATTTGCGGGTATTCAGCATTTTGAAATTATGGAGAAAATATTACCTTATAAAACGAAGAATAAAGTTAGAATAGTTACTGCAGCCTCACTTTTTGATGGCCACGATGCGGCTATTAACGTAATGCGTAGAATCATTCAAGCTTCCGGTTGTGAAGTGATTCACCTTGGACACGATAGAAGTGTTGATGAGGTGGTGAACTGTGCAATTCAAGAAGATGTTCAGGCAATTGCGATGACTTCTTACCAAGGAGGACATACAGAATATTTAAAATATATGTACGATTTGCTTCAGGAAAGGGGAGCGCCACAAATTAAAATATTTGCTGGAGGTGGTGGAACAATTCTACCGTCGGAAATCGAGGAATTACAAGCTTATGGTATCACACGAATTTATCATCCAGATGATGGTCGTGAAATGGGCTTGCAAGGAATGATCAATGATTTAATCGAGAAATCTGACTTTTCAGTTGGACAAAATGTGAAAATTGATCCAAAGATTTTAAAGAATAAGAAAGATGCAGATATCGCAAAAGTGATTTCAGCAGCTGAAAATTACCCTGAAGAGTCAAAAGCTTTATTGGACGAAATGCACATTTTGGCCGAAAAAGCAAATGTTCCTGTTCTAGGAATTACTGGAACGGGTGGTTCTGGGAAATCATCTTTGGTTGATGAATTGGTGCGTCGTTTTCTTATAGATTTCGATGACAAAAGAATTGCAGTTGTTTCTGTAGATCCTTCTAAAAGGAAAACAGGTGGAGCTTTATTGGGAGATAGAATTCGTATGAATTCAATTTCAGACGATAGGGTCTACATGCGTTCTTTGGCGACTAGACAATCCAACTTGGCTTTGTCAAAATATGTTGGGGAGACATTATTGGTGTTGAAAGCAGCAGAATTTGATTTGATTATTCTAGAAACTTCTGGAATCGGTCAATCGGATACTGAAATTATGGACCACTCCGATGTGAGTTTATATGTAATGACACCTGAATACGGAGCAGCAACTCAATTAGAGAAAATTGATATGTTGGACTTCGCTGATGTTATAGCGCTTAATAAATTTGACAAACGTGGAGCTTTGGATGCATTGAGAGATGTACGTAAGCAATACCAAAGAAATCACGTGCTTTTTGATAAGCCAGTAGATTCAATGCCTGTTTTTGGAACAATTGCATCGCAGTTTAACGATCCAGGAATGAATCAATTATACAAAGTGATTTTACAAACTTTACAGGATAAAACGGATACAAAATTAGTTTCTACTTTTGAGATTACAGACGAAATGTCTGAGAAGATATTTGTTATTCCACCAGAAAGAACACGTTACTTATCTGAAATATCTGAAAGCAACCGTGCGTATGACCGTTGGGTAGATGCGCAAGTTATCGTTGCAGATAAATTGTACAATATTCAAGGAACAATTGATACGATTTCAGAAAGTGAATTAGAAGACAAAGACCGTTTGGTAAAAAGATTAACGGAGACTTTTGAGACTTTAAAAATGGACTTGAATCCTCACAATATGGAGGCAATTGAAACTTGGGGAGATAAAGTACAGAAGTACAAAGACCCAGAGTTTAAGTTCAAAGTGCGTGATAAAGAATTAAAAATCCAAACACATACGGAATCACTTTCTCATTTACAGATTCCAAAAATTGCATTACCGAAATATTCTTCTTGGGGAGATATTTTAAGATGGTTATTGCAAGAAAATGTACCGGGAGAATTTCCTTACACTGCGGGATTATTCCCATTTAAACGTGAAGGAGAAGATCCAACAAGAATGTTTGCAGGTGAAGGAGGACCAGAACGTACAAATAAGCGTTTCCACTATGTAAGTTTAGGAATGCCAGCAAAACGTCTTTCAACGGCTTTTGACTCAGTAACACTTTACGGAAATGATCCTGCAGATCGTCCAGATATTTATGGTAAAATCGGTAATTCAGGTGTTTCTATCTGTTGTTTAGATGATGCCAAGAAATTATATTCCGGATTTGATTTAAGTGATCCTAAGACATCGGTTTCTATGACCATTAACGGTCCAGCACCAATGTTGCTAGGTTATTTCATGAATACAGCAATTGATCAAGCATGTGAGAAATACATTGTTGCAAATGAATTAGAAGACGAAGTTCGTGAAAAAATAAAGTCAATTTTTGATGCTTTAGGAACAAAACAACCTGTTTATCAAGGTGAACTTCCACAGGGAAATGATGGTTTAGGTTTGATGTTGTTAGGAATAACAGGAGATCAAGTTTTACCAGCAGATGTTTACGCTCAAATTAAGAAAGATACTCTTTCAGTAGTTCGTGGAACAGTTCAAGCAGATATTTTAAAAGAAGACCAAGCACAAAACACATGTATTTTCTCAACAGAATTTGCATTGCGTTTAATGGGAGATGTTCAAGAATATTTCATCAAAGAAAAAGTACGTAACTTCTATTCCGTATCAATTTCAGGATACCATATTTCGGAAGCAGGAGCAAATCCAATTACACAATTGGCATTGACACTTTCTAACGGATTTACGTATGTTGAATATTACTTAAGCCGTGGAATGGACATCAACGAGTTTGGTCCAAACCTTTCTTTCTTCTTCTCGAATGGAGTAGATCCAGAGTATGCCGTTATCGGAAGAGTTGCAAGAAGAATTTGGGCGAAAGCAATGCGTGAGAAATACGGAGCAAATAAACGTGCTCAAATGTTGAAATACCACATTCAAACATCTGGTCGTTCATTGCATGCGCAAGAAATTAACTTTAATGATATTCGTACAACGCTTCAAGCGCTTTACGCAATATATGACAACTGTAACTCATTGCATACAAATGCTTATGATGAGGCAATTACAACGCCTACAGAAGATTCTGTACGTAGAGCAATGGCAATTCAGTTGATCATTAACAAAGAGTTAGGTTTAGCGAAAAACGAAAATCCAATTCAAGGTTCATTCATCATTGAAGAATTAACGGATTTAGTTGAAGCAGCTGTATTAACGGAATTCGATAGAATTACAGAAAGAGGTGGAGTGCTTGGTGCAATGGAAACAATGTATCAGCGTTCTAAGATTCAAGAAGAATCGTTGCATTACGAGACATTGAAACACACTGGTGAATTCCCAATTATTGGGGTAAACACCTTTAAGAGTGCAGCAGGTTCGCCAACAATTATTCCGAAAGAAGTAATTCGTGCAACAGAAGAGGAAAAGCAATATCAAATTGAAATGCTTACTGAATTAAAAGTAGCACGCAAAGACGAATCAGAAAAATGGTTAGCAATTCTTCAAGAAGCAGCAATCAACAACGAGAATATGTTCGAAAAATTAATGGAAGCAAGTAAGTTCTGTTCATTAGGACAAATTACAAATGCTTTGTTTAATGTTGGAGGGCAGTATAGGAGAAATATGTAATTGTTTTATCAAACTAACTCCAGAGGAGTGACATGTTAATAGCCAAGGACGCTAGTCCTTGGTTTAATATAAATAGAGAAATCAAAATCCCATAAAATCTTTTAATTGTAAGCAATTAAAAGATTTTATGGGATTTTGCATTAGCGTGTATTGTTTCAAAAAATAAACGCATCTCAATCATTACGAATATTAGACTCAATTCATTCCACAGAGGATTTTTAAATTCAATCTTCCTTTAACACCAGCAAGATCCTCCGAATAATTTCTTTACAACAAGTTGGTAAAGAAATTTTCGAAGGATGACAGTCTTAATCGGGTGGTCATTTGAAAAAAAAGCAGGATAAAAAATTGATGCAGTGCATCAGCTTTTTTATCCTAAACTCAACCTGACGGTGTCATCCTTTAATTACTATAAATCTTTGATTTTAGTGATTGAAGGGTCTTTTTGGATACGAAGAATATTGCTTTGAAATAAATGCTCGAACTAATTCTATCAGCTAAGTTTTAATCAACATTGTATTTTACATCGAAAATCTTTAAAAAAATCACAATCATGATCTCACTTTTGAAATTACCCATATCCAATGATACCAGCCTTTCAATCGTTTATAATTATTTTAGAAAATGAATCTCACAATTAATTGCTTTATATCTGTTCTAATATTATCTTTGTGTTATTCGTACAAAAATGGAAGAAATTCAAAAAGTCATAGCAGAAATAGAGTCAAAGGTCGCAAAAATGCGGACTTCGCTTGTTGATGTTAAATCTGAAAATAATGAATTGACATCAGAAGTGCAGTTGCTTAATGAGAAATTGAGTCAACGCGCTGAAGAAGTTAAAGATTTCAGAGACAAGTACGATGATTTAATGCGCCAACATGAGGAACGCCTTTCGCTTGAAAATCAAAGCAAAAAAGGGAACGAAGTTCAGATTGACGCACTAGTAAGGGAAATAGATGACTGTATAGGTCGATTGAAAGCATAAATATATATGAGTAAAGTATCAATTAAAATAGTTATTGCCGGACGCAATTATCCGCTCACCATCAATGAAGGTGAAGAGGAATTGGTTCGTAAAGCTGTGGAAGATATCAATACCAATGTTCAAAAGCTACAAGAGAGTTATGCAGTAAAAGATATGCAAGATTTATTAGCGATGACTTCATTGCAACTGGCAACACGTGCAAATACAGCTCCCTCAGATGGAAAAGAGCGTGTATTGAAAACTGAAATGCTAGATGCCTTGAAAGTATTGTCTCAAAATATAGAAGTAGAGTAATAAACTTGCATTTTTTGTTATAAACGTTTCCCATTTTTTTTAAAAGCAATACTGCTCTTAAAAGATGTGGGATTTTTAATTTTTAAGAACTATGGAAATAATAATAGGAGTAAGTATAGGACTGATAATAGGAGTCATACTTGCCGTGATAGTACAGAATGTATTGTTGAAGAAAAGAAAAGAACAAATCATTAAAGAGGCTGAAATTGAAGGGGAATCTATCAGAAAAGATAAGATTATTCAAGCCAAAGAGAAGTTTTTAAACTTGAAAGAGGACCACGAGAACACAATGAAAGATCGTGAACGCAAACTTCAATCAGCAGAGGACAGAGCAAAAGCGAAAGAGAAAAATTTATCTAAAAAGATTGAAGAAATAAACCGCAAGGAAAAATCAGTCGATTCGAAGGACGCAACATTAGAAGAAAAAATTCAATTAACGCAAGCGAAACATGATGAGCTTGAAAAAATGCAAGACAAGCGTGTTTTAGAATTGTCGCGTATTTCAGGAATGGATGTTGAAGAAGCGAAGAAACAATTGATGGAAGCATTGAAAGACGAAGCCCGAACAGGCGCAATGTCTCATATTAAAGACATCGTCGATGAAGCTAAATTGAATGCCAACAAAGAAGCGAAGAAAATTATTATTCAAGCAATTCAAAGGGTTGCACATGAGCAAGCAGTTGAAAATGCAGTTTCTGTCTTTAACATTGACTCAGATGAGGTAAAAGGTAGAATTATTGGTCGTGAAGGTAGAAATATCCGTGCCTTAGAAGCAGCAACTGGAGTTGAAATCGTTGTAGATGATACACCAGAAGCAATTTTACTTTCATGCTTTGACCCAGTGAGAAGAGAAATCGCGAGATTAGCAATGCACCAATTGGTTTCTGATGGACGTATTCACCCAGCAAGAATTGAAGAAGTTGTTGCTAAAACAAGAAAATCTTTAGATGATGAAATCGCTGAAACAGGTCGCCGTACTTGTATCGATTTAGGAATTCATGGTTTACATCCTGAGTTATTGAAAATGGTAGGTCGAATGAAATACCGTTCTTCTTATGGACAAAACCTATTGCAACACAGTAGAGAAGTAGCAAATATTTGTGCAATCATGGCTGCAGAGTTAGGATTGAACGTGAAATTGGCGAAACGTGCTGGATTGCTTCACGATATTGGAAAAGTTCCAGAGGACGAACCAGAATTGCCACACGCTATTTTGGGGATGAAAATTGCAGAGAAGTTTGGTGAAAAACCAGATGTTTGTAATGCAATTGGAGCTCACCACGATGAAATTGAAATGACAACAATGATTTCTCCACTTGTTCAGATAGCGGATGCTATTTCTGGAGCACGTCCAGGAGCACGTCGTGAAGTTGTAGAATCGTACATCAACAGAATTAAAGAATTAGAGAACCATGCACTTTCGTATGATGGTGTAATTAAAGCCTACGCTATTCAAGCAGGTAGAGAATTACGCGTTATGGTAGAAAGTGAGAAAGTATCAGATTTAAAAGCTGATGAACTTTCTTTTGCTATCTCACAAAAAATTCAAACTGAAATGACGTATCCAGGTCAAGTAAAAGTGACTTTGATTCGTGAAAGAAGATCGGTGAATTACGCTAAATAGATAATTACGAAATATTTAATTACGAATTACGAATTATAAAAAAAAGCCATTCTCTTTGAGGATGGCTTTTTTCTTTTTCCTTCTTTTGCCACCGGCAAAAGCCATATCCCAGTACGGACGATTTGCAAATCGTCCACCACAGTCTAAAGCACTACCTTTAATTATTAAAAGCAAATCGTCCTCCTCAGTTTAAAGCACTACTTTCAATTATTAAAAGCAAATCGTCCACCACAGTTTAAAACATAACATTGAATAAAAAGAAAAATCTCTATTCCAAAGGAACTTATGTCTTTAAATCAATGAATCCTTAAATTTTTCATTTTTCATTTATAATTTTTCGTTATTTTTATAACATGAAGAATTTATATTTATTTATTACGATTTTATTTTTAGCAGGTTCATCCTTTTCTTTTGGACAAGTAGCTGGAGAATCAAATGTTATTAAAAAACAAGGTACTTATCTTGGACTATCAAAACCATTAAGAGCCATGCCTCAAATTCATGATGAAAGTTCAATGGTTTACTATAACGATGAAGCAAAAGTGCGCAAGAATAGAGTGCGTCCTGTTTATATGGATTCTACTGCCTTACCTAAGAAATACGACCCGCTTGTTCAAAATTTTGCAACAAAGGCTTCTGGTTCCGCTGAAAAATCACGAGGAGAAGTAAATCTTATTCAAAATTTTAACGGAATGAATGGTTCTTTTCCACCAGATCCTTCAGGGGCAGTGAGTGAAGATTATTATGTGCAAGCAGTAAATGTTGCTTATAGAGTTTATAATTTGGATGGTACACCAGCAACAGGAATTATTCAATTGAAAGATCTTTGGCCTGGTTCGACGAATTCTGGAGATCCAATTGCACTTTGGGATAGACATGCCGAAAGATTTATAGTAACGCAATTCCAAACAGGTTCAAACGAAATTTTAATTGCTGTTTCAGAAACTTCTGATCCTACTGGAGCTTATTATACATATTCTTTTCAATTCAACGATTTTCCAGATTATCCGAAATATTCTGTTTGGTCTGATGGTTATTACATGACTTCAAACACGCAAGGTGATGATATTGTTGCTTTTGAGCGCGATAAAATGTTAGTTGGTGATGCAACTGCTTCAATGATAGCTTTAGATATTCCTGTTTTTGCATCACAATATGGATTCAAAAGTGTACTACCTGCTGATGCCGATGGAGATTTACCACCTTACGGAACACCAATCAGTATGTTTTTATTTCAAGATGATTCTTGGAGCGCTTCAGTAACCGAAGATCATATTAAAGTGTTAAAAATGAATGTTGATTGGATTACGCCGGGCAATACAACGATTGTAATAGATCAAGAAATTAGTACAGCTCCTTTTAATTCAACTTTCACTAATTCTTGGGACGATATCAAGCAAAAAGGAACAAGTCAAAAATTAGATGCAATTGCTTCTATATTCAATTACAGAGCGCAATATTTAAAATGGCCAACATATAATACGGTCTTGTTATGTAATGTTGTAGATATCGACAATACCAAAACAGCAGGTATTCGTTGGTATGAATTAAGACAAGATACAGATAATGACGATTGGGCAATTTATCAGCAAGGAACTTATTCTATTGATGATGGAAATAGTCGTTTTTTAGGAAGTATATCAATGGACTACAATGGACATATTGGAATGGGTTATTCTGTTTCTGGTCCTACTGAATTTCCTGGACTTGCAGCCACCGGTCGTTTCGCTGGAGATGAATTAGGGAAATTTACTTTTACTGAAACTTGGGCCAAAAAAGGAGTGACTTTTCAATCACAAGCCAATCGTTATGGTGATTATTCACACATGTCTCTATCACCAAACGGACATGAATTTTGGTACACTGGTGAGTATATTGGTTCTGGAGGATCAAGAAAAACTAGGATATTCTCTTTCAATCTCCAAAGTCAAGTTGGTGTAAAAGATGAATCAATGGACAACGATCCAAAACTGATTCTAATGCAAAACGACGAAAGTATTTTGATTGAAGGAAGTTACTTACCAAATTCAAAAGAGATGTACATAGATTTATTTGACATCAGTGGAAAATTAATTGAAAGACAAACCAAGGAAACAATAGAAGGTAAAATGTCAGCATCATTTGACAAAACGGGTTTATCCAATGGCGTTTATTTGGTAAGAATAGGGAAAGAAAGTTTTATGAGAGTGGAGAAGATTGTTGTGAGTAAGTAGTATGATGGGATGTGAAATAAGCGCTTACCGTTATGGCTTCAATGGAATGGAGAAAGATGATAACATTAAAGGCGAAGGGAATTCTGTAAATTATAATTATAGAATGCACGATCCGCGTATTGGAAGGTTCTTTGCGGTGGATCCGTTGGATTTTAAATTTCCTCATAACTCTCCTTATGCTTTTTCAGAAAACAGGGTTATTGACGGTGTGGAGTATGAAGGCCTCGAAGTAGTACTAATTGGAAAAGAAGTTTCTGGAGCAGTTGGAGCAAGTGGAAGTTCAGGGGCAAGAGTGATTTTTGGTCCAGATGGAATAGAGGTATATGGAAGCCTTAGTATTGGCTTGGAATCCGATGTTAGCATTTCGAACAGCGTTATTTTGGTCGTATTTCCTACAATGAGTTCAATTAATGATGCTCTTGGATGGGGTTATGATTTTCATGCAAGTGCTCCCAAGTGGGGAGGAGTTGTTGAAGCGGGAGTAGTTTATAGTGAAAGTGGTGATTGGGGAGTCTATGGGAAATACGGTTGGGGTCTTGGTCTTAGTCCATTAGGTGCTGTTGGTGTTAGTGCTACAAAAACAGCAACTAGAGATATGAAATCCATAGAGGATAAATTATTGGCAAAATCTCTTGTTGGTTCAGCTAAGAAATTTTTATTAACTGACTCAAGTTTCGCACCTCTAATTTAGAGGGTTTTATCAATAAAAAATAGCATGAAAACCAAGGTAAAACCCTGGTTTTATTGTATCTTTAGGCTACTAGACAAAAAGTACAAATCATGCTACATCAC